>JAESFN010000407.1_pt1 | contig 43239 bp, 45 predicted proteins | sample 9269411 | NCBI WGS metagenome assembly JAESFN01 (sample SAMN14505399, study PRJNA617100) | algae metagenome | isolation source: Iphinoe sp. HA4291-MV1 and co-occurring heterotrophs from trail next to... | place: USA: Maunawili Falls, Hawaii | collected 2009-07-25
AACGCCCTCGGCTTCCGCAACCTGATCAACTACCGCATCAGATCGCTACTGCACTGCGGAAACCTCGCACTCTAAAACCGGAAGAGCCGGTTTTGTCGCAGCCGGGGTGGGCGCAGCCGCCGTCGCGGACGGCGAGTGCGGTGCGTTGGGCGGGCGATGCGGTGCGGCGGGTGCGGCCCAGATCGAGGGGGACGCCGTCGCCGCCGAGCACGGCCGGGGAGACGCACGCGTCGCAGAGGATGCGGCGCAACTGGGCGGCGGGGGTGTGCCCACCGAACTCCAACGTGGCGCCGCGGCCGCGTTCGACGAGTCGGTCGTAGTCGAACACCGCGGTCAGGTGTGGCCGTTGTCCACCCTCGGTCGGGAGGTAGCTGTCATCCAGCGCGTGCTCACACACCGCGGCCAAGGCATCAGCCTGGCGTTCACCCACCGACTTCCCGGCATCGCTCTCGGGGGCGGTGGCGGAGCGGACGGCCCGGGCCACGGCTTCGAAGGTGGGCGCGTCGAGCCGGCCCTTGATCCGCCCACCACCGTCGGGCAACGCGGACAGGTGTAGTTCGTTGACCTGTGGGAACTCGTCGTCGGGCCGGGGTCCGTCCTGGTCGAGCCCATCGAGCAGACGGGTGGCGAGGGTGGCGAGTTCGTCGGGTCGGTACTCCCGCGCCCAACCCGCCAACTGCGCCTCGACCCCGATACAGCGTTCCAGCCCGATTCGTCGGGCGGCGGAGCTGGACATGGCCCGGTCGATCACTGAGGCGTGCTCGGTGTCGATCTCGTACCCGGCGAGGGCGGTGGCGGTGGCCGGCAGCTTCGGTTCCAGCGGCTCGCCACCGAGCCCGGCGGGGAACACCGCCCGGGCGGTGGACACCATCCGCCGCGCCTCCGTAGGCGCGATCCGCAGCAGGTCGGCGACTCCGGTGGCGGGCCGCACGGCCCGAGCCTCGAACTCCCCCTCATTGGTCAACCGGGCGACCACATGCAGCGAGTCGTGCCGCACCTGCCGCAGAGCCGACTGAAGGAACACGAGCTGGTCGATCAGCTCCTGCCCGGACAGATGGGCCGTCGACGCACGCAATTGCGCGAGAGCCGCCGTAACGGCCTCCCGACTATCGCCTACATCGAACATACGTTCGAGTCTAGCATTCCCGGCCGACGAATGACGGGACGAGCGCTAAGCGGTCAATCCAAAGCGACGAATCGCAGAATTCGAAGGCCGGTGGAGCGAAGCGGAGCCGGGCGCCGGACGCCCAGAACCAACGAACAAACCCAACCACCCCGGGCGTCCGACGTACGCAAGAACGCAGGACGAGACTCAACGACGAAACGAAGAAACCGCCTCGAACCGGCTCGACCCGTCCCCCATCTCGTTCCGCCACCACCGCTCCCGCCGCCACCGCGCGTACCGATCCACCAGATCGTCCACCCGCGAGGACCGCCGCCGCACCGTGTCCACCACGAAGTGCAGCGGCGCCTGCACCACCGGATGCAGCGCCCACGGCCAGGCGTTCGGCATCCGGTACCGGCCCCACGCGCCGAACCCGAGCAGGAAGTACCGGGCGTAGCCGAGCTGGGCCCGGTAGTTGACCTCGTCCCGCACCCGTTTCCGCCACCCCGAACCACGAGACGGCCGGAACGCCCGGGGATACGACTCGACCAGCTCGACCCCGTCCTCGCCCGCCGAGAGGTTCCGTTTCAGCATGTACACGGCCATCAGCTGGAGGCCTTCGCGCACCGACACCGGGTACCAGCGGGGCTGCACGCCCATCAGGTGCCCGACGTAGCGCCAGAAGTGCATCATGGCCCGGATGTCGGCGGCGGACGCCCGGTAGCCCATCGCCTTCAGTCCGAGCCCGGGAGTGAGGCTGCCGGCCATCAGGGTGATCAGCGCGTCGGACTGGCTGATCGGCACCCCCCAGGCGGGCAGGTCCCACTCCGGGTGCGCTACCAGCCGGCGGCGGATGAACACGTGCATGATCCGCACCCGCATCGCGGTGGCCCGCCCCGCGCCGCCGGGCTCCAGGCCACCCGGGTCGGACACGTCGATCCAGAACCGGGCGGTCTCCATGAACCGGCGCAGCGCGGTGTCCCCGGCGTACGCCCCGGTCAGCGCCAGCGGCTTGACCACGGAGTTCTCCGTGTACGCGAGCAGCGTGGTGGCGCCGCCGAAGCTGAACACCGCCGGGCCGTAGCGGCGGAACATCCGGGCGCCGCGGTCGACCAGCTCGCGGTCCAGCCAGTCCGGGTCCTGCTCCTGCTCGCGCATCAGGGCGACCAGCGACGCGGGCGCGTCCGGGACCGCCTCGACGCCGTGCGCCAGCGCCCGGTCCAGCATCCGCCGACCCTCGGCCGGCTTCTCCCGCGCCAGGTACACCTCGTCGACGAACGCCTCGGCCACCGGGTCGGCGTCGTAGTAGCCGTGCGCGAAGGCCCGCACCCGGTCCTCGGCGGGGAACGGGTCGAACCGCAGCAGCCGTCGACAGGCCGAACGGAACCGGCGCACCCGGGGCGACGCCAGCCGCTCCCAGTAGACCTCGAACTCGGCCGGCACCCGGTCCTCGGTGGCCACCTCGGTGTCGCTCATGACTCTGGATAGTAAATGGACAGATGCCCATATACAATGTGCAGGTGACCACTCGCCGGGCCCGAGGCCGTCCGCCGGCCACCGAGACCCCGGTGAGCGGGCCGGAGATCCTGGACGCCGCCCTGCGCGCGTTCGCCCGGTACGGCTACGACGGCACCTCGGTGCGCACCCTGACCCGCGAGCTGGGGCTCACGCACAACGCCCTGCCGCAGCGGTTCGGCTCCAAGGAGCAGCTCTGGTACGCCTGCGTCGATCACGGCTTCGGCGGCCTGATCGATGCGCTGGCCGGCGACGGGTCCATCGAGACCGACCCGTTCGACCAGCTGCGCGGCGCGATCCGGCGCTTCCTGCTGCACTCCGCCGAGCACCCCGAGCTGCACCGGATCATGGCCGCCGAGGGCAGCCAGGACACCCCCCGGCTGCGCTACCTCTACGACACCTACGTCGGCCCGGCCACCGCGCCGATGACCGCGCTGCTGGAATGGCTCGCAACGAAAGGAAGGGTCCGGCCGGCCTCGACCCGCACCCTGCACTTCCTGATCACCAGCGGCGGCGCCTCGCCGTACAGCATGGTGGCCCTGGCCCGCCTGCTCGGCCCGGACGACCCGCTCGAACCGGCGGCGGTCGAGGCGCACGCCGACCTGGTCGCCGACCTGATCGTCACCGGCCTGCGCCACTGACCGGCCGGTTTCAGAGCGAGGCGCCGAGCAGGCCGCGCAGGTCGGCGGTCAGGCCGTCCACCTCCAGCGGCCAGTCCGGCCGGTGCGCCGTCCAACCGTCACGGTCCAGCAGCAGCCGCACCATCCGGGCCGGCCGACCCCGCCGCTCGTACATCTCGTGCCCGTCCTCGCGGTAGCCGAGCCGGCGGGACACGGTGAGCGAGGCGTGGTTGTCGTCGAACGCCTCGGAGCGCGCGGACGCCGCGCCCAGGTGGTCGAACGCCAGCCCGAGCATCGCCGCGCGCATCTCGGTGCCCAGACCCCGCCCCTGGTGCGGCAGCCCGAGCCACGATCCCGAGGCGATCTCCCGGAGCACGGAGAAGCTGGTCGCCCGCACCGACTGCATGCCCAGCACCGCGCCGGACTCCCGGCTCCGGATGAGCAGGTTGAGCGACCACCGCGCCGGGTCCAGGGTGGCCCGCTCCCGCCAGAAGTACTGCAGCGTGCCGCGCCCGAGGTAGCGGGGGTCGGCGTCGGTCCACGGGTGCCCGAACGGCATCTCCTCCGGCGGGTGCACGCCGCCGTACGCCACCTCGATCAGCTCGCGCAGGCCGGGGTCGTCGTCCGGGCGCAGCTCCAGCCGGGGGGTCCGCACCACCAACCCGTCGAGCGGCCAGGGGTCCGGGTACGCCGCCGGGTCGAGGTGCAAGGCCACGGTCGATCACCTTAGGACACCGACCGAGTCGCCCTGGTTAGCTCGTGTGGCTGAGAAACATCCACCTCATACGCACCTTGAGCTATGTTCAGCCCGCCCTGTCACACCCATCCGGGGTAAGACCACCTCGCCCCGGCAGAACGAAAGGTAGGCATCGTGGCTCACTTCAAACCGTTCGCCCGGGCCAAGTCGGGGCCGCCACCCGGCCGGCGGGACGACGACGACTACGACGACTACGACAGCGAGGACGACGACTCGTACCGCTACCGCCGTCGCAGCCGCAACGTCGGCCTGATCGTGATCGATCTGGGCCTGTAGCAACGCCGCCTGTAGCAACGCCGTCGGACTCCGCGGGCCAACCGCCCGCGGAGCCCCGACGCGTGAGGAACCGCCGATGGCCCGCACCGCCGCTCAAGCCGGCACCGCCCCCACCCTGCGTCAGATCTTCCGCCGCTTCTGGCCGACCCTGCGCCCCTACCGCTGGCCGCTGCTGGCCAGCTGCGGGCTGGTCATGGTCGCCCCGGCGATCGCCACCGCGCAGATCTGGATCTTCAAGCTGCTGGTGGACGACGTGCTGGTGCCGGCCGACGTCCACGCCTTCCTGCCGATCGCCCTGGTCTACCTGGGCCTGGCCGTCGCCTCCGGGGTCAATTCCTTCGTCGACGAGCTGCTGGCCGCGTGGCTGGGCGAGCGGTTCGTGCTGGACCTGCGCAACCAGGTGTACGAGCACCTCAACGAGCTGTCCCTGGACTTCTTCGACCGCCGCGAGCTGGGCGACACGCTGTCCCGGCTGACCGGCGACATCGACGCCATCGAGGCCCTGGTGGTCACCGGGATCACCCGCACCCTCTCCTACCTGGGGCAGATCCTGTTCTTCGCCGGCGCGCTGTTCGTGCTGAACTGGCGGCTGGCCCTGGGCGCGCTGGTCGCCGCCCCGGCGTTCCTGCTGGCCGCCCGCTGGTTCTCCACCCGGATCAAGCAGGCCAGCCGGGAGCAGCGCCGCCGGGCCGGGTCGATCACCGCGACCGCCGAGGAGGGGCTGGCCAACCTGGCGCTGGTGCAGGCCTACGGCAGCGTCCGGGTGCAGACCGCCCGTTTCGACCGGGAGAACCAGGGCCGGTTCGCCGCGCAGATGGCCGCCACCAAGCTGCGCGCGCTGTTCGCCCCGCTGGTCAACCTGCTGGAGACGCTCGGCGCGCTGTCCGTGCTGGGCCTGGGCATCTGGGAGCTCACCCAGGGCCGGATCACCCTGGGCGGGCTGCTGGTGTTCATCGGCTACCTGACCCGGCTGTACTCGCCCGTGCGCGGGGCCGGGCGGCTGTCCAACACGTTCTTCGCCGCGGCGGCCAGCGCCGAACGGATCATCGAGCTGCTCGACCAGCAGCCGACCGTGCGGCAGGCCGACCAGCCGCGCCGGCTGCACCGCTCCCGGGGTGCGCTGCAGGTCCGGGGGGTCGGCTTCGGGTACACGGGCGGGCCGCCGGTGCTGCACGACGTGTCGTTCCAGGTGGAACCGGGGCAGACGGTGGCGCTGGTCGGGCCGAGCGGCGCCGGCAAGTCCACCCTGGGCAAGCTGCTGGTGCGGCTCTACGACCCGACCGACGGCGCCATCACGCTGGACGGCTACGACCTGCGCGGATACCGGCTGGCCGACCTGCGGGCGAACGTGTCGGTGGTGCTGCAGGAGACGCTGGTCTTCGATGCGAGCGTCCGGGACAACGTGCTGTTCGGCCGGCCGGGGGCCACCGACGACGAGCTGTGCGCGGCGGCCCGCGCCGCCGACGCTCAGGCGTTCATCTCGGAGTTGCCCCATGGCTGGGAGACCCGGGTCGGGCAGCGCGGGCGGCTGCTGTCCGGCGGGCAGCGGCAGCGGATCGCGCTGGCCCGGGCGATGATCCGGGACGCGCCGATCCTGCTGCTCGACGAGCCGACCACCGGGCTGGACGCCGCCTCCACCGAGCGGGTGCTGGCGCCGGTGCGCCGGGTGATGGCCGGGCGGACCACGCTGGTGATCTCGCACAACCTGCTCACCGTGACCGACGCCGACCAGATCGTCTACCTGGACCGGGGGCGGGTCACCGGCCGGGGCAGCCACACCGAACTGCTCGCCGGGCACGACGGTTACGCCCGGCTCTACGCACTGCACGAGGCCACCCGCCCGGCCTCCACCGAGCTGGAGCTCGCCCGGTGACCGCGACGCTGGCGGTGGACGTCCTGGCCCCCGGGGCGGAGATCGCACCCGGCTACACCGTCGTCGAACACGTGCGGCGGGGCGCCGACCTGGACTGCTACGAGGTGTGGAGCCGCGAACGGTTCTGCCGCTGCTTCGCCAAGACCCCCCGCCCGGACCGGGCCGACCGGGCCGCCACCGTGCGCCACCTGCGCCGCGAGGCCCGGCTGCTCTGCCGGTTCAGCCACCCGCACCTGGTCCGCGGCTACGAGTGGCACGAACCGGTGCTGATCACCGAGAACCTGACGGGGGCCACGCTGAGCCGGCTGCTCGCCGAGTACGGCCGGCTCGACGCCGGTGACCTGGCCCAGCTCGGGCTGCACCTGTGCTCGGCGCTGCGCTACCTGCACGGGCGCGGCGTGCTGCACCTGGACGTCAAGCCCGGGAACGTCGTCGCGGCGGACGGGGTGGCCAAGCTGATCGACCTCTCCCTGGCCCGCCGCCCCGGCCGGTCCGCCCCCGGCTACGGCACCGTCGGCTACCTGTCCCCGGAGCAGCTGGTGGGGGCCCGGGTGACCGAGGCGGCGGACGTCTGGGGGCTCGGGCTGGTGCTCTACGAGGCGGCCACCGGGCGGCGCGCCTACTCCGCTCCGTCGTCCGATCCACGGTCCCGGCTGTCCGCCTACGAGGCGTCACTGGTCCGCCCGGTGAAGCGGCTGCGCTGCCACCGGCGGCTGCCGGTTCCGGTAGCCGACACCGTCGACGCCTGCCGGTCGCTGCGGCCCGCCGACCGGCCGAGCCTGGCCGAACTCGGCGCAGCACTCGAGACCCTTACCTAGGCATACAGACATACGATCAAGTACTCTCGTATGCATGAGAACCAGCGTCAACCTCCCGGACGGTCTGCTGGACGAGGCCCGGCGGCGGGCCGCCGCCGAGGGGCGCACCCTGACCAGCCTGATCGAGGAGGGCCTGCGGCTCGCGCTCGCCGTGCCGAACCCGCGCGCCGAGACACCCACCCTGCCCGCGTTCGGCGATCCGGGCGGCCGGTTCCTCATCGACCCGACCGACCGGGATGCCGTGTGGGACGTGCTGGACGAGCCGGCGTGATCCTGCCGGACGTGAACGTGCTGGTGTACGCCTTCCGCCGGGAGGCACCGGAGCACGACGAATACCGGCGCTGGCTGGCCGACCTGGTCGCGGGCGCCGATGAGCTGGCCCTGACCGAGGCCGCATTGACCGGCTTCCTACGCATCGTCAGCCATCCCAAGATCATGCCGGACCCCGCACCCATGCCGGAGGCGCTGCGGTTCGTCGAGGTGCTGCGAACTGCCGCGCGCGCCCGGCCGGTCACCGCGGCCCCGGCCACCTGGACGACCCTCACACGTTGGGCGGCGGACGACCCGGGGCTGCGCGCGAACCTCGTGCCGGACGCATGGCTCGCCGCGCTGGCCCACTCGCACGGCGCCCGGCTGGCCACCGCCGACCGGGGTTTCGCCCGGTTCCCCGGACTGAACTGGTTCGTACCGATCACCCGCTGACCCGGTGAAACGGCGGGAGCAGGCCGTTCTCCGATAACGTGACCGCCATGTACGCGATCACCGTCAGCGAGCCCGGCGGCACCGAGAAGATGTCCTGGACCGAGGTCGCCGACCCGAGCGCCGCCCCGGGCGAGGTGGTGATCGACGTCGTGGCCAGCGCGGTGAACCGGGCCGACCTGTTGCAGCGGGCCGGCTTCTACCCGCCGCCGCCCGGGGCCTCGGACGTGCTCGGGCTGGAGTGCTCCGGGCGGATCCTCTCCGTCGGCGAAGGCGTCACCGACTGGAAGCCGGGCGACGAGGTGTGCGCGCTGCTGGCCGGCGGCGGGTACGCGGAGCAGGTCGCGGTGCCGGCCGGGCAGGTGCTCCCGGTGCCGGCCGGGGTGTCGCTGGAGGAGGCCGGCGGGCTGCCCGAGGTGGCCTGCACGGTGTGGTCGAACCTGGTCGGGGTGGCTCAGCTACGACAAGGCGATCTGGTGCTGATCCAGGGCGGCAGCGGCGGCATCGGCACCCACGCGATCCAGGTCGCGGCCGCGCTCGGGGCCCGGGTGGCGGCCACCGCCGGCAGCCCGGAACGGCTGGAACGCTGCCGCGAGCTGGGCGCCGAGCTGGCCATCGACTACCACGCGGCCGACGTGGCCGACCGGCTGCGCGAGGCCAGCGAGGGCCGGGGCGCGGACATCATCCTGGACAACATGGGCGCCGCCGCGCTGGCCGACAACATCGACCGGCTGGCCCCCGGCGGCCGGCTGGTGATCATCGGCATGCAGGGCGGGGCCACCGCCGAGATCAACCTGGGCAAGCTGCTGCGCAAGCGGGGCAGCGTGATCGCCACCAACCTGCGCGGCCGGCCGGCCGACGGTCCGGGCGGCAAGGCGGAGATCGTCGCCGGCACCCGGGCCGAGGTGTGGCCGCTGATCGAGACCGGGCAGGTGCAGCCGGTCGTGCACACCCGGCTGCCGATGGCCGACGCGGCCGCCGCGCACCGGCTGTTCGACGACGGCGGCGTGGTCGGCAAGGTATTGCTGCTGCGCAGCCCGTGAGTGCTTAGTAGTGCTATAGCACTACTAACCACTCACGGGCTACACCATCTCGGACAGGGCCCGGACCAGCTGGTCGAGCTCGGACCGGGTGGTGTAGTGCGCCAGGCCGACCCGGACCACCCCGCCCACCTCGGCGCTGCCCAGGTACTCCAGCACCCCGTGCTCGCCCAGGTCGGCCACCGCGCACAGCCCGCGCTCGGCCAGCTGGGCCACCACGTCGGTGGCCTTGCGGGCGTCGTGGGTGAAGGCCAGCGCCGGCAGCCCACCGGCCGGGTCACCCACCACGGTCACCGCCGGGATGAACGACAGCTCGCGCAGCAGCTCGTCCATCAGCTCGGACTGGTACTCCCATACCGAGCGCATCGAGACGGCCAGCCGGGCCGGGCGGTCGCCCTGCGCGGTGTCGTCCAGCGAGGCCAGGTAGTCCACCGAGGCGACCAGACCGGCCAGCAGCGGGTAGCAGTGCGGCCCCACCTCGAGGCGCTCCGGGCCGACCGCGTTCGGGTGCAGCGAGCAGGACGGCAGCTCGTCGAGCAGGTCGGGGTTGGCGAACACCAGAGCACCGCACTGCGGGCCGCCCCAGGCCGCCGCGGACACCACCAGCACGTCCGCGCCCAGCTCCTCCAGGCGCAGCGGGCCACCGGCCGCCGCCGCGTACCCGTCCACCACGACCAGGGCCCCGGTGCGGTGCGCGCGCTCGGCGATGGCCGGCACCTTGGGCCGCACCCCGACGTGCTCGGAGCCGGCGGTCACCGCGACCAGCTGCACCGAGGTGTCCAGCAGCGCGTCGTACTGCGCCTCCGGCAGCGCGCAGGTCTCGATCTCGATCTCCGCCCAGCGCACCTGGACGCCGCGCTCCCGGGCGGCCCGCTCCCAGGGCGCGGTGTTGGCCACGTCGTCGAGGTGGGAGAGCACCACGGACTCGCCCATCTCCCAGGTCTGCGCCACCGACTCGGCCAGCCGGGTCAGCAGCTCCTCCCGGCTGGGGCCGAGGACCACGCCGCGCGGATCCCCGCCGACCAGGTCGGCCACGGCCTGGCGGGCGGCGTCCTCGATCACCTCGGCCCGCTGGGACGCCGGGAACGCGCCACCCGGGGCGGACACCGGGGCGCGGACGGCGGTGGACATGGTCAGCGCGACCTGCTCCGGCGACTGGGCACCGGTCGGGGCGTCCAGGTGGACCCAGCCGTCACCGATGGCGGGGGTCATGCCCCGTACCCGGGCGACATCGTAGGCCACCGCAATACGGTAACGGTTCCGACAAGTCGATCATCAGGCGCCGGAGCGACCCCGGCCCGCGTTAGACCGGCGGGACCGGACGGGCCAGGATAGGAGCATGACTGAGGAGCAGTCCGACAACGGCGAGCAGCAGGTCCTGGTGATCGGCCCGGACGGCCAGCCGGTGGGCATGGCCCGGGTGTCCGGCGGTTCGGACGACGAGCAGCCGCATCCGGGTGGGTTCGCCGACATGGTGGAGCAGCCGGCGAAGGTCATGCGCATCGGCACGATGATCAAGCAGCTGCTGGAGGAAGTGCGGGCGGCGCCGCTGGACGAGGCCTCCCGCTCCCGGCTCAAGGAGATCCACCAGAACTCCATCAAGGAGCTCGAGCAGGGTCTGGCCCCGGACCTGCGGGATGAGCTGCACCGGCTCAGCCTGCCCTTCACCGAGGACGGCGTGCCCTCGGACGCCGAGCTGCGGATCGCCCAGGCCCAGCTGGTCGGCTGGCTGGAGGGCGTCTTCCACGGCATCCAGACCGCGCTCTTCGCCCAGCAGATGGCCGCCCGCCAGCAGCTGGAGCAGATGCGCCGCGGCCTGCCGCCGGGGGCCGGCCCGCAGCCGGGCATGGAGGGCATGGGCGGCGGCCGGGGCACCGGCCAGTACCTGTAAGCGCCGCTACCATGGCGCGGTCTCCGGCGAGAGGACGTGCCATGGTCCGGCCGATCTCCCGGCGCGCGGCGATCGTGGCGGCCGTCCTGGGTGCCACCGCCGTGACCGCCGCCGCCGTCTCGGCGTGCGGCGCCGCCCAGGCGGGCGCCAGCCCGAACGACGCGGCCCAGGCGGGCGCCGGCCCGAACGGCGCCGCCCCCGGAGCCGGCCCGGGTGACGTGAGGCCCACCCCGGCCGAGGTGGAGCGCGCACAACAGCAGCTCGACGAGCGGGCGTCGCGGGTGCCGTCCTCGGTCACCTCGTGGGGCATCGACCCGGCGATCGGGCTGGTCGTGGTGCGGGTGACCGGCGGTCGCACCCCCGAGGTCGAGCGCTTCCTGGACGGGATCGACCCGCGCACGCTGCGGGTGGTCACCGGCTCGGACCCGGTGCGCCCGCTACCCGGGACCGGCTGACCCGTCACGTTCTCATCAACTTCTCAACCCGGACGTATCCACGCTCGGTGATGATCCGTTAACGCACCGTCAGCCCTGACTGGGCTGTACGGGTGAACGGTGCGCGGGCGCGCCGGCGGGGTTCGTCGAGGAGATCGTTGATGATGCGTGGGCTGCGCCGGGTGGCGGGGATCTGGTCCGGAACCGCCGTGGTGGCCGCCATCGCGCTCGCCGCACCCGGGGCTCCGACCCTGGTGGCGTCCAGCACACCCACCGCGTCGTCGCAGGTGAAGTCCGACCTGCCGACGCCGCCCATCCCGGTGCCGGTTCCGGGCCAGAGCCTGCGCGAGCGGGCCGAGCAGGGCAAATCCCGGCTGGACGGCCAGTGGCGCCTGGTGCCCGCCGCGCTGACCTCCTGGGGGGTCGACCTGCGGAGCGGCAAGCTCGCCGTGGACGTGGTCGGCCGGGACACCAAGGCCGTCACCGCGTTCCTACTGCTCGCCGGGGTCGACCCGACCACGGTGGTGATGCGCACCGACGCCGCGCCGGTCCGCCGCTTCTACGACCTGGTCGGCGGCGACACGATCCTCGGCCAGAAGTACCGCTGCTCGCTCGGCGTGAACGCCAAGGACCGCTCCGGCAAGCTGTTCGTGCTCACCGCCGGGCACTGCACCAAGGACGACCCGGGCGAGTGGGTCGGCTACAACAAGGTGAAGATCGGGTCGGTCAGCCGGACGAACTTCCCCGGTGACGACTTCGGCTCGATCGCCGTCACCAACTCGGAGTGGAAGGCCACCGCGAAGGTCAAGGGCGGACCGACCATCAAGGGCTCCAACGTCGCCGGGTTCCTCAGCAAGGTGTGCCGCTCCGGCAGCACCACCGGGTACAAGTGCGGCCTCGTACTGGGCTACAACCAGACCGTCAACTACGGCAACGGTGAGGTCGTCATGGGCCTGACCAGGACCAACGCCTGCGCCGAGCCCGGCGACTCCGGCGGCACCTTCATCACCCCGTCCGGCCAGGCGCAAGGCTTCACCTCCGGCGGGTCCGGCGACTGCAAGTCCGGCGGCACCACGTTCTTCCAGCCGGTCAAGGAGGCCCTGAGCGCCTACGGGCTGACCCTGGTGACCGGCTGATGGCCCTCGGGTCTCGCCGGTGGGGAACCTGGTCGGGGGCCGCCGTGCTGGCCGCCGCCCTGGTCGCCCCGGCTCTGGTCGCTCCAGTGGCCACGCCCGTCCCGGTGACGGCCGCCGCGGTCACCGCGCCGCTGCCCGTCCCGCCGCCGCTCCCGGTGCCCGCCCCCGGGCAGAGCCTGCGCGAGCGGGCCGAGCAGGCCAAGCAGCGGCTCGATACCCGCGGTGACGTGCCGGACGTGCTGGCCGCCTGGGGCATGGACACCGGGTCCGGCAAGCTCGCGGTGGACGTCGTCGGCCGGGACACCACGGTCGCCACCGCGTTCCTGCTGGCCGCCGGCATCGACCCGGCCACCGTCGTGCTGCGCACCGAGGCACCGCGCAACCGCCTGTTCTACGACCTCGTCGGGGGCGACGCGATCCACACCGGCATCGCCCGGTGCTCGCTCGGGGTCACCGCCCGCAACGGCGCCGGCCAGCGCTTCGTGCTCACCGCCGGGCACTGCACCAAGGGTTCGAGCGTCTGGCTCGGCCGCAACCGGGTGCCGATCGGGCAGACCAGGGCGACGGACTTCCCGCGCGACGACTTCGGCGCCATCGCGGTCACCAACTCGGCCTGGAAGTCCACCGCCAAGGTCACCGGCGGGCCGACGATCAAGGGATCGGGGCCGGCCACCGTGGGCAGCCGGGTGTGCCGCTCCGGCAGCACCACCGGGTACCGCTGCGGCGTCATCCAGGCGCTGAACCAGACGGTCAACTACGGCAACGGCGAGGTGGTCATGGGCCTGACCGAGACCAACGCCTGCGCCGAACCCGGCGACTCCGGCGGCACCTTCATCACCCCGGCCGGCCAGGCGCAGGGGTTCACCTCCGGCGGGTCCGGCGACTGCAAGACCGGCGGCACCGTCTACTTCCAGCCGCTGAAGGAAGCACTGAGCCGGTACGGCCTGACCCTGACCACCGGCTGACCGCACCCCGTCCCGGCGACCGCGCTCATCCCGGCGACCGCGCTCATCCCCCGGCCTGATCGGTGGCCCGCCCCGACGACCGCGCCCATGATCCGCACTTCGGTGCGAAAACGGATACCACGCTTCCGCTTTCACACCGAAACACCGATCTTGACGGCGAACGCACCGGATACCCGGACGACGGTCACGCCGACGAGGACAGTTCCCCCACCTGGTCCCGCGACGCCCGGCGGCGCAGGGTGCCCACCAGCAGGTAGGCCCGCGGGCCGAACGAGCCCAGGAAGACGGTGGCGACCACGTAGGGCCACGGGTTGCGGCCGGTGCGGCGGCCATCGAGCACCATCCACACCATGGCCAGCGCGCAGGCGATCACCAGGTCGGCCAACACCTGCCAGCCGGCCGTGGACGGGAAGTGGTAGGTGATGATGCCGAGGTAGCCGTGCTCGACGGTGGCCACCGCGGTGAGTCCGCCGAAGGCCACCAGCACGGAGGCCAGCAGCAGGGACTTCGTGTTCATGTCAGCTCCTCATGGTCGAGTGACCATGAGTCGACCCTCGTCCGGGCCGCCCGACAATTACCTTCCGGGTAATCGCAATCCCGTCACCACGCGCGGCAGAATCCTTCGCATGACCGCTGTGACGTCGCCGTTCGGCGGGATGCTGCGCGACCACCGCCGCCGCTCCAAGCTCTCCCAGCTGAACCTGGCGGTGCACGCCGGGGTCTCCCAGCGGCACCTGAGCTTCCTGGAGTCCGGGCGCTCGCAGCCGAGCCGGGACATGGTCGTCCAGCTGGCCGAGGCGCTGGACCTGCCGCTGACCCACTGCAACGACCTGCTCACCGCCGCCGGGTTCGCCGAGCTCTACCCGCGCCGGCGGCTGGACGCGACCGCGATGGCCCCGATCCGGTCCGTGCTGGACCGGATGCTGGCCGCGCAGGAGCCGTTCCCGGCGCTGGTGATGGACCGGGCGTGGAACGTGCTGCTGGCCAACCGGGGGCTGATCCGGCTGCTCGACCTGGTCGGCGGGATGGAGGCGCTGGTCGCCCGGGTCGGCGGGCCCAACCTGCTGCGGCTGACCCTGCACCCCGAGGGGCTGCGGCCGCACATCCGCAACTGGGAGGAGATCGCCGCGTACGAGCTCACCCGGGCGTCCCGGGAGCCGTCCGGACACGCGGCGCTGGAGGCCGTGCTGGAGGAGGTACGGGGCTATCCCGGGCTGCCCCGGCCCGGCCAGACCCGCGCCCCGCTGTTGCCGGTGTTGCCCACGGTGTTCGGCCTCGGTGACCAGGAGCTGCGGCTGATCACCACGATCGCCGGGTTCGGCACCCCGCAGGACGTCACCGCCGACGAGCTGCGGGTGGAGTACATGTTCCCGGCCGACGAGGCGAGCGAGGCACTGCTGCGTCAACTGGAAGGTTGACGCCACACCCGACACCCAGGGCCGGCCGGGCACCGGCGGCGGGTACCGTTGTCTCTCATGTCCGTGCTTGACGCCCCCGTGCTGCCCCCGGCCGCTGTGGCCGGCTCGCGCAGCTGGCGGCGGGCCGCCGACGACCTGCGCCAGGGCTGGTCGCAACGCTCGCTGTGGGGTTATCTGGGCTGGCAGGACATCAAGCAGCGATACCGCCGCTCGGTGCTCGGCCCGCTGTGGATCAGCATCAGCATGGGCGTCATCGCGCTGGCCATGGGCATCCTGTACTCGGCGCTGTTCCAGCTGGACGTGCCGGTCTTCCTGCCCTACCTGGCCACCGGGCTGCTGATCTGGAACTTCATCTCCGGCTGCATCCTCGAGGGCACCGAGGTGTTCATCGCCAACGAGGGGCTGATCAAGCACCTGCCGGCGCCGCTGAGCGTGCACGTGTTCCGCCTGGTCTGGCGGCAGACGTTGTTCTTCCTGCACAACCTGGTGGTCTGGGTGGCGCTGATGGCGATCTTCCCCCGGCCGCTGGGCTGGGGGGTGCTGCTGGCCCTGCCGGCGTTCGCCCTGCTGATCCTCAACGGCGGGTGGATCACCATCTTCGCCGGCATCATCGCCACCCGGTTCCGGGACATCCCGCCGATCATCGCCAGCATCACCCAGCTGGTCTTCTTCATGACCCCGATCGTCTGGAGCTACGACGACTTCCGCAACCGCCCGGGCGCGGTCGGCGAGCGGGCCCAGCTGGCCGAGCTGAACCCGGTGATGCATTTCGTGGAGATCCTCCGCCGGCCGATGCTCGGCGACCCCACGATCTGGCGGCACTGGGCGGTGGCCGGTGTGATCACCGTCGTCGGCTGGGCCGCCGCCCTGATCGTCCTGCGCAACTTCCGCTCCCGCGTCGCCTACTGGGTCTGAGTCCTCATGGTTTCCATCGACATCCGCGACGCCTACGTCGACTTCCCGATCTTCGACGCGAAGAGCCGGTCGCTGAAGAAGGCCGTGCTGGGCACCGCCGGCGGGCGGGTCGGCACGGACAGCCGGGTCCCGATCATCGAGGCGCTGCACGGGATCAGCGTCTCGGTGCGCCAGGGCGACCGGGTGGGCCTGGTCGGGCACAACGGCGCCGGCAAGTCCACGCTGCTGCGGCTGATGTCCGGCATCTACGAGCCGACCCGGGGCCACGCGGCGATCGTCGGCAAGGTCGCCCCGGTGTTCGACCTGGGCGTGGGCATGGACCCGGAGATCTCCGGCTACGAGAACATCATGGTGCGCGGGCTGTTCCTGGGCATGACCCGCAAGCAGATGCAGGCCCGGGTGGACGACATCGCCGACTTCACCGAGCTCGGCGACTACCTCTCGATGCCGCTGCGCACCTACTCCACCGGCATGCGGGTGCGGCTCGCCCTGGGCGTGGTGACCAGCATCGACCCGGAGATCCTGCTGCTCGACGAGGGCATCGGGGCGGTGGACGCGGAGTTCCTGGCCAAGGCCCGGGACCGGCTGAACTCGCTGGTCGCCCGGTCCGGCCTGCTGGTGTTCGCCTCGCACTCCGACGAGTTCCTGGTCGACCTGTGCGACACCGCGATCTGGATGGACCACGGCCACATCCGCCAGCAGGGCCCCATCCGCGACGTCCTGCGCGCCTACAAGGGCCGCGACGTAGTAGCCGAACTCGCCGACCGCACGTGAGCACCGCGCCGCTCCCCGTTTCGACTTGTCGCGGCTATTGCCCGCGACAGGAGCCTCTTGTCGCGGTTATTGCCAACGACAGGTCAGGCAGGGAACGGCCGTGAGCGCGCCCATCGGCGGCGTGGTGGCGGTGATCGTCACCCGGTTCCGGGCCGAGCTGCTCGCCGACGCGCTGGCCGTGCTGGCCAAGCAGACCCACCCCGTCTCGCACCTGGTCGTGGTGGACAACGGGCCGGACCCCGCCACCCGCGCCGTCGTCGAGGGCTCCGGGCTGCCGGTGACCTACCTGGCCTCGCACCACAACCTCGGCGGCGCCGGCGGGTTCGCCCTGGGCATGCTGCACGCGCTGGCCCTGGGCGCGGAGTGGGTGTGGCTGGGCGACGACGACGGCCGCGCCGGTGACGAGCACGTGCTGGCCACGCTGTTGGACTGTGCTTCGCGGCACGGTCTAGAGGTGGTCTCCCCCGTGGTGGCCGACCAGACCGACCCCGACCGGCTGGCCTTCCCGGTCCGCCAGGGCCTGACCTGGCACCGGTCGCGCTCCACCCTGGGGGACGCCGAGCTGCTGCCCGGGTACGCGTCGTTCTTCAACGGCGCGCTGTTCACCGCGTCGGCGTTGGACGTGGTCGGGGTACCGGACCTGCGGCTGTTCGTCCGCGGCGACGAGGTGGAGCTGCACCGGCGAGTGGTGCGCTCCGGCCTACCGTTCGGCACCTGCCTGCGGGCCACCTACGTGCACCCGTACGGCAGCGACGAGTTCAAGCCGATGCTGCGCGGCCGGCTGCACGCCCAGGACCCGGACGACCCGGTGAAGCGGTACTACACCTACCGCAACCGCGGCTACCTGTTCGGCCAGCGCGGCATGCGGCTGATCGGGGCGCTCGAGGTGTTTCGCTTCGGCTGGTACTTCCTGGTCACCAAGCGCGACCCGAAGGCGTTCCGCGAGTGGCTGCGCCTCGTCCGCCTAGGCCGCCAGGAGAAGTTCCACAGGGCGTAGTGCGACGGCGCCGACCCGACTCGTAGCGCCTGAACGCCGACTCGTCGCAGCTAGAACGCGGACTTGTCGCAACTAAAGCGCCGACTCGTCGCGCCCAGCGCCGACTTGTCGCGCCCAAACCGCCGACTCATCGCGCCCAGCGCCGACTCGTCGCGCCCAAACCGCCGACTCATCGCGCCCAGGCCGACTTGTCGCGCCTAAAGCGCCGACTTGTCGCAGCTATTGCCCGCGACAGGAGGCTCTTGTCGCGGGTAATTCCCGCGACAAGTCGCGCAGGGGGCGGGCGCGGGAGCGTGTGGGGAGCGGCGGGCGGCGACGCGGAGGAGAGACGGCGGCGGGTCAGCGGACGGCGCGGAAGACGACCGTGCGGAGCATGATGAAGTTGATCGTGGTGGCGGTGCCCTGGGCGATCACCCAGCCGATGGTGGTGCGCAGCGTGGTGCCGTCCGGGATCAGGTGCAGGGCCAGCGCGTTCATCCCGACGTTGACGAAGAACGTGGTGCCGTAGAGCAGCACGAACCCGGTGAACCGGCCCATCCCGCCGGTGGCGCCGCTGAAGGTGTACCGCCGGTTGAGCAGGTAGGCGGTGGTGGTGCCGCAGACGAAGCTGACCGCCTTGGCCGCGTGCACCCACACGTCGAGGTGCAGCAGCGCCTGGTAGATGCCGTAGTCGACGCACGCCGACAGGGCCCCCACCAGGACGAACCGGCTCAGCTGGCCGAACAACCCGTGTCGTACCCCCGATTCGGGCTCGACTACCGCACTCGCTGACACGCGGGACAGGGTATCGACCGCCCGCCGACGCCTTTCGCGCGGCCCACCGCCGCGTCACCCGTCACCGAGATCCGCACCAGCGTGGTCGTGGCCGCCGTCAACCACGCTGACGTGGATCTCGGCGCGCCGACGGGCGGCGGCCGGGCTCGGTGGATCGGCCGGGCGGGCCGGCCCGCGAGCCGGGCGGGTGTGCGGCCGGGCGGCCGGCCGGGGGCGGGGGCGGCCCGCGGTGGAGTGGCCGGGCGGAGTGGCCAGCCCGGGCCGGCCACCGGGAGATCCACGCTGCTCGGTAGCCTGGCGCGGATGTCCGACGAGTTCCCGAACACCGAGACCCGTGCCCTGACCGGCTTCGGGCGCACCGCGCCGACCTGGGCCCGGGTGGCGGACGTGACCGCCGCCGACCAGGTCCTCGCCGCGCTGCGCGACCCCGGCCCGCGCGGGATCACCGCCCGCGGCCTGGGCAGCTCGTACGGCGACCCGGCGCAGAACGCCGGCGGCCTGGTCCTGGACATGACCGGCCTCGACCGCATCCACAAGATCGATTCAGCCGAGGAGACCGTCACCCTCGACGCCGGGGTCAGCCTGGACACCCTGATGCGCCGGGTGCTGCCGTTCGGGCTGTGGGTGCCGGTGCTCCCGGGCACCCGGCAGGTCACCGTGGGCGGGGCGATCGCCAGTGACATCCACGGCAAGAACCACCACACCGCCGGCAGCTTCGGCAACCACGTGCTGGCCATGGATCTGGCCTGCGCCGACGGGACGGTCCGCACCCTCACCCCGGACGGGCCGGAGTCCGAGCTGTTCTGGGCCACCACCGGCGGCATGGGGCTGACCGGGATCGTGCTGCGCGCGACCATCAAGCTGCACCGCACCGAGAGCGCCTACTTCGTGGTCGACACCGACCGCACGGCCAACCTCGACGAGCTGATGGAGCTGCTCACCGACGGCTCGGACGACCGCTACGGCTACTCCGCCGCCTGGTTCGACTCCACCAGCACCGGCGCCGCACTCGGCCGGGCGGTGCTCACCCGGGGCTCGCTGGCCCGCGCCGACCAGCTGCCCGCGAAGCTGAAGCGAGACCCGCTGAAGTTCGCCGCCCCGCAGCTGCTGCGCTTCCCGGACATCTTCCCGAACGGCCTGGCCAACCCCCGGACGCTCAAGGCGTTCTCGGAGGCCTGGTACCGCAAGGCCCCGAAACGCCAGCGCGACTCGGTGCAGAACATCACCGCCTTCTACCAGACCCTGGACGTGTTCGCGAACTGGAACCGGGTCTACGGCAAGCGCGGCTTCCTGCAGTACCAGTTCATCGTGCCGCTTCAGGCGACCGACGCGTTCCGGCGAATCGTCGAGGTCATCGCGCACTCGAACCACGCATCCGGGCTGAACGTGCTCAAGCGGTTCGGCCCGGGCAACCAGGCGCCGCTGTCCTTCCCCGAGGAGGGTTGGACGATCACCGTGGACTTCCCGATCGCCCCGGGCCTGAACGAGCTGTGCGTGAAGCTCGACGAGATGGTCCTGGACGCCGGCGGCCGGCACTACCTGGCCAAGGAGTCCCGGACCAGTCCCGAGGCCATCCGGCGCGGCTACCCCCGGCTCGACGAGTGGCGCAAGACCCGGGACGCGATCGACCCGGACGGCGTCTTCACCTCCGATCTCGCCCGACGCTTGGAGCTCGTGTAAATGATCGACGCCGTTGGCAACCCCCAGTCCATCCTGCTGCTCGGAGGCACCTCGGACATCGGGCTGGCCTGCGTGGAGCGGTTCGCCGACGACCGGCCGATGCGGGTCGTGCTGGCCGGCCGGCCGTCGCCGCGGCTGGACGAGGCCAAGGTGCGGCTGGAGAAGTCCGGCTGCACGGTGCGGACCATCGACTTCGACGCCCGCAAGCCGGAGACCCACACCGAGGTGATCGCCAAGGCGTTCGCCGACGGGGACATCGACGTGACGATCTCCGCGTTCGGGCTGCTCGGCGACCCGGAGCGGGCCTGGACCGACGTCGACCTGGCCGTGGAGCTGGCCGAGGTGAACTACGTGGCGGCGGTGTCCACCGGGGTCGCGCTGGCCAAGCACCTGCAGGAGCAGTGTCACGGGGCGCTGGCCGTGCTGTCCTCGGTGGCCGGTGAGCGGGTGCGGCGGTCCAACTTCGTCTACGGCTCCACCAAGGCCGGCATGGACGGCTTCTACACCGGGCTGACCGAGGCGCTGCGGCCGTCCGGGGTCACGGTGACCATCGTGCGGCCCGGGTTCGTGAAGTCCAAGATGACCGAGGGGCTGGACCCGGCGCCGCTGGCGGTCACCCCGGAGCAGGTCGCCGAGATCACCGTGGACGCCATCCGCAAGCACAAGGAGCTGGTCTGGGCGCCGGCGCCGATGCGCGCGGTGATGAGCGTGCTGCGGCACGTCCCCCGGCCGATCTTCCGCAAGCTGCCGCTGTAGCGACCGGTGTTGGAGGTTGTGGCCACCGGCACGGCCGAGCCATGATCGTCGGGAATGGAGGCTGAGCAGCGGTCAGCGCTGCCTATCCGCCATTTTCGCTGATCATGGCCCGTGATCGGCGGAGTGGGATGGGGACGCCCCGAGTTCGTCGGTGGTGCGGTCAGGGCCGGACCGAGCGCCCACCGGTCGGGCTGCGGCATGATCGGGGTATGACGTTGCCGCTGACCCCGGACGAACTGCTCACCACCACCCGCTCGGTGCGCAAGCGGCTGGACCTGACCCGCCCCGTACCGCTCGAGGTCATCCGCGAGTGCCTGGAGGTCGCGCTGCAGGCGCCGTCCGGGTCGAACCGGCAGGGCTGGCACTGGCTGGTGGTCACCGACCCGGAGAAGAAGCGGGTGATCGCCGACCACTACCGCCGGTCGGCCACCGAGTACGCGTCGTCCGGCTCCAGCACCACCCCGGCCACCTACGCCGACGACCCCGAGCGGGCGGACACCCAGCGGCGGGTGCTGAGCAGCTCGGCGTACCTGATGGAGCACATGCACGAGGTGCCGGTGCTGGTCATCGGGTGCATCGAGGCGCCGCCGGAGCGGCTGAACGTGGAGAGCCAGGCCAGCCTGTGGGGGTCGCTGCTGCCGGCGGCGTGGAGCTTCATGCTGGCCGCCCGGGCCCGGGGTCTCGGCGCGGCGTGGACCACGCTGCACCTGCGCTACGAGGCCGAGATCGCCGAGCTACTGGGCATCCCGGAGGGGGTGCGCCAGGGGGTGCTGCTACCGACCGCGTACACCGTCGGAACCGACTTCCGCCCCGCTCCCCGGGTACCCCTCGACCAGGTCCTGCACGTCGACACCTGGTGACTCCGCGTCGGCCCCGGGCGCCGCGGCGGCGGCCCGGGGTTCGGTGGCCGGCCGCTCGGCGACCGCCCGCCGGTCGGTGACCCGGCGCAGCCGGACCCGGGCCGGCTCCTCGACCAGCTTCCACAGCAGGTGCGCGGCCAGGAACACGACGGGCAGCGCGGCGCAGGCCACGGCGATCCCGCCCGGGGTGTCCGGCCCGATGACCGGGTAGCGGTACATCGCCGTCCACACCACCTCGAACACCGGGACGTGTACCAGGTACAGGCTGTAGGAGATGCGCCCACCGTGCACCGCCCAGTCGGTGGACAGCAGCCGGGCCGGCCCGCGCTCACCGGCCAGGGCCAAGGCCCCGACCAGCACCGGGAACAGCACCAGCACCATGCCGCCGCGCTCGCCGTCGCCCTTGGCCATCCCGACCATCGAGTCACCGACGAACAGCCCGACCAGGATCAGCGCCAGCGTCGCGTACGTGGTCAGCCCCGCGAGACGGCGCACCCGGTCGGTCAGCGGGACGTGGCGCACCGCCAGGTACACCAGCACGCCGCTGGTGAACCCGACCCCGATCCGGACCAGCCAGCTGTACGGGAAGTACGGGTTGCCGGTCGTCCCGGAGATCACCGCGAGCGGCGCCATGGCCAGCACCGCCAGCACGGCCAGCGACCATCGGGGCAGCCGGGCCAGCCGGTGGTAGAGCAGCGCGGTCAGCGGGAACAGCGTGTACGCCGCCCACTCGGCGCTGATCGACCAGGCCGGGCCGACCCAGGACACCCCGTCGAAGTACGGCTCGGTCCAGATCTGCACCATGAACATCTGCCGCAGCCAGCTGACCAGCCCGAGGTCGGGTTGCACCCGCTGGAAGGCGATGTCGCCGTCACCGAAGATCAGCTTGGCCGCCAGCCACAGCCCGAACAGGTTCGTGACCACGGCGAACACCGGCCACACCCGGGAGATCCGGGCCCAGATGAACTTCCAGGACTGCCTGGCGTCCAGCCGGGGGCCCATCCGGTCGAGGTAGGTGAACGCGATGACGAAGCCGGACAGCACGTAGAACAGGTCGACCCCGAGCGAGCCCACCCCGACGATCGGGCGCAGGTGCCCGATCGCCGCCTCGAACTCCCGTCCGGGGGTGAACTGGAAGTGGAACACCACCACCCAGGCCGCGGCGAACAGCCGCAGCCCGGTCAACGAGCGGATCTCACCGCGCCGGCTGGTGAGCGTCGGGGCATCCAGCACGGCTCAGCTACCGATCCCGAACACCCTCTCCCACCGGCTACGACCGGTGAGCTCGGGCAGCGCCGCGCGGTAGGCCCGGCGGTGCTTGGGGAAGTCCCGGGCCATCCGGACGTGCAGGCGCAGCGAGTCGCGCAGCAGCGTCCGGAACACCTTCGGGTCACGCTTGCGGAACGCCACGCCGCGGGCGTCGGCGGTGGCCACGGTGGCCCCGTCCAGCCGGGACATCATGAACCAGCGGGCGTCCTGGAAGGCCAGGTTCAGCTGCGGCGCCTCGTGGTGCTCCGGCTTGGCCGGGCGGGTGTTGTGCACCAGGCCGGCCAGGAAGGTGCGGCCGATGGTGACCGGGTTGGCCGGCGGCTTCAGGAACCGCTCCGCCTTGGTCATCGGCATCGACGGCAGCGGCAGCTCACGCGGCGAAGCGATCACCCGGGCGTCGTCCCACTGCTTGCGCTCGGTGTTGACGTCGGGCAGCGCGGTGGGCAGCGTGTCGAACAGCGCCAGCGGGCCCTTCTCGAAGTCCCGCATGGCCTTCTGCTGCACGGCCACCGTCGAGTACTGCAGCGACAGCAGGTGCTTGAGCGTGGACTTCAGGCTGTGCAGGAAGAGCGATCCGGCGCGCTTGCGCTCGCCGTGCAGGGCGGCCACCACCAGCCGGTTACGCAGGTGGAAGTAGGCCTGCCAGTCGACCGCGTCGTCCTTGTCCGACCACGGCATGTGCCAGATGCCCACACCGGGCAGGGTGGCGGTGGGGTGGCCCAGCGAGCCGGCGCGCAGCCCGTACTCGACGTCGTCCCACTTGATGAACAGCGGCAGCGGCAGCCCGGCCTTCTCCGCGACGACCCGCGGGATCAGGCACATCCACCAGCCGTTGTAGTCCACGTCGATCCGCCGGTGCAGCTTGATCGAGCGGCTGTCCCGCAGCGGGTACTTGGCGAAGTCGTGGTCGTGCGTGACGTGCGGGGCCGGCCGCCACATGAAGTTGGACCGGTCGACCACCTCGCCCATGGTGTGCAGGTGCGAGCGGGCGGTCAGGTTGAGCATCTGCCCGCCGACCAGCATCGGGCGCTCGGCGAACCGGGAGAACGCGATGGCCCGCAGGATCGAGTCGGGCTCGATCACGATGTCGTCGTCGAGCAGCAGGATCTGCTCGCAGTCGGTGGTCTCCAGCGCCTCGTACATCACCCGGGAGAAGCCGCCGGAGCCACCCAGGTTGCCCTGGTCGACGATCCGCAGCTTGTCCCCGAGCAGGCCGGCGGCGTCGGCGTACTTCGCCTCGTCGCGCACCTTGCGGGTGCCCTGGTCGGCCACGATGACCGCGCTCACGGCCTGCTGGAGCAGCGGGTCCGAGCCGATGGTGTTCAGCGCGTTGACGCAGTCGGTGGGCCGGTTGAACGTGCAGATGCCGATGCTGACCGAGGCCCGGCCCGGGGCCTCCACCGGGGAGTACCAGCCGGCCTGGTGCAGCGTCACCTCGGTGTCGGTGGTGATCTCGAACCAGTACCAGCCGCCGTCGACGAACGGCGCCAGGTCCAGGGAGAGCACGATCCGGTTCGGGTCGGCGCCGGCCTCGACCACCTCGCCGGTGACGTGCATCTGGGTGCCGTCGGCCTTGGAGCGGTAGACGTCCACCCGCGCCCCGCCGGTGAGCACCAGCCGCAGCTCGACGGCGGCCAGGGTGGTCCAGTGCCGCCAGTAGCTGGCCGGGAAGGCGTTGAAGTAGGTGGCGAAGGAGATGCCGGCGGTGGCCGGGAACTCCACCTCGGTGCGGGACAGCGCCCGGACGCGGCGGAAGTTGCCCTTGTCCTCGTCGAGGTAGAGCGCGCGGACGTCCAGCGGGTCGCCGGCGTTGGGCAGGATGACCCGCTGCAGGAGGCTGCCCGGGCGGTCCCACCCACCGGGCGCCTCCGCCGCGGCGGGCTCCGGGCTGGCCGGGATCGGGTGGACGCCGTTGGGGGCGGCGTGCTCGGCGAGTTCGGTCATCGGCTCGGATCAGTCCTTCTGCGGTGTCACTCGGCGGGGATTACTCGGCGGGGTCGGCGCCCTCGAGGGAGCGCCCTTCGGTGAAGTAGGGGGCGATGCGGTTGTCGAACATGCTCAGCGCGGACCCGATGGCCATGTGCATGTCCAGGTACTGGTAGGTGCCCAGCCGGCCGCCGAACAGCACCTTCCGGTTGGCGGTCTCCTTGCGGGCCAGCTCCCGGTAGCGCTCCAGCTTGGCCCGGTTGTCCGGGGTGTTGACCGGGTAGTACGGCTCGTCCCCGGACTCGGCGAACCGGGAGTACTCGCGGACGATCACCGTCTTGTCGGTCGGGTAGTCCCGCTCCGGGTGGAAGTGCCGGAACTCGTGGATCCGGGTGTACGGGACGTCGGCGTCGTTGTAGTTCATCACCGAGGTGCCCTGGAAGTCACCGGTGTCGGTGAGCACTTCCTGCTCGAAGTCCAGGGTGCGCCAGCCCAGCTCGCCCTCGGAGTAGTCGAAGTAGCGGTCCAGCGGCCCGGTGTAGACCACCGGCACGTCGGGGAGCCCGTCGCGGACCTCGAAGTAGTCGGTGTCCAGCCGCACCTCGATGTTCGGGTGCTCGACCATCTTCTCCAGCCAGGCGGTGTACCCGTCGACCGGCAGACCCTCGTAGGTGTCGTTGAAGTACCGGTTGTTGAACGTGTAGCGCACCGGGAGCCGGGTGATGATCGAGGCGTCCAGCTCGCGCGGGTCGGTCTGCCACTGCTTGGCGTTGTAGCCCTTGATGAACGCCTCGTAGAGCGGGCGCCCGATCAGCGAGATCGCCTTCTCCTCGAGGTTCTTGGCGTCCTTGGTCTCGACCTCGGCCGACTGCTCGGCGATCAGCGCGCGGGCCTCATCCGGGGTGTGCGACTTGCCGAAGAACTGGTTGATCAGCGCCAGGTTCATCGGGAAGGCGTAGACCTGCTCGCCGGCCCGGGCGAACACCCGGTGCTGGTAGTTGGTGAAGGCGGTGAACCGGTTCACGTAGTCCCACACCCGCTTGTTGCTGGTGTGGAACAGGTGCGCGCCGTACCGGTGGATCTCGATACCGGTCTCCGGTTCGGCCTCGGAGTAGGCGTTGCCACCGATGTGGCTCCGGCGCTCCACGACGAGGACGCGCTTGTTCAGCTCGGTGGCGGCTCGCTCGGCCACGGTCAAGCCGAAGAAGCCGGAACCGACGACGATCAGGTCCACACTCACCCGACGAGGGTATCGACGCCGTTGTGGACCACCGGTAGTGGGGGACGGCGCATACCGCATGATGTGGGCATGTCCTCTGCTTCGCCGGTCCTGCGCGACATGACGCCGCACCTGCCCTACGGCAAGATGCCGTTGCTGGAGCGGTTGGGGGTGTACTTCGACTCGGCCGCCGCCGGGGTGTGCGCGGGCACCTGGACCCCGGCGAACGAGGCCTGCAACCCGAACGGCGGGGTGCAGGGCGGGCTGTTCAACGTGATCTTCGACGCGGCGATGAGCATGGCCATCCACTCCGCGCTGCCACCCTCGGACAGCTGCGTGTCGCTGGAGATCCGGGCGGCGACCCCGGGCGGCGGGCGCTCCGGGGACTCGTTCCGGCTGGAGGCCCGGGTGTTGAAGCTGGGCGGCACGGCCATCTTCGCCGAGGCCTGGGCGTACCGGGGCGACTCCGACGAGGTGGTGGCCAGCGGCAGCGGCACCTTCATCCGCCGCCGCAAGCCGCCCCGCGAGGCCCGCCGCCAGGACTGACCCCCGCCGCTCCTGCCGCACGTCCGGCCGGCGGCCCCCGACGACCGCGGCGGGCGCCCGGGCCGCCGCACAGCACGCCCAGCACGACCGCACAGCACGCCCAGCACGACCGCACAGCACGCCTTGCTCGGCACACATGTTGCGACATGTGTGCCGAGCAGCCAGCGCTGTGCGGCGAACCGGGGACACCGTGACCAGCCGGCGGGCCGGGGTGTCCAGCGCCTCGGCCGCGCCAGACAAGCAACTTATGGTTGCATGTTGCCGGCGCCTCTCTTACAGTTACGTGCAACAGATGGTTGCGCGTTAAGGAGGCGGCGGATGGCCGAGAGCATCGAGCGGGAGATCGGGATCGACGCCCCGCCGGAGGTGGTCTACCAGGTGATCAGTTCCGCCGAGCACCTGCGGAACTGGTGGCCCGACCACGCCGAGATCGACGCGGTCCCCGGCTCCACCGGGTTCGTCGCGTTCGGCGAGGAGGGGTCGACCCCCAAGAAGGTGGCGGTGACCGTGGTCGAGGCCGACCCGCCGCGCCGGTTCGCCTTCCGCTGGTGCCACGACCAGGGCGAGGCCGCCACCCCGGCCAACTCGCTGCTGGTCACCTTCGACCTGGCGGCCACCCCGACCGGAACCCGGCTGCGGTTCCGGGAGTCCGGGTTCGACACCGCCGGCGTCACCGAGGCGCAGTACCGCGACCACGTCAGCGGGTGGGACCACTTCCTGCCCCGGCTGGTCCGGTACGCCGCCGGGCCGGTGTAGCCGTGGAGCCGGACGACGAGCTGTGGTCCGCGGTGGGCGACCCCACCCGGCGCCGCATGCTCGACCTGCTGCTGGCCCAGGGCGAGGGCACCGCGACCAGCCTGAGCGAACGGCTGCCGATCACCCGGCAGGCGGTCAGCAAGCACCTCGTCGTGCTGGACCGGGTGGGCCTGGTCCGGGCCACCCCCAGCGGTCGGGAGCGCCGCTACACCGTCGATGAGACCCAGCTGGCCCGGGCGGTCGAGCAGCTGGCCGGCGTCGGCGCTGCCTGGGACCGCCGGCTGCGCCGCATCAAGCAGATATCCGAAGCCATCCACCGTGCATCGACCAACACCGAGGAGCCGTCATGAACGCGAACCTGACCTGCGGATACGTCACCTACCTGCACAGCACGCCGGAGCGGGTGTGGCACGCCCTGACCGACGCCGCCGCCACCGAGGCCTGGTGGGGCCGCTCCAACGTCTCCGACTGGGCAGTCGGGTCCACCTGGGAGCACCGCAAACCGTCCGGCGAGCTCGACGGCACCGGCACCGTGCTGGAGAGCGACCCGGCGAAGCGGCTGGCCCTGACCTTCCCGTCGGGCGTCCCGTCGAAGGTGAGCTTCGACATCGAGCCGTACCAGGACCTCGTCCGGCTCACCCTGACGCACAGCGAGATCGCCTCCGAGCCGCTGCGCGCGATCGTCGCCGACGTCTGGGCCGCCGTGCTCTCCAACCTCAAGACCTACTTGGAGACCGGCCGGACGCTGCCCCAACAGCCGGTGGGCATGCTCGGGCTGAACTAGTCGCGGCGCTGGAGGACGAAGACGCCGGACTCGCCGGTGCCGGGGCGCAGGAACAGCCGGCCGGAGAGGAACTGGACCAGCGACGGGCCGGCATGCAGGCCGGCGTCGACCAGCTTGGGCAGGTTCCGGTAGGGCACGTTCCACAGCCCGTCGCTGCCCTGGCGGAGCACGTCGAACCCGTGCTCGCGCAGCACGTCGGCCCACTCGGCGTGCGGCTTGAGGTTGATGTGGGTGGGGTCGGAGAACCCGGCCCAGGCGTCCCCGGTGAGGGCGTGCGCCCGGCCGGCCGGGTCGGGCACCACGACCAGCGCCCGCCCACCCGGACGCAGCACCCGGTGCCAGGTGGCCAGGGCGGTCGCCACCTGGTCGTCCTCCAGGTGTTCGAGCACGTGGATCGAGGTCAGCCCGCCGAACCCGGCGGACGGGATCGAAGCCTGGTCGGTGTGCACGTCACAGCCCGGGGCGGTCTGCCGGGCGGCACCGGCGGAGAACTCGGACACCTCGAAGCCGGCCGCCCCGTCCCCGACCAGGGACAACCGCCGCACCAGGTGCCCGGTGCCGCAGCCGAAGTCCAGGTACGGCCCGGGGCCGACGTAGCGGCGGACCAGCCGGACGTACCAGCCCAGCGCCGGGCGATCGCCGATCTGGCCGTTGAACCGGTAGTAGTCCTCGTCGAACACGTCGGGCCGGGTCACGCCTGCGCCGCCTTGTCCAGCAGCGCCTCGTAGGCGTCCAGCACGCCGTCCGTGGAGAACGCCCGGTGCGCGGCGGCGGCCCCTTCGGCCCGGTCGGGTGGGTAGGCCGAGAGCCGGAGCAGGGCGGAGGTGATCGCGGCCGGGTCGGCCGGCGGCACCAGCGTCCCGAAGCCGGTCTGCGCGACCGGCTGGCGGACCCCGGGGATGTCGCTGGCCAGCACCGGCACCCCGGCCAGCATGGCCACGGCCTGCACGATGCCCCAGGCCTCGAAGGCGTTCACCGAGGGCAGGGTGAACACGTCCAGCGAGGCGTAGAAGTCCCCGAGCCGGTCCTCGGGGATGAACCCCATGAGCCGGATCCGGGGGTCGTCGCCGATCGCCGCGCGGACCTGCTCGACCACGCTGCCCCCGGCCACCGAGCAGTAGTCGCCGCCGATGAGCAGCCGGGCGTCCGGGTCGGGCAGCGCCCGGAACCCGCGGACCAGGTACTCCAGGCCCTTCTCCCGGACGATCCGGCCGAGGAACCCGATGTGCGGGCCGTCGGTCTCCCGGTAGGCGGGCCGCCCGGCCGGCACCGGGGCGCACGGCGGCGGGATGACCACCATGGACGGCTTGATCGACGGGTACATCCGGCTGTGCTGGGCGTAGTCCTCGCTGGTCACCGACACGGCGGCGGCGGCGCGCATGGCGGTCCGGTTGGACTCGTCGACCACCCGCTGCTGCACCCGGTTGATCAGGCCGGGCGGCAGCGTCACGTCGCAGTGGTAGGTGGCCACGATCGGGCAGCGGGCGCCCAGCGAGATCGGCGCGGCCTCCAGCAGCGGCAGGTGCAGCGACCCGACCCGGGCGTGCGCCATCTCCCGGACGGCGGTGGCCACGAACGCCGGGCTGACCACGCCGCGGCCGACCCGGGCGATCACCGGGGCCCGGACCACCCGCACCCCGCCGATGTACTCCTCGCGGGGCAGCGAGCGGTCGTAGCGGGAGGTGACCACGGTGACCTTGTGGCCCCGGTCGGCCAGCCCCTCGGCGATGTCCTTGGCCATGTTGGTCAGCCCGGACACGTACGGCGGGTAGTAGGTCAGGGCGACGACCAGGTCGCTGCGGAACTCAGACACTGATCGGCTCCCGCGCCGGCCGCCGGGCCAGCACCAGCGACAGCCCGACCAGCCAGGCGACCAGGGCGCCGACCAGGAAGCTCAGCTCGGCGCGGGCCAGCAGCCCGGGCACGACCAGCGCCGTGGCGGCCGCCGCGACCACCCCGGACAGCCAGCTCCAGGCCACGTCCCGGTGCCGGGCGGCGGCCACCAGCACCTGCGTGACGATCACCAGCCCGACGTACACCGCCACGCCGAGGGCGAGCAGCGCCATGTGCCCGCCGCCCAGCGCGTACTGCTCGCCGAAGATCAGCGTCACCAGCGGGGTGCCGACGGTGAGCCCGATCAGCACCGCGACCACGCCCAGGGCGGCCACCCCGAGGGCCAGCCGGCCGACCACCCGGCGCAGCGCGGGCAGGTCGCCGGTGTGCAGCAGCAGGGTGAGCCCGGGCAGCAGCGCGGTCTGCAGCGGCACCACCAGGAACAGCGGGATCCGGGTGAGGGTGAACGCGGCGACGAACTGGCCGGCCAGGGTGGCCTCGGCGGGGTTGGCGGCCAGCGCGGGCACCAGGATCGGCGGGCCGTTCAGCAGCACCTGGGCGCACAGCGACCCGAGCAGCAGCGGCGCCACCCGCTGGCCGACCTGGCGCGGGGTGACCACCCCCGGCCCGAGCGGCGGCACCAGCCCGGCGCGGACCCGGCGGCGCAGCAGCGCGTACAGCGTGGGGGCGTGCGCGACGGCGATCGCGGCGACCAGGGTCCAGGCGAACTGCGGGCTGCCCGGCTCGGTGAACATGGTGGTCACCGCGACGGCCAGACCGACCCGCAGGATCGCGTCGCACACGGTCAGCGCGGCGTAGTGGCGCATCCGGTCCAGCCCGATCAGCGCGCCGCGGACCACGAACTGGCCGGCCGACACCAGGCACAGCACGGCCAGCGCGAGCACCGTCCCGGCGCTGCCGCCGAACGCCTTGATCAATAGCGGGGAGGCCAGGGCGAGCACCACGAGCTGGATCACCGCCATGCCCAGCGCGGTGATCATGGCCGAGCGCAGGGTGCGACCCGGCCGGCCCGGGGTCTGCTGCAGCCGGGCGGTCTCCTGCTCGATCGGCAGGAACACCCCGAACCCGACCACCAGGGCCACCGACCAGAACGCGCCGAAGTGGGCGTACTCGGCGGCGGGGAGCTCGCGCGCGACGATCGCCAGGTAGGCGTTGACCAGCACCCCGGACAGCACGATGCCCAGGCCGACCAGGCCCAACGACCGTGTCCGTGATGCGGTGATCGCAGTCAGCGCCGAGACCTCCGAGTCGCGTCGGCTGCGGCCCGGCGCCCGCCGGGACAGGAGGGGGTTCCCCTGAGACCGCACGATTATGCCGGTGGTGCTCCCGCCGGAACCCGTCGGGCTGGGTTCGGCGTACCGGGCGACCCGGTACCAGCGGCCTCACCAGGAACGGGGCCCGTCCCGGCGTCCCCGCCGTCACCGCGGCGCGGCCCGGCACCGGCCCCGGGGCGCGGTCCGGCCTCAGCGATGTAGAGGTAGCTGCGCCAGCGCGGACCGGCGCTGGTGTCCGGCTCGATGGCCACGGTCCGCCCACCGGCCGCGCCGATCAGGCCGGTCACCTCGGTCGGCGGGGTGCCGTGCATCTGCATGCCGCGGCGCAGCCGGTTCAGCACCGGGGCGGGCAGCCGGCGCAGCAGACCGCCGACGGGTCCGGGCGCCGGTTCGGCGGGTAGCTGGAAGACGACGAGACCCCGGCTGACGCGGAGGAACTCGCGCAGGTAGCCCAGGGCCAGCTCCGGCGGCATGTGCTGGAGCACCCGGCAGGTGTAGACCAGGTCGACCGAGGAGTCCGGGATCCCGGCCAGGGTGCTGCCCTCGTTCAGCCGGAACTCGCAGCGGTCAGCCTGATCGGCAGTGATCCGGCGGGCGGTGTCCAGCATCGACGGGGAGATGTCCACCCCGATCGCGCGCTCGAATCCGGCGGACGCCAGTGCGGCGGTCAGCCGGCCCGGGCCGCAGCCGAAGTCCAGCGCGGTACCCCGGGACGGCGCCACGCCGAGCTCGTCCAGCCGGGCCAGCACGGCGTCGATCTCGGCGCGTCCGGTGGCCAGGAACTCCGCCTCGTCCCAGCCGGACGCGCCGGACTTCCCGGGCAGGGTCAGCGCCGCCCACATCGGGTTGCGATGGCCGAGCTCGGTCCACCGGTCGGCCACCTCACGTAGGGGGGAGCTCATGCGGCCGTACGGTATCGGCTGTGTCCTCCGAGGTGACCGACCGGGCGGGCGGCGGTGACGGCGAACCGGCCGGACCCGGCCGCCCGGTTCCCCCCGGCATCCCAGCCGACCAGCGCACCGTCCGGCTGCCGGTGCCCGCCGGCCAGGTGCCGCGCGCGGTCACCCTGGGCACCGGCGCCTGCGCGCTGCTGGCCATCCTGTTCGCGGTGCTGCTGCCGCTGGCCCCGGTGAAGGTCAACGTGCCCACCGTGCAGTGGCCGCTCGACCCGGCCGCCCCGAAGTCGACGTTGCTGCACGTCACCGCCTACCGGCCGGCCGCGCTGGACCTGCACTTCTCCTGCCGGACCGCCCGCGCCGCCGCCGAGACGAACTACTCGGCGACCGTGCTGAGCACGGTGAACCCGGTGCTGCCCGAGGTGGCCGACCTGGGCCTGATCGCCCGGGTGGTCACCAAGCCGGGCGACCGCCTCGAGCTCACCGTGGACGCGGTCGGCGCTCGGCTGCTGAAGGAGCCGCTGCCGGCCGGCGACTGCGTCTACCGGGTGCAGGGCGACCCGGTGGCCGGGCTGGCGCTCAGCCGGGACGGGGTGCCACTGGCCCGGGGCCCCGCCGGGGTGCTGCCCGACGTGGACGTGCTGGCCACCTCGGTCGCCGCGCTGCCCGACGCGACCCCGGACGACCTGGGCGTCACGCTGCGCCTGGACGACGAGTTCGCCACCAGCCCGACCGGGCTGAAGTTCCTGCTGATCGTCGGGCTGGTCGCCGCCCTGGCCGGCACCGGCGCCGGGCTGTGGCGGCTGGACCGGGCGGTGTCCCGGGTGCCGACGGTGTGGCGGGTACCCCGGCCGCACCTGGCCGACCTGGCCGTGCTCGCCGCGATGGGCACCTGGCTGATCCTGGCCCCGGCCACCGACGACGACGGCTACTACGCGGCGATGGCCACCAACTCGTTGCACACCGGGTACGTCGGCAACTACTACCAGCTCTACGACCAGAGCTTCGTCCCGATCGCCTGGTTCTACCAGGCGCTGGGGTGGTGGCAGACGGTCGCCGGGACCGCCCCGGTGGCGCAGCGCGGGCTGGCCCTGGCCGCCGGGCTGGCCACCTGGTTCGTGCTGCGGGCGTTCCTGTCCAGCGCGGCCCGGGAGACCACCCGGGAGCTGGAGGCCCGCGACCCGATGCCCAGCGCCGGGTGGCTGGTCCGGACGGCCACCCCGGCGGTGGCGGCGGTGGCGTTCCTGGCCTGGTGGCTGCCCCAGGACATGGGGGTGCGGCCGGAGGGCGCGGTGGCGCTGCTGGCGGTGTGCGCGCTGTACGGGGTGTGGGTGGCGGTCCGCCGGCGCCGGCTGCTCGCCGCGTACGGCGCGTTCGCGGCGGCCGGGCTGGCGCTGGCCACGCACACCACCGGGTTCGTCGGCCTGGCGCCGCTGCTGGCCGGGGCGGGCGGGCTGTGGACGCTGGTGCGCGCCGGCGGACCGCTGACCACCGGGATCCGGACGCTGGCGCTGATCGCCGGCGGCACCACCGCGTCGCTGGCCGGGTTCGCCGACGGCTCGCTGCGCGACTTCCTGCGCGCCCAGCAGATCTTCCTGGACATCCAGCCCCGCGAGTACTGGTACACCGAGATCCTGCGGTGGAACTTCCTGCTCGGCGAGGGCGCCATGGGCAACTACGCCAAGCGGGTCGCGGTGCTGGTCGCGCTGGTCGCCGTGCTGTGGTTCCTGGGCCTGTCGGCGGCCTCCCGGGTGCTGGCCCAGCACGGCCGGGGCGCGCCGCTGCCGGGGGCGCTGCGGCTGGCCGGGTGGACGCTGATCTGCGCGTTCGGGCTGCTCTGGCTGACCCCGTCGAAGTGGACCCACCACTTCGGCGCGATGGCCGGGGTGGGTCCGGTGTTCCTCACCCTGCTGCTGGTGGCGATGGTGCCGATAGCCCGGGCGGTGTTCGGCAGCGAGCGGGTGCCGGTGCCGGTGCTGCTCGGCGCGGCCGGCTCGATGCTGGTGGTGCTGGCGCTGGCCGGGCATGGCAACAACACCTGGCCCTACGCCTGGCTCAACGGGTTCGCCGACAAGGGCACCCGGCCGGACGTCGGACCGTTCGTGTTCGGCTCGATCGTGTCCTGGGCGGCCGTGCTGGCCGGGTGTGTCGCGGTCGGCTGGCTGTGGACCCGGCGGCGGGGGGATCATCTCGACCGGGCCGGGACGTGGGGTCCGGCGACGCTGCGCGCGGTGGCGCTGTTCGTGGTGGCCGGGCTGCTGCTGAACGTGGTCTACCTGCTGGGGTCGTTCGCCGTGGCCGCGCGCAACACCGCCGCCCCGGAGCTGCCCAACCAGCCCTGGTCGCTGTGGGGCGCGAGCCTGGCCGACCCGCTGGCCACCCGGTGCGGGGCGCTGGACGCGGTCAGCGTGTACGACCCGTTCACCGCGCAGCCGCTGGACGAGGTGAAGGGCCTGGACCCGGACGTGGAGCTGCGTCCGGCCGACCCCCGGGCGGTGTCGCTGCGGGCCGGTGAGCTGGGCCCGACCGCCCAGGCGGCCGCCCAGCTGGCCGGGTTCGCCGAGCTGCCCGGGCTGTCCGCACTCACCGGGCTGGCCGGTCCGGCGGTGCTGCCGTCGCTGGCCGCGGCCAACCGGTCGGGCCGGCCGTCGGCGCTGGAGTCGGCGATCGCCGCCGCGCTCGGCGCCCCCGGTGGGGACGTCTCCGACTCCGGCCCGACGACGCTCCCGGACCCCCAGGGCGACGACGACGAGGACACCGACGACGTCCCGGAGCCGAGCGCGGCCACCGGCCGCCGGGCCGCCGACACCGGGTTCGAGCGGGCCGGCGGCTACTACCTGGGCTACCAGCCGGCGGTGCAGCTGGGCACCGGGGCCGCCACCACGGTGTGGGGCAGCCTGCTCGACGTCGACGGCAAGAGCCCGGACCGCAACACCGGCGAGATGCGTAGCCCCTGGTACAAGCTGCCCCCGGGGCTGGGCGCCGACCGGGCGCTGGCCGTGCTGCTGGCCGGCTCGCCCAACTCCGGCAACTCGCTGACCGCCGAGTACGCCGCCGTGCAGGGTGGCCGGCTGGTCCGGGTCGAGCCCGGCGCCCAGGACACCGGCGAGACCGGCACCCAGAGCCGCAACCAGACCGCCGCCCAGCGCGACCCCAGCCAGCGCGACACCGGGCAGCTCGACCCCACCGCCGGGCGCACCGGCGACCTCGACGACGGCGGCCGCGACCCGCGCTGGCGCAGCGTGCTGCTGGAGACCCCGCCGCAGGCCCAGTTCGTCCGGCTGCACGCGGTGGACGACAGCGCCGGGTCCGGCGGCTGGCTGGCGTTCGCCGCCCCGGCCGTGCAGAAGCTGGTCCCGCTGCGCACCATGCTCGACGAGATGCCCGCCCGGGGCCCCCGGGCCGAGGACCGGCCGGTGGCGCTGGCCTGGCAGATCGCGTTCGGCTACCCGTGCCTGCGCCAGCCGCGGATCGTGGACGGCGTCTCCGAGCCCCCGGCCGCCGCCGTGCTGTGGGCCAACAACCCGTTCGACGGCACCCGGGACGGCACCTGGCAGGCCTTCCGCGGCGGCATCCACGGGCAGGTGCTGCGCTCCCAGTCGCCGCTGCAGCTGGCCGCCCGGATCAAGGGCATGCCCACCGAGCGGCGGACCGAGGTGCTGCTCTTCGACAGCCCGCTGGCCACCGACGCCTACCGACTGAGCACCGACGACCGGGTCACCTCCGGGTGGGCCCAGCCGGTGCCCACCGCCACCCGCACGTCCAACGAGCTGGAGCGTTGTGTGCAGCGGGCGGCGGCGGCCGGGACCCTCGCGGCGGCGGCCCGGTGCGTGCCCAAACCCGTGCCCTGAACCGTTTCGTGGCGCCGTCGTGAGCCATGCTTATGATTCGGGTCACGCGAGCACAGAACGTGAGGAGTCTTCCGTGGCGCACGAGGTGCACGGGACCTGTGAGACCGCTTTCGAGCCGGTTCGGGACGCCCTGGCCGAGCAGCTGGACGCCGACGAGGAGCTCGGCGCGTCGATCTTCATCAACCTGGACGGCCGTCCGGTGCTGGACGTCTGGGGCGGCCACCGCGACGAGGCCCGGACCACGCCGTGGACCCAGGACACGATCACCAACGTCTGGTCGAGCACCAAGACGGTGTCCGCGCTGGCCACCCTGATGCTGGTGGACCGGGGCCTGCTGGACGTGCACGAGCCGGTGGCCACCTACTGGCCGGAGTTCGCCGCGAACGGCAAGGAAGGCGTCGAGCTGCGGCACCTGCTCTCGCACACCTCCGGGGTGTCCGGGTGGGAGGCGCCGGTCAGCTACGCCGACATCTACGACTGGGACGGCTCGACCGCCCGGCTGGCCGCGCAGGCCCCGTGGTGGGAGCCGGGCACCGCGTCCGGTTACCACGCGCTGAACATGGGGCACCTGCTCGGCGAGGTGATCCGGCGGGTGTCCGGGCGGACGCTGAAGCAGTTCGTGGCCGAGGAGATCGCCGGCCCGCTGGGCGCGGACTTCCAGATCGGCGCCCGGGAGCAGGACTGGGGCCGGATCGCGCCGGTGGTGCCCCCGCCGCCGATCCCGATCGACGTGTCCGCGCTGGACCCTTCTTCGCCGATGCTGAAGACGCTCGGCGGGTTGCCGCCGACCGCCGAGGAGGCCAACACCCCCGGCTGGCGGCGGGCGGACATCGGCGGGGCGAACGGGCACGGCAACGCCCGGTCGGTGGCCCGGATGCTGTCGGCGGTCGCGCTGGACGGCGAGGTGGACGGGGTGCGGCTGCTCTCCCCGAAGACCATCGACCTGATCTTCGACGTGCAGGCGGACGGCGTCGACGTGGTGCTCGGGATCCCGCTGAAGTGGGGCATCGGGTTCGGGCTGCCGCAGCCGGAGACCCTCCCGGAGATCCCCGACGAGCGGATCTGCTTCTGGGGCGGCTGGGGCGGCTCGATGATCGTGATGGACCTCGACCGGCGGCTGACCATCTCGTACATGATGAACAAGATGGGCCCCGGCATCATCGGCTCCGACCGCTCGAGGATCTACCTCAACCGCGTCTACGACTGCCTCTAGCCGCCCGGCAGCAGGGGCCCGACGGAGCCCGCGTAGCGTCGGGGTCGTGCGCGAGACGGGGCCGGTGGTCGGCGGGCTGGCGGTGATCGCGCTATCCGGGTACGCCGTGCTGGCCATGGCCGGGCACGAGCTCGCCCCCGCCCAGTACACCGGCGTGGCCTCGCTCTACCTGCTGGTGTCGGTGCTCGGGCCCGGGGTGTTCGTGGCCGTCGAGCAGCAGACCACCCGGGACGTCGCCGCCCGGGTGGCCGGCGGCCAGGGATGGGCGCCGGTGCTGCGGACGTCCACGCTGGTCAGCACCAGGCTGGCGGCGGTGGTCACGGCGGCGGTGGCGATCGCGTCGCCGGTGCTGGTGACCCGGGTGTTCGGCGGATCGTGGCTGCTGCTGGTCGGGCTGCTGCTCGCGGTCTGGGGCGCGGCCGCCGGGTACCCGCTGCGTGGGGTGTTCGCCGGGCACCGGCGGTTCGGCTGGTACGGCGCGTGCATGGGCGTCGAGGGGGTGGCCCGGACGACCGCCTGCACCGTGCTGGCCGTCGTCGGGGTGACCACCGCCGGCTGGTACGGGCTGGTGTTCGGCGCCGGGCTGGTGCTCGCGGCCCTGGTCACCGGGTTCGGGCCGAGGGCCGGCGGCGACGGCCCGCCCGCCGATCCGCGCCGGATGACCAACCAGGTCGGGCTGCTGGCCGGGGGCAGCGCGCTGACCCTGGTGGTGGCCAACCTCGGCCCGGTGGTGCTGGCCTCCCGGCTCGGTCCGGCGGGGGCGGCGCTGGCGGCGGCGTTCGTGTCGCTGTTCGTGCTGGCCCGGATCCCGATCCTGCTGGTGACCCCGGCGCAGGCCGTGCTGCTGCCCCGGCTGGCGGCGGCGGTGCAGCGCGGGGAGACCGACCGGGTGCGCCGGTCGATCAGGCGGACGCTGCTCGCGCTGGCCGCCGCGGCGGTACCGGTGCTGGCGGTGTGGGTGCCGCTCGGGCCGTGGCTGGCGGAGGTCTTCTTCGCCGCCCCGATGCGGCTGGGGCGGTTGTCGACCGGCCTGCTCGGGCTCGGGACCGTGGGCATCATCGCGGCCCAGGTGGTGTCACCGGCACTGGTGGCGCTGGGCCGGCACCGGTCGGTGACCAGCGCCTGGGGGGTCGGCACCGTGGTCTTCCTGGTGCTGCTGGCCACCCCCGGGCCGCCGCTGTTCTGGACGGTGGCCGCCCAGACGGTCGCCCCGGCGGTGGTGCTGGCCGTGATGCTGCGCGCCCTGCACCGGCCGGTCGCGGCGGAGCTGACCGTCGCGAACCGTCGGTGACCTGAGCTACGCTTTACTCATGGACACGTTGGTAAAGCGCACCAAGGTCAGCCGGAAGAACCAGGTCACCCTGCCGGTCGCCGCGCTGCGCGAAGCGAACGTCTCCCCGGGCGACGTGCTGCGGGTCGAGGTGGTCGAGGACGGGGTGTTCCGGCTGGTCCGCGAGCGCGACCCCTGGTACGACCTGTTCGAGAAGCTGGCCGGCTCCGGCCGCGGCACGACGCGTCAAGAGCTCGAGGAGATGCGCGACGCATGGGAGCGGTAGTCCTCGACACCAGCGTCGTCATCGGGTTCCTCTTCGCCGACGACGCGCATCATCGGTCGGCCAGGCAGGAGATCCTGGACATCCGCCACCGGGGCGACCAGTTCGTGCTGCCGGCCAGCGTCCTGGCGGAGTCACTGATCGCGGAGTACCGGGTGAGCCGCGCGGCCGGTGACGAGCTCGGCGAGGAGTTGATCGCCGCCTTCGGCCCGGAACGGGTGGTCGACGCCGACGTGGCCACGGCGGCCGCGCGGCTGTGCGCCCGGCACCGGTCGCTGCGGCTGCCCGACGCGCTGGTGATCGCCACCGGTGTCGTCGAGCGCGCCACCGTGTTGACCTGCGACAAACGGCTGGCGTCCGTAGACGGCCGGATCCAGCTGCTGGAGCCTCAGACGTAGACCGCGACCACCAGCATGACCAGCCAGAGCGCGCCCAGTACCTGCAGCACCCGGTCGCCGAGCGCGATCTCCTCGGGCTCGCCGCCGTTGCCGCCGTCCACGTCCACCGCGTAGCGCAGCACGGCCACCACGAACGGCACGATGGACAGCGCGGTCCAGGCCGAGTTGTGGTGCGCCGCGCGGATCTCGAACGCCCACAGGCCGTAGGTGGTGATCAGCACCGTGGCCGACAGGGTCCAGACGAACCGCAGGTAGGAGGCGGAGTAGCCCTCCAGCGACTTGCGGATCTTGGCGCCGGTCTTCTCGGCCAGCACGAACTCGGCGTACCGCTTGCCGGCCACCATGAACAGCGACCCGAAGCCGGCGCAGAGCAGGAACCACTGGGACAGCGGGATGTTCGCCGCCGCCCCCCCGGCCACCGCCCGGATCAGGAAACCGGAGGCGACGATGCAGATGTCGATCACCGGCTGGTGCTTGAGCCCGAAGCAGTAGCCCAGCTGCACCGCGATGTACACCGCGATCACGATCAGCAGCGGCATCGAGGCCAGCGCGCCGATGGCCAGCGCGGCCAGGAACGCGATCACCGCGCAGACGTAGGCCACCGGGACCGGGACGGCGCCGGCGGCGATCGGCCGGTGCCGCTTGACCGGGTGCACCCGGTCCTCGTTGACGTCCTTGGCGTCGTTGACCAGGTACACCCCGGACGCGGCCAGGCAGAAGGCCACGAAGGCCAGCCCGACCTTCTCCAGCACGGCGGCCTGGGCCAGGTCGGCGCTGGCCAGCGGGGCCGCCAGGACCAGGACGTTCTTCACCCACTGGCGCGGGCGGGCGGCCTTGAACAGGCCCATGCCGAGGCCCATCGGGCGGCGGTCAGCGTCCACCGCGGGGCGATCGGTCGTGGTCATCGGGTTCTCCGCCGCTCGAGTCGTCGGGCCATCTGGGTCGACGCTCTGGTCGATACGGCGCCCAGCAGGGAGCCGGCCAGGACGTCGGTCGGGAAGTGCACCCCGAGCACCACCCGGGACAGCATCATCGGCGCCACCAGGCCGACCCCCAGGCGGGCCGTCCAGCCGGGCCCGAGCAGCCTGCCGTAGGCCACCGCCGCCGCCGTGGTGGAGCAGGCGTGCGAGGAGGGGAAGCTCAGCCGGCTCGGGGTACTCACCCGCACGTCGACCTCGGGGGCGTTCGGCCGGGGCCGGCGCACCACGCGCTTGACCCCGATCGAGGCGCCGTGCGCGAACGCCACCGCCGCCGCCGCGTGCAGCCACTCCCTACGGCGCGGACGGTCGACCGCGGCGGCCAGCGCACCGAACGCCAGCCAGCCCCCGGCGTGCTCGCCGACGTGGGACAGCCCCCGGGCGACCCGGATCACCCGCGGCTGGTCGAGCCGCCGCTGGACCTCGGTGAGCGCGGCGGTCTCGGCCGGACGGGTGGGGTCGGGGAGCCAGCCGTCGGCGGGGAACGGCGGACGCCCCTCCGGAGATGTGGCGGCCGGGGGTGACGCGGGGTCCTGGAGGTACATAACGTTCGTGGATGCTACGCGGTCAGAACCAGCGCTCCAGGACCAGGGCCACGCCGTCCTCGGTGTTGGTGGCGGTGACCTCGTCCGCGGCGGCCCGCACGGCCGGGTGCGCGTTGCCCATCGCGACGCCGTGTCCGGCCCAGCGCAGCATGGCCACGTCGTTCGGCATGTCCCCGAAGGCGACCACGTCCGCGGCGGAAACGCCCAGCTCGGCGGCGAACTCGGCCAGCCCGCTGGCCTTGGTCACCCCGTGCGGCGCCGCCTCCACCAGACCGCTCGGACTGGAGTAGGTGAGGTCGATGTCCGGGCCGACCAGCGGGGCCAGCGCGGCGATCATCTCGTCGGAGCTGAGGTCGGGGTCGCGGGCCAGCAGCTTGATCGCCGGCCGCTCGAACAGCGCCTCGCGGGGCACCGAGGTGTGGTCGGGTCCGGTCCACACGTGCCGGTAGTCGACCTCGCAGAGGAACTGGGTGCCGGCGTCCTCGAAGGCGCTGCGGCCGACCCGTTCCACGCCGAGCCAGGCGTTCGGCAGCGCCTCGGCACAGGCCCGTTCCAGCTCGCGCAGCGTGTCCGGGGCCAGGGTGAGCGGCGGGTGCACCCGGTCTTCGTGGATGTCGTAACGCACCGCCCCGTTCGCGCAGACCGCCCAGCGCACCCCGGGCAGGTCCTCGGCCAGCCGCGGGATCCACCGCGGCGGACGCCCGGTGACCAGCACGAACGGGACCCCGGCAGCCAGCGCGCGGTCGACCACCGCCCGGGTCCGCTCGCTCGGCACCTCGTCCGCCCCGAGCAGGGTGCCGTCGACGTCGGAGGCGATCAGGCGGGGTTGCTGCACCGCTCAACCCTACGTGTCGGCGGCCGGTCGGTCCCGGCTCAGCGGACGCCGGCCGGGGCCATCGCCCGCCCAGCCCGCGCTCAGCGGGCGCCGGCGATGGCCTCCCGCAGCGCCTGGTCGGTGAGGCCGACCCGACCGTCGTCGACCAGGACGGTCGGCATCGTCTTGACCCCGATGTTGTAGGCCCGGCTGGTCATCTTGGACACCCACGACTCGAAGCGCCCGCTCCGGACGCACTCGGCGAACGGCTCCCCGGCCCCGGCCTGCCGCCCGAGCTCGATCAGCCGCTCGTCGGGCAGCCCCGCCCCGCCCGGCGGCGGCATCTCGGCCAGCAACGACCGCTGGAACGCCGGGTACACCCCGGCCTCGGCGGCGCAACCACCGGCGGCGGCGGCCCGGGTCGGGTACCGGGTGCTGGAGTCGCGGTCCAGGAAGGCCACCGGGTGGTAGACCACCTGGGCCCGGCCGGCGGCGACCGCCTCGTCGAGGGTCCGGTCGACGCCGTCCAGGTAGCTCCGGCAGTCCGCGCACTGCAGGTCCAGGTAGACGTCGACGCGGGCGCGGGCGTCGAGTGGCCCGACCACGATCCCGCCGAAGGCGTTGACCCCGGTCGGGGTCGGGGCCGGCGGGTCGGTCCCGAAGAGGGCGCGCATCAGGCCGAACAGGAACACCCCGACCAGCACCGAGCCCACGACCACGGCGAGCAGCGTCCACCGGGACAACCGCCAGCGGCCGGCCGTCCGATCCGGATCGGTCATCGCCACAGCGGGTTGGACCGGGGTGCGTTCGGTTGCGGACCCTGGTCGTCGTCCCCGGCGATCCCCTGCCGCCGGGCGATGACCAGCACCACGAACCCGAGCAGCCCGACCGCGGTGAGCGCCCAGGCCACGTACGGCTGCCAGCCGGTCACCTCGGCACACCGGGCGGTGTACTCGGCCCGGGCGATCTGCACCTTCCGGTCGCTCGGCAGCGGCACCGGGTCGGCGTCGGGCAGGGCCGGGACGGCCGGCAGGTAGTGGAATCCGCACGGGGCTTCGACCTGCGTGTTCGGTGGCACCAGCGTGGTGACCTGGGCCTTCAGCGGGGACAGCCCGAAGAACACCCCACCGATCAGGAGCAGCGCCCCCAGGACCACCACCGCGAAATGGACGAGTGGGTTGCGCACGCAGGCCACTATGGTCGTGCACAACCGATCGCGTCGGCTTAACCACCCGATGGCGTGAATCAGTTCCGCGGCGCGGGGCGGCGGGTGCCGAACATCTCGTCGACGGTCACCGGGTGCAGGTCGCGCTGCCGGATCAGCTCGAGGATCTGGTCGAACAGGCCGAGCACCGTCGGATGGTTGGCGTGCCCGATGACCAGCGCTCCCGGTTGCAGGTAGCGGGCGGCCTGCTGCATCAGGAACTCCGGGGTGATCAGCGTCGAGTCGGAGAACGAGCCGAACCACAGCGCGGTGACCTCGTAACCGGCCTGCGCGGCGGCGTCCTGCACGTGCGCGCTGTGCCGGCCGAACGGGGGTCGGTAGTAGGGCGGCGTGCTGGTGCCGAAGGTGCGCGCGATCCAGGCCTCGTTGGTCTCCAGCTCCTCCCGGATGCGCGGCGAGGGCAGGGTGCTGAGGTCCAGGTGGTGGAAGGTGTGGTTCATCAGCTGCACCTGTCCGGCCTCGATCAGCGGCCGCAGCACCGGCGCGTGCGGCTCCCACTCGCGGGCGTAGATGCCGTTGGGGCAGAACGTGAGGTGGATGCCGGTGCGCCGGGCGAACTCCACGTACCCGGCCACGCAGTCCGCGCACAGGCCGTCGTCGACGGTCAGCGCCAGGTCCCGGGTACCGGGCGGTCCGTGGTGCAGCACCCGGCGGTCGGTGCCGGGCTGGCCGGGCGGCGGGAGTTCGGCGGGTGGCGAGGGTGCTCCGGGCGGCGGGGGTGCTCCGGGCGGTGCGGGTTCGAGCGAGCCGGGCGGGGTGCTGCCTGGTGGGCCGCCGGTTACGGGTGCGGTTGGCGGTGCGGGCGGGGTCGGTGCGCAGCCGGTGGTGACCGCCGC
>JAESFN010000408.1_pt1 | contig 43218 bp, 46 predicted proteins | sample 9269411 | NCBI WGS metagenome assembly JAESFN01 (sample SAMN14505399, study PRJNA617100) | algae metagenome | isolation source: Iphinoe sp. HA4291-MV1 and co-occurring heterotrophs from trail next to... | place: USA: Maunawili Falls, Hawaii | collected 2009-07-25
TAGGCAATGAAACACACCGGCTGATCCGTCGGTGCGGTCTCGAACGCCTCGAGAATGGTCTCCAGATCATGCCCGCCGAGGTTGGTCATCAACCTTGCCAGCTCGTCGTCCGAATGCCGCGCAAGGATGGCCAATGCCGGCGCGTTCCCCGCCAGATCTCCTTCGAGCTGCTTGCGCCAGGCACTTTTGCCCTGGAACACCAGCGCCGAATAGAGTTGGTTCGGACAGTCGTCGATCCACTGCTTGAAGGCCTCACCGCCGGGCTCGGAAAACACCTGCTGCAGCAGCTTGCCATACTTGAGCAGCACGACCTTCCAGCCGAGGTTCTCGAACAGCCCGGCGACCTTCATGAACAGGCGGTCGGAGACGACGGAGTCGAGGCTCTGGCGATTGTAGTCGACGACCCACCAGGTGTTCGTGAGCCCGTGCTTCCAGTACTCGAGCAGCGCTTCGTGAATGTTGCCTTCATCGATCTCGGCGTCGCCCATCAGCGCGACCATGCGGCCCTTGGGCCAGTCCTTGGCCCAACCTTTCGCGTGGACGTAGTCCTGCACCAGACTAGCAAAGCCCGTCACCGCCACGCCGAGGCCGACCGAGCCGGTCGAGAAATCAACGTCGTCCTTGTCCTTGGTGCGTGAGGGATAGCTCTGCGCTCCACCGAAGCCGCGGAAATTTTCGAGCTTGTCCAGGGTCTGGTTGCCGAGCAGATACTGGATGGCGTGAAAGACCGGGCTCGCATGCGGCTTGACCGCAACGCGATCTTCCGGCCGCAGGATGTGGAAGTAGAGCGCCGTCATCAGAGTCACCAGAGAGGCGGAGGACGCCTGATGTCCGCCGACCTTCAGGCCATCGCCACGATCGAGCTCATGGTTGGCATGGTGGATCATGTAGGAGGAGAGCCACAGGACCTTGCGCTCGAGCTGGCGCAGCATCTCGAGGGTCTTGGCGTCGTGGGCGCCGGATCGGGTGCCGTCCATGTCAGCTCTTCTCATCCCTGGCGTTGAGATACGATGTCGGTCTCGAAGCCGGCCGCCCGCAGGCGGTCGACGGTTTCGGCCAGATGAACACGATCGCGCGTTTCGATGACAACGCGCAACAATGTACCCTTGGCTGGTAAATCGGTGAACACTCGCTGGTGTGCCACCTCGATGATGTTGGCGCCGGCCGCCCCGATCAAATGCGCGACCCGGCCAAGCTGGCCGGGCTTGTCCGAAAGGTCGATGGCAAGCTCCGAAAGGCGCCCCTCGCGGGCGAGCTCACGGGTCAGGACGCTGGCCAGCAGCCGCGTGTCGATGTTGCCGCCACACAGCACCAGCCCCACGTTTCTGCCGCGGAAACGGGCCGGATCCGCCAGGACCGCCGCCAATCCGGCTGCGCCGGCGCCCTCGGCCACCGTCTTCTCGATCTCGATGAGGAGGGCTACCGCCCGCTCGATGTCCACCTCTCGGACCAGCACGATGTCGTCAACCAGCTCGCGCACAAGACGGCTCGTCAGTTGGCCCGGCGCCTTCACCGCGATGCCTTCGGCCAGCGTGTCGCCGCGCATCGGCAGGTCGGCGCCGCGAACAAGGTTGTACATCGAGGGATACAAATCGGCCTGAACGCCGATGACCTCGATGCCGGGCTGCAGCGCTTTCGCGGCTGTCGCAATTCCGGAGATCAGCCCGCCACCACCGATCGGCACCACCAGCACGTCGAGGGTGGGCACCGCCGTCAACATCTCGAGCCCGATGGTGCCCTGCCCGGCGATGATCAATGGGTCGTCGTAAGGGTGAATGAATGTGAGGCCCCGCTCGCGGCCGTGCTCGCGCGCGTAGGCTGCCGCGTCCTCGAGGGTATTGCCGGTGACGACGACATTGGCCCCGTGCCGTCGCGTGTTCTCGATCTTCACAAACGGCGTGCCCTGCGGCATCACGATAGTCGCCGCGATCCCGAGCCGGCGCGCATGGTAGGCAACCCCTTGCGCGTGATTGCCAGCCGACATTGCGATGACCCCACCCCGGCGCTCTTCCGGTGACAGAGTCGACAACCGGTTGACCGCGCCGCGCTCCTTGAAGGAGGCGGTGAACTGGAGGTTCTCAAATTTGAGCCAGATCTGCGCGCCCAGCATGTCCGAAAGTGTCCGGCTGCGCTCGCACTTTGTCTGCGCGATCGCGCCGGCGATCACCATCGCCGCCCGCTCGACGTCGGCCAGCGTCACGATTGGCTGCGCTGCCTCGATCCGGTCGCTCATACCCATCCCCTGGAATTGTGCCGTGGCGGAGTATAGCCGAACCGCCACGCCCAGCCGGAAGTTCTGCCGGCATCGCCGCCCTCCCATAGCTGACCACGGGCCTCGTATGCCATAGTTCCAGCGCAAAGGGTCTGCGGATCGCAGATCCCTGTAATTTTGGCGGGAAATCCGAGGAGAGCAGCGATGTCTACACGGTTGGTGGCCGTTGCAATCGGCGCGGCCCTGGGCTTCGCGGCCCTCAGTTTGCCATCGACGGCCGATGCCCGCGTCTGCAAGGCTCGCATTGCGGGCGAAGGTACGGGCGTTGGCCTCGCCGGTCTCGGCACCGAGAATGCCCGTGCCGAAGCGAGGGGCAATTGGGAAGCGGCCGCCAGGAAGCGTTTCGGGAGCCGTTTTGCCTCCCTGTCGCGGGCGTCCGGCGCGCGCTGGGACTGCCGCAGCGGCGTCGTCCTGCAGGTCAAGTGCGTCGTGACAGCCCGTCCGTGCCGCTAGGCGTCCTCCTCGCAGCGTGAACGGCGGATAAATTCTCCGTTCACGCTCGCCTCAGGCCGCAACGGCTAACCTCCTCTCATAAACTTCCAGCCGGGCGCGTTGCAGCGCCCTTGAGACGAGGACGTGTCATGAATTTGAAGATTGCTTTTCTCGCTGGCGTCGCGGCTGCTGCCCTGTTTGGGGCCGCCATAGTCGCGGTCGTGCCGGCCAAGGCCGAGGCCTATCTCGGCGACCGCTACAGCTATCGGGTCGATCCGCGTTCGACGGTCGACACGGCTGCCGTTCGCGACTGGGATCGTAGCGGGCGTCCTCATGTCTATCGCATCCGCGGTATGGGCGATGCGACCGGCAATGCGCCCAATTTTATCAAGGAATTCCGCGCCCGTCGCGAGGCTGTCCGCGACTGGCAGCGCAAGGTCACCTTCCGGTTTGGCCCCTCTGTGGCCAACTGGTCGCTGGCCCGCGACAAATCGGTTCGCTGCGATGCCGGCGCGGGCCGGGTCACCTGCGCCGTGAGTGCACTGCCGGCGCACGGCTACGGCCGCTGGGGCCGGCTCGGCAACTGAGCGACCAAGCCTAGATCGGCCTGACGGCGTACGAGGAGGAGCACCCGCTCCTCCTTTTTTTGTTCCAGCCTTACGCTCCCGTCCGCTAAAAGGTCGCCCTAACTGACCGAACAGCGAGGAGACAGAGATGGCGAAGGTTGCGTGGATCGGGCTCGGCGTCATGGGCTATCCGATGGCCGGGCACATCCTGAAGAAGGGTGGCCACGAGCTGACCGTCTACAACCGCAATGCCGCCAAGGCCGAAGCTTGGGTCAAAGAGTATGGCGCGGGCCGTACGGCGAAGACGCCGGCCGAGGCCGCCAAAGGCGCCGAATTCGTCTTTTCCTGCGTCGGCAACGACGAAGATTTGCGCTCCGTCACAATCGCCAAGGACGGCGCCTTCCATGGCATGGACAAGGGAGCGGTGTTCATCGACAACACCACGGCCTCGGCCAATGTCGCCCGCGAGCTCGGCGCCACCGCCAAGGACAAGGGTTTCGGATTTCTCGATGCGCCCGTCTCTGGTGGCCAGGCTGGCGCTCAGAATGGCGTCCTGACGGTCATGGTCGGCGGCGACGCAGCGGTCTTCGAGCGCGCCAAGCCGGTGATCGCGCACTACGCCCGCATGGTCACCCTAATCGGCGCAACCGGCGCCGGCCAGCTCACCAAGATGGTCAATCAGATCGCCATCGCCGGGCTCGTCCAGGGATTGTCGGAGGCCGTCCATTTCGGTCAGAAGGCGGGCCTCAACATCCCCGCCGTCATGGAGACGATCTCCAAGGGCGCGGCCGGCTCCTGGCAGATGGAGAACCGCTGGAAGACCATGGCCGACGGCAAGTTCGACTTCGGCTTCGCGGTCGACTGGATGCGCAAGGACATGATGATCAGTCTCGACGAGGCGCGGCGCAACGGCGCCAGCCTGCCCGTCGCGGCCCTCGTCGACCAGTTCTATTCCGAGGTGCAGAAAATGGGCGGCGGGCGCTGGGACACCTCGTCCTTGATTGCGCGCCTGAACAACGCCGACAAGAAGCGCTGAGGCGTGGGGCATGACCGCGGCAATGCCTCCAGAACTCGAGCCGACGCGGCGTCGGGTCATGGAGCACATGGCTACCCGCAATCCGGTGTTCCGCGAAATGGGGATGCAGCTGCTCGACGCCGTGCCGGGCCGCTCGCGGTTCGCCATGACGGTGCGGCCAGAGATGGCCAACACGTTCGGCTCGTGCCATGGCGGGGTGATCTTCACCCTCGCCGACATGAGTTTCGGCTGGACCTGCAATGCCGCCAACGAGAAGGCGGTCACCGCCGGTGCCAACATCGAGATGCTGGCCCCGGCGCGGCTCGGCGACCGGCTGATCGCCGATGTGACCGAGGTCTACCGTCAGGGCCGCAACGGGCTCTATGACGTGCGGATCTCGATCGAGGCGACGGACGTCACGGTGGCGATGGTCCGCGGCCGCATGCGGATCGTCGGAGGGAAGGTTCTCGACGACTAGTCCATCTATTTTCTCGTGCTTCGCGTCGGAAACCGATCCCCCATTTCCGGAAGCACTCTGGCGACCTTGCCGACGGGCGGGGAAGCGACCACTCTCCCGCGAAGGACGAACGGGACATCCCTTGTGCGTTTCACCGACCTCACCGACGGCACGCTCGACGCCCTGCGCTCCGCCGGGACCTACCTGACCGACCTCGCCACGCCGACCGTCCGGCTCGGCGTCACCGGCTTGTCCCGCGCCGGCAAGACCGTCTTCATCACAGCGCTCATCCGCAATCTGACGGCCGGTGGTCGCCTCCCATTCTTCGCGCCCTACGCGGAGGGCCGGATCGAGCGGGCGTTCCTCGAGCCTCAGCCCGACGACGACGTCCCGCGGTTTGATTACGAAGGCCATCTCGCCGCGCTGGCCGGTGATCCGACGGCATGGCCTGAAAGCACGCGCCGGATCAGCCAACTGCGTATCACAGTGGAATACCGGCCGGTCTCCATGCTGGCCCGCGCGCTCAGCAGCGGCCGCCTTCATATCGATATCGTCGACTATCCCGGCGAATGGCTGGCCGATCTCGGACTGCTCGACCGCTCCTACGAGGATTGGTCCCGCGAGGCGATTGGCGCGGCGCGCGAGCCGCGCCGGCACGCGGCCGCCGCGCCGTGGCTCGCGGTCCAGGCCGCTCTCGATCCGGCCGCGCCCCAGGACGAGATGGCGACGATCGAGGCGGCGCGCGCGTTCACGGCCTATCTTGCCGCGGCGCGCCAGGCCGATCCCGCCCTGCCGCCGCTTGGTCCGGGCCGCTTCCTGATGCCGGGCGATCTTGCGGGATCTCCCCTGCTCACGTTCGTGCCACTCGATTTGCCAGCCGGATGGGCGCCGCCGCGAGGCTCGCTGGCCGCGCTGATGGAACGACGCTACGAAAGTTACAAAGCCCAGGTTGTCCGGCCGTTTTTTCGCGACCACTTCGCCCGCCTCGATCGCCAGATCGTGCTGGTTGATGTCCTCGCCGCGCTCAATGAGGGAGCGTCCGCGATCGATGACCTGACGCGCGTTCTTCAAGCATCGCTGCAAGCCATGCGTCCCGGCGCCAATACCTGGCTGTCGTCGATCTTGGGACGGCGGATCGACCGCGTTCTCTATGCGGCCACGAAGGCCGATCACTTGCCCAGGTCGAGCCATGACCGTCTCGAAGCGGCGTTCGGGCTCATTATCGAGAAGGCGGCCGAGCGGGCTCGCTTCGCCGGAGCCGACATCAAGGTGCTGGCTCTGGCCGCATTGCGCGCTACCCGCGAAGCCGAGGTGCGGCGTGATAAGGAAACACTAGCCTGCATCCGCGGTACGCCCATGGCCGGCGAACGACTCGGCCCACAAGTTTTCGATGGGCGGACCGAAGTCGCGGTGTTCCCGGGCGATCTCCCCGCCGACCCCAAGGCGTTCACCGACGCCGCCAACGCACACGGCGCCGGCGGCGGCATTCGCTCCATCCGGTTCCGCCCGCCGGTGCTGGCTTCCGAGGGCGTCCAGGTCGCGCCTGACCCGTGGCCGCATATCCGGCTCGATCGTGCACTAGATTTTCTGATCGGGGACCGCCTGCGATGAGCCAACCCCCACCCCGCCCTCCCGAAGCTTTTCGTGTCGACGATCCAGCGCTCGTGGCACCGCCGGAGCATCCCGAGGTCGCGGACGACGCAGCGCCGCCTCCGCCGGAAGGGCGCGTCACGCTGCCAAGCGCGGCGGACCTCGGACAGGGGCTCCGGTGGGGCGCTGTGCTCGCTTCCGCGCTGGCGGCGCTGGCCATGTTGGCTGCCGGCGTTTGGTTCGCGCGATTCATCAGCGTAGCCGTGGCGCGCGACGACTGGATCGGCTGGACCGCTTTCACACTGCTCGTCATCGCGGCGCTTGCTGCTGGCGTGCTTGCGATGCGCGAGGTCGTTGGACTTGCACGACTGGGGCGGCTCGGGCGCGTGCGCCGGGATGCCGAGGCGGCGTTGCGTGATCGCAACGTTGCCGCCGAGCGCCGCGCGGCCCAGGACGTCGCCGCGCTCCTGCGCGGGCGCGCAGACGCCGCATGGGGCCTTGCCCGCGTCCGCGAGCATGCGGGCGACGTCCGCGATGCGGGCGATCTGCTCGTACTGACGGAACGCGAGCTCGTGGTGCCGCTCGATCACGAGGCGCGGCGCAGGGTGCTGGCCTCAGCCAAGCGGATCAGCCTCGTCACCGCGATGAGCCCGATCGCGCTCATCGCGGTTGCCTACGTTCTGATCGAGAATCTGCGGATGCTGCGCGGTCTGGCGACGCTCTATGGCGGGCGGCCCGGCTTCTGGGGCTCGGTCCGCCTTGCCCGCCATGTCGTCGCCCACCTCGTTGCTACGGGGGGATTGGCATTGACCGATGATCTGCTCGGGCAGTTCCTGGGTCAGGATGTGCTGCGTCGCCTGTCGCGGCGGCTGGGCGAAGGTGCCTTCAACGGCGCGATGACGGCCCGCGTCGGGACGGCCGCCATCGATGTGCTGCGCCCACTGCCGTTCATCGAGGCGACGCCCGTGCGGGCCCGCGATATCCTGGCCGAGCTGTTCCGCCGACCGGTGTCATCTGGAAATGCTGCGGCCGGAACGTGAGCGTCAGGAGCCCGGCCCCTTGCCCGGCGCGTCCTCGGAATGCCAGCTCCGCAAACGCCACGGCCGGCGCTCGTTGCGCTCCTTCACGAGATCGCGGCGTTCCTGCACAGTGAGCAAGCCACCGACATCCTGATAGATGCGCTGATAGCCGGCCCGCAGATTCCGCTCCGCGTCGAGCTGGCGCGTCTGGGCCGCCTCCAAACGAACCCGATCGAAGGACTCGGCGGAAAAGGCTTCGTCGGCGGCGCGGCGGGCCTGGTGAACCTCCCGACGCAGCCCCTTGAGGGCGGGCTGTGCATCGCGGAAGAGGCCGTGCACTCTTTCCCGCTTGTCGGCGGGCAGCGCCTTCGCCAAATGCGCGATCCCCGGCGGCACGCCGTCTGCGGATGCGGCCCCAGCCCTCTTGAAATGCCAGATCGCACCGGCGACGACGCCGGCAACGAGCAAGTTGAGGGCCAGGGAGGCGACAAGCAGCACCGTAGCCCAGCGCGGCAACTTGCCCGCGCGCGGCGCCGAGGAGACCGCCGGATCGTCGCTCATAGCATGTCCTCGTCGCTGTAGACCCCGGCGTCATCGATGAAGGCCAGGTTGACCGCATCCTCGCCCGCCTCCAAACCCACAGCACCCGCAACGGCCTGCATGGCCGGCGTGGCTTGACCGGAGAAGCCAACGAAGACGCCAGCCACCAATGACGCGGCAAGCAGCGCGGCCGCTGGCCAGGCCGCCCTCACCGGCGTCCGTGCCGGCACGGCGGCGCGACCTCGCTCCGGCCATGCGATGACGTTGGAGCCTGCTGGCGCGGCGCGCCGTGCCGTGTCTGCGACGGCGGCCTGCACGATGCGATCGGCCAGCGCCTGCTCCGACGCAGCGCTCGGGCGCGGCGCGTACGCCAGCACGCGATCGAGCGCACGCACCTGCGCCAGCATGGCCGTCGCCTTGCGATCGGTCTGTATCACCGCGCCCAGCCGGGCACGCTCCGCGGCCGGCCACCGCTCCTCGTTGCTGCCGTAGACCTCGAGCACGCGCTCCAGCGCCGTCAGGTCCGCCCACCGCTTGTCATCGCTCGTCATCGTCGCCTCGTCGGCCCCATTCGGGGCTCACACCTCATCGGGCAGCAACTGTTGCCACTCGTCCTTCAATGCCGCCTTGAGCGCGCGGCGCGCACGCGCCAAAAGTGATTCCACCGCCTCGTCCGACACACCCATTGTGGCTCCAACCTCGACCTGGCTCATCCCCTCGTAGTGAAACAAGGTCAACGCCAGCCGCTGTCGCTCGGGCAGTGCTTGCAACGCCGCATCGACGCGCTTGGCAAGCTCGGCCTCGGTCAAACCCTGGAGCTGTTCCGGGGGTACCTCCTGCTCCGGCACCTCGTCGGTGACGTGAGTCTTGCGACCCGCGCGGATCCGATCGATGCAAAGGTTCGAGACGACGCGGCGCAGCCATGGCCTGATGCCACCGGGGCCGAGCTCGAGTTCGCTTGCCGACCGCCACAACCGTAGCATCGCCTCCTGGGCCACGTCCTCGGCTTCGGCTTCGTCCCGCAGCATGTGGCGCGCGACCGCCAGGGCCGCGGGCAGATGGCGGTCGACAATCTGCCGAAACGCCGCGGCATCGCCGCGGGCCGTGCGCGTCAGCAGATCGGCATCCTCGCCGCCCGCATTCGCGGCGCGCGTTCCGGGTCCCGACGGGGACCCGGTCTCCCATCTGCGCGGCGGCACGCTCATGACCCCTTCGTCCCATCCGCAGGAGCCCCGTGGCTCCGATTTTTGGAACTGAAGCCATAACGCGTCTCACTGCGGTTCGGAACCACCCTCAAGGCCGCCGCGATGCGGACGTCCGTCCTCGCCGCGCGGTCCGCGATGCCAGCCGCGCCGCTCACCGTCGCCGTCGCGCCCATGGTGACGCCAGCCGAAATCGCGCCAGGGCCGTTCATCGCGGGTGATCTGGCCGTCCTTGTTGACATCGAGCCGCGCAAACCGGGCATTCGCTTCCTCGGTAAACTTCTCCCGGGAGACTTTACCATCCGCATCGGCGCCGTAGCGATGGATGAAGCGCTTCACCTGATAGTCCACCATCTCCTTGCGCATCTGCTCGCGGTCGGCATTGTCGATCACCCCGTCGCCGTTCTTGTCGAGGCGCGCAAATCGCGCCTGGGCCGCCGCAAGAGCTTCGTCGAGCGTGACGACGCCGTCCTTGTTGGCATCCGCGCCACGCACCAGCGCCAGCAACCGGCCATGCCGGCCGCCGCCGCCATCCTCGGCCCTGGACAACACGCCCAGGCCACGCATGCTCGGCGGCAGGTCCTCGTCCGTGATCTTGCCGTCATTGTTGAGATCGAGCTGGGCGAATCGCTGCTTTACGTTGTTCAGGAACTCGTCCCTGGTGATCTTGCCGTCGCGGTCAGCGTCAAAGCGGCCGATGCGCGTCCGGCCGGCCTGCTCGGCACGCCCGAAATGCCGCCCGCCGCGCTCGCTGAGCATCGCCTCGATCTCGCTGGCATCGATCACGTTGTCGCTGTTCTTGTCGAGCCGTGCGAACCGCTCCCGCGTACGGGCGTTGAATTCGTCCTTGGTCAGCGCGCGGCCCCAGGAGCCACGCATATCCTGGCCCCGCATGTCCGAACCATGGCCGCGCCAGCCGAAGCGGCCGTCGGACCCACGCTCGGCGATGGCTAGCCCGGCACCCAAGCCCGCCACCGCAAGCAGCCCCGTGGCGACCCAAACCGTCGTTCTTTTCATACGCCCAGCTCCAGAGATCAGGCTGATGGATATTCCAGCTTTCCCCAACAACGCGGGGCTGCGGAAAATCCGTCGCCGGTCCCAGGCTCAGCGAACGAGCCGGTCAAACTGATCCGCAGATTCGGCAAGGACGGCCCTGAGCTGGGTGTCCAGGCTTGCGAAGCTCGGGGCGGCGCCGACCCGCGCCAAGAGCTCCTTGAGACCGTCAGGGATGGTTTCGACGCGGACGGGACCTTCCAGACACAGGCGCAGGATCTGGGTCAGGTCGTTGAGAAGCCGCGCGGCGGAGACCAGGGTGGCGCCACCGTCGGGCCCCAGCAAACCCTGGCGATCAAGCCTGGTAAGCGCCCCGACCGTGTTCTGGTCCAGAATATCGTCGCGCGCCGGGCCGTGAACGAGTTGTAGGTGCTGCGCTATGAACTCGATGTCGACGAGCCCGCCGCGGGCATGCTTGAGCTCCCAAGGGTTGTCGGTGCCCTTCTCGGCCCAGATGCGACCCCGCATCTCGCGGACATCGTGGACGATCTTGGCGGGATCGCGCGGGCGCACGAGCACGTCGTGAACCGCCCGGGCGACCTTGGCCCGCAATTCGGGCGGCCCAGTCAGGACACGAGCGCGGGTCAGCGCCATGTGCTCCCAGGTCCAGGCCTCCTTCGACTGGTACTCGATGAAGCTCGACAACTGGGTGGCAACCGGGCCCTTGTGCCCGGACGGCCTCAGCCTGAGATCGACGTCATAGAGCTGCCCCTCCGCGGTCGGCGACGACAGGGCGCTGATCAGCCGCTGGACGAGACGGGCAAAGTACTGGCTCGCGGGGAGCGGACGCGCGCCGTCCGACTGGGTCGCTCCCGGCTCGAAATCGTAGATCACGATCAGATCGAGATCTGAGGCCGCCGTCATCTCGCGCCCGCCCAGCTTGCCCATCGCTAGGACGGCCATCGCCCCACCAGGAACGCGGCCGTGGACCCGCGCAAAGTCCTTCTCGACCTCGTGCTGCAATGACTGGATGAGCTGCTCGGCAAGAAGTGCGTAGCCGCCGCCGGCCTGCGGTGCGCCGACCATGCCGGTCAGCACGCGCACCCCGATCAGGAACGCCTGCTCGCTGCCCACCACGCGTGCGCGATCCAGCACCTCCTGGAAGTCCTGGGCGTCGCCAAGCTCGGCGGTGATCAGCGCGCGCAAGTCGTCCGCGTTCGGCAGCGTGCCGATGATCCGCGGATCGAGGACGGCATCGAGCACGCGCTGCCGGCGGGACAGGATGCGTGCAAGGCGGGGCGCGGAGCCCATGATGTCGGCCACGAGCCGCAGCAGATTGGGATTGGCGCGCAGCAGGGAGAAGAGCTGCACGCCGGTCGGAAGGGACGAGAGAAATCGATCGAATCCCACGAGGGCCGCATCGGGATCGGCGGTCTGGCCGAGCGCCTCGATGAGGATCGGCTGCACCTCGGTGAGCCGTTCCCGCGCCTGCGCGCTGCGCACCGCGGCATAGCGGCCGTGATGCCATCCCCGCACCATCGCCAGCACCTGGGCCGGGTGCGAGAAGCCGATCTTGGCGAGGGCTTCCAGCGTGCCGGGGTCGTCGGCCTCGCCGGCGAATACCATGTTGACGCCGCCCCGCGTCAACTCCGGCATATCTTCAAAGAGACGTGCATAGTGCCGCCGGACCGTCTTGAGGCGGGCGGTAAGCGCGCGGGCAAACTCCGCTTGCGAGGGGTAGCTCGCGAACCAGGCGAAGCGCTCGAGCGTGGCGTCGTCGGAGGGCAGCTCGTGGGTCTGGTCGTCGGCCACCATTTGCAGCCGATGCTCGATCCCGCGGAGGAAGCCATAGGCCTCGGTCAGGTCGTCCCGCACCTGCGGCTTGATCCAGCCGCGGGCCGCCAGATGCGCCAGCGCCACCAGCGTCTGCGGCACCCTGAGGCCGGTCTGCCGGCCGCCAGCGATGAGCTGCTGCGTCTGCACGAAGAACTCGATCTCGCGAATGCCGCCGCGGCCGAGCTTGATGTTGTGGCCGGCCACCCCGATCTCGCCGAACCCGCGGTAGGCGTGAATCTGGCGCTTCATGGCGTGTATGTCGGCGATGGCGGCGAAGTCGAGATACTTGCGCCAGATGAACGGGGCCAGCTCGGCGAGAAACTCCTGGCCCTGGGCGACGTCGCCGGCCACGGCGCGCACCTTGATCATGGCGGCGCGCTCCCAGTTCTGACCGAAGCTCTCGTAGTAGATGAGCGCCGCATCTGTCGATAACGCCATCTGCGTGGCGCCGGGATCGGGGCGAAGCCGCAGGTCCGTGCGGAACACATAGCCGTCCTCGGTCCGCTCCTGCAACATCCTGACCAGATCGCGCGTCAGCCGGACGAAGAAGGTTTGCGGCTCGAGGCCGTCACGCAGGCGGGCGCGTGTGCGCTCGTAGAAGACGATGAGGTCGATATCGCTCGAGTAGTTGAGCTCGCGCGCCCCGTATTTGCCCATCCCGAGGACGATGTAGCCGGAATCCCGGGACGGATCCTCGGCGCCTGCGCCCAGCCAATCGCCCCGCGCGGTGGCCTGGCGGAACAGAAATGCGACGCTGGCCTGCACCGCGGCGTCCGCCGTGCGGGTCAACGCCTCTACGACGTCGGTGATCGCCCAGACGCCACCGAGGTCGGCAAGCGCAATCAGCAGTGCGGCCTCGGACTTGAACCGTCGCAGAACGGCCATGGCCGCGGCGACGGAACTGGCCGCGGCGACATCGCCAAACACGGCTGCGACGAGCGCATCGAGGCGCCGCTCGGGCACGTCGAGCAGCAGGCTGGCGAGCCGCTGCGGATCACGCGCCATCAAGCCGCTCAAATAGGGAGAGCCCGCAAGGGTTCCCGCGATCAGCCGGGGCACGCGATCGTCCGCCAGGAGATCCGCGGCTGGACCAGGCGTCCTCCGCCATGCCGCCTCGATCTCGGCAAGCGCAACCGGGGCCGGTCCATCGGGCGGGAGATAAGGGCCGGAGGTGATCCGGTCCTTCAGTGCGGCCGCCGAGATTTCCTCACCCATGCCGGTGCCTGTTCGCATCGCTGGTCGCCGCGGACAGAAGTCGCGCCGGAAGCGCCAGCACCGCCTTCAAGCCGGGCTCGTTGTCCTCGAGCCGCACCGTACCGCGATGCAGCCTCGCCACTGCCGCCGCCAGGCTGAGGCCCAACCCGGTCCCCGGCGCGGTGCGGCTGGCCTCGAGCCGCACGAACCGCTTCAGGACGCGCTCGCGATCGGCGGCCGGGATGCCCGGACCGCGATCGGCTACCACGACCTCGACGCCGTCCGGCGTCGACACCATGTCGATGCGAACGACATTCCAATCCCCGTTCCGCGCCGCGGAGCCGGCGGCCTTCATGCTGGCACCGTACTTGATCGCGTTGTCGACCAGGTTGGCAACGGCCTGGCCGATCAACTGCCGGTTGCCGGACATCATAACGGTGTCGCGCCCCGAAAGTCGAAGCTCGAGCCCGGCATCGACGGCGACCGGCTCATAGAGCTCCGCCACGTCGCGCACGAGCGCGCCGAGGTCGAACGTCTCGGCGCTCTCCTCGATGGCGCGCGCCTCGAGGCGGGCGATGAGCAGCAATGCATTGAAGGTCTTGATCAGCTCGTCGGCCGATTCCAGCGCGCGCTCGAGCCCGTCGCGCCAGGCGTCGGACCCGCGCGGGTCGCGCAACGCCGCCTCGACGCGGTTGCGCAGGCGATTGAGCGGCGTCTTGAGATCGTGCGCGATGTTGTCGGAAACCTCGCGCAAGCCCGCCATCAGCTGCTCGATCCGGTCGAGCATGGCGTTGAGGTTGCGGGCCAGGTGGTCGAACTCGTCGCCCGAACCGCTGATCGCAATACGCCGTGACAGATCGCCTGCCATGATCGTCTCGCTCGTGCGAGTCATGCCGTTGATGCGATTGAGGATGGAGCGGCTGGTCAAAATCCCGATGCCGATCCCCGCCGTCACCAGCGCCGCCAAGCCAGCAAGGAACAGCCATTTCACGCGATCGACGAATTGGCGCTGGTCATCGATGTTGCGGCCGACCAGCAGGCGCTCGCCGCCGGGCGTCTCGACCGCCATTCCAAAAGCCAGCCGCTCGGCCGATTCGGCATTGCTGCCACGCAGATAACGGAACAGTCCGCCAGAGGGCGCACCCGGAACGCTCGGCGGCCATTGCGAGAGATTGCCGGCGAGCTTGCGTCCCTGGGCGTCGGCAAGGAAGTACAGGCGCACCTCTTCCGTCTGGCTGCGATCCGCGATGGCCGCGGCGAGCGCCTGGGGGCCGGCGGCGCGCTCGAGCTTGGCGAGGTCGTCGACCTCGATCGCCACCGTCTCGAGAACCTGGCGCGTCAGAAGGGTGCTGGTCTGCCAGAACAGGGTGCCGACGATCGCGGCGGCAAGGAGCACGAACACGGCCAGATAGATCGCCGCAAGCCGAAAAGCGGTGGTTCGCGCCGCCGCTGCGAGGGTGCCGCTAGCCGCCTTCACGGATCATGTATCCGGCCCCGCGCACGGTGTGCAGCAGGGGCTTGTCGAAGCCTTTGTCGATCTTGCTCCGCAGCCGCGAAATATGCACGTCGATGACGTTGGTCTGCGGATCGAAGTGATAGTCCCAGACGTGCTCGAGCAGCATGGTGCGGGTCACCACCTGCCCGGCATTGCGCATCAGGTATTCGAGCAGGCGATACTCGCGCGGCTGGAGCGAAACCGCCTCGCCCGCCCTGGTCACCCGGTGCGAGAGGCGATCGAGCACGAGGTCGCCGACGGTGTATCTGGTCTGCTGCTCCTGCGGCTCGCTGCGACGGGTCAGCGCTTCGACCCGCGCCAGCAGCTCCGAGAACGCGTAGGGCTTGGTCAGATAGTCGTCGCCGCCGGCACGCAGGCCCTTCACGCGATCGTCGACCTCGCCCAGCGCGGACAGCACCAGCACCGGCGTGGCGGCCCCCTCCTCGCGGAGCCTGCGGATGACCGTGAGACCATCGAGCCCGGGCAGCATGCGGTCGACAATGAGGACGTCGTAGGCGCCTTCGCGGGCACGCACCAGCCCGTCGCCGCCATCGTGGGCCACGTCGGCGCTGTGGCCGCTCTCCTTCAGCGCCCGGACGAGAAACTGGGCCGCCTCTCGGTCGTCCTCGATCACGAGAACGCGCATGGCACGCGATGCCTCCCTGTCTCCTACTTTGGATGCGGCGTCATCGCCGTCGGATAAGACGCCGAGAGGCGGCCTGTCCAGGGGTCTGAACCGGCCGCCTCTCGGCTGGGGGGAGATTCCTATGCGGGTATGATCCTAGCCCTTCTTGATCTGGACGGCCACGACTCGCTGCTGGTCTGCCGACTTTACGCTCAGCAGAACGGCCCGACGGCCCATGTCCTTGGCCTTCTTCACGGCCGCTTCGACCTCCTCCGACGACGCGACCGGCTGGCTGTTGACCTCGAGAACCACGTCCCCAGCCTTGAGGCCCTTGGTGGCCGCGTCGGAGGAGCCGTCAACCTCGGAGATGGTCACGCCGCCGCCGGCCGCCTTGCCGCCGCGGGACGGAGCAAAGGCCAGGCCGAGCGACCCGACTTCGTTGTCGGCGGGCGACGGGCCCTGCTCGAGACGGGCAATCTCCTCGCGGCTGCCCGGAAACTGACCGAGCTTGACCTTGACGGTCTGCTCGCGCCCGGCGCGCAGAATGCGAACGTCCACCGACGTGTTGGGGCTGAACTCGGCGATCTTGCGGGCCAGATCGCGGCTGTCGGCAATCGCCTCTCCGTTGACCGACAGGATGGCGTCCTGCGTCTTCAGGCCCGCCGCCGCGGCCGGACCACCGGACGTGACCTCGTTGATCAGGGCACCCTTGGCGTCGGACAGGCCGAGACCGGCCGCGGTGTCCTCGTCGATGGTCTGGATCTTCACGCCGAGCCAGCCGCGGCTGACCGAGCCGGAAGAGCGCAACTGCGTCACGACCTCGTTCACCGTCCCCGCCGGAACCGCGAACGCGATGCCCACGTTGCCGCCGGACGGCGAGTAGATGGCGGTGTTGACGCCGATCACCTCGCCGGCGAGGTTGAACGTCGGGCCGCCCGAGTTGCCCCGGTTTACAGCAGCGTCGATCTGGATGTAGTCGTAAGGACCCGAGCCGATATCGCGGGCCAGGGCCGACACGATGCCGGCCGTCACGGTGCCGCCGAGGCCGAACGGGTTGCCGACAGCCAGGACCCAGTCACCGACCCGCGCCGGCTTGGCGGCGAACTTGACGAAGGGCAACGGCTGATCCGCCTTGACCTTCAGGAGGGCGAGGTCGGTTCGTGCATCGCTACCGACGAGCTCGGCATCATACTTGTTCTTCTGGTCGAAGCTGACCTGGATCTTGCCGCCGCCGTCGATGACGTGGTTGTTGGTCACCACGTAGCCGTCCGGCGAGATCACGAATCCGGAACCCTGGGCCTGTGAGGGACGGGGAACTGGATTCTGGCCGCCGCGCGGCATGTTCTTGAAGAATTCGTTCAACGGATGGTCGTCCGGCAGGTCGGGAAACGTTTCCCCCCGCGGTGACCGCGGTCCACCTTTGGGGGTGGGTGCGTTGTTGCGCGCCACCCGCGGCTGGCCGTTGACGACGCTGATGCTCACGACCGCCGGCTTCACCTTGTCGACGATGTCGGCGAAGGTGAGCGGGGCTCGTCCGAACGGTGTCTCGACAGAATCGGGCTTCAACTGCGCACGCACCGGCGGCGTGGTCAGCGACAGGATGAGGCCGAGGCTGCTCACTCCGACCACGGCGCCGATGGCCGCGCCGCGCATCAGCCGGCGACGGCGGTGCGATCGAGCAACGGCGGCCGCCTCACTGGAGGTTGCCGGCTCCGCGCGCGGGGATGGATTTGGAAGCGACATGGACGACCCTCTCCTCGATGGACTGGAAAGTTGGGGTTATCGTCGCATCTATAGGCTGCGCTGCCTTACGACAGCCTTTCGCGCGCCTTACGATTTGGTAATGTCGCGGTTACCCAACGCTCAAATGGGGGTGCCGTCATGCCGCAACGCCCGATGCCTCCCGCCATGGCCGGGCGCGCACGTCGGGTGGCGTTGGCCTTAGCGATCTGCACCGGCGCAGGCGGGTCACCGGGTCTCGCGGCTGGGCCGGTACCACTCGCAAGCCCGTCTCGCGGTCCCGCTCTCGTCACGCCGATCGCGGTCTTTGGCACGGATGACCGCGTTCTTCTGCCGGACCGCTACAAGGGCCTGCGTGGCGCGATCGGCCTTCTAATCAACAGCAAGGCCCGCACGGTCTGTTCCGCGTTCTGCGTCGCCGACAATGTGGTCGCTACCGCCGCCCACTGCCTGTTCTATGGCGAGGGCCAAAAGCGGCCGAGCCTGACCGACTATGCCTTCACTCGGCAGCCGCGGTCCCTCAAGAACCGGGTCCAGATTGCCGGGCACGCCACCGGAAGCGTGCCGCAGAACGTGCTCGCCGGCACGTTGAGGCTCAGCGTCCGGCCTCCAATCGAGGCGACGGGGGACTGGGCGCTTGCGCGCCTCGCCGAGCCGGCCTGCCAGGGCAATGTCCTACCAGTCCGGCCGATTGCGCCGGAGCAGATCACGGCGCTGGGCGAGAAAGGCGCCTTGTACCAGGTCGCCTATCATCGTGATTTCGGAAATTGGCGTCTGGCCTATTCCAAGCCGTGCGAGAGCCCGCGCAACTATACGGGGGCGCCCTGGGAGTCGATCGCGCCGGACTTCTCCGAGCCGGCGCATCTCATTCTCCATACGTGCGACACGGGCGGCGCCTCCTCCGGCTCGCCGCTGCTCACCGACGGCCCGCGCGGCCCGGAAGTCGTGGGGATCAACGTGGGGACCTACGTCCAGGCGAGGGTTGTCATGCAGCGTGGCCACGTCGTCCGCCGGCTGAAGGAAGAAGCGGTGGCCAACACCGGCGTGGGCGCTGGCGCCTTCAGCCCGGCGCTCGACGCTTTGCGCGGCGCGGTGGTGCTGGCGACCGGCACGCCCGTTCGCGAGCTCCAGCAGCGCCTCAAGATGTTGGACCTCTATCGCGGCGCGCTCGACGGCACCTATGGCGTCGAGCTTCGGCGGGCCATTCTCGCCTTCGAGCGCGCCACCGGAGCGCCGCCGGCCGGGCTCGCGTCGGATGCGCTGCTGCGACAATTGGAGGGACCTCCCCCCAACACGATGCGGCGAACAAGCTCGCCGACCGATGGCCCGCACGGGCCGCGTTGAGCATCCGTTAGTCGTTCGACAGAATCTGGCGTAGACGAGCCTCCTCGGCCGGCGTGAGGCACTCCGACGGCGGTGCGACCCGCGACCGACGCAAGCGGACGAGGATGATCGCTGCCGTCGCGCCGAGCAGCAGGAGCGGGCCCAGCCAGAGCAGCGCGGTCGCCGGCGCGAGAGGGGGCTTGAGCAGCACGAACGTGCCGTAGCGGTTGACGATGAACTCCTTCACTGCCTCGTCGCTGTCGCCTGAGGTGAGGCGCTCGCGCACCAGCAGGCGGAGATCGCGCGCCAGCGGCGCGTTCGAATCGTCGATCGACTGGTTTTGGCAGACGAGGCAGCGCAATTGTGCCGAGAGCGCCCGCGCCCGTGTCTCGAGCTTGGTATCGGCCAGCACCTCGTTGGGCTCGACGGCGGCCGCCGGACCCGGAAGCGCGACAAGCGTCGCCACCACCAACGCTGCGGCCCGTACCCACTGTGTGCTTCGAGGGCCCATCGCCGTCACTCCGCCGGCGCGGGCAGCGCGCGGCGGCGAGCGCGCTGCGGCGCGCCGATCCGCAACCGGCGGTCCGAGAGCGACAGCACCCCGCCCAGCGCCATGACGAGCGCACCCAGCCAGATGAAACGCACGAGCGGGTTGAAGTAGAGCCGCACCGCGTAGCCGGTCCCGTCGGTCTGGAGGTCGCCCAGGATTGCGTAGAGGTCGCCCATCCACGAGACATGGATGCCCGCCTCGCTGGTCGGCTGCTCGGGCATGTCATAGATGCGTTTGGCAGGCGTCAACTCGGTGACGGTGCGTCCTCCCCGCGTCACGTCGAACAGCCCGACCTCTTCGCGGTAGTTCGGGCCCCGGCGCGGCGCGGCGCCTTTGAAGGTCAGGCGATAGCCGGCGATCTCGGCGCTGTCCCCGGGCTTCATCACCAGCACGCGCTCGCTCTGATAACCGGTCGTCGCCACGATGCCGAGAACCATGAGGCCGACGCCGGCGTGCGCCGTCGTGGTGCCCAGCGCCGATCGCGGCAGGCCCTTCAGTCGCCGCCAGGCCTCCGCCCGCCCGCCCTCGATCAGGCGAACGCGGACCACCAACTCCGACAATGCGCCGATGATGACATAGACGCCCAGCGCCAGCCCAAACGGCGCCAGCCACGGACCCGACGCCGACACGGCATAGAAGATGACGAGGGCGATCACGGCTGCGCCTGCCGCCACGGACAGGCGCTGCGCTGCCGCCAGCAGGTCGCCGCGCTTCCAGGGGAGCAGCGGGCCGAATGGCATGGCCATCAGCAGCGGCAGCATCAGCGGCGCGAACGTCAGATTGAAATAGGGTGGACCGACCGAGATCTTGGTGCCGTTCACCGCCTCGAGCGCCAACGGATAGAGTGTGCCGATCAGCACCGTCGCGCAGGCGGTCACCAGCAGCACGTTGTTGAGAACCAGGCTGCCCTCCCGGCTGATCGGGCTGAACAGTCCGCCCTGGCGCAGCTCGCCCATGCGCAACGCAAAGAGCAAGAGGGCGCCGCCGATCAGAAGGATCATGATCGCCAGAATGAACACGCCGCGCGCCGGATCGACGGCGAACGCGTGCACCGACGACAGCACGCCGGAGCGCACCAGAAAGGCGCCCATCAGGCTGAGCGAGAACGCCAGGATGGCGAGAAGGATGGTCCAGACCTTGAGCGCCTCGCGCTTCTCCATCACCACGGCCGAATGGAGCAGCGCGGTGGCAGCGAGCCATGGCATCAGGGACGCGTTCTCCACCGGATCCCAGAACCACCAGCCGCCCCACCCGAGCTCGTAGTAGGCCCACCATGATCCCATGGCGATGCCGATGGTCAGGCAGATCCACGCCGCCAGCGTCCAGGGCCGCACCCACCGGGCCCATGCCGCGTCGATCCGGCCTTCGATGAGGGCCGCGACCGCGAACGAGAAGGCGATGGAGAGGCCAACATAGCCGGCGTAGAGAAACGGGGGGTGGAACGCCAGGGCGGGATCCTGGAGAATGGGATTGAGCCCGCGACCGTCGGCCGGCGCCGGGTCGAGGCGCGTGAACGGGTTCGACGTTGCCAAAATGAAGACGAGGAAGGCGCAGGCAATGGCCGCTTGCGCCGCCAGCGCGCGCGCCCTCAGGGGCGCCGGCAGATTAGCCCCGAAGGCCGCGACCGCCGCGCCATAGGCCGCCAACATGAGGACCCAGAGCAGCATCGAGCCCTCGTGGTTTCCCCAGACCCCGGAGATGCGATAGATCAGCGGCTTCGACGAATGCGAGTTCTGGTAGACGTTCTCGACCGAGAAGTCGGACACCACATACGCGTGCATGAGCGCGAGGAAGGCGAACAGGACCAGGCCGAACTGAAGCAGGGCCGCCGCCCGTCCGGCCTCCATGAGCGCGGCGTCCTGCCGATTGGCGCCGAGCGATGGCAGCAACATTTGTGCTGCCGCTACGATCAGCGCCAACACCAGTGCGAAGTGTCCCAACTCGACGATCATGGCGTCCTGTGCGTCATCAGTTGGCCTTGGCCGCGGGCGGCGCCCCGGCATCTTTCCACACGCCCTTCTCCTTCAGCGCCTTGGCAACCTCGGGCGGCATGTAGGTCTCGTCGTGCTTGGCGAGCACGGAATCGGCCCGGAATTGGCCAGCGCCGTCGAGCTGCCCCTCCGCGACGACCCCCTGCCCTTCCCGAAAGAGATCGGGCAGGATGCCCTGATAGGAGACGACAAGCGTTGCGATGGTGTCCGTCACGGCGAATTCGACGACCGCTCCCTCGCCGCGCTTGACCGACCCGTTCGCCACGATGCCGCCGAGACGGAAGCGCTGGCCGGCCGCAATCTTCTTCTCGGCGATCTCGCTCGGCGTATGGAAGAAGACCACGCTGTCGCGCAGCGCAACGAGCACGAGCAGACTGGCGAGCGTCAGAACACCGACGCCTGCCGCGATCCACACTGCGCGCCGCTGCTTGCGTGTCATGCGCTCTCCTGCCTCCGTCCGGTCACGAGCCGAGCCCTAGCGTCTGGGCCAACTGATCGAGCTCGGCAAGTGCCACCGCGTTAGCCTGGAAAACCGTGCGCGCGCGGGCGAGCGCCTCCATCGCCTTGTCGCGCTGGCCCAGCACCGTATAGGCCCGCACCAGCCGCTGCCATCCGCCAAGGTCAGAGCCGTCGCGGCGGAGCCGCTCGGCGAGCCCCTCCACCATGGCGCCGATCATGCGGGAGCGATCCTCGTCCGAGAGCGCTGCCGCGGCCGCGACATCCTCGGCCGTCGGCCCCGCCGCCTTGCCGGCCGGCGCCGTGGCGAGGCGCGCCTCGACGCCCTTGAGCCGCTCCGCAACGGCCGCCCGCCAGGGTGCGTCCGCTGGCGCATCGGCGATCAGGCGCGCGTAGTCGGCCTTGGCGCGCGCGAGATTGCCGTCCTGCTCGAATGCCAACGCCAGCCAGAAGCGCGCCTGAGGATGCCGCGGCTCGAGTGCGACGATCTTTTCGAAGGCGCGGCGCGCCTCCTCGGTGACCACGCCGTTGTTGGCGAAAACCGTGGCCTCGCCCAACCCGGCGAGCCGCGGCTCCGTCTCGCCGAGCAGCCGGGCGGCACGGGCAAAGGCCTGCGCGGCATCGGCAAACCGCTCCTGGCGAAAATAGACCGGCGCAATGGCGTCCCAGCCCCGCCCGTCCTCGGGCGCCGCGCGCAACCGCTCCTCGACCCGCTGCACCAGCTCTTCCACGGAGATCCGATCAGCCGGTGCGGCGAGGCGCTCACGATGAGGCTGCCCCGGAATGCCGGGCGCCCCGATGATCAGGTAGCCGGCCAGCGCGAGCAGCGGAACGGCGCCCATGACAATCACGCCGAGACGGTGTGTGGCGGGACCAGGGGCGGGTGAGGGCGCGGCGGGCGCCTCGGCATCAGCCCGCGCGAGGAGCCGCCGCGACACCTCGATGCGGGCGGCCTCAGCCTCGGTCGGCGCCAGGAGGCCGCGGGCGCGATCGCGCTCGATCTCAGCCAATTGATCGCGATAGATGGCGACGTCGGGGGCGCGGGGCGAGGCGTCCGGAGCCGTCCGCGCCGCAAACAGCGGCCGGGTCAGGGCGGTAACAACTCCCGCGGTCAGGACGGCGCAGGCGAGCCAGAACAGCATTCGTAGTCCGCTTGGACGATCTTGCGAAGGGAATACGGGCGTCGGGCCCGCCCTTGCAAGGGTTCGCCAGCCGGCAGGGCCCGATGTCGCGGCCCATATGGGGTTCGGAATGCGCAGATTTCAGGGCCGGAAGCGCGTGGCGGGCTCCGGCCCAACCGCAACGACCTAGCCGACGTTCTGCCAGGTTCCGTCGGGGTTGCGGCAGGCCGTGCCGCGCATGGTCTGGGGGCGACCGTTCATGTAGACGGTATGCGTATAGTCGCGGCAATCCACAGCACCGCGCCGATAGGGCGCACCCGGCACCACATCGCCGTAGCGTCCGTTGTCCGGATTGCGCCAAGCGATCCGCTCGCCGGAACGGCCGCGCTCGAGAGCATTCATTTCCGCCTGCTGCGCCAGTATCCGGTCCTGCTGGTCCATCGAACGGCCGATTTCGCTGCCGACGATGCCACCGATCACCGCGCCCGCGACGGTCGCGAGCACCTTGCCGCTGCCGCGGCCAACCTGATTTCCGAGGATGCCGCCGGCGGCCGCGCCGACCACCAGACCGGTGTCCTGTTTGTCCATTCCGTTCGGTCCGCAGCCGACAAGGGCCGCAGCAACCAGAATCATGGCTGTGGCGTGTGGAAGCCGCATCGTCGTCCCCCCTTCGAGACCGAACCCGGACCCATGTCCGTGCCGAGATAGGACATCACGGACATCCGGTCTGCGCTGTATGAGGCTATCCGGCCGGATTCGGGCGAAAGTGCGGCCCCGATACAACATATCCCGCCCCCCGCCGAGCCTGCGGCGCAACAACCTTTTTTACCCTCCGCCGAGTTGGACATTTACTGTATCGGCGTGCTCAGGCTACCGTTCATAGAACTCTGATGTTTGCAGAGCACAGTGGCACCGGCGCGGGTCTTGCATTCGAACCGCGCGTGGGGCGCGCGAGTGCGCCTTGGCTTTTTTGGGAATGAGCCGTCGAGGAGGCGGAACGCGACGCCATGGCGGGAAATTTTCACGAGCGTTATGCCCCTGCCGAGGATGTTCCGCTGCCATCGGAACGTTCGACCGGCCTCGTCTTTGCCGCCGTGGCGCTGATCGTCGCCTTTTTCTGGCGCGCCAACAGCACGGTGCTGATCTCTGCGCTGGCGGTCGCCGCGGCATTCCTGGCCGTCAGCCTGCTGGCGCCGCATGTGCTCAAGCCGCTCAACGTGGCTTGGTTCCGGCTCGCGCTTCTGCTCAACAAGATCGTCAGCCCGATCGTGATGTTCGTCCTGTTCTTGATCGCCATTGTCCCGTTCGGCCTGGTGATGCAGTTGCGCGCCGACCCGCTGCGCAAGCGGCGATCGGGCGCGACCTCGTATTGGATCGAAAAGAAGAGCGGTGTCGTGCCGACCAGCATGACCAACCAATTTTGAAACGCCGAGGTGGGTGAGCTGGCACGATTCACGCAGTAATGATCGACTGAAACAGGCAGGCGCCGGCCTGCGCTTGGGAGGACCTTGCAATGTTGTCTCTGCTACGCGAACTGGCCGCCTACATGAGCGCGCGCAAGAAATGGTGGCTGGCGCCGATCATCGCGATCCTGCTGATCGTCGGCGGGCTGCTGGTGCTGGCGCAGGGCTCGGCCATCGCGCCGTTCATCTACACCGTGTTCTAACGTTCAGGGCCGGCGGCTCCCGTCACGGCGGGTCCGCCGGCTTCTTTGCCGCTAGCGGGGAATCTTTCAGCTCATGCGCGTTCTTGGCCTCTCGGCCTTCTATCACGACAGCGCCGCGGCGCTGCTGGTCGACGGGGTTCCGGTGGCCGCCGCGCAGGAAGAGCGATTCACCCGCCGGAAGCACGATGCGCGCTTTCCCGAGCACGCGGTGCGCTACTGCCTCGACGAGGCCGGCCTCGACCTCGACGACATCGACCACATCGCGTTCTTCGAGAAGCCGCTGCTCAAGTTCGAGCGGCTGCTCGAAACGTATCTGGCCAACGCGCCGGCCGGCTACGCCTCGTTCCGCATGGCGATCCCGGTGTGGCTCAAGGAGAAGCTGTTCCAGAAGCCCGGCCTGGTGAAGGCGCTCAAACCGTTCTCGCGCTCGGGCAGCGGTATCGAGGCGAAGCTGCTGTTCGCCGAGCACCACCAGAGCCACGCGGCATCTGCATTCTTCCCTTCGCCGTTTCGCGAAGCGGTGGTGCTGACCATGGACGGGGTCGGCGAGTGGGCCACCGCCTCGGTCGCCGTCGGCCGCGACGGCACCCTCGAGACGGTGCGCGAGATCCACTGGCCGCACAGCCTCGGCCTGCTCTATTCGGCCTTCACCTACTACACCGGCTTCAAGGTCAATTCGGGCGAGTACAAGGTGATGGGGCTCGCGCCCTACGGCCGCCCCAAGTATGCCGACCTCATCCTGCGCCACCTCGTGGACCTAAAAGAGGACGGCAGCTTCTGGCTCGACCAGAGCTACTTCAACTACGCTACCGGGCTGACCATGACGTCAGCCAAGTTCCACGAGCTGTTCGGCGGGCCGCCGCGCGGCGCCGAGACGCCGCTCGACCAGCGCCACATGGACCTCGCCGCCTCGGTGCAGGCGGTGACCGAGGAGATCATGCTGCGCATGACGCGCGATCTCGCCAAGACCTACAACATCCAGAACCTGTGCCTTGCCGGCGGTGTCGCGCTCAACTGCGTGGCCAACGGCAAGATCCTGCGCCACGGGCACTTCAAGCAGATCTGGGTGCAGCCGGCGGCGGGCGATGCGGGCGGAGCGCTCGGCGCGGCCTATGCGGCACACTGTCTCCACGCCGGCAAGAGCCGGTACGTCAACGGCGTGCTGGACGGAATGGCCGGCTCCTATCTCGGGCCCCAGTTCGCGCAAGCCGACATCGAGGCGCGGCTCACCAAGGCCGGCGCGCGCTTCACCGTCCACGACGATGCCGCGCTCATCGCGCGCACCGTCGACAGCCTGGTTGCCGGCGACGCGGTCGGCTGGTTCCAGGGCCGCATGGAGTTCGGACCGCGGGCGCTCGGCGGCCGCTCGATCCTCGGCGATCCGCGTAACCCGCAGATGCAGAAAACGCTCAACCTCAAGATCAAGTATCGCGAGAGCTTTCGCCCGTTTGCGCCCTCGGTGCTTGCCGAGGACGTCGCCGACTATTTCGAGATCGACACGGCGAGCCCCTATATGCTGATGGTCGCCGACGTCATCCCCGGCCGCCGCCGCGCCATGACCACGGAGCAGGAGGCGCTGTTCGGCATCGACAAGCTCAACGTGCCGCGCTCCGACATTCCCGCCGTCACCCACGTCGACTACTCGGCTCGCATCCAGACCGTGCACGCCGAGACCAACCCGCGCTATCACGCCCTGCTGTCGGCCTTCAAGGCCAAGACCGGCTGCCCGGTGCTGGTCAACACCTCCTTCAACGTGCGCGGCGAGCCGATCGTCGGCACGCCGGAGGATGCGTTCCGCTGCTTCATGGGAACGGAGATGGAGACGCTGGCGATCGGCAACTGCCTGCTCGCCAAGGCGGACCAGAACCCGGCGCTCGCCGTCGACTACAAGGACAAGTTCGAGCTGGATTGAAGGGCCTCAGCGCGCGCCCTGCCCGTTGCCGAGCGCCCGTCATGAAACCCAGGCTTTCTGAACCGCACAGGTCCGCGCCATGACCGCCCTTTCCCGACCCTCGATACGGACGCTGCTCGCCGTTCTGGTGGTGCTTGGCCTGCTGGAAGCATCGGTCCGCATCTATCAGTTGGCCCGCGGCCGCACCTTCGATGATGCGCTCTACGGCTCGCACTACCGCGACTACGTCTTCCTCGGCACATCGTTCAAGCCGGGCAGCACCGGCGCCTGGCAGGGCGTCTCCGATCTCGGGATCAACTCGATGGGATTCCGCGGCGACGAGTTTCCGATCGCCAAGCCGAGCGACGAGTTCCGCATCATCACCTTCGGCGCCTCCACGTCGCACAGCGGAAACTACCCCGGGAAGCTGCAGAAGCTGCTGGCCGGCGGAAACGCGGCGGGCAAGAAGATCAAGGTGATCAATGCGGCGGTGCCGACCTGGAACACGACGCAGAGCCTGATCCAGTTCATCACGCGCGCGAGCTACCTGTCGCCGGATCTGATCGTCATCTATCACGCCATCAACGACACCTCGCAGGTCGACAACAAGTGGCTGACCGCGCTGCCGGCCGTGGACTACACGAAATTCAACGGCTTCCTCGAGAATTCGTCGCTGCTCTACGTGCTGGTGCGGAGCAAGGCGCGGGCGGCGGCCGAAACCATCAAGATGAACGTCTTCGGCATTGCTCCGATTCACATGGACGAATGGGTCGCGGCCTTCAAGGGCCACGACTACATGGCGAACACGGCGATCTTCCGGACGAACCTCGAAAGCTTCGCCACTCTCGCCAAGCGCCGCAACATCCAAGTCGCCTTCCTGACGATGCCGCTGAGCTTCGAGGCGAGCGAGGACATGGCCAGCAACCGCCGCCGGGCCGGTGCGTTCTATGCGACCGGCGACGCTTTCGTTCCGATTGCCAAGAAGGTCGCCCTGCACAACGACATCATCCGCGGGATCGCCAAGGCCGAGGGCACCCATCTCGTCGACGTCGCGGCGACGAATTTCTCGAAGGACGCGGCGAACTTCGTGGACCTGTGCCACTTCTCCGAGGCGGGCGCGCAGCGGTTCGCCGAGATCGTAGCGGCGTCCCTGCGCGAAATCCTTCCCAAGCCCAACGGCTCATAGGGTCACTCCGCTCTTCGTTGAATCGCGGAACGACCCTAGCTCTTTGCTTTGTCGTGCTTCTTATCGGAAAACCGCTTCACACTTTTCCGGAAGCACTTTAGTCCGCGGATCGGCTAGCGGCCGGGTCATACCGCCGGCAGATCAAGCCGCGCCCGCAGCCCGCCGAGGGGCGAGGCGTCGAGCTCCAGCGCGCCGTGATAGGACTGCGCCAGGTCGGCCACGATGGATAGGCCGAGCCCCGATCCGGGTTTGGTCTCGTCCAGCCTCAGCCCGCGCTTACCCAAGCGCTTCCTCTCGTCCTCGTCGAGCCCCGGGCCGTCGTCCTCGATGGCGATGGCGAGCCGCGGCGCGGTGGCCTTTGGATCACCCGCCCTCACCTCGACCTGCAGTCGCACGGTGGTGCGTGCCCACTTGCATCCGTTGTCGAGGAGGTTGCCCAGCATCTCCTCGATGTCGTGCTTTTCGCCCTGGAAGCGGGCGTCGGCAGGACAATCGACCGCGATCGCGATGGCGCGCTCGCGGTAGATGCGCTCGAGCGCGCGCTGCAAGCCGTCGCACACCGGCCGAACCTCGGCGACGCGGCCGATGGCGCCCGCCCGCGCCGTCATGCGGGCGCGGTCGAGGTAAAGGCTGACCTGATCGCGCATCACGGCTGCCTGCTCGGCGATCTTGTGGCCGAGCGGGGAGTTGTCCTCGCGCGCCTCGTTGGTGATGACGGCGAGCGGCGTCTTCAGCGCGTGGGCGAGATTGCCGACCTGGGTGCGCGCCCGATCGACGATGCTCTGATTGGATTCGATCAGCGCATTCAGCTCGTGCTGCAGCGGCTCAATCTCGACGGGGAGCTCGCCCTCGAGTTTCTGGGACTGGCCCGAGCGGATGGCCGCCAGGCCGAGCTCGATGGCACGCAGCGGCAACAGGCCGAACCGCACCTGGAACAGCGTCACTGCCACCAGCCCGATGCCGGCCAGCGCGAGCGCAATCGCCAGCCGCATACGAAACGCGGAGACGCGCGCGTCGAGCCAATCCAGCGGCCCGGCCACGAGGAACGAGTAGCGCGGGCCGGTCGGATCCTCGCTCAGCGCGTAGACCACCTCGACCACGCGCAAGCGCTGGTGCTCGGGTCCTTCGACGGTCGTCCAACGGTAGCCGAACAGGTCCGTCGGGACCTTCGTCTCGTAGGGCGAGGGCAGCACGAACCGGCCGAGAGAGGGGGACGTGCGCAACTTGCCGCTGGCGTTGTCGAGCGGCTTGATCTGCCAGTACCAGCCCGAGCTGGGCAACTGGAACAGCGGCTCGCCGAGCTCGCCGGGGCCGCCGGGCTCGATCGCGCCGGCGTCGATGCTGTCGGCCTGCACGATGGTCAGGAAGTACTTCAGCCGCTGGTCGAAGTCGTTGGCTACTTCCTGGCGATAGAGGGAATAGATGATCAGCCCGGCGATCGGCAGGACCAGCAGCGTCCATGCCGCCGCGGTTGCAAACAGCCGAAAGGCGAGCGAATTGACGCGCATCGCCTCACCTCGCCGGCAGCCGGCTGCGGATCATGCCTCGCCCGGCTCCTGGCTCAACCGGTAGCCGAGACCGCGCACCGTCTTGATGAGATCGACCGGAATTTTCTTGCGCAGCCGCCCGATGAACACCTCGATGGTGTTGCTGTCGCGGTCGAAGTCCTGGTCGTAGAGATGCTCGACGAGCTCGGTGCGCGACACCACACGGCCGTTGTGATGCATCAGGTAAGCGAGCAGGCGATACTCATGCGAGGTGAGCTTGATGGTCTGCCCGCTGCAGGTGACGCGCGCGGTCTTGGTGTCGAGACGCAACGGCCCGCACTCGATCTCGCTCTTGGCATGGCCGGTCGAGCGGCGCAGCTGAGCCCGCACGCGGGCCAGCAGCTCCTCCATGTGGAAGGGCTTCGCCATGTAGTCGTCGGCGCCGGCATCCATGCCGGACACCTTGTCGCTCCAGCGGTCGCGCGCAGTGAGGATGATCACTGGCATCTTGCGCTCGGCGCGGCGCCACTGCTCGAGGACGCTGATGCCATCCATCTTCGGCAACCCGACGTCGAGGATGACGACGTCATAGGGCTCGGTGTCGCCGAGAAAGAAACCTTCTTCGCCGTCGCTGGCGACGTCGACGGCATAGCCGGCATCGGTCAGAGCGGAGACGAGCTGACGACGCAAGTCGGGATCGTCCTCGACAACGAGTATGCGCAAGGGGAGCTCTCAAGTCTCTGTCACGCGGCCGCTTTTGGCCGCGCCGGAACTATACCGCCCTTGCGCGCGCAGGTGTAGCGGGCATTCGCCGCGCTAGAGATGTAGCTTCAGCTCGCGCCGCTCCAGCCGGGTCGATGCCCGCGTGCGGCCATAGATCGTCATCACGATGCCGACCAGACCGCCGACCGCCTGCACCGCCAGCACGGCCTGATCGCCGAGCTGGCGCACCAGCTCCGGGGTGATGTCGAGGCCGGTCAGGGGGCCGAGGACCGGAAGGACGGTCGACAGCGCGGTAATGAGCGTGCCCCAGATCGTCATGGATTGGCCCCACCACTTGGTGGGCGCCTCGCTCTTCGATTGGGACGTCGCGGTCTCCGTCATGGGGGAGGCTCCTTGGCTTGGGGGTGAGGTCTGGAGGGCAGGAATGAGGGCATTGGCGGCCGCCAGCGTGCGGTCGACGCGGGCGAGCCAGCCGCGGCCGAACCGCCAGAAGTGGCTGAGGCCCCGGTAGCGCTGGCGTCGGATCTCGGCGTAGCGGTCGAGCACAGCCGCCGCCGGTTGGGTGACCGCCGCCTGAAGGGTCAGCGGCCCGATCTCGCCGTCGATCTCGACGCCGAGCGCGTCCTGCAGCAGGCGCGCCGCCGTGCCGACGCCATGGTTCACGGCGGCGTCGAAATGCATGAGCGCGAGCGGGGCGGGCAGTTCGGCACACAGCGCCAGCTTCCAGTAGCGGGTGCGGTAGATCCGCTCGACCGTCGCGGGCGCGATCCCTCGGAGCTCGTCCTTCAGGGCCGCGATGTTGGCGGCTGTGACCTCGACCTGCCGGTCGGCCGCGAACACGGCGAGGGTGATGCCCTGGTTGGTCGGCCCGCCCGGATCATAGGGGTCGTCGCTCCACCCACCCTCCATCTCGAGGACATGCGGCAGGGCACGCTCGAACGCCAAACCGGCGGGCAGCGCGACCTCGGCGGGCCAGCGCAGCCCGAGCAGCCGCGCGCGCGGAAATGCTTCGATCGACACCTGGTTGTTCTGGTTGCCGCCGAGCAGGAACAGGCGGTCGGCGGCTTCGCCAATGAGGAAGCCGATGTGTCCGAGCGCGGGATCGCCGCCGCGACTCAGCACGGCGATGGCGCCGAGACGCGCCAGTGCCAGTGGCGTGCCCCAATCAAGATAGGACCTTGCCAGCAGCGACTTGGTGCTGGCGACCCCGGCCCGCTCCAGGCAGGCGCCGACGAACGCGGCGCACCACGCCACCGCGTCCTTTGCCACATCGGGATGGCCCGCGTCGGCATAGTAGGCGAGGACACGCGGGTTGCTGGCGATCCCGGCCTTCTCGCGGATGCCGATCTCGCCCGCCGCGATGCGCGCCCACGCGGGCAGCCCCTCGCTCGCCGCGTACGCGGCGACGTTCGTGCTGGTCATGATGCCTCTCGCGATCTGTCAGACGGTGGCGCTGCGCGGCGTGCCGCGCCCCGCCACCGTGCCGAGCTGGTAGATCCGCACCGCCATGACCGGCTGTGCCGATCCGAAATCGGCGACCTGCTGGGCGGCGGTGTAGGTGGCGCTGGGCGACGTGGCGGCAAGCGTGCGCTTCACCGTGCCGCCGTCGAGGATGTCGACCTCGTAGCGCTCCTGGTCCTCGCCGAGCGGGACCTCGACGGCTTCCCAACTGTCGCCATTGATGCGCGTGCGGCGGACCCAGGTGATCGTGAGATCGCCGCCGCTGCGGGAGCCGCGCAGGTGAGCGGGACTCAGCGGCTCGATCCCCTGCCCGCGAAACGCATGCTGGCGCTGGTCATAGGTTGCATCGCCGACGTCACGTCCCGCCGGCCCGAAGCGCCAAGTGAACGGCAGCCCGATCTCGTCGGGCGTCATGTCGACGCGCGTCACTTCCGGCGTGAGCAGAACGAAGCGGGCACCGGCCGCGAGCGGCGCGCGCATCGCCGCCTCGGTGCCGGCCTGGCCGCGCAGCAGCCCCGACAGCTCGTAGGTGCGCGTCGCGATCAAGGTCGCGGTCTCGAACTGGACGACCTCCCACTCGCCGTCCGCGTTCTCGATCGCCGCGGCGTTGGCGCCGCCCAACATCTGGGTGCGGGGCACCGAGGCGAGCTCTCCGCCATCGAGGCGCACGGAGAGCCGCGTCGCCCGATCGAGACGCGCCAGCGGGCCGGTCGGCAGCGGACCCAGCGTGCGCCCCATGATCGCCGGGGCCGATACCAGGGCCTTCAGGGTATAGCCCGTGCCGGTCGCCGACCGGTAGAGTGCCACCGCCGTCGGCCATGGTGACTGCGCGGCCGCGAAGTAGCCGGCATGCGCCGGCTCGTCGCCGCGCAGCAGCGGCAGGTCGAGGAAGACGCCGGTCGGTCGCCCGGCCGCTTGCGGCGCAGGCGCCCGCGGCGGCCGGGTCGCGCCGGTCCCCATCTCGTAGACGGCTGGATCGACGCTGCGGGCCTCGATTTCACGCAACCCGCGCTCGCCGACCTCGGTGACCCGCAGCAGATGGCTGCGCGACCCGTCCGCTCGCGCCGGTCAGGCGACGCGCCTCGGCCACCGCCTGTCGATAATCCGATCCGACTGCGGCATACGAGATCTTGGCGGACGCGGGTAGCTCCGTCTCCTGTCCGCGCGTCAGGGTGACAAGTGCCGCTCCCGGTTTCGGCTCGACGAGGTCTTCGGTGGCGAGCTCGAGCGCGACACCCTCGGCGCCGCGATGTCGGAAGGCCATGCGGCCGCCGCTCTCGAAGCTGTCGAAGAAGTAAGCGAGCTCGAGCGATTGTAGCGCCTCGCGCGCCGACATGATGCGGTCGATCGTGTAGCCCGGGACTATGCCGTCGAGGCGCGAGGTATCGTGCTCGGCGAAGCCCGAGTCCTCGAGGATCGCGGCCACGACCTCGCTCAGCGGCATGCTGCCGAGGCGGCCGGTGAGCCAATGCCCGAGCCGCCAGTTGGCGCCGTCGCCCCAGGTGGCGAGGTCGTTGGGGAAGGCCGGATAGGGGCGCGCGTCCCAGCAGTAGGCGTGGATATGCGCAGGGTCGACCATCGGCCCGCCGTAGACGCTCGACGTCGGATTGGCGCCGGGCAGCGAATCCGGGTGCGCCGGATCGAGCGCCTCGATCAGCGCCTGCAGATAGCGCCGCTGCATGAGGTCGTCGCGCCGCCCGCTCGAGAAATGGGGCAGGAACGACTCCGAGCTCTTGGGATCGACGAACACGTTGGGCTGGTTGGCGCCCTTGTCCGCCGCCGGGCAGCCGATCTCCATCAGCCACACCGGCTTGCTTTGCGGCACCCACGCGGTCGCCGACCCCGTCTCGACGCCGCCGGGGCGATTGTAGTGCGCGTTCTGCCACCACGCCTTCAGGTCCTTGGTGCGGAACACCCACGGCTTGCCCGCACCATCGGTGATCGGCGTGCGGGTCTGGCTCGCGCGGTCGGCATCGCTCGCGTAATACCAGTCGTAGCCCTCACCACCGACGATGTTCGACTTGAGATAGGTCAGATCGTAGATCGAGCGCGCCCCCGCCCCCGCGTCGAGATGATCGCGGCCATCGCGCCAATCGGCGAGCGGCCAGTAGAGGTCGATACCGATCGCGTCGATCGCGGACGACGCCCACAGCGGGTCGAGGTGAAAGTAGACGTCGCCCGATCCGTCCTGCGGCTGGTGGCCGAAGTACTCGGACCAATCCGCGGCGTACGTGACCTTGGCCGAGCCCAGCACGGACTTGACGTCGGCGGCGAGCGCCGCCAGCGCGGCCACGAAGGGATAGGCCGCGGCGGCGCTGCGCACCCAGGTGAGCCCGCGCATCTCGGTGCCGATCACGAACGCATCGACGCCGCCCGCCGCCACGGCGAGGTGCGCGTAGTGCAACACCATGCGGCGGTACGACCATTCGGCGGGACCGCTGTAGATGACGCTGCCGCCGCTGACGCTGAAGTGGCCCGGCGCGGCGGTGCCGACGAAGGCCGCGACCTGCGTCGCCGCCGCGGCCGTCTTGTCGGGGCTGCCCGGCTCGCCTGGTGCCGGCGACACGGTGATGCGGCCGCGCCACGGGTAGGCCGGCTGGCCGGTGCTGCCGTCGTAGGGATCGGGGAGCGTGTTGCCCTCGGGAACGTCCATCAGGATGAACGGCGTCAGCGTGACCGCGAGCCCGCGCGCCTTGAGGTCGGCGATCGCCGCGATCACCGTCTGGTCCGACGGCGTGCCGCCATAGGCCGGGCGGCCGTCGTGCTCGCTCACTACGTGCGCGCCGGCGCGCGCAACGCCCGCCACCGACCACACCAGCGGATCGGTCTCCTTGTCGGCGCGCTCGACACCGGGACGCAGCTCGCACACCCCGGCACGCAGGTCGGTGCCGAACCAGCTCGTCACCAGCGACACGGATTGGACATTGGGGAGCTGCGCCTCGAGCTGATCGATGGCGACCCGCCAGTCGGTGGCGCCCTGGCGCGTGTGGACGTTCTCGGCGGTCTGCTCGCCGCTGCCGCCGATGCGGGTGACGGCGCCCGGCGCATACACGAACTCGCCCGAGCCCGGGATCAGAACGACGCCGCGCACCTGCTTGTGGAAGTCGTCGACAGCGCGGAAAATCTCGAACGAGAGCTGCGGCAGGCGGTTGCCGAACGGCGCCAGCGCCAGCCGCTCGAACACCACATAGGCGACGCCGCGATAGGCGGGCGCGTTGCCGGCGCCCTCGCGGGCGACGATCAGCGCATCGGGGGCCTGCGTGTCGGTGCCGGTGTAGACCCGGTGCGCGATGTGCGACAGGTCGAGCTCCTGCCCGTCGGCCCACACCCGCCCGATCATGCTGATCTCGCCCTCGGCGACCGCGACGGCAAAATTGGCGAAGTAGCGGTACTCGATCTGTCGCGTCGGCGCGCTGCCGCCCCGGCCGCCACCGCCGAACCCCTTGCCGCCGCCACCGCCGCCCGTCTCGGTGGTGATCACCTCCTCCTCGAACGGCGTCGCCCAGATCACCTGGCCGCCGAGCCGGCCGCGGCCGTAGAGCCGCGGGATCGGCGCGCCCTCGGTCGATGCCGTCACGCGCAGATCGCCGAGGCGTGGCCCGTGGACCGTGCGCGGCTGCCCGGACGGCGCGAACAGCGCCTGATCGACGAGCGAGCCGGCGAGCGCCCCGATCTGGCCGCCGATGGTGGCGCCGCCGATCGTCGCGCCGAGCACCGTGACGCCGGTCGGCAACAACGCGCCGCCGACGGCCGCACCCGCCGCCGCTAAAGCCAGAGTCGCCATCAGCCCACCGTTCCGGGAAATGCAAACGCACCTGCGATCCGCCGCCGCCACCACGGCGACAGCACGACCTCGCACGCCGGCCCGCCCTCCATGGCGTGGATCATCGTCGTCGTGCTGGCGAGAAGCCCCGCGTGCTTGGCGACCGTTGCCACCCGCAGCCGGAACACCAGCACGTCGCCGGGCCGCGCATCGGCCGGGGCAACGGGCGCGAGATGGCGGCCGGCGGCCGCGAGCAGCGTCTCGCGGCCCGACGCCTCGGCCCAGTCGCGGGTGTAGGGCGGCGGCGCCTCGGCGTCGCGGCCGTAAAGCTCGCGCCACACCCCGCGCACGAGGCCCAGGCAATCGGCACCGATGCCCTTCACGCTCGCCTGATGGTGATAGGGCGTGCCGAGCCACGTGCGCGCCACGCGCACGATGTCGGCGCGCGTGATGGTGCCCGCAGCGCTCACGCGCGGCCCCGTCGCACGTAGGACGTAACGAAATCGTTGCCCGGCATGTGGGGGAACCCGCGGAAGTTGGTCGTGTTCGCGAACTTGGCGCCGCAGGTGCCGAACTGCTTGTCGCACCCGGGCGTCACCGTGAAGGCGTCGCCCGCCGCGACGGCAAACGCGGGATCGCGCCACAGCTCGAGCGTGGCCGTGCCGTCGGGCCGCCAGTGGCGCTTGACCTCGAAGGCGTGACCGGCGTTCGGACCGGAGGTGAACGTGAGGAGCCCGCGGGTGAACCAGCCGTCGGCGTGGCCGTCGAGCCCGACGCCCGTGAACTGCCGCGCCGAGTGGGCCACGCCGACCGTGCTCGTCTGCCGATGAACATCGCGATCGACGCCGCAGCGCGCGTCGCCGAGATCGGCGTCGCAGGCGTATTGGAAGAGGCGCCCCGTGGGCTGCTGCAGATAGTGCGCGAGCCCGCGCACCTCGGCCTTGAAGCTGGCACCGGCGCGGCTGACCTCACCGAGGCTGCCCGCGCGCATCAGCACGCGCTGCGCCGGCGCCTGCCAGTTGACGCGAAAGATCTCGACGCGGGCGTCGTCGTAAAGGCCGGCGACCAGGTCATCCTCCGACAGGCGGCCCGACGACAGCGCGCTCTCGACCTCGAGATTGTCTACGCCAAGGCCGACGGCCTCCTTGATCTCGCTTGCCGTGAAGCCGGCTGCCGCCTCGAATGTGGTACCGTCGAAAGTGAGATCGCGGTCGTGGTCGGTGAAGCCCAGCCGCTCCCCATCGCGGCGGGTCAGTCGCCAGCACCAGGCGAGCGTGGTGGCGCCGCCGTCGAGATGCGCCTGCAGGCCGGGGGCAAGGGTTTTCATGGCCGGAGCTCCCTCACACCCGGATCTCGACGATCGGAATGTTGGGAATCGCGCCGTGCCGGATGCCCTGCAGGCTGATCTCCAGCTTGTCGGTGTCGAAGCGCACCGGCACGTCGAACGCGAAACCCGCCGTCACCGCGGCGCCGAGCGCCGGAAGGTGTCCCGGCAAAAACGTCACCACGCCGGTCAGCCCGTTGAGCAGATAATTGACGCCCACCGTCTGCGCCACGCCCGCGACGGCGACGAGGACGCTGCCCGCCACCGGCTTCTTGATCTCGCGCGGCCAGGGCGCATGCGCGGCGCCATACGTCTTGACGAGCTGGAAGGCCGCGGTGGCGCCATCACCGGTGGCGATCGCCTGATCGCCCGCTGCCGGCACGCCCTCGGGCGCGCACGACTTCCAATCCGAATGGTCCCGCCAGCGGAAACCGTAGAGCCGGCCCCGCCGCTCCTCGAAGAAGGCGATCACGGCGTGCAGATCGTCGAGCGACTTGACGCCGTAGCCCGCGTTGTAGCTGCGGCGCGACTGTGCCCAGCGGGTATTGCGCTCCTCGAAGCCCGACCCAAGCACCACCACGTCCGTGCGCCGCTCGGGCCCGCCCTGGCTGCCGCGCGAGATGGCGGTCGGAAATCGGATCTCGTGGAAGCTCATGCGCCGGTCCTCACAGGTTGCGCTGCCCCTGCGCGACCGCGCGCGCGAGCAGCGCGGCGATCTGGGTCTCGGAGCGGCGGAAGCTGTCCGCGTCGGGCGTCGTCACGTTGACCGTCACCGAGACACCGCCGCCGCCCTGCGCCTCGACTCCGAGCCGGCCGCCGGGGCCGCGCGTCAGCGGCAGGATCGCCTCGGGGCCGCGCTCGCCGGCGATGCCGGTGCGCCCGCCGCGCAATGGAAAGGCGACGGGGCTCGCGATGACGCCGCCCGACGCAAACGGCACCGGTAGACCGTTCTGCACCACGCCGCCCTTGGCAAATGCGGTGGCGCCTCCAGAGAACAGACCAGCGAATAGCGAGCCGATGCCCTTCTCCAGCGGCTGGAAGGCAGCCCTCAGCGCGATTCGGCTGATGCTTAGCGCCAGGCTGCTCAGCACCTCGCCGAGCCCCTTGCCGCGCACCGCCACACCCTCGAAGGCGGAGACCAGCGCGTTGCTGAACTGGCGGCCGTAACGCGCGGCGTTGGCGAGCTCGAGCTGCAGAGCGCTGGTGTCGGCGGTGACTGCCACCGTCCAGGTCTCGACCGGCTCATCGATCGCCATGCGGGCTCCTGTCGGGGTATTGCCCCATCAATCGTTCGAACTCGGATCGCGTCGGTAGCCCCATGGCGGCGTCGCCGGCCATGCCGCCGAGCGCGGCCGCCAGCTCCTTGGGGGTGAGCGCCCAGAACACGGCGGGCGCGAGCTTCAGGTGCCCGAGACCGGCGGCGATCACCGCATCCCAGGGAAAGGGTCGGGACGGCGCGCCTCCGCGCGCGCGGGCTCGCTTGCCCCTTCGCCACCGAACGTGGCGTTGAGCAGCCGCGCAACGATGTCGATGAAACCGGCCGCGCCGCCCACGGCCTGCATGCCGCATACCGCCTCGTCGGTGATATCCAGGCCGGCACCGCGCAGGCCGGCGCCGATGATGCGGGCGGCCTCGCGCGCGCTGATGCGGCCCTTCTCGAAGCGCTGCGCCAGCGCCAGCATGTCGTCGTCGCCGAACGCGGACTCGAGCTCGGCAAGCGCCCCGAGGGTCAGGCACAGCCGGTGCGACTTGCCGTCGAGCAGCGCCTCGATCTCGCCGCGGTGCTTATTGGCCATGGCTTTCCTTCATCGTATGTCATGAGCCGCGCCAGCACCGAACGCCCGCGCGAGCGCGACTAGGCCGCCGTGAATGCGAGGGCGCCGGCCGACTCGAGGCTGATCTCGAAAGCGACCTCGCCGTCGTGGCGTCCCGACAGCTCCAGCGTCGCAACCTGAAACGGCCCCTCGACGGTGCCGAAGTCCGGGATGATCACCTGGAAGGCGCGGATCAGGCCGTCGAAGAACACCTGACGCAGCGTGGCGTCGGAGGCGGCGTCCTTGAAGATGCCGGCGCCGGTGATGCGGGCGGTCTTGGCGCCGGCGCCGGCCAGCAGCTCGCGCCATTGCCCGACCGACTTCTGGTGCGTCACATCCACCGTCTCGGCGTTGAACACGATCGCGCGCGAGCGCAGGCCTGCAACGGTCGCGAACGCGCCTGCGCCATCCGCATCGATCTTGAGCAGCAGATCCTTGCCTTTTTGCGCCGCCATGTCGTGGTCTCGCTGTGGGTCGTTGAAAGGGTCAGGCTGTCGGCTCGGTCACCGCGCGCAGCCGCACGATGCCGTGGGTGGTCTCGCCATCGGCATCGCGCCGCGCCTCCGAGATCTCATGGCGCAGGTTCACCAGGCGATGTCCGTCGAGGGCCAGCGCCTGGTCGTGCAGCACGCCGCGCACCGTGCCCATGATGGCGTGCGCCTCCTTGCGGCCCGGCGCCTGCGACCACACGTGGATGGTGAGGATGTGCTCGCTCGCTTCTTCGCCGCCGGCGCTCCAGTCGCGCAGCGTGCTCTGCCCGAAGGTCAGATAGGGGAACGCCGCGTCGCGCGGCACGTCGTCGAACACGTGCGCGCCTCCGAGCAGCGTGGTGAGCGGTGCGCTGGCGGTGAGCGCGCCATGAATGGCCTTCTGCAAGGCCCAGCCTGCGGTCGCCATGGTCTAGATCTCCTCTCCGGGTTGATCGATCGTCGGTGCGTGCGCCGATGCGGATGGCGCGGGCTCGAGCCCACGCGCTGCGACCCGGCGGACGACGGCAGACCGGGCCGCCTCGCCGATGCGCTGGACCTGTCGCGCGCCGATGCGCCGCGTCAGCCCGTCGAGGCGGATGGCGAACTTCATGGCACGCGCTCCTCGCACAGGCAGACGAGCCAACGCCGGCGCTCGTCCTCGTCGCGCACCGCGCGGATGTCGAACAGTCGCGTCCCCAGCTTGAACCGCATGGCGGGTGTGATGCTGGCGCGCCAGCGCAGGCGGATGTCGTGTGTCACGCGTCCGCCGAGGCCATCGGCGGCCACGATCTCGCGACCGACGCGCGGCGCAATCTGCGCCCACGCCGTCGCGATGGTGGACCAGGTGATCACACCCGCGCCGCCCTCGCCGGCCGCACGGGCAGGCGCCTCGAGGGCGACCTTGCGGCGGAGGGTGCCGATCGCGGGGTGTCTCACAGCCGCACCAGGCGATAGGGCCAGAGCAGCGGCGACAGAGCCGGCGGAAGCTCGGCGCCGTGCCGGTCTTCGGCCGCCGGCTCGCGGTTCTCGTACCAGTGCGCGACGAGCAGGAGCAGCGCCTGACGTATCGGCGCCGGCACGGCCGCCGCCGCACCGAACCCGGCGGTGAAATCGATGGCGATGCCGAGCGCGGCGACACCCGGCCGCGGCAGCGGGGCGGCGGCAGGCAACAGCCGCGGCGGCAGGCTCGCGCGGTCGACGATGTAACTCTCGGCCGGCACCGTGGTGACCGCGCCGCCGGCCGCCGTCACGCGCACCGCGCCGACCTCGGCGACCGGCCGCAGCGGCAGCGTCACCGCGCCGTCACCGGGCCACGCGTCGAGGGACAGCGTCCAGCTCTGGGTGATCAGCACCAGCCCGAGCGCGGCCTCAATGTGCAGCCGCGCGGTGACGATGAGGCTCGTGATCAGCGCATCCTCGTCGGCTGCGTCGACGCGCAGAATGGGCTTTCGCTTCGGCCAGCGACACCGGCTCGACGGCCGGGCCGCTCGTCAGGACGAGCGCCATGGGATCTCCGAGGATGAGGCGTGAATTTGTGGTGGCGGAAGCCGGCCGGGGGAGGAGGACCGGCCGGCTTCCGCGTCATCGCAGGGGCCAGGGGAGCGGAACCCCTGCGAATGGTCGTGAAATCAGGCGAGCCGCCCCTAGTCGCCGAACTTCAGCAGCTTGATCGCGTCGAAGTCCTGCACGCCGCCGCCGACCCGCTTGGTCGTGTAGAACAGCACGTAGGGCTTGGCGCTGTAGGGGTCGCGCAGCACGCGGATGCCGACGCGGTCGACGATCAGGTAGCCGCGGCGGAAGTCGCCGAAGGCCACCGAGTAGCTGTCGGCCGCCAGGTTCGGCATGTCCTCGGACTCGGCGACCGGGTAGCCGGCGAGCAGCGAGGCGTCACCCGCCTTCGCCGCCGGCTGCCACAGATAGTTGCCGTCGCCGTCCTTCATCTTGCGGATCACCGACTGGGTGGCCCGGTTGAAGACGAAGGTGCCGTTGGCGCGATAGCCCGACTTCACCGCGTAGATGAGGTCGATCAGCTTGTCGCCCGGGTTGCTGGCGGGAAACGCCCCGTCCGCTCCAGTCAGGATGAAGCCGATGTTGCCCCACGTCCACGAGGCGTTGGCGACCTTGGTGTAGTCGAGGAAGCCCTTCGGCTTGTTGGTGCCGTTGCCGGTGACGAAGGCGGTGCCTTCCTGCTGGGCGAAGGCGATGCGCACCTCCTCGGCGATCCACTGGTCGATGTCGACCGCGCTGTCGTCGAGCAGCGACTGCGTCGCCGCCGGCATGGCATAGAGCTCCATGGTCGGGAACGACAGCTCGGCCAGCGTCGGCGTGTCGGTCTCGGGGCGCGCCGCCGTCTCGCCGACCCAGCCGGTCTCCGCGCCGGTGATCGCGAACGGCTTCTTGTAGACCGAGCCCGACACCTGGCGGATGCCGGCGATGGCGCGGATCGGCGAGATGTTGGTCACCGCCCGGTTGATGGTGCGCTCGGTCTCGTCGGGCACGAGGTAGCCGCCGTCGGCGTCGGTGCCGACGGAGAGCGCCTTGCCTTCGAGGCCGCGCAGCATCGTCGCCTCGCCGCGCCGCACGTAGCCCTCGAACGCCGCCTTGTGCTGGAGGCCCGCCCCGTACCGCGGCCCGCCGCCGGCAAGCTGCGGACGCCCGGCCTTGTGGGCCAGCTCGTCGACGACGCGCTTGTTCTCGTCGAGCGCGCGGTCGATGCGCGCGAGCTTCTCCATCGTCAGCGCGTCGGCGCTCGAGCGCCGCTCGATCTCGTCGAGGCGGCGGTCGTTGGTGTCCTTGAACGCCTCGAAGGCGCGCATGAAGTCGTCGAAGGCAGCGCCGAGATCGCCCGCGCCCGCCGCCTTCACTTCCAGTCCGTCGTTGTTCAGCATGATCGTCCTTTGTGCCTGGTGCTTTGCCTGAGGAGCCGCGCCGCCTCGCTCATCCTGGCGGCGAGCTGCATCTCCCAACTCGCCGGCCGCCACGCATCCCGCCGTGAGGCCAGTCCCTTGAGGCCGTCGCGCATGAGGCAACGGGCCTCCGAGCGCGTGAACCCAGCGTCCTGCGTGAGCCAGCGCTCGAACTCGCGCTCGCTGGGCATGCGCCCCGCGAACGGATGCGATTTGATCGAGACGACGCGCGCCTCGGGGAGCATCGGAAAGGTGACGACCGAGATCTCCCACAGATCGATGGCATGGAGCCGGCGGACGCCAGTGCGTGCGTCGCGCGCGCCCTTGACCGCGCGAAAGCCGATCGACAGCCCGTCGATGGCGCCCGCCCGCATCAGCGAGAGCACCTCGCGCGCGCGGGCCACCTCGCTCATCAGCCGGCCGCGCACGAACAGCCCGCGCGCGTCCTCGTAGATGCGCTGCCAGACGCCGATCGGCTGATTGGGGTCGTGCTGGAACAGCATGCGGATGCCGGAGGTGCCGCGCGCCGCGAGGCTGTCGCGGAAGGCGCCCGCCATCACCACGTCGCCGCCCAGGTCCTCGCGGTTGAACAGGCTGGCGTAGCCCTCGAAGGTGCCGTCGAGGGTCACGCTCTTCAGCCCGAGGGCGGTCAGTCGCACACCCCGGGTCGTCTCGAGCGGATCGGCCTCGAGTGCGTTCATGACGGTGTCCTGTCGCAAAGATTGAAGGCGGCGCCCGGAGGTCCGGGGCCGTGAGGGACGGCTCATAGAAAGATTGACGTGCTCAGCAACGTGCGTGCTGGAGGCCGATCATTCCGAGCGGCGCCTTACGAGATCTAGAAGGGCGTCGGACCAGCTCCCGAGCCCGGGAGGCGGCGACCGCTACGCTTCCTTCTCGATCTCATCGCGCAGCATCTTCAGGAATTTGATAAGGTCCCCTCCTTCGTGAAAATAGATGTCCGCTGGCATGGACCACCAAAACTCCTTTAGCTCTTCGGGGGTATAAGGACCGCTTAGAAGCGTGTCCAAGAACGTCTTGATCACCAGCCGCTCTGATCGCCCAACCCCAACGAGGGCAATTTTGGCCATCACAACCTGCGTCGGTTTTTCGTAGGCCAAATCCTGCCCGAGATTACGGCAAGCCTTCTTGAACTCATCGGGGACGGGGATGTTCATCGGTCAGTCTCTGTTCGTTGGCCAGTGACGAGGCCCAGCGCGTCCGCAATCCACTCGCGTTCGTCAATGGGGCCGTCATCCAGGCTGCCCTGAACGAAGCAGCGAACAAAGAACTTGAACTCCTTTGGGATGTCCATGACGACTTACCTCCCTTTCGGTTCCACGCCGGAGGGTGGCTCCTAGTCGTCCCAGTGCTCCTTGATCAGGTCATGCAGAACTTTCTCGTCCAACACGACGTCCTCGTTGCCTTTGAAATAGCTGAACTGCATTCGATCGACAGAGAATACGACCTCCACACGCACGCCGACGAGCGCGAAGTCGACCATCAGCTCATCTGGAGCCTGCTGCCCGATCCTAAACTCTATTCCCTTCGCCGTTAGAACGGCGAGGAAAATCGAGCATTCTCTGGAGGCCGTCTTTCGCCATTCTCCGCCCCTACGTGCCGCGCCATTCCCTTCGTATTGGTCGCATCGATGCGCTGGCAACCCGGGCTTCTCCCAGCGCCGCGAGTATGAGCGATCTGGTTATGATCCGATCACCTGCCGTCGGCGCTCCGTCAGGTCCGTGGCCGCCACCATTGGTAGCCGCGCTCGGTCAGGATCTCAAAAGCTCTTTCTCGCGCTTCCGCGGTCGAAAAGATCACGGGATAGCGTTCTTTCCTGAAATCGCCCTTGCTCAAGGTCCAGTATGAACTCGCTGCATCAAACCTGAACCAGTCTGCGAGATTGGAAACAAGTTCAAGGGCCGCTTGCTTTTCAAGCTTCGTCTGCTCTCTGGGAGAGAACTGTTCAAGGCCAATAGCCACGTAGCCTTGTCCGATGAGACCCTCGAGCGCCTGCTGAAACTCGGCAATCTCCCGATCGTTGCCCTTGGGATCGACGATCGTGTTGAGCATCGTAAAGATGTTTTGCTCCCAAACCTCTTCAAGCTCCGCA
>JAESFN010000409.1_pt1 | contig 43091 bp, 38 predicted proteins | sample 9269411 | NCBI WGS metagenome assembly JAESFN01 (sample SAMN14505399, study PRJNA617100) | algae metagenome | isolation source: Iphinoe sp. HA4291-MV1 and co-occurring heterotrophs from trail next to... | place: USA: Maunawili Falls, Hawaii | collected 2009-07-25
CTTGTCCCGCTCGACCGCGTCGCCGACGGTCAGCTTCACCGACCGGTCCAGGTAGGACTGCGGGGTGCCCAGGCCGTAGATGCAGGACACCGAGGCGACCACGACCACGTCGCGGCGGGAGAGCAGGTTCATCGTCGCGGAGTGCCGCAGCCGCTCCACGTCGTCGTTGATCGACGAGTCCTTCTCGATGTAGGTGTCGGTCTGCGCGATGTACGCCTCGGGTTGGTAGTAGTCGTAGTAGGAGACGAAGTACTCGACGGCGTTGTTCGGCAGCATCCCGCGCAGCTCGTTGGCCAGCTGCGCGGCGAGCGTCTTGTTCGGGGCCATCACCAGGGTGGGCCGCTGCAGCCGCTCGATCAGCCACGCGGTGGTGGCCGACTTCCCGGTGCCGGTGGCGCCCAGCAGCACCACGTCCTGCTCGTTGGCCCGGATCCGGCGCTCCAGCTCCTCGATCGCGGCCGGCTGGTCGCCGGCCGGGGCGTACTCGCTGACCACCTCGAAGTGACCGCCCTCGCGCGGGATCTCCGACACCGCCCGCGCGTCGGAATGTGCGAGTACGGGTTGCTCTGCCGCGAATGCCACCCTTCGAAGGTACGCCCCGGGTCTGACAGGATTCAGCCGGTGCACTCCCCCAAGACCGAGACGTTCGACGTGGCGGCCGGCACCAACACCGATCCCAAGGGGTTCGTGCGGTCGGTCGAGGAGTACCGGGTCGAGCCGTACGGGTTGTACCTGTCCCGGGCGATGGACGGGCACCCCTCACTGGCCTGGGTGGACTCCTGGCTGCTGCCGGAGCTGGGTATCCGGGTCACCGACTGGTGGTTCCACCCCGGACACGAGCGCGACCAGGACTTCTACATCGACATCGTGGACGTGACCCGGGACGGCGACGTCTGGCGGACCGTCGACCACTACCTGGACATCGTGGTGCGCACCGGCCGGGACGCCCAGGTCATCGACCTGGACGAGTACGTGGAGGCGGTCGCCCACGGGGTGCTCGACCCGGCGGCCGCGCAGCGGGCCCTGGCCGCCAGCCACCGCACCGTGGACGCGCTCGCCGCCCACGGGTACGACGTGGACGCCTGGTTCGCCGCCCGAGGCACCCCGCTGACCTGGCGCAGGCGGTAGCCCACGCCAGGTACCGGGATCAGTCGCCCGACCCGCCCGACTTGCTGGAGGACTTCCCGCCGGCCGGTGGGAACTGGGCCGGCTTGCCGCTGCCGGATCCACCACCCGACCCGGAGCTCTGCGCCTTCGGCTTCGAGACCGTGGACCGGGAACCGGACGAGTCGCCGCCGCCGCTCTGGCTGCGCTTGGGCTCCGGCTGCCTGGTCTGCGCCTTCTTCTGCGGCGCCGGCTGCTCGCTCTGCCGCTGGCGGACCGCCTGCTGGAGCTTCTGCCGCAGCTGCTGCCGGGCCTGCTGCTCGGCCCCGCCGTTGCTCGGGTTGGCCTTCCGGACCGCCGGCGGCGCCTTGACCGAGGTGCTCGTCTTCGGCACCACGGTCTTCGGCGCGGCCGGCTTGGTCACGGTCGGCTTGGACCTGAGCGTCGGCTGCGGGTCGGGCTTGGCCGGCGACGGGTTGGCCACCAGGTTCGGCGTGCCCTCGACGGCGCCCTGGGCGGAGTTCTTCGGCTTGTCCGGCTTGTCGTCCCCGCCGGTCGAGCCGCTCGACGAGCTGGAGCTGGAGTTGTTCGACGAGCCGGAGCTCGAGTCGTTCGACGAGCCACCGCTGGATCCGCTGGACCCGGTGGAATCGTCGGCGTCGCCCTCCTTGCTCGTCGATCCGCCCGAACCGCCGCTGCTACCGGACGTCCCGCTGCTGCTCGAGCTGGTACCGCCGGAGCTCGTGCTGCTCGAGCTGCTGCTCGACGCGGTGCCGCTGGTGCCACCACTGGTACCGGTGGTGCTGGTACCGGTGGTGCTGGTACCCGTGGTGCTCGTGCCCGTCGTGCTGGTACCCGTCGTGCTCGTACCGGTCGTGCTCGTACCGGTCGTGCTCGTACCCGTCGTGCTCGTACCGGTCGTGCTCGTACCCGTCGTGCTCGTACCCGTCGTGCTCGTACCCGTCGTGCTCGTACCCGTCGTACTGGTACCCGTCGTGCTCGTACCCGTCGTACTGGTACCGGTCGTGCTCGTACCGGTCGTGCTCGAGCTGGAGCCGTTCGAACCACCCGAGCTGGAGCTGGAGCCGTTCGATCCACCCGAACTCGAGCTGCCCGAACCTCCGGAGCTGGAGCCGCCGTCGTTGTCGTCGTTGTCCCGATCGCGGTCCCGATCACGATCCCGGTCCCGGTCCCGGTCCGGGCGGACCTCGGTGCCCTCGGCCGCGGTGACCACGACGTTGCGGCCGATGACCGTGGTGCCGTTGGCGGCCAGGCGGGAGCCGGTCGGGGCGGCGACGCCGGCGTTGAGCCGGACCAGCCGCTCCCCCGGGTTCAGGATGTCGGCCACCACCGGCTGCGGGGCGGCCGGGGTGATCTCCTCCGGGGCACTGGCCGGGGACAGCGCGACCGGCACCGGCAGCGGGAGCGCACCGGACACCACGGACTGGGCGACCACGGTCACCGCGCCGAGAGCGCCGACCGTCAGCACCGCGGCCGTGGCGGCCGTGGTGGTGCGGTTCATCGCGTCGGCCTTGCGGATCACCGCGTCGACCGGCGGGAGGATGACCGCGCGGGTCAGCTCCTCGTCGAGGGTGCGCAGAGCGGCGGTTGATCGGTCGATGGACGTGGTCATGGTGCCTCCTCGCGCGTCGTGGGATGGGTGCGGTGGTCGGTCACATCTGCTCCCAGACCGGACCCACACCATCGGCCGGGGGCTGCGCGCGGAGCGCTCGTTCCAGTTCGTCGCGGGCCCGCGCCACCCGGGACTCGGCCAGCACCGGGACGATGTTCTCGACCCGGGCCACCTCGTCGATGGGCAGGTGAGCGACGTCGGCCAGGACCAGCGGCCGGCGCAGGTACATGGTGAGCTTGCCCAGCGCGTCCAGGACCGCCACCTGGTTCGGGTCGTCGATCTTGGTCGTGCCGCCCCGCTTGAAGCGCCTGCGGACCCGACGCCAGCGGCTGCCGGTGGCCCGGACGGCGAGCTGGCGGACCCAACCGGTGGGGTCGGGCAGCTCCCGCACGGTGCCCCAGCGCTGCCAGGCCCGGGCGTAGGCCTGGTCGACCAGCTCGTGTGCCTGGTCCAGGTCAAGGGTGATCATGCACAGCTGGGTGACCAGGCGGGGGTAGTTGGCCTCGAGGTGCGCGCCGAACTCGGCCCGGAGGTCCGGCGGAGCCATCACTCCGATAGCCGAGGGCATCCCGGAGTCCACTCCAGGCTGGCCGCCCATCTGCCCGTTCACGTCATACCCCGTTCCTGGCTTCGGCGGACGACACCGCACGACGATGTCCCCGCGACAAGTGTGTCGGACGGCGGCGACGCATCGTTACACCTTTTGCGTCGGATCGGTCCCCGGACCGCCGGCCGGTGCCCGCCATCCGGATCGCATCGCCCAACGGTTGGCCTGGTCGAGCGAAATACCCGCCCAGCCAGGGCCGCTGTCCGGGTGTTCGGCCTGGTCAGCATGGTCTTTGTGGCAGCGTCCGGTGGCCGCCGAATATTCCGTTCGGCCCTGTGGCTCCGCCCGCATCCAGTCCCGCAGCAACAGGGCCGTCCGGTGCTCTGTGGCCCCCGTCACCCGGACCCACACCCGGGCCGGACGCCCCGGATCGGCGCTCAGCAGCACCGATCCCGCCGGTCCCTCCGGCCACAGCGGCATCGGATCAGCGGCGCCGGGCAGGAAGCCGACCTCGCGCAGGGCCGGGAGGGCGGCGTCGAGGTCGCCGAGGTCGGGCAGCCCGAGCTGGATGTCGATGACGTCCGGGGCGGGCAGGCCGGCCACTGCGGTCGGGCCCACGTGGTCCACCGTGACCCCCGGGCCGGACGCCGGGTCCGGGCCGGACGGCGGGCCGACGTCCGGGACCGCGCGCCGCAGCCGGGCCGCGAGTCGCTCGTACTGCTCCGGCCAGCCGGGGTCGGCCTGGACCACCGCGGCCGGCGGCCGGGCCGGGGCCCCGGAGCGGATCGCCGCCTCGAAGGGGACCAGGCGCTCCGCCCACAGCCGATCCACCTGGGCCAGCACGTCGCCGGGCGGGCCGGAGTTGTCCAGCCACACGTCCGCGGCCGCCCGCCGGGCCGGTTCGTCGGCCTGCGCCGCGATCCGCGCCCGGGCCGCCTCCTCGGTCATCCCCCGATCGGAGATCAGCCGGGCCACCCGGATGTCCTCGGCCGCGTCGACCACCATGACCAGCGCGAACGCCGACTGCATGGCCCCCTCGACGAGCAGCGGCACGTCCTGGACGAGCACCCCGTCGGCCGGCGCGGCGGCGATCAGCTCGGCGGTGCGCCGGCCGATCAGCGGGTGCAGGATGCCGTTCAGCCGCTTGCGGGACGCCTCGTCACCGAAGACGATCTCGGCCAGGGCCGGCCGGTTCAGCCCGCCCTCGGCGTCGAGCACCCGCTCGCCGAATGCCTCCACCACCCCGGCCAGCCCCTCGGTGCCGGGGAGCACGACCTCCCGGGCCACCCGGTCGGCGTCCACCAGGGTGGCGCCCAGCTCGACGAGTCGGCGGGCGACCGTGGACTTCCCGGCCCCGATGCCCCCGGTGAGACCCACGCGCAACATGGCGTGACCCTAACCCGCGACTCCGACCCCGCCGATGGGTAGCCGGGTGGTCACAGCCAGTTCATACACCAGGGGGTTCATACGTCAGCGGGGTTCGAACACCGGCTCCGGGGCCAGGTTGGGCAGGACCCGCTGGGCCAGGTCCAGCATGACCGGCCGGGTCTGGTCGGGCGGCATGACGCCGTACCGCATGGCCACGGTGACCGCCGACCGCCCGTTGGTCACGAACAGCAGCGCCTGCTCGGGCTGCTCGAGGTAGGTGGCCGGGGCGACGCCGATGTGGGTGTCCTGCACCGTGCGGGCGGACGCCTTCTCCACCTCCAGGTTGGTGCCCATGTGCTGCTCGGCGGCCTGCGCGTCGGTGTAGGCGTAGAGGTTGAGCGTGACGTCGGTGGGGCCGCCCTTGGCGGACTGGCGGCGGTACTGGCAGGTGACCTTCTCCAGCCGGCCCACGGCCGGGGCGCTGACGCCGATCACCGACTTGCTCTGCACGCTGTCCACCGGCTGGCCGAGCAGCGCGGACATGCCGACCGCGCCGGACAGCACGTCGTTGCAGTCGTTGGGCAGCAGCGTGGTGCGCGCCTTCGCGGCCGCCGCGCCGGGCTGGGGCGCGGAGGGGAAGGTGGGGACGGCCTGGACCTCGGTGTCCTGGGCGTTCCCGCAGCCGGAGAGGCCGCCCGCGAGGCTCATCGCGATCAGGGGCAGCACCAGAGAACGCAGCCGAACCCCCACCGGGGAATCGTAACGGCCGGGGGCGGCCGACGCCCCGAGCGAGGCCGATTCGTAACCGGAACGGGGCGGGTACCCGGTGTGGGTACCCGCCCCGTTCCGAGGTCGAGCTCAGCCTGCGTGATCAGGCCGGATGATCGGCTCAGGCACCGCCGGAGAGCTTCTCCCGCAGGGCGGCGAGCTGCTCGTCGCTGGCCAGCGAGCCGCCACCCTCCGAGCCGGCACCATCCGAGGAGTAGGTCGACGGCACGCCGCCGGCACCCTCTTCCCCGGCGGCCGCGTCGGCCTCGGCGGCCTTCTTGAGCTGCGTGATGTGCTGCTCGTAGCGGGCGTGCGCCTCGGCGTACTGCTTCTCCCAGGCCTCACGCTGCTTCTCGAAGCCCTCGGCCCAGTCGCCGGTCTCGACGTCGAAGCCCTCGGGGTAGATGTAGTTGCCCTCGTTGTCGTACTCGGCGGCCATCCCGTAGCGGGTGGGGTCGAACTCCGTCTCCGGGGTCATACCCTCGTTGGCCTGCTTGAGCGACAGCGAGATGCGGCGGCGGTCCAGGTCGATGTCGATGACCTTGACCATGCAGTCGTCGCCGACCTGCACGACCTGCTCGGGGATCTCCACGTGGCGCTCGGCCAGCTCGGAGATGTGCACCAGGCCCTCGATGCCCTCCTCGACGCGGACGAACGCGCCGAACGGCACCAGCTTGGTGACCTTGCCCGGCACGATCTGGCCGATCGCGTGGGTGCGGGCGTAGAGCCGCCACGGGTCTTCCTGGGTGGCCTTGAGCGACAGCGAGACGCGCTCGCGGTCCAGGTCGACGTCGAGCACCTCGACGGTGACCTCCTGGCCGACCTCGACGACCTCGCTCGGGTGGTCGATGTGCTTCCAGGACAGCTCGGAGACGTGCACCAGACCGTCCACGCCGCCCAGGTCGACGAACGCACCGAAGTTGACCACCGAGGAGACCTGGCCCTTGCGGACCTGGCCCTTGGCCAGCTGGTTGAGGAACTCGCTGCGCACCTCGGACTGGGTCTGCTCCAGCCAGGCGCGGCGGGACAGCACCACGTTGTTGCGGTTCTTGTCCAGCTCGATGATCTTGGCCTCGATCTTGCGGCCGACGTACGGCTGCAGGTCGCGGACCCGGCGCATCTCCACCAGGGACGCGGGCAGGAAGCCGCGCAACCCGATGTCCAGGATCAGGCCGCCCTTGACCACCTCGATGACGGTGCCCTCGACCGGCTCGTCGGCCTCCTTGAGCGCCTCGATCGTGCCCCAGGCGCGCTCGTACTGCGCGCGCTTCTTGGACAGGATCAGCCGGCCCTCCTTGTCCTCCTTCTGGAGAACCAGGGCCTCGACGAACTCACCCACCTCGACGACCTCGGCCGGGTCGACGTCGTGCTTGATGGACAGCTCACGCGAGGGGATGACGCCCTCGGTCTTGTAGCCGATGTCGAGAAGAACCTCGTCCCGGTCGACCTTGACGATGGTGCCTTCGACGATGTCGCCATCGTTGAAGTACTTGATCGTCTGATCGATGGCGGCGAGGAAGTCCTCCTCCGTCCCGATGTCGTTCACGGCGACCTGTGGCGTGGCGGGGACGGTGGCGGTGTCGGTGGACATGCGGTGGGTTGCTCCGGACGGTTGATTACGAGTTGGACAGGGCACGGGCTGGGCATTGCGTGATTACTGCCGGGTAGAAGTCCGACGGCCGCGCCGATCAACGAGACGTTCAACGACTGATTCCGAGCAGCACCTAACCCAGGCCATACCATGCTACGCGTCAGCCGAATGAGTGAGCAACGGCGGCCCCCTCGATACGTCCACCGGGCGCCGCTGCCCGAGGATGCCAGGGTGACCGACCAGCCGCCACATTCACCGCACGCGACCGCTGAGAGCCTGCTCGGGACGCACGCGGTCCGCCCCGGGGCCCTCGGACCGGCGGAGTCCGTGAGGGCCAGCCGGGCCTGGTGGGACGCCGACGCCGACGACTACCAGGCCGAACACGGGGAGTTCCTGGGTGACGTCGACTTCGTCTGGTGCCCGGAGGCGCTGCGTGAGGCGGACGCCCGGCTGCTCGGCCCGGCGGCGGAGCTGGTCGGGGCCCGGGTGCTGGAGGTCGGGTGCGGTGCCGCGTCGTGTTCGCGGTGGCTGGTCGGCCAGGGGGCCCGCCCGGTCGGGCTGGACCTGTCCGCCGGGATGCTGCGGCACGCGGCGGGGCTGAACGCCCGGACCGGGGTGGACGTGCCGCTGGTGCAGGCCGGGGCGGAGCGGCTGCCGTTCCCCTCCTCGTCCTTCGACCTGGCCTGTTCGGCGTTCGGGGCGGTGCCGTTCGTGGCCGAGCCGGAGCGGGTGATGGCCGAGGTGGCCCGGGTGCTGCGACCCGGCGGCCGCTGGGTGTTCGCGGTGATGCACCCGATGCGCTGGATGTTCCCGGACGACCCGGGCGAGCTCGGGCTCACCGTGTCGATGTCGTACTTCGACCGCACCCCGTACGTCGAGGTGGACGCGGCCGGGACACCGACCTACGTAGAGCACCACCGCACCATGGGCGACCGGGTGCGGGACGTGGTCGCCGCCGGGCTGGAGCTGGTCGACCTGGTGGAGCCGGAGTGGCCGGACGGGCTGGCCGCCACCTGGGGCCAGTGGTCGCCGCTGCGCGGGGCGCTGTTCCCCGGCACCGCCATCCTCTGCTGCCGCAAACCCGGCTGAGCCGGGCCGCGGCAGCACAGCTCAGTGTGCGGCTTCGTCCCAGCTGCGACCGAAGCCGACCGACACCTCCAGCGGCACCTCCAGCTCGTGTGCCGCGCCCATCTCCGCCCGGACCAGCTCCTCCACCGCCGAGTGCTCCCCCTCGGCCACCTCGAGCACCAGCTCGTCGTGCACCTGCAGCAGCATCCGGGAGCGCAGCCCGGACTCGGCCAGCCCCCGGTGCACCCGCAGCATGGCCACCTTGATGATGTCCGCCGCGCTGCCCTGGATCGGGGCGTTCAGCGCCATCCGCTCGGCCATCTCCCGGCGCTGCCGGTTGTCGCTGGTCAGATCGGGCAGCCAACGCCGGCGGCCGAGGATGGTGGCGGTGTAGCCCTCCTTGCGGGCCTCGTCGACCAGGGACCGCAGGTAGTCGCGCACCCCGCCGAACCGGGCGAAGTACTCGTCCATCAGGCCGCGGGCCTCCTCGGTGGAGATCCGCAGCTGGCCGGACAGCCCGAACGCGGACAGCCCGTAGGCCAGGCCGTAGTTCATCGCCTTGATCTTGGCCCGCTGCTCCTGGCTCACCTCGGTGGGCTCGCAGCCGAACACCCGGGCGGCGGTCTCGGCGTGGAAGTCGTGCTGGGACCGGAACGCCTCGATCAGCGCGGCGTCCTTGGACAGGTCCGCCATGATCCGCATCTCGATCTGGCTGTAGTCGGCGGTCATCAGCTCCGCGTAGCCCTCACCCACCACGAAGGTCTCCCGGATCCGCCGGCCGGCGGCCGTACGGATCGGCACGTTCTGCAGGTTGGGATCGGTGGACGACAGCCGGCCGGTGGCGGCGATGGTCTGGCTGTAGCTGGTGTGGATGCGGCCGTCGTCGGCGATCGACTTGAGCAGGCCGTCCACCGTGACCTTCAGCCTCGTGGCGTCCCGATGGGTCAGCAGGTGCTGCAGGAACGGGTGCCCGGTCTGCTCGTAGAGGCTCTGCAGCGCGTCGGCGTCGGTGGTGTAGCCGGTCTTGGTGCGCTTGGTCTTCGGCATCCCCAGCTCGTCGAACAGCACCACCTGCAGCTGCTTGGGCGAGCCCAGGTTGATCTCCTTGCCGATCTCGGCGTAGGCGCTCTGCGCGGCCTGCTTGACCTGGCCGGCGAAGTCGGCCTCCAGGTCGCTCAGCCCGTCGGAGTCGATGGCGATACCGGCCGCCTCCAGCTCGGCCAGCACCCCGAGCAGCGGCAGCTCCAGATCGGCCAGCAGCTCCGCGCCGCCCAGCCGGGCCAGCTCGGCGTCCAGGGCGTCGGCCAGCTCGCCGACCGCCCGGGCCCGCAGGATCTCGTCGGTCGCCCGCTGGGTGTCGGCCTCCTCCTCGCCGCCGAGCAGGGAGAGCTGGCCGCCCTCGGGCTCGCCCTCGGTGCGCAGCTCCCGCTTGAGGTAGCGCAGGGCCAGGTCGGCCAGGTCGAAGCCGCGCTGGCCGGGGCGGACCAGGTAGGCGGCCAGCACCACGTCGCTGGTCAGCCCGGTGAGGCGCCAGCCGCGTTCGCGCAGCGCGTGCACCGCCGCCTTCACGTCGTAGGCCGCCTTGGGGGCGGCCTCGTCGGCCAGCCAGGCGCCGAGCGCGGCGTCGTCCTCCGGGGTGATCCCGAGCAGGTCGACGTAGGCGCCGGCACCATCGGCGGTGGTCAGCGCGATGCCGTCGACGTCCCGGTCGGCCCAGGCGCCGAGCCGGCCGTGGAAGGACAGCCCGAGCCGGCGGCCGTCCCGTGCATTGGCGGCCAGCCAGTCGGCCACCGCGCCCGGCTCCAGCGCCCCACCAGAGACGTCGAAACCCGCCTCGGCCTCCGGTTCGGCGCTGCTCAGGGTGGCGAACAGCCGCTCCCGCAGCACCCGGAACTCCAGCTCGTCGAACAGCCGGTGCACCGCGTCCCGGTCCCACGGCTTGACCTCGAGGTCGTCCGGGGCGAGCTCCAGCGGCACCTGCCGGACCAGCTCGGTGAGCTGCCGGTTGAGCAGCACGTTGGCCAGGTTGGCCCGCAGCGCGTCCCCGGCCTTGCCCTTGACCTCGTCCACCCGGTCGGTCAGCGCGTCCAGCGAGCCGAACTCGCGGACCCACTTCGCGGCGGTCTTCTCCCCCACCCCCGGGATGTTCGGCAGGTTGTCGCTGGGGTCGCCGCGCAGCGCCGCGAAATCCGGGTACTGGGCGGGGGTGAGCCCGTAGCGGGCGTCCACCTCGGCCGGGTCGATCCGGGCCAGATCGGACACCCCGCGCTTCGGGTAGAGCACCGTGACCGCGTCGCCGACCAGCTGGAAGGCGTCCCGGTCGCCGGTGCAGATGGCCACCCGGTAGCCCTGCGCCTCCGCCTGGGTGGCCAGCGTGGCGATGATGTCGTCGGCTTCGTAGTTGTCCACCGCCATGGACGGCACGTTCAGCGCGGTGAGCACCTCGCGGATCAGGTCGACCTGGCCCCGGAAGTCATCGGGTGTCGTGGTTCTGTTGGCCTTGTACTCGGCGTAGGCCTCGGAGCGGAACGTCTTGCGGGAGACGTCGAAGGCCACCGCGAGGTGCGTCGGCTGCTCGTCGCGGAGCAGGTTGATCAGCATCGACGTGAAGCCGTAGACCGCGTTCGTGGTCTGCCCGGTCTGGGTCTTGAAGTTCTCCGCCGGGAGCGCGTAGAAGGCCCGGTAGGCCAGCGAGTGGCCGTCGAGCAGCAGCAGGCGGCGGTCGGGCTCCGTTGACCCCGCTGCCGGGGCGGTCGTCTTCGTGGCTTTCGCGGCGGTCGAGGCGGTCACCGGGGCGAGTCTAGGCGCCCCCTCCGACGGTTCCCGCCCGCCCGGACCCGGGGCCGGTTCAGGGCCGGTTCAGTACGGGCTCACCAGCGTCGGAAAGCAGGGCCCGCTCTCCGGCCGGTCGCGGTCGGACTCCTCGCGCCAGTCCCGACCGTCCCGGGTGTCCGCGCCGAAGCGCGCCGCCAGCAGACCCGTCAGCACGACGAACGCCCCGACGATCAGCATTCCGGTCATCGGTCCACCTCCTCGTCATTGGCGTGACCATTGGCTCTATGATTGGCCTCCACCTCGGGATATGACAGGGCCAATTCGACGGAAGTGGACTGCCTGATGGACAGCGATCGGCACGTGAGCGGGCGGGCCCTGGCTCGGCATCTCGGCGAGTGGCGCACCAGCGCCAACCCCGGCACCCGCTCCGGTACCGCGTACCTCGAGCTGGCCGAGCGGATCAAGCTGCTGGTCCTCGACGGGCGGCTGCCGATGAACACCCGGATGCCCGCCGAGCGTGAGCTGGCCGCCGCCCTGGGCCTGAGCCGCACCACCGTGGCCGCCGGCTACGACCAGCTCCGCGGGTCCGGGTTCCTGCGCAGCCGGCGGGGCTCGGGCAGCTGGACCACCCTGCCCGACGGCCCGGCCCGGCCCGAGGTCGGCGCGTTCGCCCCGACCGCCCCCACCGGCCCGGACTCCCCTGTCATCGACCTGGCCTACGCCGCCCTGCCCGCCCCCACCGGGGTGATGGCCCGGATCCTGGGCGAGGCGACCGAGCGGTCCGCCCGGTACACCGCCGGCACCGGGTACCAGCTGCTCGGACTGGACGACCTGCGGGACGCGGTGGCCGCCCGGTTCACCGTGCGCGGCCTGCCCACCACCCGCGACCAGATCCTGGTCACCTGCGGCGGCCAGCAAGCGATCGCGTTGGTCCTGGCCACCCTGACCGCCCCGGGCGACCGGGTGCTGGTGGAGCACCCGACCTACCCCAACGCGCTGGACGCGGTCTCCCGGCTGCACGCCCGCCCGGTGCCGGTGGGATTCACCGAGCACGGCTGGGACCTGGACACCATCGGCGCGGCGGTGCGCGACGCCGCGCCGAAGCTGATCTTCACTATCCCCGACCACCAGAACCCCACCGGCCACTGCATGTCCGACGAGCAGCGGCTCGAGCTGGCCACGCTGGCCCGGCGCACGCACACCCCGGTGGTGGTGGACGAGATCATGTCCGAGCTGACCCTGGACGGTCCGCCACCGACCCCGTTCGCCGCGCTGGCCGGACCGGCCGGCGGTGGGGCCGCCCCGGTGATCACCGTCGGCTCGGCCAGCAAGGTGTTCTGGGGCGGCGTGCGGATCGGCTGGGTGCGAGCGTCCCGGTCGATCATCGAGCGGGTGGCCCGGACCAAGGCCTCGGTGGACATCGCCACCTCGGTGCTCGACCAGCTGGTCGTCGAGCGGCTGCTGGGCGAGGTCGAGGCGGTGCTGGCCCGGCGGCTGCCGGAGGTCCGGTCGGCCCGGGAGCACCTGCGGGAGCTGCTCGGCCGACGCTTCCCGGGCTGGTCGGCGACCCGGCCGTCGGGCGGGCTGTCGCTGTGGGTGGATCTCGACGCACCGGTGTCCAGCGCGCTGGTGTCGGCCGCCTCCCGGCACGGGCTGCTGCTGGCCGCCGGACCCCGGTTCGGGCTGGACGGGGCGTTCGAGCGGTTCCTCCGGCTGCCCTACACGCTGCCCGAGCCGCGGCTGGACCAGGCGGTGGAGCGGCTGGCGGCGGCGTGGCTGTCCCTGGGCGGCGGCCCGGGCTGGGCGACGAGCCCGGCCGAGGTGGCCTGACCGGCGACGGGCCCGGGAACGCTACGCGAAGCGCACGCCGCGGAACTGGAACCGGGTGTCGTCCTCCTGGCCCGCCGACAGGGTCATCGCCTCGCCCTCGCAGTCCCCGGTCCGGTACAGCGTGACCGAGCGGTTGGTGCCGTTCACCGCCTGGTAGGCCTGCTCGTCGATGTCGATGCAGCTGCCCGACTCCGGGTCGGTCACCGCCCGGTTCTTCTGGCTCGCGGTGTGGGTGTAGCCGAACACCCCGGTGGCCGCGTGCGCGACCGGTGAGCCGACGCCGAGGCCGGTGACGAGTGCGGCGGCGGCCACGGCGACGGGTAGGCCGGTGATCGGTCGCATCGCGTCATACCCCCAGTTGGACGTATCCCTGTTTGGCGTGTCAACGACCGACACGCCGATAGGGAATGCCCGATCGGTGGAATGTTTCCTAGCCGGTACCCCGGGTCCCCCGCGCCTCGACCAGCACGGACAGCCCGTCCAGCACCCGGGCCAACCCGAACTCGAACGCGCGGGCCGGGTCGTACGCCGCCCCCTGGGTCTCCCCGGCCGCCGTGCCGACCCGGGCCGCGAGCGGGTAGCCGGCCGGGTCCAGCCGCCGCGCGAGCGCCGGCCCGGCGACCGTCCACCACTGCTCGTCGGTCGGCCGGCCGGCGCGCTGGGCCCGGGCCTCGGCGGCCTCCCGGGCCCAGTTCTGCACGAAGCCCAGCACGAAGGTCAGCGCGGCGTCCATCTCCAGATCGGTGAGCCCGAGCCCCTCCAGCGGGGCCAGCTCGTGCTCGTACTTGGCCAGCAGCCCCGGGCCGAGCGGCGGCCGGACCGTGGACACCCCGGCGGCCCACGGGTGCGCGGCGTACAGCTCCCGGTTCTCCCCCGCCACCGCGGCCAGCCGGGCGCGCCAGGGCCGCCCGGTGCTGTCCGCGCGGGGCATCCGCAGGTAGGCGGCGTCGAGCATCAGGTCCAGCAGCTCGGCCTTGCCCGGGACGTAGGTGTACAGCGTCATCGGGGCGACCCCGAGGTCGGCGGCCACCCGGCGCATGGTCAGCCCGTCCAGGCCCTCGGCGTCGGCCAGCGCGGTCGCGGCGTCCACCACCGCGTCCACGGTCAGCCCCCGACCCGGCCCCCGACCCGAGCCCTCCGGCGCCTCCCGCCACAGCAGCCCGAGTGTCCGGACCGGGTCGCCGGCCCCGGTGCGATCGATCACCACCACCCACCTCCGGAATATCTCTGTACTGTGTACGTTGTACAGCGTACGCCATTACCCCAACCGGAGGTTGACCATGCAGGTGAGTGCATCGGCCGTGTCGCTCAACGTCGACGATCCGGCGGCGTCCAGCCGGTTCCTGGCCGCCCATTTCGGGTTCCGCGAGGAGATGGCCGCCGACGGATTCGCCGCGCTGGCCCGCGACGACGTCGGGATGAACGTGGTGTTCCTGCGCCGCGGCCTGCCCACCCTGCCCGCCGACCAGCGCGACGACCGGGCGCAGGGCCTGATCCTGGCCTTCACCGTGGACGACCTGGAGGGAGAGCTGGCGCGGCTGCGGGCCGAGGGGGTGGCGATCACCATGCCGCTGACCGTCGAGGAGTGGGGCGAGCGGGCGTTCCAGGTCCGTGACCCGAACGGGGTGATCGTGCAGCTGGTCGACTGGAACGGGGCCGGCTCGCCCGAGGCCTCCGGCGCCCGGGTCAGCTAGACCTCGGCGGGCCAGACCTCGGTAGGCCAGACCTCGGCGGGGCCTAGACGTCCAGGTCGCCGCCGAGGTAGGCGGCCTGCACCTCGGGGTCGGCCAGCAGGTCCACGGCGGCGGCCGACTTGACCACCCGGCCGGTCTCCAGCACGTAGGCCCGGTCGGCCAGCTGCAGCGCCTGGGAGGCGTTCTGCTCGACCAGCAGCACGGTGGTGCCCCGCCGGTTGATCTCGGTGATGATCTCGAAGATCTGCTTCACCAGGAGCGGCGCCAGACCCATCGACGGCTCGTCCAGCAGCAGCACCTTCGGCTTGGCCATCAGCGCCCGGCCGATGGCCAGCATCTGCTGCTCACCGCCGGACATGGTGCCGCCGAACTGGGTCTTGCGCTCGGCCAGTCGGGGGAACAGCTCGTAGACCTCGGCCAGCTCGGCGTCCGGCTTGTCCTTGCGGGCGTAGCTGCCCATCAGCAGGTTCTCCTGCACGGTCATCCCGGGGAAGATGCCGCGCCCCTCCGGAGCCTGACCGAGCCCGGCGACCACCCGGCGGTGCCCGGGCATCCGGCTGATGTCCTCGTCCTGGAAGGTGATCCGGCCGGAGGTCAGCGGCCGCAGCCCGGAGATGGTCTTCAGGGTGGTGGTCTTGCCGGCGCCGTTCGCGCCGATCAGCGCCACGATCTCACCCTCGTGCACCCAGATGCTGATGCCCTTCAGCGCGGCGATCTTGCCGTAGTGCACGTGGACGTCGGTGAGCTCAAGAAGCATCGGCCGGCGCTCCCAGGTAGGCCTCGATCACCTTCGGGTCGGCCCGGACCTCGCGGGGCAGCCCCTCGGCGATCTTCTGCCCGAAGTCCAGCACCGAGATCCGGTCGCTGATGTCCATCACCAGTCCCATGTCGTGCTCGATCAGCAACACGGTGTGCCCGGCGTCGCGGATCCGCCGGATCAGTTCCTGCAACGACCGCTTCTCCGCCGGGTTCATCCCGGCGGCGGGCTCGTCGAGCAGCAGCAGCTTCGGCCGGGTGGCCAGCGCCCGGGCGATCTCCAGCCGCCGCTGGTCCCCGTAGGGCAGGTTCTTGGCCACCTCCTCGGAGCGCACCGAGATCCCCACGAAGTCCAGCAGCTCGGCCGCCACCTCCCGGCCGGACTTCTCCTCCGCGCGGTGCCAGGGCAGCCCGAGCGCCGCGCCGAGCGCCCCGGTCCGGTGGTGCGCGTCCGCCCCCACCATGACGTTCTCCAGGGCGGTCATGTTGGCGAACAGCCGGATGTTCTGGAAGGTCCGGGCGATCCCACCCTTGGCGATCTTGAACCGTTTCATCCCGTCGACCCGCGCGCCGGCGAACCGGACCGCCCCCTCGGTCGGCCGGAACACCCCGGTGATCACGTTGAACACCGTCGTCTTACCGGCACCGTTCGGGCCGATCAGCGCGGCGATCCGCCCCTCGTCCACCCGCAGGTCCACCCCGCGCAGCGCCACCACGCCACCGAAGCGCATGGTCACGTTCTCCAGGGCCAGAATCGGCTCCGCGGCGGGGATCGGCTCCGGCTCGCTCATGTGGTCGCCTCCTGCCCGTCCGCGCCGTCGCCCGCCGGGGCGGCGACCACCGTGGCCCCGCCCGCGCCGACCATGGCCGCGCCGGTACCGCCGCCACCACCGCCGCCGCGCAGCTCCGCCCTGCGCTTCCGGGAGGGCAGCAGACCCTCCGGCCGCAGCGCCATGACCAGCACCAACGCCGCGCCGAAGATCAGGATCCGGTACTCGGCGAAGCCCCGGAAGCGCTCCGGCAACCAGGCCACCAGGAACGCCCCGAAGATCACCCCGGGGATGTTGCCGGACCCGCCGAGCAGCACCGCCGCCAGGATCGTGGCGGACAGGATGAACGGGAAGTTGGTCGGCGCGATGAAGATGACCTTGCCCGCCCAGGTGACCCCGGCCAGGCCGCCGATCATCGCGCCGATCGCGAAGGCCAGCAGCTTGAACTTGAAGGTCGGCACGCCCATCAGCTCGGCGGCGTCCTCGTCCTCCCGGATCGCCGTCCAGGCCCGGCCGACCCGGCTGCGCTCGAGCCGGACCGAGAGGATGATCGTCAGCACGATCATCGCGAGCATCAGGTAGTAGTACGGCAGCGGGTCCAGCAGGAACTCGGTGCCGAACATCGGCGGCGGGTGCGGCACCGGGGTCAGCCCCCGGGCCCCGCCGATCGCGTCGGTGTTGACCGCGGTGATCCGGACGATCTCACCGAAGCCCAGCGTCACGATGGCCAGGTAGTCGCCGCGCAACCGCAGCGTGGGCGCGCCGAGGATCACCCCGGACACTGCCGCCATCATCACCCCGAGCAGCACCGTGGGCCAGAACGGGAAGTGGTGCACGATGCCCAGGTAGGCCAGCGTGTACGCGCCGATGGCGAAGAACGCCACGTAGCCGAGGTCGAGTAGGCCGGCCTGGCCGACCACGATGTTCAGCCCCAGCGCCAGCAGGATGAACGTGCCGATCGGGTTGAACAGCAGCGACGTCCAGTCGGTGTAGGGCGACATGAACGCGGCGATGCCCGGGGCCGGGGCCACGATGGCCACCGCCAGGGCGGCGGCGTAGACCGCCCAGCGCTGCCAGGTCGCGGCGCCGGCCCAGCGGTCGCGCACGTTGTCCGTCACGGCGCTGGTCGCGTGCCGCAGCCGTTGTACCTGTGCGTTCATCACCGCCCCCTCATGCTCGGGCCCGTTGCAGGGACTCGCCCAGGATGCCGGTGGGTCGGAACAGCAGGACCACGACGAGGATCACGAACGCGATCACGTCCTTCCACTGCGAGCCGAAGAAGATCGCGCCCCAGTTCTCCACCAGGCCCAGCAGCACCCCGCCGAGCAGGGCGCCGCGGATGTTGCCGATCCCGCCGAGCACGGCGGCGGTGAAGGCCTTGATCCCGAGCACGAAGCCGATGTTGTAGCGGAGGTTCTCGAACTCCATCGCGTACAGCACCCCGGCCACCCCGGCCATCGCCCCGCCGAGCAGGAAGGTCAGCCGGACGATGGTGTTGATGTTGACGCCCATCAGGACGGCGGCCTCGGGGTCCTGGGCGGTGGCCCGGATGCCCCGGCCGATCCGGGTGCGGGCGACGAGCTGGTCGAGCGCCACCATCATCACCACGGCGGCGATGAAGATGACCAGCTGATCGGTCTTGACGTCGGCGCCGAACACGGTGAAGACCACGTCCCGGTCGACCACCCGGGGCACCGGGGCGTCGATCCGGCCCGGGCGGCCGAACACCTCGGGCACCACGATCAGCGCGAACAGCTCCTGGAGGAACAGCGAGGCGCCGATCGCCGAGATCAGCGCGGCCAGCCGGGGCGCGCCGCGCTTGCGCAGCGGGCGGTAGGCCAGCACCTCCAACAGCATCGCCGCGCCGCCGGCGGCCGCCATCGCCACCACGATCATCAGCAGCATCATCCCGACCAGCGCGAAGCCGGTGAACGGCCCCGGGGCGCCGATGACGGTCAGGGTGAACAACGCCGCGAAACTGCCGATCATGAAGATCTCGGAGTGCGCGAAGTTGATCAGCCGGAGCACGCCGTAGACCATGGTGTAACCGAGGGCGACCAGCGCGTAGATCGAACCGATCACCAGCCCGCCCACGGTGCTGGGCCCGACCTGCTGGATGAAGTCCTGGAGCACCGCGCCTCCGCTACCTGATCACCGTGTCAGTCCGCGAACCGTACCGGGGAGCGGGCCTGGGCCCGCTCCCCGGTCAGCCTGCCGATCGATCTACTTGAGCTTGGCCTCGGTGGACTTGCCGAGCAGCTCGATCTTCCCGCCCTTCACCTCGTGGATGAAGATGTCGGTGCCGACGACCTCGCCGGACGGCTGGAACTTGATCGGCTTGGCCACCCCCTGGAAGCTCGCCGTGGCCAGGTAGGCGTTGATCTCCTCCGAGGTGGTCTTGCCGGCCTTGATCGCGTTGATGTACGCGGTCGCCGCGTCGTAGCCCTCACCGGCGTAGATGGCCGGGTCGATGTTGTACGCGGCGGTGTACTTGTCGTAGAAGGCCTTGAGCGCGCCCTCGGTGTTACCGACACCCGGGATGGCGCACGGGCAGCCCAGGATCGCGCCCTCGGCGGCCTGCGCGCCGGCACCGTCGATGATGCCCTTGTCGGTCGAGCCGTCGCCGCTGGCGAACGGTACGGTCACGCCGTTGTCCCGCAGCTGCTTGAGCAGCCGGCCGGCCTGGGCGTAGTAGCCGCCGTAGAAGATCGCCTGCGGGTTGGCCGCCTTGACCTTGGCCACCGTGGACGAGTAGTCCGACAGGTCCTTGGCGAACCGGTCGGTCTGCACCGTGACGCCCTTCTTGGTCAGCTCCTTGGCCGCCGCGTCCGCGATGCCGACGCTGTACTCCTGGTCGTCGCTGATCACGAAGGCGGTCTTGGCGTTCGTCGCCCGGGCCAGGAAGTCGGCGATGGCCGGGCCCTGGAAGTCGTCGTTGGCCACCACCCGGTGCCAGTACTTCCAGCCCCGGGTGGCCAGGTTCGCCGCCGTGGCCGACGGGGACACGCTGGGGATCTTCGCCTGCTCCAGGATCGGCACCACGCCCCGGGACTCACCGGAGAAGGCCGGCCCGATCAGCGCGACGATCTTGTCGTTGTTCAGCGCCTGCTGGATCAGCGGGACGGCCTGGTCGGCGCTGCCCTGGCTGTCGTAGTCCTTGAGCTCGATCTTCCGGGGCGGGTTGGTCTTGTTGTACTCGTCGATGGCCAGCTTCGCGCCCTTGTTCGGCGGGATCACGATGCCGGAGCCCTCGCCGGTCAGGTCGCCCATGAAGCCGATCTTGATCGCATTCGGGTCACCGCCGGCGCTGCCACCACCGGTACCGCCGCCACCACCGCACGCCGCGAGGGCCAGCGCCCCGGCCAGCACGGCAGCGGCCGCGCCCACCCTCCGCTTCCGACTCATGCTGATTGACCTCCTGATTTCGGTACCGAGCGGGCCCGGGCAGCCGAAACGTGCCTCACCCGTTCGCGTGACGGGCCGAACCTAGTGGACCTTGGTCCAACCGTCCATCTCGGGTCGCCCGCTCTTCACCAGACTGCAACAAGGTCATGCGGTGGGTCACCGGATGGGCGCACAGAGCGAGCGTGCCCGGTGATTTCCACTACAGCCCGTGACGGGTGGGACGGGGTGGATCAGGCGCTGGTCGCCGACACGTCCAGCCCGCTGATGACTGCCTCGGCGATCACCTTCATGGTGCTGCGCCGGTCCATCGCGGTGCGCTGGATCCAGCGGAACGCCTGCGGCTCGGTCATCCCGTTGTTGGCCATGAGCAGGCCCTTCGCCCGGTCGATGACCTTGCGGGTCTCCAGCCGCTCGTTCAGCGAGGAGACCTCCTCCTCCAGCGCGCGCATCTCGGCGAACCGGGACACCGACAGCTCGATCGCCGGCACCAGCTCGTGCCGGGCGAACGGCTTGACCAGGTAGGCCATCGCGCCCGCGTCCCGGGCCTGCTCGATCAGGTCCCGCTGGCTGAACGCGGTCAGCATGACCACCGGGGCGATCCGCTCCTTGACGATCACCGACGCGGCCGAGATGCCGTCCACCTTGGGCATCTTGATGTCCATGATGACCAGGCTGGGCCGCAGATCGCGGGCCAGCTCGATCGCCGACTCGCCGTCACCGGACTCGGCGATCACCTGGTAACCCTCTTCGCGCAGCATCTCGGCGAGGTCGAGCCGGATCAACGCCTCGTCCTCGGCGATCAGCACACGGTGGCCGGCCGGGGTGACCTCCGGCGACTCGTCCTGGACGTCGGCCTGGGGTTGCCGAGATTCGGCAGCCTTGGTCACGGTGAACTCCCTCGGTCGCGCGCATCCCGGGTCGGGGCGCAAGTCTGGAGCGTACCGGGCTAGGCTGACCCCACGAAGCAGGTCGGACGTCGTTTACGCCGTCGTCACATCCCGCCCCCGTAGCCCAATCGGCAGAGGCAGCGGACTCAAAATCCGTCCAGTGTCCGTTCGAGTCGGACCGGGGGCACCACGTCTGACCTGCGGTTTTGGCCGTGCACCAGCCGTGGCCGGACCGCGCCGGGCCTTCCCGCCGCCGGCCCGCCGGGGTGCCGCCGGACCGCCCGGGCCGTGACCGAGAACTCGTGTCGATCATGATCGATTCCGGGCCGCGTCAGGTGAGATATTCACCATCAGTTCAGTGGACAAATGCCGCCCGATCCGGGTGGCGGCGCTCGTCACACCGACTTGACCTCAACAAAACTCCAGGTTCGACACTGGCGGCATGACCGAGATCGGCCGCCGCCCCGGGACCACTCCACGCGCCGGAACCCGGGAGTGGCTCGGCCTCGCCGTGCTCACCCTGCCGCTACTGGTGCTCGCGCTCGACGTGAGCGTGCTGTACCTGGCCGCGCCGGCGCTGACCACCGACCTGCGACCGAGCGCGACCCAGCAGCTCTGGATCCTGGACGTCTACGGCTTCCTGATCGCCGGCTTCCTGGTCACCATGGGCTCGGTCGGCGACCGCATCGGCCGCCGCCGGCTGCTGCTGGCCGGGGCGGCGGCGTTCGCCTCGGCATCGGTGCTGGCCGCCTACGCGCCCACCGCCGAGACGCTGATCGCCGCCCGGGCGCTGCTGGGGATCGCCGGGGCCACGCTGATGCCCTCCACGCTGGCCCTGATCAGCACCATGTTCCGCGACCCCACCCAGCGGACCACCGCGATCGCGGTCTGGATGACCACCTTCTCCGCCGGGGTGGCGGTCGGCCCGATCGTCGGCGGGCTGCTGCTGGCGAACTTCTGGTGGGGCTCGGTGTTCCTGCTCGGCGTCCCGGTCATGCTGGTGCTGCTCGTGGTCGGCCCAATGTTGCTGCCCGAGCAGCGCGGATCCTCGGGCGCCGGCGGTATCGACGTCCCCAGCATCGCGCTCTCCCTGGCCGCGATGTTGCCGCTGGCCTACGGCGTCAAGGAGACCGCGGCGCACGGTCCCACACCGGGGACGGCGCTGGCGGTGGCCGTGGGTATCGGCGCCGGCTGGGCGTTCGTCCGGCGGCAGCGGCGGATGCCCGACCCGATGCTGGACGTCACGCTGTTCACCCGGCGGGCGTTCGTCGCGGCGGTGAGCCTGATCCTGCTCGGGCTGGTGGCGATGAACGGGCTGTTCTACCTGCTGCCGCAGTTCCTGCAGCTGGTCAGCGGCGCGGACGCGCTGGAGGCTGGGTTGTGGATGCTGCCGATGGCGGCGGCCACCGTGCTCGGCTCGCTGCTGACCCCGCCGCTGGCCCGTCGGGTCGGCCGCACCCGGCTGCTGGCGGCGGCCGCGACGGTGTCCCTGGCCGGCTGCCTGGCGATCACTCGGATCGGCCCGGACGTCCCCGCTGCGGTGCTGGTCGGGCTGCTCTCGGTGACCGTGCTCGGGGTGGTACCGACCGGGGTGCTGGGCACCGACCTGGTGCTCGGGTCGGTGCCCCCGGAGCGGGCCGGGTCGGCGTCGGCCGTCTCCGAGACCGCCGGCGAGCTGGGTGTCGCGCTGGGCGTGGCGATCGCCGGCTCGGTGGTGACCGCGGTCTACGGCGCCCGGCTGGCGGCGGAACTGCCCCCGGACCTGCCCGCCGAGGCGGTAGCGGGGGCCGAGCAGGGCCTGGCCTCGGCGTTGGTCGCGGCCCGGACGCTCGACGAGCCGGTGGGCGACGGGCTGGTCGACGCCGCGCGGTCGGCGTTCAGCACGGCGTTCGGCGCGGTCGGCTGGTACAGCGCGGCCGTGCTGGCCCTGGTCGTGGTGCTCACCCTGACCGTGCTGCGCGAACGCCCGGCCTGAGTTTCAGCCGAATCCGAAGTCCCGCCGCTTGAGCTTCGCCATCCGGCCGTCCTGGTGGTGCCAGACGATTCCCTCGCCGTCGAACTCCTCGAGCCAGCCGCGCAGCCCGTCGAGGTCGGTCGGCACCCGGTCGAGCCGCTCGCCGCCGTGCCGGACCAGGACGTGCCGGTCGAACCCCTCCGGGTTGCCGTTGACCTTCGGGCCGCACAGCTCGTAGGTGCCGGGCTCGAGGTCCGCCATGTCTGCGGCGGCTTCCCGCCACGCCTTCAGGAAGGCCGACTGGTCGATCGGCTCCCAGCCGACGGTCTTGCCCGTGTTCGGGTCGGTCTCCTCCGGCCGGTAGTTCTCCGGGGCCTTCTTGCCCGGCTTCACCTCGCGTCGGGCCCACCAGGCGCCACCGCCGTCCAGCTTGACGCAGGTGCCGTCGAACTTGCGGGTGGCGGTGACCTGGTCGCCGTCGGTCAGCACCCAGGCGGCGGCCGGGTTCACCTCGTCCAGCACGCGGGACATGGCCTCCGGGTCACGCCGGAACAGCGTCGGGATCTTCCTCACGCCCCCATCCTGCCGCGACCCGGCCGGGCGTACCGGTCGGGACTATGGCGCGGACCACACCGAGTACCTACGCTGGGTCGCGGGGCCACCCCCGGTGGCGCCGGAGGGGATGTCGGTGGACGAGGGCGTCTGCGCGGTCCGGCCCGGGATCGACCTGGGGCGGCACGCCCGCCTGCTCGCCCGGGTGCATGACGCGCTGCTGTCCGGGGACGCCCCGCCGGCCCGGCCGCGCACCATGGTGGAACGCTCCTGGACCCGGGTCCGCGGCCACGGCGTGAGCCCCGACCTGGGCGATCCACCCGGCCCGCTCGGGCCCGACGAGGTGGAACGCCGCCGCCGGGCCTCACCGCTGAGCCGGGTGCTGCCGGAGCTGCGGGCCAGCCTGACCTCGGTGGCCGACGACGCCCGGCACGTCATGGTGATCACCGACGCGGACGGGGTGCTGCTCTGGCGGGAGGGGGCGCCCCGGGTCCGGCACCGGGCGGACGCGCTGGGGTTCACCGAGGGCGCCGACTGGTCCGAGGCCGTGGTCGGCACCAACGCCATCGGCACCGCGCTGGCCGAGGCCGCCCCGGTACAGGTGTTCGCGGCCGAACACTTCGTCCGCAGCCACCACGTGTGGACCTGCACCGCCTGCCCGGTGCACGACCCGCGCAGCGGTGAGCTGCTCGGCGTGGTCGACGTCAGCGGCCCGGCCGAGACCGTGCACCCGACCACGGTGGCGCTGGTCTGCACGGCGGTGAAGCTGGCCGAGGCCGGGCTGTGGCGCCAGCACGAGTCCCGGCTGGAGGCGCTGCGCGCGGTGGGCGCCCCGCTGCTGGCCCAGGTGTCCGGCCCGGGGCTGGTGGTCGACGACCACGGCTGGGTGGCCGCCGTGACCGGGATGCCCAGCCTGGAGCGGGTGGCGGTACCCGGGCCGGACCGGCCGGTGGCGGTGCACGGCGTGGGGATGTGCCGGCCCGAACCGGTGCCCGGCGGCTGGCTGCTGCGGGCCGGCGGGGTCCCGGCCGCGCCCCGGATGCGGCTGCGGCTGCAACTGGACACCCGGCCACCGCGCGCGGTGGTCGAGGGCACCAACGTCTGGCTGCACCCGCTGTCCACCCGGCACGCCGAGGTGCTGCTGCTGCTCGCGCACGCCGGCGCGGCCGGGATGAGCACCGCGCAGCTGTCCCGGGCGCTCTACGGCGACGCCGAGCACCTGGTCACCGTCCGGGCCGAGCTGTCCCGGCTGCGCCGCACCCTGGGCGGGCTGCTGCTGGCCCGGCCCTACCGGCTGGCCCCCGAGCTGGACGTCGAGATACCGGACCTGTCCGGATCGCCGCTGCTCGAGGCCTCCACCGCGCCCGGGGTGCGCGCCCTCCCCCGCTGACCACGCTGCAACCCCGGTGCAACGGTTGTGCCCCGGGTCACCCGCCGGTGTGCTGGAGCTACCGGGAGGGGGTGGCGGTTGACCAGCGAGCTTCCCGTGCGGCCCGGTTCGACGGTCGGCGTGGTGGCCAACCCGATGTCCGGGCGGGACATCCGGCGGCTGGTCGCCCGGGCCTCGGTGTTCCCGAACGCCGAGAAGACCAACATGGTGCTGCGGCTGCTCGCGGCGACCGGCGCGGTCGGCGTGGACCGGGTGCTGATGTCCACCGACGCCATGGGCGTGGCCGGCGGGGTGCTCCGCGAGGCCGGACGGCGCCGCCCGGGTAGTCCGCGCTGGCCGGGGCTGAAGTTCGTCGGCCCGGAGCGGCCAGGAGGGACCGCCGAGGACACCCGGGACACCGTCCGGGCGATGCGCGCGGCGGGTGCGGCGGTGATCGTGCTGCTCGGCGGCGACGGGACGGTCCGGGCCGCCGCCGGGGCGTGCGCCGACACGCCGCTGCTGCCGCTGTCCACCGGCACCAACAACGCCTTCCCCGAGGTGTGGGAGGCGACCGTGGCCGGTACCGCCGCCGGGCTGTACGCCACCGGCCGGGTGGACCCGGATGTCACCTGGCGGGCCAAGGCGTTGCGGGTCCGCGCGGGGGCCGCCGAGGAGCTGGCGCTGGTGGACGTGTGCGTGTCCACCGTGGCCCACGTCGGGTCCCGGGCGCTGTGGCGGCCGGACACCCTGCGCGAGCTGTACTGCGCGTTCGCCGAACCGCACGCCATCGGCCTGTCCGCCGTCGCCGGGCTGCTCCGCCCGTGCGGGCGCACCGACCCCGGCGGGGTGCGGGTCCGGCTGGAACCGGACGCCGCCCGCACCGTGCTCGCGCCGATCGCGCCGGGCGTGCTGGCCCCGATCGGGGTGGCCGACGTGGGCCCGCTGCGGGCCGACGTCCCGCACCGGGTGGCGTGCGAGCGGGGCACGGTCGCGGTGGACGGCGAGCGGGAGATCGAGTTCGGTCCGGCCACCCCGGTGACGGTGACCCTGAGCCGGCACGGGCCGAGGGTGCTGGACGTGCGCGCGGTGCTCGCTGCGGCCGCCGACCAGGAGCTGCTCGTGTCCGGTGAACTACAGGAGGTCTGATGAAGGCAGCGAGATTCCACGGCCGGGGCGACATCCGGATCGACGAGGTGCCCGATCCGGTGGTCGGTCCGGGGCAGGTCGAGGTGAGCGTCGACTGGTGCGGCATCTGCGGCACCGACCTGCACGAGTTCCTCGAGGGGCCGATCTTCATCCCGCCGCCGGACGCCCCGCACCCGATCACCGGGGAGACGTTGCCGGTGGTGATGGGGCACGAGTTCGCTGGGGTGGTGTCGGCGGTCGGGTCCGGGGTCACCGGGGTGGCCGAGGGCGACCGCGTCGCGGTGGAGCCGTACTACGTCTGCGGGGAGTGCGTGGCCTGCGCCGCCGGCCGCTACAACGTGTGCCGCAAGCTGGGGTTCATCGGCCTGGCCGGCCGGGACGGCGGGTTTGCCGAGCGCTGCGTGGTCGACCAACGGTGGGTGCACCCGCTGGGTGAGCTGTCCACCGACGTCGGGGCGATCGTGGAGCCGCTGGCCGTGGGCTACCACGCGGTGCGGCTGTCCGGGGTGCGCGAGGGCGGTACGGCGGCGGTGTTCGGGGCCGGGCCGATCGGTCTGGTGACCGCCGCGGCGTTGCGGGCCCGGGGCGTCGGGCGGGTGATCGTCGTCGAGCCGGCCAAGGCCCGCAAGGAGAAGGCCGAGGGGGTCGGCGTCGACCACGTCCTGGACCCCACCGGGATCGACGTGCCGGAGGCGATCCGGGACCTCACCGGCGGCGGCGTGGACGTGGCGTTCGAGTGCGCCGGGATCGACGCCGTGCTGGCCGGGGCGATCGGCTCGGTGCATCCCGGCGGGACCGTGGTGAACGTCGCCATCTGGGGCCACGTACCCGCCGTGAACATGAACGACCTGGTGCTCTCCGAGGTCAACGTGGTCGGCTCGCTGGCCTACTGCGGCGACCACGCCGACACCATCGCGCTGCTGCGCGACGGGAAGGTCGACGCCGCCCCGTTCATCACCGGCCGGATCGGGCTGGAGGACCTGGTCGAGGGCGGGTTCCGGCAGCTCATCGAGCACAAGGAGGAGAACGTGAAGATCCTCGTCTCACCGAAGGACGTGATCGCATGACCCTGTCCACCACCGAACTCGGCGCGGACGCCCTGCTCCGGGCCTACCGCACCATGCGCACCATCCGGGACTTCGAGGAGCGGGTGCACGAGGAGTTCGCCAGCGGCGACATCCCCGGGTTCGTGCACCTCTACGCCGGCGAGGAGGCCTCCGCCGCCGGGGTCTGCGCCCACCTCGACGAGCGGGACGCCATCGCCTCCACCCACCGCGGCCACGGGCACTGCATCGCCAAGGGCGTCGAGGTCGAGGGCATGATGGCCGAGATCTACGGCCGCTCCACCGGCTCCTGCCGGGGCAAGGGCGGCTCGATGCACATCGCCGACCTGTCCAAGGGGATGCTCGGCGCCAACGGCATCGTCGGCGGCGGTCCCCCGCTGATCTGCGGCCGGGCCCTGGCCAGCAAGCAGCAGGGCACCGGCGGGGTGGCGGTGGCGTTCTTCGGCGACGGGGCCTCCAACCAGGGCACCACGCTGGAGTCGCTGAACCTGGCCACCGTGTGGAACCTCCCGGCGATCTTCGTGGCGGAGAACAACGGCTACGCCGAGTCCACCTCGTCGACCTGGTCGGTGGCCACCGACGACATCGCCGACCGGGCGGCCGCGTTCGGGATGCCCGGGGTGATCGTGGACGGCTTCGACTTCTTCGCCGTCTTCGAGGCGGCCGGTGAGGCCGTGGCCCGGGCCCGTGAGGGCGGCGGCCCGACGCTGATCGAGGTGAAGTTCACCCGCTACTTCGGGCACTTCGAGGGCGACCAGCAGCTCTACCGGGGCACCGAGGTGGCCGAGGCCCGGGAGAAGCTGGACTGCCTCAAGCGCTTCCGCGGCCGGGTCACCGAGACCGGCCAGCTCACCGCCGAGCAGCTGGACGCGGTGGACACCGAGGTGGCGAAGCTGATCGACCGGTCCGTGGAGACCGCCAAGGCCGCCCCCCGGCCCGGGGCCGAGGACCTGCTCACCGACGTCTACGTCTCGTACTGATCGCAGGAGGACAGAGGAATGGCACGCACTATCACCTACCGCGAGGCGATCAACGAGGCGATCGACCAGGAGATGGCCCGCGACGAGCGGGTCATCGTGATGGGCGAGGACAACGCCGGCGGCGAGGGCGCGCCCGGCGAGATGGACGCCTGGGGCGGGGTCCTCGGCGTCACCAAGGGCCTGTACGGGAAGTATCCGGGCCGGGTGATGGACACCCCGATCTCGGAGTCGGCGTTCATCGGCGCCGCGGTCGGGGCGGCCACCGGCGGTCTGCGCCCGGTGGCGGAGCTGATGTTCATCGACTTCATGGGCGTCTGCTTCGACCAGATCTTCAACCAGGCGGCCAAGTTCCGGTACATGTTCGGCGGCAAGGCGGTGACCCCGGTGGTGATCCGCACCATGTGGGGCGCCGGGCTGCGGGCGGCGGCCCAGCACTCCCAGTCGCTGCTGCCGGTGTTCACCCACATCCCCGGGCTGAAGGTGGCCGCGCCGTCCAACCCGTACGACGCCAAGGGGCTGCTCATCGCCTCGATCCGGGACGACGACCCGGTGATCTTCGCCGAGCACAAGATGCTCTACGACACCAGCGGCGAGGTACCCGAGGAGAGCTACGCGCTGCCGTTCGGCGAGGCCAACATCGTCCGCGAGGGTGGAGACGTGACCATCGTGGCGATCGGCCGGATGGTGCACACCGCGCTGGAGGCGGCCGGCGAGCTGGCCGGATCCGGCATCGAGGCCGACGTGATCGACCCGCGCACCACCAGTCCGCTGGACCTGGACACCATCCTGGAGTCGGTGGAGGCCACCGGACGGCTGGTCGTGGTGGACGAGTCGAACCCGCGCTGCTCGCTGGCCGCCGACATCGGGGCCTCGGTCGCGCAGGAGGCGTTCGGGGCGCTCAAGGCCCCGATCCAACTGGTCACCGGGCCGCACACCCCGGTGCCGTTCGCCGACTCGCTGGAGGACCTGTTCATCCCGGACGCGCAGAAGGTGGCCAACGCGGTGAAGACGGCCGTGGAGTGGCAGCGCTCATGACCGATGAGCGGATCCTGCGGGTGACGATGCCCAAGTGGGGCCTCTCGATGAAGACCGGGAAGATCATCGAGTGGTTCGTGGCCGAGGGCGACACCATCGCCAAGGGTGACGACCTGGTGGACATCGACACCGACAAGATCGCCGGGACCGTGGAGTCCGCCCACGACGGCCTGCTGCGCCGGATCGTGGCCGACGCCGGGGCGGATCTGCCGGTCGGGGCGGTCCTGGCCGTCCTCGCCCCGGCCGAGGTGTCCGACGCCGACGTCGAGGCGGTGGTGGCCGAGGCCCGGGCCCAGGTGGAGTCCGGTGAGCTGGAGTCCGACGAGGGCCCGACCGCCGAGTCCACCCTGGTCGACGGTCGGACGATCAGCTACCTGACCCTCGGCGCGGACGCCCCGGGCGAGCCGGTGGTGCTGGTGCACGGGTTCGGCGGGGACAAGAACTCCTGGCTGTTCGTCCAGCAGCCGCTGTCCGAAACGCACCCGGTGCACGCGCTGGACCTGCCCGGGCACGGCGCATCCGGCAAGGACGTCGGCGACGGGTCCCTGTCCACCCTGGCCGGGACCGTGCTGGGCTTCCTCGACGCGGTCGGGGTGCGGCGGGCGCACCTGGTCGGGCACTCCCTGGGCGGCGCGGTGGTGGCCCAGGTGGCCGCCCGGGACCCGGACCGGGTGGCCTCGCTGACCCTGCTGGCCCCGGCCGGTTTCGGTGCGCACGCCGACGCCGGCTACCTGCGCGGGTTCGCCGCCGCCGCGTCGCGCCGGGAGCTCAAACCGCTGCTCGGGCGGCTGTTCGCCGACGAGGCCCAGGTCACCCGGCAGCTGGTGGACGACCTGCTGAAGTATAAGCGGCTGGACGGGGTGGCCAAGGCGCTGGAGACGCTGCTCAGCACCCTGCTGTCCGACGCCGACCGGCAGGCCATCGACACCCGCGCGCTGCTGGAGCGGGCCGGCGTGCCGGTGACCGTGGTGTGGGGCTCGGCGGACCGGATCCTGCCGCCGCCGGAGGATGGCGTCGACAACCGGGTCGAGGCCGGACACATGCTGCACATGGAGGCCCCGGGCGAGGTGCTGGGCGCCATCCGGAGGGCGATTGGCTGAGGCACCCGTGAGTGGAAAGTAGTGCTATAGCACTACTTTCCACTCACGGGCTTCAGCCGCCGCTGATCCAGACCGTCTTCTGGTTGGTGAACGCGTGCAGCCCGAACACGCTGCACTCACGGCCGTAGCCGGAGGTCTTGATACCGCCGAACGGCACCGCCGGGTTCGACTCGGAGAACTTGTTGATGTAGATCATGCCGGTCTCGACCTCGTCGACGAACCGCTGCTTCTCCTCCGGGTCCTGGGTCCAGGCGCTGCCGCCGAGGCCGAACGGGGAGTCGTTGGCGATCCGGATGGCGTCGTCGGCGTCCCGGGCGTGGAAGATCAGCGCCACCGGGCCGAAGAACTCCTCCTTCGAGATCGGGGCGTCCACCGGTACGTCGGTGATCGCGGTCGGCGGGTAGAACGCGCCCGGCCCGTCCGGCCGCTGCCCGCCGGTGAGCACCCGGCCGCCGGCGTTGACGATGTCGTGCACCTGCTGCTCGATGGTCTTGACCGCCTCCAGCGAGGACAGCGGGCCGACCTCGGTGGCCTCGTCCATCGGGTCGCCGACGACCAGGGCCTCCAGCCTCCGCACGATCAGCCGCTCGAACTCGTCGGCGACCTGCTCGTGCACGATGAACCGCTTGGCGTTGATGCAGGACTGACCGGCGTTGAGCATCCGCGACGCCACCGCGCCGTCGGCGGCGGCGTTCAGGTCCGCCGACGGCATGACGATGAACGGGTCGGCCCCGCCCAGCTCCAGCACGCTGCTCTTCATGTTGTGCCCGGCCCGGGCGCCCACGGCCTGGCCGGCGGCCTCGCTGCCGGTCAGCGTGACCGCGTGGATCCGGGGGTCGTCGACGATCTTCTCGATGGCGCCCGAGCCGACCAGCAGGGTCTGGAACACGCCCTCCGGGAGCCCGGCGCGGGTGAACGCGTCCTCGATGGCCAGCGCGCACTGCGGCACGTTCGAGGCGTGCTTGAGCAGCGCGGTGTTGCCGGCCATCAGGGTCGGCGCGGCGAACCGGAGCACCTGCCAGTACGGGAAGTTCCAGGGCATCACCGCGAGCACGGTGCCGAGCGGCTGGTAGCGGGTGAAGACCTTCGCCCCGTCCACCCCGGGGTCGTGCGGCAGGTCCGCCATCAGCCGCTCGCCGTGCTCGGCGTACCAGCGGCAGGCCTTCGCGCTCTTGAGCACCTCGGCCTTCGCCCCGGAGATCGTCTTGCCCATCTCGACCGTGGCCAGCTTGCCGAGCTCGTCGGCCTCGGCCTCCAGGATCTCGGCCGTCCTGGTCAGCAGGGCCGCGCGTTCGGCGTACGACGTCCGGCGCCAGGACCGGAACGCGTCGGCCGCCCGTTGCAGCTTCTGCTCGATCTGCTCGCCGGTCAGCTCGTCGAAGGTGCGGACCGTCTCACCGGTCGCGGGGTTCGTCGTCGCGATAGCCATGCCCGTCCCATACCCGTCCGCCGGCGACGGCAACCTCCCCCGAACAGAGAGATCCCGGCGTCGGCTCGGCCGGCGCCGGGATCAAGGATACCGAGCCGTCCCCGTACTGCCCGGTATCCGGTGCCCACCTGCCTGCTCCCCAGCGGCAGGTGGGAGGCTCGCTGGAAGGGGTTGCCCGGTCTACCCGCCCGCTATGCACGGATCACCCGATCGGACCAGCCCACTCCCCTGGCGACTCCCGATCCGGTGGCCCGGCCCTCGGCTGCCGCGTCGGCATCGCGGACCCGGGCCGGGGCCAATAGGGTTGGCGCGTGGACGACCGCGGTGATGGCCACGCCGGCAGCGTGGATGGCCGGGCCGACGCCGTGGGGGGTGCGGCGCCGGATCGAGGCGTGACGGTGAGCGCCGATCCCGAGGCCGGCGCCGTCGTGGTGTCGGTGGCCGGCGAGATCGACATGCTGACCGAACCGCGGCTGCGGGACGCGCTGCACGACGCCCTCGCGCGGGCCGCCGACGGCACGCTCGTGGTGGATCTGACCGAGGTCAGCTTCTTCAGCTCCACCGGTATCGCCGCCCTGGTGGAGATCCACACCCTGGCCCGGGCCCAGCTGGCCGGCGTGTCCCTGGTCGTCCCGCCGGACAGCCCGCCGGACCGGAGCCTGACCGCGATGGGCCTGCGCACCCGGTGGGTCGTGCACGACACCCGCACGTCCGCGCTGCGGCACGCCGCCCGGGCTTGATCACCGTGGCGTGTGTGGAGGACGTTCCCCGGACCGGGCGACCGGCGCGATGAGCGGGCGTTCCGACGCCTGGCGGTCGACGTTGCTGAACGCCCTGTCCGACGCGGTGTTCGTGCTGGACGCGGACGGCAGCATCGTCGAGGTCAACGACTCCTTCGTCGACGTCTTCGGCTACGGGCCCGAGGGGCTGCCCTACCACACGCCCTACCCGTGGTGGCCCGACCTGGAGGACCGCGGCGACCACGACCGGGTCAACCGCGGCCTCGCCGAGTACCTGACCGGGGACGGGGTCGGGCGGTGGCGGCTGCCGCACGTGCACCCCAGCGGGCGGCGGATGTGGGTCGAGCTCTCCACCGCCGCGCTGCCCGCCCGGCTCGGGCCGGGGCACAAGATGGTCGGGATCGCCCGCGACGTCACCGGGGCGCACCGGGTGGCCAGCCGCGACCGGCTGCTGGCCGAGGTCGGTCGGGTGCTCACCGATCCGGGCGACCTGGTCGGCCGGCTGCGGAGCTGCGCGGAGGTCGCGGCCGCGGTGCTCGACGAGCTCGTGGTGATCATCCAGACCGGGCTCGACGGGGAGCTGACCCTCTCCGCCGCCGCCCACCCCAGCCGACCCGAACTGGCCGAGGCCGCCCTGCGGCTGATCCCGCCGCGCATCCCGCCGGCGCTGCAGCCCCGCTACCAGGCCGGGGGTTCGTTCGTCCTGCCGCACGAGCGCGAGGAGATGCGCACCGAGGGGCCGGGGGCCGAGTCCGCCCGGGCGCTGCTGGGCGAGCACTCCGCCCTGCTCGCGCCGCTGGCCGTGGCGGGCCGGGTGCACGGGATCCTGGGCATCGCCTCCACCCGGGGGACCGCCGACGACCACGACCTGGCCCTGGCCGAGGAGCTGGGCCGCCGGATCGCGGGGGCCATGGAGACCGAGCGGCTCACCGGTCTGGAGCGGCGGCTGCACGAGGCCAGTACCGCGCTGGCCGCCGCCGCCACCACGGCCGAGGCGGCCGCCGCGCTGGCCGCCGCGGTGCGCGACACCATGGACGCCACGATCTGCGCGGTGTACACCCCGGACCCGGAGTACCGGAACTGGCTGCGCCTGCGGCACGTCACCGGGCACGAGGACGCGATCACCGAGCGGTTCAGCGCGCTGCGGCTGGACGCCGAGGCACCGGTCTCCGAGGCGGCCCGGACCGGTACCGCGGTGTGGCTGCCCGACCAGGCCGCCTGGCAGGCCCGCTACCCCACCCTGGCCAGCGGCGGGGTGATGCGGGACGTGCACGCCGCCGTCGCGCTGCCCATCGGCCCCGGGGTCGGCGACGAGCTGCTCGGGGCGCTGTCCGTCGGTTTCGACCGGGACCGGACCTTCCCCCCGGAGGAGAGCCGGTTCGTGCAGACCCTGGTCGCGCAGGCCGGCCAGGCGTTCGAGCGGGCGGCGCTGACCGACGACCGGTGGCGGGTGTCGCAGGCGCTGCAGGACAACCTGCTGCCCACCGGGCTGCCGATCCTGGAGCGGCTGGCCTCGATCGCGCACTACCAGCCGGCCGGCCGGGACATCCACGCCGGCGGCGACTGGCACGACATCATCGCGCTGGACGACACCCGGATCGCGGTGATCGTCGGGGACGTGGTGGGCAACGGGCCGGTGGCCGCCGCGACCATGGGCAAGCTGTCCAGCGCGCTGGCCGCCTACCTGCGCGAGGGCCACGGTCCGGCGGCGGCGCTGGACCGGCTCAGCGACTACGCCCGCCGCCTCGGGCCGGCCCCCGGGAGCACCGCGATCTGCCTGGTCCTGGACACCGCCACCGGGGAGCTGCGCGGCGCCGGCGCCGGCCACCCGCCGCCGTTGCTGCTGGAGCCCGACCAGGTGAGCATCCGGTTCTGGACGGAGCCGAGCGGTGACCCGCTCGGCGTGCCGGACGCCGCGCCGAGGACGGAGGCCCGCCGCCGGGTCTCCCCCGGCGCCACCGTGCTGCTCTACACCGACGGGCTGGTCGAGCGGCGGGGCGAGGCGATCGGCGACGGTCTGGAACGGCTGCGCGGATCGGTGTCGGAGCACCTGCACACGGCCCCGGCCGACCTGCTCGGCGCGGTGCTCGACGGGTGCCTGCCGGAGTCCGGCCCGACCGACGACGTGGCGGTGGTGATCGCCCGGTACCTCCCGGCGGCACTGCGGGTGGAGGTGCCCGCGCAGCCCCACCAGCTCGGCCTGATGCGCCGCGAGGTCGCCGCCTGGGCCGAGGCGAACTGCCTGTCCGAGGAGAGCGGCTACGACCTGCAGCTCGCGCTCGGCGAGGCGGTGGCCAACGCCATCGAGCACGCCTACCGGGGCCGGACCCAGGGCACCGTGAGCTACGACCTCACCCTGAGCGGGAACTGGGAGCTGCGGGCCCGGGTCACCGACCGGGGCGTCTGGCGACCACCGCCGGACGACCCCGGCCACCGCGGTCGCGGCCTGGAGCTGCTCAGCGCGCTGGCCCGGGAGATGCGGGTGAGCTCCACCGAGGGCGGCGGCACCACCGTCGAGTTCGTCCTGCCCTGGACCGCCCGCGCCCGGGGCTGACCGCTCCTCGGTCCGTCCGGGGAGCGGCTGACCGTTCGGTAACCTGCGCGGGTGAGCGAACGCCGGGTCAGCGAGCGTCGGCCGGACAAGCGCGCCGAGGTGCTGCGCGAGGCGGCCCGGCTGTTCATGGCCTCGGGGTTCCACGGCACCTCGATGGACGACATCGCCTCCGCGCTGGGGTTCACCAAGGCCGCGCTCTACCACTACTTCCGGGCCAAGTCCGACATCCTCTACGAGATCTACTCCGCGGTCACCACGGCGGTGAACGAGCGGTTGGACAGCCACCCGGCCGACCTGCCGGCCGAGGAACGGCTGCACCTGACCATGCGCGACATGATGCACGTGGTGGCGGCCATGCCGGTCGAGGTCACGGTGTTCTACCAGGAGGGCCCGCTGCTGGGCAGCTGCCTGCCGCGACGCCAGGCCCGGGAGCTGCGGGCCCGGGAGCAGCGGTTCACCGACTACGTGGTCGACGCGGTGGAGGACGCGATGGAGGCCGGGGTGATCCGCCGGATGGATCCGACGCTGACCGCGTACGCGTTCATCGGGATGACCTCCTGGGCCAGCCGCTGGTACCAGCCCGGCGGGCGGGCCGGGGTGAACGAGATCGCCGACCTGTTCTTCGCCATCGGCATGGACGGGGCGAGGGACGCCGGGTCCGGGTGAGCCACTCAACCGCTCGGATGAGATCGAGTCGACCAGGACGGCAGTGAAGTGGCCTTGGCCTGCGCCTAAGTTCTCTCAACCGCTCGGTTGACTTTCCGCCTCGGCGACCCCTAACCTTGGCCCATGACGACGTTCGATCTCCGCCACGAGGGACGTACCGGCATCGAGATGGGCCTGGGCGTCGGGCCGCAGAAGATGCTCGGCTGGCCCTACACCGACTTCGCCACCGGCTGGTACGTGATCGGCTACTCGCACGAGATCAAGGCCGGGGAGGTCAAGCCGGCCAAGTGGTTCGGCGAGGACCTCGTGGTCTTCCGCACCGAGAGCGGGGTGCTGTCGGTGCTGAACGCGTACTGCCCGCACATGGGCGCGCACCTCGGCCGGCCGGGGCAGTTCGGCGGCGGAGTGTGCGGGGAGACGCTGAAGTGCCCGTGGCACGGCTGGCTGTGGAGTACCGAGGGCCACAACGTGGACATCCCCTACCGGCCCGGTCAGCCGGTGAAGGCCCAGGTCGGGCGCAAGCACGTCAGCGAGGTCGATGGCGTGATCATGATGTGGTACGACCACGCGGGCGGGGCGCCGACCTACGAGTGGCCCGGGTTCCCGTACATCGGGGACAAGTCCGACTACTACCCGATCGACACCACGGTGGACGGCCCGCACCTGGCCAAGCCGCAGTTCCCGTTCGAGAACAGCGCCGATCCGCACCACTTCAAGCACGTGCACGGGTCGGGGCTGGACGCCGAGTTCAACGACTACGACGTGGACGGGCCGGTCGCCAAGAACACCATGACCCTGGTGTTCGGGGCGGGCAAGGACGAGTCCTGGCTGACCCCGGACGGGCCGATCGAGGGGTACGTCGACAACTTCTTCTGGGGTGCCTCACTGGGCATCGCCCGGTTCCGGATCGGCGAGCTGGTGTGCATCCACCTGCCCACCCTGACCCCGGTCGACGACGACCAGTGCATCTTCTTCTCCACGGTCACCGGCACCCGGGAGCCCGGGGACACCGGGGACGTGCCGCGCGGGCGCAGTGGGAAGTTCATGAAGGCCCAGCACTGGCAGATCCGCAACGACTTCCACATCTGGCAGCACATGTCGTACAAGGTGAAGCCGATCTACACCGGCACCGAGGAGCAGACCCGCTACGCCTTCATCCGCCGGCACTTCGACCAGTTCTACCCGAACCCGGTCTACAAGCGGGGTTAGAGCACCACCAGGTCGCGGGGGCGGTTGTTCAGCCGCTCGCCGCCGCTCTCGGTGACCACCATGATGTCCTCGATCCGGGCGCCCCACTGGCCCTCGAGGTAGATGCCCGGCTCCACGCTGAAGGCCATCCCCGGCTCCAGCGCGCGCTGGTTGCCGCCCACGATGTACGGGTCCTCGTGCACGTCCAGGCCGATCCCGTGGCCGGTGCGGTGGATGAACCGGTCGCCGAAGCCGGCCTCGGCGATGATCCGGCGGGCGGTGGCGTCCACGTCCTGGGCGATGACCCCGGGCCGGACGGCGGCGCAGGCGGCCTCCTGGGCGGCCTGCAGCACCTGGTAGACGTCCTTCACGGCCGCCCCGGGCTCACCGCCGACCGCGTAGGTGCGGGTGCTGTCCGAGTTGTACCCCGACTCCAGCGGGCCGCCGATGTCGATCACCACGACGTCCCCGGGCTCGATCACCCGGTCGGACAGGTCGTGGTGCGGGCTGGCCCCGTTCGGCCCGGAGCCGACGATGATGAACGCCGGGTGGGTGTGGCCCTCGGCCACGATGGCCTCGGCGATGTCCGCGCCCACCTGGGCCTCGGTACGCCCGGGGCGGAGGAACTCCCCCATCCGGGCGTGCACCCGGTCGATCGCCGCGCCGGCGGTGCGCAGCTCGGCGACCTCGGCGGCGTCCTTGCGCATCCGCAGCTCGGAGATGACGCCGCCGGCCAGCACCTGCCGGGCGTCGGGCAGCACCTCGCGCAGCCCGAGCACGTGCCGCGCGGGCATGCCGTCGGCCACCCCGAGCCGGCGCGGGCCCCCGGCCAGGTCGCTGACCAGCAGGTACGGGTCCTCACCGTCGGACCAGGTGACCACCTCGACGCCGAGCTCCTCCAGCGGGACGCCCGCCCAGCCCGGGGCCTCCAGCTTCGGCACCACCAGGGCCGGCGGGGCGGCGTGGTCGTCCGAGCCGAGCACCAGCGCGGTGAGCCGCTCGTGGGTGCTGGTGTCTATCCCCAGCAGGTAGCGCAGGTCGGTCCCGGGGGTGATGACCAACAGCTCGACACCCTGCTCGGCGGCCTCGGCGGAGGCCCGGCGCAGACGTTCGGCAAGCAACTCGACAGCGACACCCATGCGGGCAGCGTAGCTAGCGGCGGGTGACCGTGGTGCGGCTGGCCGCCGACGCGGCGTTGCTCACCAGACCGCCGATCGCGATGCCGATCACCAGGTGGATCACCGCCTGGGCCACCTGCACGGCGATCTTGCCCGAGCCCAGGAACGGCGACACGACGGCGGCCACGGTGAGCAGCCCGACGATCCAGCCGAAGTACGACTGCGGGCTCGGGGTGCTGATCAGCAGCAGGTGTGCCAGCCCGGTGGCCAGCAGCGCGGCGGCCACCGCGAGGGCCACCAGGGTCACCGTGCCGGAGTCGCCGAACGCGCCGCTCTTGGTCGCCCCGAACAGCGGCAGCTTGAACACCACCCGCACGACCAGCAGCCCGACCAGGGCGACCAGCCCGGAGACCACCGCCGCGGCCATCCCGCCGGCCCACAACCGGCCGGCGTCGACCACGGTGCGTTCCTCCGTCACCGGCGGCTGGTACTGGCCCCGGGAGGTGTCACGTCCCGCCGGGCGGGAGTAGTCGTCACGGCCGGGCTCGCGGTAGGCGTTCACGCCGCACATCGTGCCTTCACGTGCCCGGACAATCCAGCCCGGGGTCGGTTCGGCGGGCATCCCGATCGGCTGAAACGCGACCTGGCAGGCTGTAACCGTGACTGGACCCTTGCTGTTGCTGGACTCGGCGAGCATGTACTTCCGGGCGTTCTACGGGGTGCCGGACTCGGTCGTCGCCCCGGACGGGCGGCCGGTGAACGCGGTGCGCGGCTTCACCGACATGGTCTCCCGGCTGATCACCGAACGGCGCCCGTCCCGGCTGGTGGCCTGCCTGGACCTGGACTGGCGGCCGGCGTTCCGGGTCAAGGCCATCCCCTCCTACAAGACCCACCGGGTCTCCGCCGGGGAGCTCATCGACGCGGCGGGTGAGCCGGTCGGCGGGGCCGGGCCGGCCGAGGCGGTGCCGGACGGGCTGGGCCACCAGGTGCCGGTGATCCTGGACGTGCTGGCCGCGGCGGGGATCGCCACCGGCGGCGCCGAGGGGTACGAGGCGGACGACGTGATCGGCACGCTGTGCGCCCGGGAGCGGTCGCTGCCGGTGGAGGTGGTCAGCGGCGATCGGGACCTGTTGCAGCTGGTCCGCGACGAGCCGAACCCGGTGCGGGTGATCTACATCGGGCGCGGGCTGGCCAAGGCGGAGACGTTCGGCCCGGTCGAGCTGGCCGCCAAGTACAAGGTGCCGGCGTCCCGGGCGGGCGACGCGTACGCGGAGATGGCCATGCTGCGCGGCGACCCCTCGGACGGGCTGCCCGGGGTGGCCGGGATCGGTGAGAAGACGGCCGCCACCCTGGTCTCCAAGTTCGGCAGCTGGCAGGAGCTGGTCGGCGCCGTCGACGACCGGTCGGACACCCGGCTGGCCGCCAGCGCCCGGGCCAAGCTGGCCGTCGCCGCCGACTACCTGGCGGTGGTGGAGCCGGTGGTCCGGGTCGCCCCGGACGCCCCGGTGCACCTGGACCGCAACGACTCGCTGCCGACCAAGCCGGTGGATCCGGACGCGCTGGGCGAGCTGGCCGAGCGGTGGGGGCTGAGCAGCTCCGTGGACCGGCTCACCACCGCCCTGGCGTCCCTGGAGGACTGACCGGGCCAAGCGCGCGACCCGCCGGCACGGAGTGCGGAGCTCGCGGGTCAGGACGGCCGCGTGGGTCGCACCCCGGCGATCTCCAGCAGGGTACGGACCGGGCCGGCGGGTACCGGCCCCTCCGGCCAGATCCCGCGCAGCTCGCGGCGCGGGCGCAACCCGTCGGGCAGGGCGACCCGGACCAGGCGGCCGGCGGCGATGTCGTCGCGCACCGCCAGGTCGGACAGCACCGCCGGTCCGGCGCCGGCCTGGACCGCCCGCCGGATCGCGGTGGTCGCCGAGAGCTCCAGGGCCGGGGCCGCGCGCGGGACGTCCGGGGCGGCGGCGGCCAGGGCGCGGTCGAGGACCAGCCGGGTGCCCGAGCCCGGCTCCCGGGCCACCAGCGCCGCCCCGGCCAGCTCGTCGGCGGTCGGCCCCCGCCGGCGTCCGGCCCACCGGTGCCCGGGCTCCACGACCAGGACCAGCTCGTCCCGGCCCACCACCGCCGACGAGAGCCCGGCCGGGAGGTCGGGCCCCTCGACGAACCCGACGTCCGCCGCACCGGCCAGCACCATCTCCGCGACCTGCCCGGAGTTGCGGACCACCAGGTTCACCCCGGCCTCGGGCCCCAACCGGGGCCGGAGCCGGGCCAGCCAGGCGGGCAGCAGGTACTCCGCGACGGTGAAGCTGGCCGCCACGTCCAGCCGGGAGTCGCGGTCGCCGCGCAACGCACCGATCGCGGCGTCCAGCTCCTCGGCGGCGGCGATCACCCGGACCGCCCAGTCGGCGAGCAGCGCGCCGGACTCGGTCAGCGAGCTACCCCGGGCACCCCGCTCCACCAGCCGCACCCCGACCAGCCGTTCGATGGTCCGTACCCGCGACGAGACCGCCTGCTGGCTCAACCCCAGCTCCCGGCCGGTCGCACCGAAGCTGCCGGTCCGGGCCACCGTCAGGAGCAGCTCCAACGAACCCAGGTCCGGTACGTGCGGCGACAGGGACACAACCCGAGCTTAGGTGTGGACACAAGTCTGATTTGTGGCCACCCAGTCCCGGGACCGGTACCGGAGCGCCGGTTCGGGGACCACGCTCGTCCCATGACCACGTGCACGCTGCCCCACCCGGACGCCGACCGGCCGGACCCGGTCCATCGGCCCGGCCCGGTGCACCCCGGCCGGACCACGCACCTCGGACCCAACTGGTACGCCTCGGTCATGGGTACCGGCATCGTGGCCAACGCCGCGGCCACCCTGCCCCGGCGCGTTCCCGGCCTGCACACCACCGCGCTGGCCGTGTGGGCCCTGGCCGCCGCCCTGCTCGTCGCGCTGACCGCGGTCTCCGCCGCGCACCATCTGCGTCACCGCCGGACCGCCCGGGGCCATGCGAACGACCCGGTCATGGCCCAGTTCTACGGCGCCCCGCCGATGGCGCTGCTCACCGTCGGCGCCGGGACCCTGCTCCTGGGCCGGGACGTCATCGGTGCCGACCTGGCGGTCCGGGTGGACGTGGTGCTCTGGTCGCTGGGCACCCTCGCCGGCCTGGCCAGCGCCGTCGCCGTCCCCTACCTGATGTTCACCCGCCACGAGATCCGACCCGACTCCACCTTCGGCGGCTGGCTGATGCCGGTGGTGCCGCCCATGGTCTCGGCGGCCACCGGGGCGCTGCTGGTGCCGCACACCCCGCCCGGGCAGCTCCGGCTCACCCTGGTGCTGGGCTGCTACGCGATGTTCGGGTTGAGCCTGCTCGCCTCGATCATGATCACCACCCTGATCTGGCAGCGGCTGGCCGTGCACAAGCTCGGGCCGGCCGCCACCGTCCCGACGGTCTGGATCGTGCTCGGCTGGCTCGGCCAGTCCGTCACCGCCGCCAACCTGCTCGGCGGGGTCGCCGGTCAGGCCCTGCCCGAGCCCTACGCGGGCGCGTTCGTCGCCTTCGGCCTGGTGTACGGGGTGCCGGCGTTCGGGTTCGCGCTGCTCTGGATCGCGCTGGCCCTCGCCCTCACCGTGCACACCGCCCGGCGGCACCTGCCCTTCGCCCTGACCTGGTGGTCGTTCACCTTCCCGGTCGGCACCGTGGTCACCGGGACCAGCGCCCTGGCCACCCACACCGGTTCGGTCGCCCTGGCCTGGCTGGCCGTGGTGTTCTACGCCGGACTGGTCGCCGCCTGGGCCACCGTCGCGCTGCGCACCGCCCGGGGCAGCGTCCGCGGCGAGCTCTAGCGTCCGAGGCGAGCTCCAGCGTCCGCGGCGAGCTCCTCCGCGCCCCGGGCACCCGCCGGGGCCGCCCACCCGGGTCAGGACGGGTGGCCCACGGTGTAGCGGCCGGCGGCGTCCTGCACCTCGATGGGCACCTCGGCGGGCGCGCCGTCAATCCGGACGGTGCAGACGAACCGCTCCCCCGCGGCCACCCGCTGCTCGGGTGGGCACTGCACCTCGGTCACCCGGCCCGAGCCGAAGTCGCGGATCAGCACCGTGCGCACCCCGTCCCGCAGCGCGGTCGGGTCGAACACCCGGGTCACGAAGAATCCGGGGGTGACGAACCCGAGCACGCCCACCGCGACGCCGGCGACCAGGCCCAGCGCCGCGACCGACGCCCAGACCGGCGGCCGGCGGCGGATCACCAGCCGGTGCGCGGCCCGTCGTCGCCCACGCCCGGCCGCGGTCGATCCTGTCCTACCGCGACCGGCCGCGCCGTGCCCACCGAAACGCCCGCCGGAACCGCTCATCAGCCGCCGCCGAGACCGACCACGCCGCGGCGCACCACCTTGATCGCCCCTCGGGCCGACCGCCCCACCGGGTCGTCCTTGCCGGCCACCGCGGCGATCTGGTCGAGCAGGTCGATCACCTGGCGGCACCAGCGGACGAAGTCGCCGGCGGCCAGCTCCTGGCCGTTCTGCGCCGCGGCGGTGAGCACGGTGGCCAACTCCTGGCCGCGCGCCCAGCGGTGGATCGGCCAGGCGAACCCGGCGTCCGGCTCGCGGGTGCGGTCCACCTTGTGCCGGCGCTCGTCGGACTCCAGCTCCGACCACAGCCGCACCGTCGCGGCCAGCGCCTCGGCCACCGGCCCCTGCGGCACCCGGGGCATCCCGCCGTCGTCCCGGCGTGACTCGTAGACCAGCGCGGACACCACGGCGGCCAGGTCGGCGGGCTCCAGACCGGCCCACACCCGGTGCCGCAGGCACTCGGCCACCAGCAGGTCCGACTCGCCCCACAGCCGGGACAGCGCCATCCCGTACGGGGTCACCGTCTCGCCGTCCAGGTAGTCCCGCTCGCGGAGCAGCCCGGTGATCCGGTCGAACCCCCGGACCAGGGAGTGCGTGGTGGAGCGGACCTTCTGCCGCAGCCCCTCGGTCTCCCGGTCCAGGCGGATCATCCGCTCGGCGAACCGGGCGTGGCCGTCCCGGTCGGCGCAGCCGTGGCAGGGGTGCGCCCGGATCGCCTTGCGCAGCGCGGTCAGCTCCACCCCTTCGGCGCCGTCCGGGTCGTGCCGGCCACCGCGTCGGGACCGGCCGCCGCTCGGGGCCTCGATCCCGGTGTTGCGCAGGCTGGAGGCCAGGTCGCGGCGGATCCGGGGCACCCGGTGGTCCACCCGCCGGGGCAACCGCATCCGGCCCAGCGCGCGCACCTCCCCGGCGAAGTCGGCCGCGCTCAACCGCCCGGCCCAGCGGTCCTCGGTGAGCACCAGCGGGCGCGGTTCGCCGGGTTGCTCGCACCCGGGGTCGAGCACCACGGCCAGCCCGGCCCGGCGGCCGGCAGGCACGGCGATCACGTCCCCGGGTTTCAACGCGGCCAGCGAGTCGGCGGTCGCCGCGCGGCGGGCGGCGGCCCCGTCCCGGCGCAGCGCCTTCTCGGCGTCGGACAGCCGTCGGCGCAGCTCGGCGTACTCGGCGAAGTCGCCCAGGTGGCAGGACATCGCCTCGCGGTAGCCGTCTATGGCCTCCTGGTTGCGCTCGATCCGCCGGGCCACCCCGACCACCGACCGGTCCGCCTGGAACTGGGCGAACGACTGCTCCAGCAGCGCCCGGGCCTGCTCGCCGCCGAGCCGGTCGAGCAGGTTGACCGCCATGTTGTAGCCGGGGCGGAAGGAGCTGCGCAGCGGGTAGGTACGGGTGGAGGCCAGGCCGGCGACCTGCGTGGGGTCCACCCCGGGCTGCCAGAGCACCACCGCGTGCCCCTCGACGTCGATGCCGCGCCGCCCGGCCCGCCCGGTGAGCTGGGTGTACTCCCCCGGGGTGAGATCGGCGTGCGACTCGCCGTTGTACTTGACCAGCCGCTCCAGCACCACGGTGCGGGCCGGCATGTTGATGCCCAGGGCCAGCGTCTCAGTGGCGAACACGCACCGCACCAGGCCGAGGACGAACAGCTCCTCGACAGTCTCCCTGAAC
>JAESFN010000410.1_pt1 | contig 43003 bp, 32 predicted proteins | sample 9269411 | NCBI WGS metagenome assembly JAESFN01 (sample SAMN14505399, study PRJNA617100) | algae metagenome | isolation source: Iphinoe sp. HA4291-MV1 and co-occurring heterotrophs from trail next to... | place: USA: Maunawili Falls, Hawaii | collected 2009-07-25
CAGATCGCCGCGCCGCAATCGATACTCCCACCGGTCGCCGAGATAGATGCTGCCCTCGACCGTCAGCTCGATACGCCCGGCACCGGGACCACCCGCCGGACGCACCCGCTCCATCCGAATGATCGCCGTGGCCTTGGCGCCACCGGCAAGAGGATCGCCGCCCATCGCGGTGCCGGCCAGCGCCCATCCCTCCCCGGCAATGGCGAGCTTGCCGTCCGCGCCCGCTCGCGCAAGACCGCTGATCACGTTGTTGGTGCCCAGGAACTCGGCGGTATAGCGGTTGGTCGGCCGCGAGTAGATGTCGACGGGCGCCCCCTCCTGCACGATGCTCCCGTCCTTGAGCAGTAGCACACGATCCGACATCGCCAGCGCTTCGCCCTGGTCGTGCGTAACGACGACGGCGCACAGGCCCAGATCGAGGATCAGCTTGCGGATCCAGAAGCGCGCCTCCTCTCTGAGCTTGGCGTCCAGATTGGACAGCGGCTCGTCCAGGAGGATCACGGTCGGCTCATAGACGAGGGCACGGCAGATCGCGACGCGTTGCTGCTGGCCACCGGAAAGCTGGAATGGAAAGCGCTCCTGGAGTGCGCCAAGGCCAAGATTCTCGAGCGTCGCCGTGACCCGCCGGGACAGCTCGGCCGCCGACACGCCTCTGAGCTTCAGTCCAAAGGCGACGTTCTCCGCGACCGTCTTGTGCGGCCACAGCGCATAGGACTGAAAGACGAGCCCGATATTGCGCTTCTCCGGCGGCACGGCGATGCCCGCGGCGGCGTCGAACACCGGCTTCCCGGCAATGGCGATGCGCCCGCGCTCGGGCACCTCGAGTCCCGCCATGCAGCGCAGCAGGGTCGTCTTGCCGCTCCCCGATGCCCCGAGCAGCGCGACGATGCGCCCATTCTCGGCCGTGAACGACGCCCCCTTGAGGACGTGCACGGGTCCCAGCGTCTTGTGGACGTCATCGACGACGAGATCAGTCATGCGAGCGCGCTCCGAGCCTCAGCGCTACGCCCATGCCGAGCGTGGTAAGGACGATCGAGATGAGTGACAGGGCGGCAATCGTATCGAGAGCCCCCGTGGCAAGCAGCGACACGATGAGCGCGCCGATGACCTCGGTGCCGTTGGCCATCAGATAGACACCGGTCGCGTACTCTTTGAGGAAGGTGATCATGATCAGCGTCCAGGCGCCGATCAGCCCCGGCCGGATGATCGGCACGACGATGCCTCGCCAGGTCTGGCCGACGGTCGCGCCCGTGACGCGCGCACCCTCCTCGAGCTCGGGCGATACTTGCAGGAGCGTAGCCTGGATCAGGCGAAGGCCGTACGACAAGCCGACAATGGTGTAGGCGATCCAGATGCTGGCCAGCGTCGGGCGCAGCGGCTTCAGCAGGGGCACGAACAGGAACACCCAGAACACGGCGAGGCCGATGACCAGGCCCGGCAGGGCGCGCGGCAGCAGGACGAGATAGTCGAGGGTTCCGGCCACCCGGCCGGTCCAGCGATGGGCGGCGAGCGCAACCGCCAGGTAGCTCAACACCGCGAGCGCGCCGCCCAGAACCGAGATCAGCACCGTGTTGATCAGCCCGCGGGTCAGGCTCGGCACCTCCAGCAGCTCCCTGAAATTGGCGAGCGTCAGATGCTGGGTCAGATCGACCCCCTCCCCCCAGCTATCCACGAAGGCGCGCAGCGCGATCCCACCGACCGGCAGGATGACGGCGATCATCAGCCACACGACGATGGCGCTCCAGGCCAGCACCTGGTTCGTCGGCCCGAGGCGGATGGCGGCGACGCGCGCACCCTTGCCGCCGATCGTCGCGTAGCGGCGCGCACGCGCCAGCAGTCGCCGTTGCAGCCACACGAGCGGAAACGTGATCGCAAGCAGGAACACGGCGACAACCGCCATCAGGTGGTACGAGGGCACGCCCATCAGCGTCGTCAGCTTGTAGATGTAGGTGGTCAGCACCAAGACGCCGCCGGGGTCGCCGAGGATCAGCGGCAGGCCGAAGCTCTCGAAGGCGAGCAGGAAATTCAGCGCCGTCGCGAAGATGAGCGCTGGCATGATGAGCGGCCACGTCACGTGCCAGGCGACCTGCCAGACATTGGCGCCCGCCGTGCGCGCCGCCTCCTCCAGGTCCGCCGGCAGGTTTTTCATCGCCGAGGATGCGTAGAGGTATACGTGCGGGACGTGAGACAGCCCCGCGATGACGATCAGCCCCGGTAAGCCATAGATGCCCCACGGGACACTGCCGAACACCTTTTTGAAGGCCAGGGACACGAACCCGCTCGGCCCGATCGCAACGGTGTATCCGAAGCCGAGGACGATCGCCGAAAAGAACATCGGCATGAGCACCAGCGGCTCCAGCCATCGCCGGCCGGCGAGGTCGGTGCGCGTCAGCAGGAAGGCCACCATGGCGCCGAGCGGCACCGCGACCGCCACCATGCCGAAGGCGAAGATGGTGGTATTCCTGAGCGCCTTCCAGAAATCAGGATCGGCCAGGACGAAAGCGTAGGCCTCGAAGCCGTGATGGGCAGTGCTGTCGAAGAACGGCCCCGAGAGAAAGCTCTGATAGACGATCAACCCGACGGGCGACAGCACGCACACCGCGAGCACGGCGAATGCTGCGATCCGGAACCAATACGCGTCGCCGCGCAGCCGCATGGAGATCTTTTCCTCAAGCCCCAGCTTCCGCCGGCCGCCACGACCTCGCCGAAGCGGTCGTGGCTCGCGACCGCGTCGCGCGGAGGGCTGCCCCCGACAGTGCCAACCCTCTCCCGCCGCCGTGGACGTGGCGGCGGGAGAGGGAAGCGCACTAGTTTGCTATCGATTTCTTCCATTCGGCAAGGAAATCGGAGCGCTTCTTGGGTTCGAGCCACTCGATGAGCTTGGCGCCGAGGGGAATGGGCTTCAGGTTGCCGCCGACGAGCTTTTGCAGGCTGTCGATGTTATCGGTACCCGCGGCAACGTCGGTGCGCACGGACGGCATGCCGCTGGCCGCGGCCGCCTCTTGACCCGCCTTCGAAAGCAGGAAGTCGAGCAACAGCCGCGCCGCGTTCGGATGCGGCGCGCCCTTGGTCATGACGACTACGCGCGAGAAGGCCGCCGTGTAGTCGCTCTGAAATGCGACGCCGATGGCCGGGCTCTTCTTCGCCCACTCGACCGCATAGGACCCGATCACGTTGAAGGCGATGGTGTGCTCGCCGGAGACCACCTTCTCGCGCATCTGGCCGGAGCTCGAATACGTCTTGCCCTCCGTGGCCCCGAACGCCTTGGCGAGCTCCCAGAACGTCTTGGTCTCGGTCGTGTCGTTCGTCGACCACAGGAAGCCCATGCCCGATTTTTCCGGATCGAACGTGGCGACCTTGCCCTTCAGCGCGTCCTTGCGGTCCTGCAGCACCTTGATCAGGTCGCCGCGCGTCTTCGGCACGGCGTCTGCTGGAAAGAGGTTCTTGTTGTAGATGATGGCCGCCGGCTCGATCGACGTCCCGAAGGCATGGTCTTTGTACTTGGCCCAGGCCGGGATGGCCGCAGCCTCGGGGCTGTTGACCGGCGCCGTCAGGCCCTTCTCCACGAGATTGACCTGCAGGTCCATGGCGCTCGTCCACACCAGGTCGGCAGTGACTTGCCCGGCCGCCGCTTCGCTGATGGCGCGATTGTATGAGTTGTTCGTGCCGAGGTCGTTCCAGTCGATCTCGATGCCGGGATAGGCCTTGCGGAAGGCGTCGAGCACGCCCTTGGCCTGGGCGGCATCCGTCGAGGTGTAGACGGTGACCTTGCCTTCCTTCTTCGCGGCCGCGATGACATCGGCGTAGTTCGCCGGATAGCCCGCGGGCACCGATTGCGCGAATGCTGCGGGCGACACAGCCAACAGGGCGGCGCAAGCCAATGTCGCACGTCGTGTGAATACCATCCTGGAGTCCTCCTTTAGGGTGCAGATCGTGCGCGGGTTCGTCCCGCGTTCGTTAGGCCGCGACCGCCGAGGCGACAATGCGGCCGAAGTCATCGCAACGGCAAGTTCCGCCGAGATCTTTTGTACGCGCTTTGGGATCCGCAAGCACGGTGTCGACGGCCGTGTCTATGGCCGAAGCCGCTTTGTGAAACGCCGCGTTGTGTTTCCGTGTGCCCAGCCAGTTGAGCAGCATTGCCACGGAGAGGATCATCGATGTCGGGTTGGCGATGTTGCGACCTTCGATGTCCGGCGCGGAGCCGTGCTGGGCCTGGGCGCAGCAGTGCGTGGCGCTCGCATTGATCGAGCCGGCGAGGCCGAGCCCGCCGGAGAGCTCGCTGGCGAGGTCCGACAGGATGTCGCCGAAGAAATTCGTCGCGCAGAGCACATCGAAGCGCTCCGGGTTCTTCACCAGATGCGCCGTCGAGGCGTCCACCAGGAGATCGTCGAGCGCGACATCTGGAAAATCCTTGTGGACGCTGCGGACGGCCTCGAGGAACAGCCCGTCGGTCATGTGGAAGCAGTTCGCCTTGTGGATCGCCGTGACCTTCTTGCGGCGCGTGCGCGCGAGCTCGAAGGACGCGCGGGCAATGCGTTCGGAGCAGTGCCGCGTGATCTTCCGCGTCGCGAGCGCCATGTCCGGGCTCGGCATGCATTCCCCGGAGCCCCGCGTCATGTTGCGGTCGGCATAGAAGCCCTCGGTCGCCTCCCGCATGATGACGAGGTCCATGCTCCGCCCCTCGCGCATGTTGTGCGGAACCCCAGGCCGCGTACGCGCCGGCCGAACGTTGGCAAAGAGATCGAGCCCGACGCGGAAGCCGGACGAAATGTTCCGCCCGCCCTTCTCGGCCGAAGGATAGTCCGCATGCGACTGCGGCCCGAGCACGATCCCGTCGTAACTCTTGGCCTTCTCGAGCAGGTCCTGACGCAAGGTGGTCCCGTGCTTCTTCAGGCTCGCAAAGCCGACGTCCTCGTAGTCATAGGACAGCCCCAGCCCGAATTTTCGGCTCGCCGCCTCCGCCACCGTGATGGCGGCCGCAGTGATCTCCGGCCCGATCCCATCACCAGGCATGACGATCCATCTCATCAGGCCGCGCTCCTTCGCTGCACGGGAATTGTCGATCCTCGTATCATTGGTTTTCATTGTGTACAAGACCAAATCGTGCCTGGGAGGGCCGCTTGCGCTCGAGAGCCCTCATGACATGGCGGCGCATGCGGAACGACGTCTCCACGAGGTCTCCGCGCGCGAGCGGATCGAGGATTTCCAGGTGCTCGACGGTCTCGGCGAGAACGCGCGCCCGATCGATCATCGATCGGTATTCCAGGAGCCGCCGCATCCGGTTGACCCGCACCAGCGCCTGATGAAGAAACGGGTTTCCGCTCATCCGCGACAGCTCTTCGTGGAAGGCCACGCCGATTCCGTGCAGTCGATCCGCAGGCCACTCCTTGTGGGCGCCGTCGCGCACACGCTCGAGCGTCTCGCGCAGGCGGGCGAATACGGCCTGATCCAGCACGAAGGTGGGCTCGAGAAAGCCGGCCGGCTCCAGCAACAGGCGCATGCGGTAGAGCTGCTCCTGCGCTTCCGCGGTCTTCGCGACGGGAAGAAGGCGCCAGCCGTAGCCCGGCTTGCGCTCGATCCACCCCTCCGAGGCGCCTCTCGAGAGAGCCGCAGTGAGCTCGGTTCGGCTCACCCGATAGCGCTGCAATAGAGCCGTCTCCGTCACCTCCTCCGGCACGGCATCGCGCAGCCAGTCCTCCGCGAGCGCATAGTACACGCGCGGCCCGACGGGGTTGCCGTTCGCGGTCTTCAGGGCGGCCGACCGCGACCTCGCGGTCAATGGTTTGACGAAGTAGCCACGGTTCGGCCGTTGCAGCACCAGGCCTTGCGCCTCGAGGAGGGTCAGGGCTGCACGGACGGGCGTACGCGACACCGCAAAGCGCTCTGCCAGACTCTGCGTATTCAATTTGGCATCGGAGGGGAGATCGCCGGCAACGATCATGGATGCGATTTCGGCCGCGATCCGCGCCGGCAGCGCATCGTGCTCCATGTCTTGCCTCCAAGGCTCCTTGAGGGCGTACTATAGACTTTTCATGCCGAAAAAGCCATAGCAGTGCAAGTGCCGGGTACGGCCGTACGCAGTGAGGCCGCAGTGACCATTGAGCTCGTCAGATCGCTGGAGACCAAGTCCCGGCCGCTGCGCATGGTCGACCTGGTCCATGCGTCGGATGGCCAGCTCGATCGTCTCCCCGTCGTTTTGCGCATTCTGCTCGAGAACGTGACGCGGACGGGCGGGCCCGATGCCGATGCCGCTCGCGAGGCGATCCTGGGCTGGCTCCCGCGCCGCACGAGCACCGCCGAGATCCCGTTCATGCCCGGCCGCATTCTGATGCACGATACGACGTGCGGGCCGGCCCTGGTCGACATCGCCGCCATGCGCAGCACGATTGCCGAGGCCGGCGGCGATCCCGCCCGCCTCCGGCCGATCGTTCCGGTCGACGTCTCGACCGATCACTCGGTGGCCGTCGACGCGTTCGCCAGACCGGATGCCCTGCGCATCAACATGGCGCGGGAGATGCAGCAGAATTCCGAGCGGTACCGGCTGATGAAGTGGGCCGCCGCCGCACTCGGGCTTCGTGTGCATCCGCCCGGCACCGGCATCATGCACACGCTCAATCTCGAGCGGCTGGCGCGCGTCGTCGCCGTGATCGAGCGCGACGGCGCCGCGTGGGCTGTGCCCGACACGCTCCTCGGAACCGACAGCCATACGCCGATGATCAACGGGATCGGCGTGCTGGGCTGGGGCGTCGGCGGCATCGAGGCCGAGGGCGTCATGTTGGGCCTCCCGACCACTCTGCGCATCCCCGACGTGATCGGCGTGCGTCTGACCGGGCGGCTGCGCGACGGAGTTCTGGCAACCGACCTCGCGCTTGCCGTGACCGAACGGCTGCGGCAAGCGGAGCTGGCGGATGGCTTTGTCGAGTTCTTCGGTCCCGGCATTGCTCACCTGTCGCCGGGCGAGCGCTGTGTCGTCGCCAACATGGCGCCCGAGTTCGGCGCGAACACCGGCTACTTCCCGGTGGACCAGCGGACCCTCGACTATCTTGCCGCCACCGGCCGAACGAAGGATCACATCCACCTTGTGGAGAGCTACGCTCGCGTCGCAGGCCTTTGGTTCGATCCGGCCGCCGCGCCGCACTACACCGACGTTGTCGATCTCGACCTCGGGCGCATCGGGGTGAGCCTCGCGGGCCCACGGCGGCCGCAGGACAGGATTGATGCGGGGACCACCCGCGAGGCCCTGGGGCTTTCCATGTACCGCGCGCACGCGTCGGATACGCCCCCACGGGCGCTGCCCCGCGCGCCGGTTGCAATTGCCGCCATCACGAGCTGCACGAACACGTCCGATCCGCGGCTTCTCGTAGCCGCGGGCCTCCTCGCTCGCAAGGCGCGGGCACTCGGGCTGAAACCCCGGCCTTGGGTGAAAACGTCGCTCGCGCCGGGATCGCCCGCCGCCGAGCGATACCTCGCCCGAGCCGGCGTGATGGCGGATCTGGAGGCCCTTGGGTTCGGCATCGTCGGATACGGATGCACGACCTGCATCGGAAACTCAGGCGCGCTGACGCAGGACATCTCGGCGGCGATTGGCCGAGGAGACACGGCACCCGTTGCTGTGCTGTCCGGGAACCGCAATTTTCCGGGCCGGGTTCATCCCGATCTCGATTTGGCCTTTCTCGCCTCGCCGCCACTGGTCGTTGCCTTCGCGCTTGCCGGCGACGCCGACCGAAACATCCTCGAGGACTCGGTTGCCGTGTCCTCGCAGGGGCGCGACGTCACCCTCGCCGATCTTTGGCCGAGCGGCGCGGAGATCGACGCCGTCCTCGCGCGTGCGGCCGATAGCGACGATTACGCCTTGGCCTATGAGCAGGCGGAAACCAACGCCGCCTGGGCCGCCCTGGACGCGCCGTCGGCACCGCTGTGGCCTTGGGACAATCGATCCACCTACATTCGCCGCCCTCCGTTTGCGTCCGTGGCGGACGGTGCGAGCCGGCTCGGAACCTATACGGCAAGCCCGTTGCTGGTCCTCGGCGACGACATCACGACCGACCACGTGTCGCCAGCCGGCCAGATTCCGCTGAACAGCGATGCCGCGCGCTACCTTCAAGCCATGGGAGAGACGGCATCGGATCTCAACGTCTACGCCGCCCGGCGTGGCAACTGGGAAGTGATGCTGCGCGGGCTCTTCACGAACAAAGCGGCGCGCAATTTTCTCGCACCCGACCTCGCACCCGGCACCACCGTTCACGCGCCGTCCGGCGATCGGCTGCCGCTGTGGCGTGCCGCCGAACGCTATGCCGAGGACGGACGGTCAACCGTCATCGTGGCGGGCGAGCGGTACGGCATGGGGTCGTCTCGTGATTGGGCGGCGAAGGGCGTGGCGTTGTTGGGCGTGCGAGCCGTGATCGCCAAAAGCTTCGAGCGCATCCATCGCACCAACCTGATCGGCATGGGCATTCTGCCGCTGCGGCTACCCTCCGAAATCAGTGTTGCCGATCTCGCCATCGCCCCCGCGACGACCATTGCGGTGGATGCACAGGCCGCGTCCATGACGCCGCGCGGCCACGCGCGTCTCATCGTTTCTACACCGGGGGGACCTCGAATCGCGATCGAGGCGACCGCGGCCGTCGAAACGGAATTCGAGGCCGCCCTCTTGCGGCAAGGCGGATTGCTACCGATGGTGGTCCGGCAAGCCGTCACCTGAACGGCGCACAAGCGTGTGGCAGGCTACGTCGCGGGAAGAGAACTGGCTGGGGCGCCAGGATTCGAACCTGGGAATGACGGAATCAAAATCCGTTGCCTTACCACTTGGCTACGCCCCATCAGCGAGCCCCCCTCCTAGCGATGTTCTGTCGGGGTTTCAAGGTGCGCGGCGACGGCGCGGCGGGAAGGTGCACCCACACCACGTTGACCCATCTGCAACATTCGATGCAGCCGCGCCTATTCCACGCGCAGGACGCTCAGCCGTCGCGTACGGCCGTCCCGGGTCGTCCAGGTCATCGACTGCCCCTCGGACAACCCCATGAGCGCCGTCCCCACCGGGGTGAGGATGGAAATGCGCCCCTCGGCGATGTCTGCCTCATCCGGATAGACCAGCGTGACGCGATGCAGGGTCTGATCCTCCGTCTTGTAGGTGACGGTCGACCCCATCGCGACGGCGTTGGAGGGAAACCTTGCCATCGGCACAACCGTCGCTCGCTCCACCTCCGCCAGCAGCTCCCCGGCGATCTCGGGGCGTTTGTCCAGGAGCCCTTCGGCGAGCGCGGACAGGCGCGCGTGGTCCGTATCGCGGATGACAATGTCGGGCTTGCGCCGGGCCTGTGTCGTATCGAGCATGTCAGCACCTGTTCTTGCGCTGGAATGGGCGGCCGAGGCACGGGCTGTGCCTGGGCCAGATTTTGTTCGTGACTTGGAGACTCGCACGGCGCTGCTAGGCCGCGCTCGGTCCGGGGTCGTCGTCTCGGGCCTCCGAACACACGGATCGCGACGACAGGTGCGTAACGCTGGACGCGAAAGGCTCACTTTGCCCGCATCCCAACTGCGCGATCAGTCTCCGCGCCGATTCGGGCTGGTATGCGACCCGTTCGATGATGAGGACTTCGGTTTCCCCGTCCGATCGCGCGACGGCAATCGGCTCCCCTTCCGCCTCGCCCAGCAGGGCGAGACCGCGCAAGGTGGACACGGGCAGAGTGATCCCCGGCGCCGGCGCCATCTCGCCATGGCTGAGAATGCGCCGATCGATCTCGCCGCCGTCGATCCGATAGTCGATCCGGCTGTTGATGGTCGCGACGCGGGGTGAAATGTCGTCCTGAAACACCACCTTTGCCGTCGCCAGCTTGCGACGCAAAAGGTTGGTGATGGCTTCGCTGTGGCCTTTGTCGCGGGCCAGCATGACTTCGAGAATGGTGTAGTCCTTCATGGTCAGATGACAACGATGGTCCGATCGGGACATTGGATAGCCTCCGGCGCGCCGGGACCGCAGATCCCGTCGCCAAATTGGATCAAATTTTCGCGCTGACTTAAGGGCCCCTGGCTGCAGGCATGACGCCGCGCCAGGGCTTACATGCCTGCGATCAGGCACGCTGCCTTGTGCTGAAATCGGCCGGAATTAATGAAACGAGGCATGTCGTCGACAAATCTCTCGGGTGGAAGAGGGCACGTTAGCATGGATTGCGTCACCCGACCACGACACCTCTCGACGCAGGCCGGCCGAACAATGCTATAGGGACGCCTCGATTGGTGAGCCCACACGACATGAACGACACGACAACGACCCACGAGACCGCCCTGGTCGAGCCGGCACGAGGCCCGCGCGTCAGCGAGGTCGCACGCCAGATCGCGCGCCGGCGCACCTTCGCGATCATCTCGCACCCCGACGCCGGCAAGACGACGCTGACCGAGAAGCTGCTGCTGTTCGGCGGCGCCATCCAGCTCGCCGGCCAGGTCAAGGCCAAGCGCGACGGCCGCAATACCCGCTCCGACTGGATGGCGATCGAGCGCGCCCGCGGCATCTCGGTTGTCACCTCGGTGATGACCTTCGAGTACGGCGGCGCCGTCTTCAACCTGCTCGACACCCCGGGCCACGAGGATTTCTCCGACCACACCTACCGCACGCTCACCGCCGTCGATTCCGCCATCATGGTCATCGACGCCGCCAAGGGCATCGAGGCGCGCACCCGCAAGCTGTTCGAGATCTGCCGCCTGCGCGACATTCCGATCATCACCTTCATCAACAAGATGGACCGCGAGAGCCGCGAGCCGCTCGAGCTTCTGGACGAGATCGAGAAGACGCTCGCCCTCGACACCGCGCCGATGGTGTGGCCGATCGGCAAGGGCCGCGAGTTCCGCGGCACCTTTGATCTGGCTGACGCCCGCGTTCGCCAGATCGAGGCCGATGCCGACGGCCGCAAGGTTTCAGGCCCCGATGATCCGCTGATCGACGCGCTACTCGAGCCGGAGGCAGTCGCCCCGTGGCGCGAGGAGGTCTCCCTCGTCGAGGATGCCTGCGGCAAGTTCGATGTCGCGCGGTTCCGCGAGGGCACCCTGACGCCGGTGTTCTTTGGCAGCGCGCTGAAGAACTTCGGCGTCCGCGACGTGCTCGACGCTCTCATCCGCTACGCCCCGCCGCCGCGCAGCCAGAAAGCCGCGACCCGCACCGTCGAGGCCGACGAACCGCAGATGACCGGAATCATCTTCAAGATCCAGGCGAATATGGATCCCAACCATCGCGACCGCATCGCCTTCATGCGGGTGTGCTCGGGGCGGCTGTCGCGCGGCATGCGGGTGAAGCTGGTCCGCACCGGCAAGACCATGGCGCTGACCGCCCCGCAGTTCTTTTTCGCGCAGGATCGCTCCCTGGCCGAGGAAGCCTACGCCGGCGACGTGGTCGGCATCCCCAATCGCGGCGCGCTCAGGATCGGCGACGCCTTGACCGAGGGCGAGGACATCACCTTCCTCGGCATCCCGAGCTTCGCGCCCGAGATCCTGCGCCGCGTGCGGCTCGAGGACGCCATCCGCGCCAGGAAGCTGCGCGAGGCCCTGCGCGAGATGGCCGAGGAAGGCGTCGTCCAGGTCTTCAGCCCCATCGACGGCACCCAGCCGGTCGTCGGTGTTATCGGCGCCCTGCAGCTCGACGTGCTGGCCGACCGGCTGACCCACGAGTACGGACTGCAGACCGGTTTCGAGACCGCGCCCTCCGATTCCGTGCGCTGGATCACATCGACCGACCCTGCGGCCCTCACGAGCTTCATCGAGAAGAACCGCTCGTCTATCGCGCTCGATCTCGATGGCGCGCACGTGTTCCTGGCGGCCTCGGTCTACGAGTTGTCGTGGGTTAAGGAGAAGAACCCCGCGATCGTCTTCGCCGATATGAAGACGACGACGGCCTAGACGTCGCTGGCCGGCAGGCGCGCCGTCCGCCACCTACTCGATCACGTCGTCGGCGCGCAGCAGCAGCGCCGGCGGGATGACGAGCCCGAGCTCCCGCGCCACCTTCTGATTGATCACCAGCTCGAACTTGCGCGGCTGGACGATGGGCAGCTCCGACGGCTTGGCACCTTTGAGGATGCGATCGACATAGTCCCCGACGAGATCGAACATTTCAGCCTGCGTCACCCCGTAGCTCGCCAGGCACCCCGCCTCCGCCATCTGGCGCCACTGGCAGATCGCGGGCACTCGGTACTTTTGCGCAAGCTCGCCGATCGCGGCCCGATAGCCCGCGAACATGGTCGATGCATTGATCGTGACCGCCTTGGCACCCGCCTTGCTCATGGTCTGGAAGGCCGTCTCCAAATCCGTCGGCAGGCGAACATCCACGGTGGTCAGCCAGACGCCGAGCTTGGCCGCCATCTCGGCGAGAACGCGCGGGCGATCCGGGGCGATCGTCGAGGCATCGTTGAGCACCGCAACGTGCTTCACAGACGGCACCAACTCGGTGAGCACCTCGAGCTTCTTCGGATCGATCTCCGACACCAGCAGGCTGACGCCTGTAAGATTACCGACAGGCCGCGCTATGGTGGTGCTGAACCCCTCCTCCAGAAAGTTGGTCACCGCCACGATGGGAACGGTGCTCGTCGCCGCGCGTGCGGCCCGCGCCGCGTCGGGACCGAAGGCTACGATGATGCTGGCGCCCGCGCGAACCAGGTCCTCGGCAAGCGCCGAAAAACGGACGGGATCACCCTCGGCAGATCGGATCTCGAGTCGGATGGTTTGCCCCTGAACGTGCCCGCGCGCGGCCAGCGCATTGAGCAGCGGCATTCCAGGCGTGCTCTCCGTATCCGGAACGGCGATACGGAGCCAGCCGATCAACGGCGGCTTGGCATCCTGCGCAAGCACACCTCCGGCCGCGCACAGCCACCACGCAACCGACACGGCCATCCACCACCGCACGCAACGATCTCCTCGCCGACGCCTCGTACGACTGCACGGGGCACGCCCGAATGTGCCCCAATCCGTCTATGACGTCACCTCGTGTCCAGGGTCTCAGCCGGCCGCAGGCCCCCTGGAGCATAGTCATCCCACTCCGGCGCGCTGCCGAAGCGGTTGGCCAGGAAATCGATCATGACCCGCGTCTTGGCCGCCAGATAACGGTTGGGGGCGTAGAGCGCGTAGATCCCCAGCGTGCTCGGTGGGTAGTCCGGCAGAACGATCCGCAGCCGGCCGCGCTTGATGTCCGGCCCGACGATGAACGTCGGCAGCGCCGTGATGCCGTTGCCCGCGATAGCCGCGGCCCGCAGCACATCGCCGTTGTTCGAGCACAGGACGGAAGCGATCGGCACCACGATCGTCTCCTCGCCGTGAGTCAGTGGCCACCGCTGCATCGATGTGGTGTGCCCGTAGCTCAGACAGCGGTGCCGGGCGAGGTCGTCGGGGCTTGTGGGGGTGCCGTGCGTCTTGAGGTAGGCGGGCGAGGCCACCAGCACCCGGTGCGCCGGCGCCAGCTTACGGGCGATCAGGCTCGAATCCGACAGCACCCCGATCCGCACCGTGACGTCGACGCCCTCCTCGAGCGGATCAATGAAACGGTCGTTCAGCGTTAGCTCGACCTTGAGATCGGGATAGACCGCCGCAAAGTCCGCGACCGCCGCTCCCAGATACCGGATGCCGAACGACATCGGACCGTTGACCTTCAGCACGCCGCGGGGCTCGTCGTGCAGCCGCGACACCTGCAGCTCGGTTTCCTCGATCGACGCCAGGATATCGACGCAGCGCTCGTAGTAGGCGAGCCCCGCCTCGGTGGCGCTGACCCGGCGCGTGGTACGGTCGAGCAGGCGGGCGCCCAGCAGTTGCTCGAGCTCCATCACCGCCTTGCTGACGGCCGATCGGGTGAGCCCCAGGCTCCGCCCCGCCTCGGCGTAGCTCCCGAGCGCAACCACCTTGGCGAAGGCGTTCATCGCCTCGAGCTTGTCCATGACCTATTGTCGCCGAATTGGATGCAGTCTGCGCCAAAGACAGTAGATTGTCGGTAGATCGCCGTCAAACTAGGTTCCTGTTCAAGCAAGGGCGACAACCCGCCTCAACACGAGGAGAGGACCATGGCACTGACGCTGAGACGCGCCGAGGAACGCGGCCGGGCCAACTTCGGCTGGCTGGACAGCCGGCACAGTTTTTCCTTTGGCCACTATTTCGATCCCAAGCACCAGGGCTTCGGCCCCCTGCGCGTCATCAACGATGACCGCGTCGCGCCGGGCGGCGGCTTCCCGACCCACCCCCACAGCGACATGGAGATCATCTCCTATGTGCTCGAGGGCGCACTGGAGCATCGCGACAGCATCGGCACGGGCTCGGTGATCCGCCCCGGAGACCTGCAGCGCATGTCGGCCGGCAGCGGCATCCGCCACAGCGAGTTCAATGCATCGAAGACCGACCCGGTCCACTTCCTGCAGATCTGGATCATCCCCGAGCGGAAGGGGCTGGCGCCGGGGTACGAGCAGAAGACCTTCTCCGACGAGGACAAGCGCGGCAAGCTGCGGCTGATCGGCTCGCGGGACGGCCGCGACGGCTCGGTGACCATCCACCGCGACGTCGACCTCTACGCGACGCTTCTCGCGACCGGCGAGACCGTGACGCACGAGATCAAATCCGGCCGCGCCGTGTGGGTGCAGGTCGCCTCCGGCGAAGTCACGCTCAACGGCGAGCCGCTCCGCCCCGGTGACGGCGTCGCCATCGAGGAGGCAGGCCGGCTGACCCTGGTGGGCGCCTCTGAGAAAGCAGAAGTTCTCGTCTTCGATCTCACGCTCTGAACCACACGCAACGTTCAACTGGGAGAATGGACATGACCAGCAAGCTCGAGCTCCTGACGCCACAGAACAGCCAGCTCCTCTTCATCGACCAGCAGCCGCAGATGGCCTTCGGCGTCCAGTCGATCGACCGGCAGGTGCTGAAGAACAACGTGGTCGCGCTCGCCAAGTCGGCGAAGGTGTTCAAGGTGCCGACCACCATCACCACGGTGGAAACAGACGGCTTCTCCGGCAACACCTACCCCGAGCTGCTGGCCGTGTTCCCGGACAACGACATTCTGGAGCGCACCTCCATGAACTCGTGGGACGACCAGAACGTCCGCGACGCGCTGGCCGCCAATGGCCGCAAGAAGGTGGTGGTGTCGGGCTTGTGGACCGAGGTGTGCAACCTGAGCTTCTCTCTCGATGCCATCCGCGAGGGCAACTACGAGATCTACATGGTTGCCGATGCCTCGGGCGGCACCTCGGTCGACGCCCACAAGTACGCCATGGACCGCATGGTCCAGGCCGGCGTCATCCCCGTGACCTGGCAACAGGTGCTGCTCGAGTGGCAGCGCGACTGGGCCCGCAAGGACACCTATGACGGCACCATGGCCATCGTGAAGGAGCACTCGGGCGCCTACGGCATGGGCGCCGACTACGCCTATACCCACGTTCACAAGGCGCCCGAGCGCGTCAAGCACGGCAAGCGCATCGGACCCAAGCCCGCGAAGTGACGGCACCGCCGTTGATCCCGACGCAAGGAGATCATCATGACCCGCGTTCTCGTTCTCTATTATTCGAGCTACGGCCACATCGAGACGATGGCCGGAGCCGTCGCCGAGGGTGTCCGCGAGGCCGGCGCCGAGGCCGTTGTCAAGCGTGTGCCGGAGCTGGTTCCCGAGGAGGTCGCCAAAAAGTCGGGCTTCAAGCTCGACCAGAAAGCGCCGATCGCCACCGTCGATGAGCTGCCCGACTACGACGCGATCATCCTCGGGGTGCCGACCCGCTTCGGCAACATGCCGGCGCAGATGAAGAACTTCCTCGATCAGACCGGCGGCCTGTGGTTCCAGGGCAAGCTGATCGGCAAGGTCGGCAGCGTGTTCAGCTCGTCGGCCACACAGCATGGCGGCCAGGAGAGCACGATCCTGTCCACTCACATCGTGCTGCTCCACCAGGGCATGGTGATCGTCGGGCTGCCCTACTCCTTCCACGGCCAGATGGGCGTCAAGGAGATCACCGGCGGCTCGCCCTACGGGGCCAGCACCATCGCCGACGGCGACGGCTCGCGCCAGCCGTCCGCCAACGAGCTCGCAGGCGCCCGCTTCCAGGGCGCTCACGTCGCAAGGATCGCGGCCAAGCTCAAGGCGACGTGATCGCGGATCGCGCGCGAAGCAAAGCGTCGGCGGGCGTCCCTATCCGAGCCGGGTCATGGCGACTCCGGCGACGATGGTGACGGCCGCCAGCGCGCGCCATCGCGTCAGCGGCTCGCGCAGGATCACGACCGAGATGGCGGCGGCAAACAGCACGCTCGTCTCCCGCAGCGCGGCCACCAGCGCGATGGGGGCCACCGTCATCGCCCATATCACGATCCAGTAGGCGCCGAGCGACATCGCGCCTCCGGCGAGGCCGCTGCGCCAGTAGGGCCGCAGCGCCGACAGGCTGGACGCACCCCGCACCGCCATGAGCACCACCAGCATCAAGACACCGTCGATCAGGAACAGCCAAACCGCATAGCCGTGCGCCGAACCGTTGACGCGGGCGCCGAGCCCGTCTGTCAGCGTGTAGCTGGCGATGAAAACCGACGTGCCGAGCGCGAAGAGCACCGCCCGCGCCTCGAGCCGTCCGCGCTCGCGCCCGCCCAGCAGCGACATGAGCCACACGCCGACCACGAGCAGGATCACCCCCAGCATGGCCAGCGGCGACAGCATCTCCGCGAAGCCGAGCATCATGATCACCGACACCAGCAGCGGCGCTGCACCCCGCGCGATCGGATAGACCTGGCCGAGGTCGCCCGCGCGGTAGGCCTGGATCAGGAACAGCTTGTAACCGGTGTGGAGGGCGGTCGACGCAAGGAGCCACGGCCACGCCGCCGGCCGCGGAAAGGCCACGAAGGGCACGGCGAGCAACGACACCAGCCCCGCGGCGAGCGCGATCAGCGTCACCGACAGGAAGCGGTCGAGGCCCACCTTCACCAGGGCATTCCAGCCGGCATGGAGCACAGCGGCCACCAGCACGGCCGAGAAGACGAGCGGCTCCATCTAGCGTTCCCAGATCCGTTTGCGGCATTCGCGTTCCCGCGCGGCAGGGCTGATGCCGAGATCCTCCAACCGGGCCGCTTCCAGCTCGGCCAGCACCTTGCGCTGCGCCATCCGGGCCAACCCGGCGGCGATCACGCGAGCGATCGCGGCAAATCCCCGACCAATGTTCGAAATCCACGCGTTGGTGTCCCTCATCCGCGCAAGTGAAGCTAGGATTCACGCAGAGAAAAGCGATATGATCGAACGGCAAATGTACGGAAAACTCACATGACGAGGCGGCTCCTTTCGCTGTCGGCGCTGCGCGCCTTCGAGGCCGCCGGGCGGCATGGTCGGATGACCACGGCCGCCGGTGAGCTGCACGTCACCCACAGCGCCGTCAGCCGCCAGGTGCAAAGCCTCGAAGCCGTTCTGGGCGTCGCCCTCTTCGAGGGGCCCAAGAACGCATTGCGGCTGACCGAGGCGGGCCGGCTGCTGCTGCCGGCGCTCACCGCCGCGTTCGATCAGATCGATGCCGCCGTGCGCCTCGTCGCCGATAGCGAGGACGGCCCCCTCGACGTGTCGTGCCTCGGCACCTTCACCATGCGCTGGCTCATCCCACGCCTGCATCGGTTCCAGGAGGCGCATCCGGAAATCGAGGTACGCCTGACGGCATCGGACCGCCCCGTGGACTTCGCGCGCGACGGCTTCGACCTGGCGATCCGCATCGGCACGCCACCCTGGCCGCTCGGCGCCGAGACCGCGGCCCTGTTTGCCGAGCGGGTCGGACCCGTGCTGGCACCACGCCTTGCCCGATCCTTCAAGGCGAACCCTGCCAAGGTGCCGCGCTTGCACACCCGTACACGGCCCCACGCCTGGAAAGATTGGTGCGCGCACTCGGGCACCGTCGTGTCGCCCGCGGCGGAGACGGAATACGAGCACTTCTACTTTATGCTGGAAGCCGTGACCGCGGGCCTCGGCGTCGGCATCGCACCGTGGCCGCTGGTCGCCGACGACATCCGCGCCGGACGGCTGGTCGCGCCCCATGGCTTCGTCGATAGCGGGCAGTCGTACGTAGCGCTGAGGCGCGCGCGAGCCCATCGGAAATCCTCGCTCTTCAGCGCCTGGCTCCAAGCCGAAGCTCGCCAGTTCGCCGCGTGACGAGAGCCGATGCCGGCGCCCGGGCATACCAGCCCCTCCCCCGGCCGGGTGGCCGCATCCGCCAAATCCGCCTAGGGTGGCGCCCCCAAAGACATGAGGGAGTGAGGTCGATGCTGCCTTCGCAACGCGCGCTGTTCGAGATGCCCCGCGACGTCTGCTATCTCAATGCCGCCGGATGGGGCCCGCTGCCGTTGCAGACCCAGCAGGCCGCGCGCGCGGCCGTCGGCCGCAAAGGCACGCCGTGGACGCTCGACGCCGCCTTCGCCACCGAGCAGAACGAGCGCACCCGCAAGGCCGCCGCCCGCCTCATCAACGCCGATCCCGTCGACGTCGCCCTGATCTCGTCGGTCGCCTACGGTGTGGCGAGCGCCGCCAAGATCCTGCACGTGCCCCGCGGCTCCCGCGTGATCGTGCTGCAGGACGATCACACCGCACCCGTGCTCGAGTGGCACTCCCGCACCGAAGCCCAGGGGTTCACCGTCGAGACCGTCGCCCGGCCCGCCGACGGCGACTGGACGGCCGCGATCCTCGCGGCCATCGAGCGGCCGGGCGCTGCACCGGTCGCCCTCGGATCGCTCTCGTCGGTGCACTGGTCGGACGGCGGCCTGATCGATGTTGGCCGCGTCAGGACCGCACTGCGCAAGCAGGGCGCCGCCTTTCTCATCGACGCCACCCATGGCGCCGGCATCGTCGCGATGGACGTGACGGCGCTCGACCCCGATTTCGTGATCTTCCCCACCTACAAATGGCTGCTCGGCCCCTACGGCCGCGCCTTCCTCTACGTCGCCAAGCGCCATCAGGAAGGCATCCCCCTGGAGCAGATCGCACCTGCCCGCCGCAATGTGCGCGCCGAGAACGACGTGTACTTCGCGGACACCCGCTACCTGCCCGACGCCCGCCGCTTCGATATGGGCGAGCGCGAGCACTTCATTTCGATGGAGATGGCGGCGATCAGCATGGAGTTGGTGGCGGAGTGGGGCACCGCCGCCATCACCGAGCGACTGCTGATGCTGACCGAGCGCATCGCCGACGGCCTGCGCGGGATTGGCCTGCACATCCCCGAGACGCGCCTGCGCGCGCCCCACGTCCTGAGCCTCGGGTTCAAGGGCGGATTGCCCAAGGGGATCGTCGACAAGCTCGCCGCGCAGCAGGTTTACGTCGCACATCGCCTCGGCCGCATGCGCATCTCGCCCCACGTCTACAACGACGAGGCCGACGCCGACCGCTTCGTGCAGGTGCTCCGCCGCCAGCTCTAGAAATCTCAGGGCGCCGCCGCGACGGGCACATCGCGGCGTTCGCGTGCAGACGCAAACGCCGCCTCGATGCAGGCGATGACGTGGCGGCCATACCGACCGGTGACCGGCACCGGCGCATTGTCGGTGATCGCCGCCACCATCGCCTGCCACTCGCGCTCCACGGCGCGCAGCATCCAGTCCGGCTCGGCGGAGTCGGGCACATCGCGCCACTGCCCGCCCTGGCCGATCGAGACGCCGCGCGCAAAGTCGATGCGCAGCACGCCGCGCTCGCACACGAGGTCCATGCCATAGCTCATGGCCCCGTCGCGGTAGCCGACGCTGGTCACCTGCCCGAACCGGCCGTCGGCGAACCGCAGCAGCAGCATCGCGCTGTCGTCCGCCGCCTGCTCGTGGAAGCACGCACCCGCCGCCGCCGAGACCGACCCGACCGCCCCGTCCATCAGCCAGATCAGCGCGTCGAGCGAATGGATGCCCGCGGTCATCAGCATGCCGCCGCCGGTCGCCGGATCGAGATGCCAGCCGCGGCGGTTCTCCTCCATCCACAGCTTGACCAGCGCGCTGGTACCGGTGACCGGCCGGCCGAGATCTCCGCGCGCGAGGATCTCGCGCGCCACCAGGCAAGGCCGGGCGAAATGCAGGATGTGCCCGACCATCAGCCGCACGCCGGCTTGCTCGGCCGCCGCGATCATCGCCGTGCATTCCGCGGCCGTGCGCGCCATCGGCTTCTCGACCAGCACGTGCTTGCCCGCGCGCGCAGCCGCGATCGCCATCTCGGCATGCAGGTGATGCGGCGTGGCGATGAGCACGGCCGCGACCGCCGGATCATCGATGAGCCGCTGCCAGTCGACATACGGCGTTCCACCGTGTCGGGCGGCGAAAGCCTCAGCCGCGCCCATCTCGTCCGCGCACACGGCTGCCACTTTAAGGCCGGGCGTTGCAGCGACAGCGCGCGCATGCACGGCGCCGAAATATCCGGCCCCCAGAATGCCGACCCCCAGCATGGCTCCCTCCCCGACGGACCCCGGTTCGGGCCATCGTGGTCGCCTTCACGGCGGCGGTCAAACCGCCCGGACGAGACGCCGCGCCCGACCCACGCGGATCACCTTGCTCCCGCCCGGCCCCGTCGCTATAAGGCGGGTTCGTTTCGCGGCGGGTCGGCCTGATGGCCCGTCGCAAGGTCGGGCGGAGCGTAGCGCAGCCTGGTAGCGCACTTGCTTCGGGAGCAAGGGGTCGGGAGTTCGAATCTCCCCGCTCCGACCAACACTTAGCCCTCAAATGAGAACACCGGCGGACGGATTGGCGGACGGATTGAGCCCATCTTCTGCGGATTCTCGGCCGTTTTGACGAACGTTGGGTCAGGGATTTTTTTCTGCCGCCGATGACAGGCGCTGCTTCTTGCTGCTTGCGATCTGACACTTTGATCGCGGACGTTCGTCTGCCGGGTCGGCCGACCACCGCCTCCCGGGCACCCTGTTGCGGGCACTGCTAACCAAGGCTTGTCAGGTACCCCTGGCTGTGGCGACGCCCAAGCTCGAAGCACATCTCCCAACGAGGCACGCAACCGATGAAATCCCGGAAGCCTTCGAGCGGCCCAGCTGTCGCCGGCCAATGCCTGTGCGGGGCCGTGCAGTTCGAGATGGAATACCCCGCGATTTGGGCTTGGCACGATCACAGCCGCACCAGCCGGCTTGCGCATGGCGCCGTGTACGCGACCTACGTCGGCACCTGGCGTAGGCGCTTTCGCATCACGGCTGGGGAGCGCGAGGTCAACCGTTTCGAGGAGAAGGAAACGGGCTCGGTGCGCAGCTTTTGTCGGCGCTGCGGCACACCCCTAGTCTACGAGCGCACTCGCTCGCGGCACGTGATCAACATTCCGCGCGCGCTCTTTCAGAGCCGCACCGGCCGTCAGCCGATTTATCACATCGCCATCGAAGAGATGCAGGACTGGGCCTACGCCGGCGAGCCACTGGTTCCGCTCAAAGGCTATCCCGGCGTGTTCTGGAAGCGATCCAAGAAAAAAAGTCGCGTACAGGAGGCCCGCCTCTAGGATCGATCGGGCCGCTCTGTTCGTGCCACTTTGGTTACCTGCGCAGCCTCATTCGGTGCGAGGAAAATGGTACTCGAACAGCATCACCGCCATCCCGTTCCAATCGGAGTTCCTCCTCACGGAACATGGTCATAGATAGATAGATCAGTGCTTCGCGTGCAAGCTTAAGTAGGCGCAACGTCCTCCTGGCGAAAGCCTCGGTACCGATGTGGATGTGGATGTCGCCACCACCTGCCGTCCCAAGTGCGAAGTGCTGGAATGTCAGGAACCGATGCTCCAGGCGATTGCGAAGAAGGGCAAGCTCCTTGCTATCGGGTTCGGCGACTTCGTTGAATGAATCTTCAAACAAGTCCTTGGACAGATAGTAGAGGCCCCGCAATGGAAGGTTCTGGCTTCCTTTGAAGGGCGCGTGCAAGCCCACGCGCTTCCCATCTGCATCCTCTTCCCACCAAATCTTTCGAAACGACACCTTGCCTGCCGGCACTCCAAGCATGAAATAGTCGTTCAGGAAGAGCGCAATCTTGTCAAACGTGGCATATCCCGCACGAAAGGCGGACTTCAATTCTTCCGTTCTATGGCCATATTCGGCTCCGTCGCCCATATCGAACAAGAGAACGTCACGGTCGATGTAAGACGGTGGCGTCCTGAAGAGCGCGCTGTACAAGCGATACCGGGCGCTCACAAACTCCTGCTTCAAGAGGTTGAAGTAGGCAGGGAAGCGTGGAGTCTCATCGAGCCTATACCCATGGCTGGGCAGGTGCATGACATCACGCGCCGCCACAGCTTCGGTACCCGCGTCGTTCAGCGGATTGAGGAATAGCCTCTCGTTCAGCGCCCATTCCCGAAACATGCGCTCACGGCCTCTGCCCAGACTGCATGCGTCGGCGATCGCCGGACCCTCTTGTTTCAAGTAAGCGACGATGTTCGCATGATGCCGCCTGAATATCTCCTCCGTCGCGGCACGCTCTCCTTCATCCCAGTCTGCGTCCTTTCCCAGTGCGAGTTCTGACGATGCTAGTGCCTCCTGAAGCAACAGCTTTCCATGGGGCCTGTCGTAGAGATTCCGCCCATACGCGGCCAAGCCTTTCGCGCGGTTTCCAAGAGCCATCGCGAAGCGCGGGCGCTTCGCGATCGCCAGGTCCCACTGCTCTATAGCGGCGATGGAGCGACCAAGTACGCTAAGACTGTTGCCGAGGTTGGTGCGAATGCGGCATTGAAAAAGTGTATCTAGGCCCGAGAACGCTTCCTCCTGTATCGCCTGCCTGAGGCAAAGGATCTCGGCGACGCGGTCACGTAGATCCCAGCTCCATTGGTCCGCGCCTTGCTGTTGGGCGCATCTCCCGAGGTGAGAATGGATATTGGCCTTGAAGTAGAGAAGGACAACCTTTGCGTGGCCCCGCATAGATTGAAGTTGCTTCGAACATTCGTTTCGAAGGCGGCTCAAAGACCGCCGATCCAAGGCGTCACCGGCAGCGTCTATTGCAACACCGAGCTCGTGCAGATCTTCAAGCATGCAACGAATCAATTCGTCCTGACGCTTGACTGTAGCATCATGCCCGAGCCTGCTCACGAACCGGTGACAACGCGCTGCAATAGTTGAATGCGATTGGCCGATGAACGATTCTCACAGCCGACAGATGTCTTGGTGGGTTTGGCTTGCCTCGCGTGCAAGCGCAGCCGGAACCGCCCTTGTTTATGGTTGTGCCGCCAAAACGAACAAGGCCGCTGGTTGGAATCGCGGCCCGGATATTTTGTCCCTCCCGTCAGGTGCCGCGCTGCACATCATACAAGCGACCGTCGACATGGCCGTTTTCGAGGGCATTCGCGAGACCATTGCGCAACGGCAGCTTGATCTCCGCGCGGCGTTGCCGACCGCGCCGGCACCAGTGGGCATCCTCACAGAGCGACGCGTGATTCAAATGGCCCTAGGGCAGACCGCTGTGCCCACACGACGATTGTACCCTCGCGAGAACTTGGAGGACGTTGTCGGGGCTGCCGCGGTCGATCTCGACATCGTTGTCGAGACGATCTCAAGCAGACTGGGGCTGCCCGTAACAAGCGAGTTCCCCCGATTGGGAACTTTTGAGATTTTCAATCTCAGACCTTGGGCTGATGCCTCGGTCCCGGTCGTCCTCGAATCCCAAGCGGGCTCAGAAAGAGCGAATGGCGCTGGCAATGGACTCGCTATTGTCCGAACGCAGGCATTTGCCCAGAACCAGCACTACGCACAGGTCACGTGCCGATGTGGGGGTGAAGTGATCTGCGAGGAACTTCTGGTTCTCCCACCCGGTCAGTTGCGGTCGCGGGAAATCATGCCGCCCGACGCTCCCGATGACGTTGCGTTTCGTCTGTTTAACGCCACCGGGACCCTGATCCATCGCGAGGAATTCACCTATCTGCGTGAAATACATCTAGGGATGGCCGTTGGCGGCCGCACAATTGAGATCGACGACGATTTCACGCATCGCGCGCGAGCGGTTCATGCAGCCGATGCCGCCAGCGTCGCATCTGTCCGCGGCCATTCGACCCAGCGCTCTCGCGTTCTCAATGCAAGGCAGGTTCAGCCTTGGCGATCGCATACCAATGCGGTGCGAGACTTGCTGACCCGGCATCGGCCCGCAGAAAGTTATGATCGTTGGTTCGAGCGCGGCATCAGTGAGGAAGTTGGCGTCGTCGTCCACTTCGATCACCTGCTTTCAAGCGCACGGGTGAAAGCAGCCATCTTGGTTGACCCGTACTTCGGTCGTGACGCCCTGCAGCGCGTCGTCCTTCGCATGCAAAGCCGCGATGTGGCACTCACCATCGTCACGAGCCTTCTCGGCATCGATCCGGACACGGGCACCACTGCCGCAAACGTCGCGTCCGATCTTGAGCAGGCCCTCAATCGCGCTCGTCTGTTTATCAATCCGGCTCTGCGGGTGATCAATTTGGTCGACGGGCCAAGGCAAGCTTTCCACGATCGCTACCTGCTCATCCGTCCGCACGAGGGCATCCCGCAGGTCTATCTTTTATCGAACAGCTTGAACAAGATGGCCGGCAATTGGCCATTCTGCATGAGCCGCCTGACCGGGGAGGCTGCAACGCGCGCAACCCAATACATCGAAGGTCTGGCGCATGGTAGGGACATCACGAACACCACCAAACCAACGATCACCCTCGTATGGCCGCCAAACGCCCCGGGGTCTTGATCTTCCTCCCTCTGTCGTCGCCGCACTTCGGTGGCTTCTGAAACTGACCCCACGTGTTTCGGCCGCAGATGTCGTCAGGCGCGCCCGGATTTGCGGGCTTGTTACACCGGCTACGCATTGGCAAGCGGATGGTCCCGCGTTCGATCATCTTGTCCGCCAGGCTTCGCGCCGGCGCCCCTCAGACATGCGACTTGCGGGGCTGCTGCTCTGCGGTGTTGGTGAGATTTACGCGCATAGCCATTCCAACCCATCACCAGCAATATTGCCTCTCCTGCGATCATTTTTTCAGCGCCACAGACAATTGATTGCGCTGCTCGACGGCATGACCGCCCCCGGCGAGGCCATACGACACCGACCCAGCCTCGATGAGGTCAGCGTGTCCCAATCTTTGCGGCGCACAGAGTTGTCATGTCGCACACTACGTCAAGCAATGTACGCGATTGATGCACCCTATGCGCTTGGAACTGGAGCGAACTTCGGGCCTCATTTCCTCGCGCCGCTAGTCGCACAGGTCCATATCGCAAGCCTTGATAGCTGGCTCTTGGTCAGTCATGACCCAGCCACCAATGCTGCGCTAGTCAGAGGCATCGCCGACAAGCTTCTGTGGCAAGACGCCGACCCGCTCGCCTCCGCCCTTCTTCGCTCCGATATTCCTCTGTTGAAGGCGTTGGGTGCTGCCTATGTCATTCGAGCCGCCGACGCCGACTTCGAGCAAGCGTTCAACAAGTTGGTCGAAAATGGGATTGCGCCTGGCGACGCCGCCTGGATGGGGGGGGGCGCTGTTGAAAACCGCCGTTCATCGCAGGTATCAGGCGGAATTTGCCGGCCGTCAGCCGCCGCCGCAAGGACACGAGGTGCCGACAGTTGATCGGATTGAAGCGGCAAACAAGTCCGTCGAGACAATCCTGACGCAGATGGCCCGGTGTTGGCCTGCCAACGGCCTTTGTGCAAAGCAGCTCACCGAGCTTGAGCCATGCTTTGTTGAAACTGCAGAGATCCGCTACCGCCTAGCAGTCAAATTGAACCATACCGGCAACCGGGCGGCGCTTCTCGATCGAAACCGCACAGAGCTGAAAGCATTCCTCGGCTTGTCCGCGCCTGCAGGGGTATTCGACGCGTACTTCCAGCCGGAGTTCGATCGCACCTTCCAGCTGATCTATTGGACCGCCATGTCACACGTCGCCCGCCGTGAGGGCGATTCACGGGGAGTGGGACGGCTCGCGAGCATTGCAGTCGAACCGCTGACGAAGCTGGCGGATCACCTTCTTCAGGAGCCCTACATCGCGGCGAGGCAACCCACCCAATTTCAGTCAGCTGCGTTACGCGCGGCATGCGCTTACTTGTTCGCATTGCTGGTCGCGGAGACCGCGCCTCCTGCCCTGCGAAACCAGGTTAGGAGGCTTCGGGAACTCGCACTGGAGCACGCTGGTTTACTGTTGCGCGCCCTTGGGGAGCACACTATCGGGGACGGCCGTATCCTCGACTGCCTGATACACAATTGCATCCATGTATTCCGGGGCCATTGTGGTCTCTCAGCCATTCTCCACGAGTGGCAAACTTCGCCTGACATGCCGATTTACCCAAAGGCTCTGGCAGCTTGGTGTGCGCCCTCGGAGACTGCGCTTCAAGAGGCACTCGAACTTTTCGGTCAAGTGGCGGTACCGCCCCCTTCCGCAAGGCAGCGGGCAGGTAGAGCGAACCGACTAGCGTCCCTCGCGGATCTTGCAGTTGATGCGTGCTGGGCTTCTCAGGCAACGGCCGCCTTTGAAGCGTTTTCACAAGCATGGCGCAATCATTTCGAGCCATGGCGAGGTCTGCTCGGGGAGCCCTGGCGCGAGGCACCGACGCAGCTGTGGCGGGCATTGGCTGCCGAGGGGCCAGAGCGCAGGCGCGTCCTCATTGAGCCTACGTTCCGCTCCTCGAACGTCTTCAAGCGCTTGACCGCCACGCCTTCACAAGACGGCAACCAGCTTTGATCGTCACCGATCGTTGACCATCTCCTCAAGTACAAGGAGCTAGATGCAATCGCTGAGGAGCAAGCGGGGACTAAGGTCGACTCGACCGAGCTCACTCGACGGCCAGAGAATTACTAGAAAGAAATAGGTTCCACCGTTGCTGTAAGGCGTCATTGTCAGGTGGCTTCTCTTTAGCGAAGGCTAACGTAACACGGTCAAATTTCTCGTACTCTGATCCCCTCAGACTTTTGCTTAGAGTAACCGCACAGGTCGCTGGATCAATGCCCAGTAGGTCCAGATCGAAAAGTGTATGCAGATCGCTTCGAAGTAATACTCCATTGGAAGCATGATTGTCGCCGGGGCCTCTGTAAGTCCGCAAATGAGCTGCTTCCAAAACGCCCAAGACTGAACAGCCGGAGATTGCGCAGCGCCCGTCGTAACGATCTATCAGTGCATCTCTGAAGTCACGCTGTCCTCTCCTAAGGCGAATTAATCTCAATGCTGCGGGGCGACGATCCTCACCCTCCGGTGTCAGATCGGGTTCGTCGTTAGCTTCATCATCAGCGAGAGATTCTAATCCGCCGGCCCATGCGCGCAGATGGTCACGGAATGCAGCCGAGGACCACGCTCCGACAAAGGCTACAATCTCATTTCGGTCCGCGGGCATGATCGAAAGCAACATGCTCTTGGAGAGTGCAAAGCGTCTTAGTTCGATTGCGCTGATGGGCCTCTCGGCTGCGATCCAATCTCCATCAAAGTGTGCACGAAATGTCTTGACCTCGATCGTGTCGAGCATCGGAGTACTAAAAACGTGGCCGCCCCTGCAATGGTATTGGCCGCCGCCAATCCTTGCGCGCCTAGCGCCGATGGAGCGTTTGCATTCTGGACAACGTGCTATCTGTTTCCGATCGGACCCAATCTCGATCCGCCTTATGCGACCAGCACCTTGCAAGCCGGTGCTAGAGCGAACGAATAGAATATCTCCCTCCTGGACCTGCTTGTGATTTTGGACCTTGCTGTCGTACTGGTAGGAGGCACCACTTTCATCGTCATAGGGGCTTGCACCGTCTCCAATTGCCAGCGCAATCCAGGCACGCGGACGTGCGAGGTTCTTCGTCGAGGTGCGGAGACCATCACTCATCGAGCGGTCGCACTCTTGCGTGATCCAGCGCAGTTACGGGCCGTCGCGCTGCATCGAAAGTGTCGACAAAGAACACGCTGTTCAAGGGAGCCCCGGTTGCGGCGATGGCGCTGCTGAAAGGCTCTGCCGCCAACGTAGTTCTACTCAAGCGCCAGAAGGGGTGGGCAAAGATATAGTGTTCGCCTTGTTTGCGAACGCAGGTGAACCGATCCCTTCCGACGGACGTGATTTGCCGATCGGCTGGATTGATACGCGCAATCTCTTCAGCGACTTGGCGTGCCAAGCGCGGCCAGTCTTCAAACTCGCGACATGCAGTCCAATCGCCATTTAGGCCAAACCGGTTTGGCTTGAGCATTGCTCGAAGGAAGCCCAGACCCAAGCGCCAATCGAGTAACCCGTGGTAGCTTCGATTGCTGTAGCGTTGAAGGCAGCGGTAACAAGCCTGGCCACACTCTCGACGGTGGTCGTCATTGAAGAAGGAATGCACGAGAGGATCACTCGGATCGTCCACGACCGAGCGGATAAGATGAATGATGAGCGGACTTCCATCTGGCTCGGGTTCTGCGAGTCGATTGGAGAAACCAGCACCGTTGACCAAGAAGTCTGCGATCTGGAGGAGTGGGCTTCCTCCACGCAATCTCGGCTCAAGCGTCTCGAATTCCTCCGGTGCTATGTCCAATTTCAATGCCGCTCGCTGAATGAGAATTTGACTAGCGCTTATCGCCGCCGCGCGCACGCTTGTTTGCCAAGGGGAGCGACCAATCCTTGCAAGAGCAAGGTCTGGAGGGATTGTTTGCAGTCCGAGCCAGATAGCTTCAGTCGTCTTCCGAGACATGATTCGCACGTCCTGGACAACGCCTTGATTGCCCACATCCCAACGATTTACGTTGTCGGAATAGGCACTGGCGGTAACAAATTGATTGCGAAGGGCAATCGAGTCTCGGTTCGCCGTTGGGAGTGCGACGCGCCGCTCATGAACATGCCGGATATCGTACCCAATCGGCTGGCCGTTGGGGCCACGAGGTCCTTCGTTGAGTCTAAAGATTACGGCACCACTGCCTGAGTGCATCGTAAGATTTGAATTAGGTTGAGATGCCGTTGCGACGTTATTGATTTCTGCAACAACTGTCCGCCGCAGGATTTCGAGCGGTTCGTTCTCTTCAACTTTTCTTGGATAGAAGTCGGTTCGGAAGCCGGCTGGCATGGCGAACAAGCGGAACTCTGCACTAGGAATCGTTGCTCCGCATTCACAGGGAATATCCAAGGTAGGTAGCGCAGGCTGCGCAATCAGACCACTGCAACTACTGCAACGGCCAAGATGCATCTCCTCCGTGAACCACCGGACCGTTGGGTCGATTGGCGGATAAAAATTCCTGTTCGAGCGCGGATCACGAAGCGCCCCTGTGAAGCCTATCGGTTCATGCGCTCTCTTATCGCGTATCAATCGTTGATGCGGAGCAAACTCATAGATCGCCACATCCAGATCCCTATCGACACTGTCCCAAAAGACTTGATCTGGTCGGTTCGTTCCGGGTCCAAGATACAGAGGCCTTACGCGGGTTGGCATGCCGTACATGGGCAGAAGGCCATATTCAGCCAAGAACTGGGCGAGTCCACCATCGTGCACAACTCCAGCGGCGGCGTTCCGCATGACTTCTTGCATGAGTTGTTCGGGTTGCGAGCGCTGGAGCAGTTGATCGACGCGTCCTGGCAGGCCGGCGCCAAGCACTTCACTGAATGTGTCCCGCACCGCAAGGGTGCGGATCAACGCTGCCCGCAATCGAACGGTCCAATTGGCGCCCGAGGCATAGAAGTCTCTGCACGGCAGATACTCACCGTGCACGTCGGGGCTGTCGTCTCCAGGCCAAGGGTCGGGGCCTTCTTGGCGCATCAGCCGGAAGGCTGCAGCTAGCCAAATCTTGCGCAAGAGCCGCAGTGGAATATCGGTATGCTCGATTGCAAGGAATGGTGGCGGTGGTGGATCTCCAGTGATCGAAACGGGGTGACGGAAATAGTGGAGGTCGTGGCTACGGCTTCGACACAGTGTGGCAACCAAAGAGAAGGCTTGTCCTCGACGTCCGGCTCGCCCAACACGCTGCTGATAGTTAAAACGTTGAGGAGGCATGTTGGCCTGGTAGATCGCCTGGAGCGATCCGATGTCGATCCCAACCTCCATCGTGGTGGTAACGGACAACATGTCGATCTCGGAAGCAGCTCTCTGCAGGTCGGGATCGTGATCGGGTGAGGGGGATACAAAAATGCCCCTAAAACGTCGAAGCCGTTCTGCCGGATCACTTGTTTGACCGGTCAGCTCTTCACAGCGAAGACGGAAGGCCGGTACACTTTCTTCAGCGCCGCGTATGATGCGATGGGCGAGGAAGTTAGAGCGCCAAAGCTGCTCGACCGCGCCTGTGGCTGCTTGAGGGAGTCTGCGGAAGCAGCGCGTACAGTAGTCTGTCCCCCGGTGTAGATGGACTCTTCCGCAGTTATCACAGCGATAGTAGGGGTCGCCTGCTTCGGCCAAGCGAATATAGAGCGTGTTGGCAGTAATGAGCCCGTTGCGATGCCCGAGGGTTGCTAGCTCGTCGAAGAGGGCTTGCAGTTCAGACCTTGGATCAGCTGGCCGAACCGCAGCGGCAAACCTGCGAACACGATTTGTCGGTGGAACAAGATCGCATGTTGGCCAGAGGGTGGTTTGATCCGAAACCCATCTATTGGATGAAATGCGATAGGCATCGGAAAACACGCGAAGCCACGCATCGAGCCTGTCCGCTCCGGGCCTGGCCCTTGGCACCAATGATGGATACCCAAGACCCGTCTCCTCAAGCGCGAAGTATGTTTTTGAAAACAAGACTTCATCAAAACAGTGCTCTTGCTCCTCTAGGACCTCTGTTCGCGCATTGTGCAGCGCAATCTCATTGGGTCCTCCGGTGCGCCACTGCCATGATCGATCGGGTCGTCGCTCAAATAGCTGTGGCCAGTCAAAGCCCTCTACGCGTTCAACCCCAGAGTCGTCTGTTGGATGCACACCCAAGCCGATCATCCCGCTGAGGAGCGGATTGGTGGCAGGCGTAGCTGTGGGCCCTGTCAGCCGTTCGATCAGTCCTGATAGTGGGACGCGTTGCCCGTCACCAGCTTGGGCAAGTGCCTGGATGCGCTGGGTAATAGCATTGATTCCATCCCAGTCAGATTGGGCGTAGAGTCGTTCTCTTTCTGCTTCAAGTTCTTGCCGTGTGGGTCCTTGATCTCGATTGGTGCGAAATTGACGAGCAGCCTCGATCAGAAGCTGACGACTTAGGTCCTGATGGTGACGTCTCTCGATATTCAGCGCCGCATTGGCAGCGTCCTGGCGACTGTCAGAAAAGACAATTGCTTTGGGAGAAGCCCCGCCAGCTCGTAGGAGTTCGAAGACCTCCGACGCGACAAGCTGCGAGGTCTTCCCGAAGCCGGTCCGAAAGCTCCGGATGGGCGAGAACCTAGGCTTTTTGCGCGTGCTATAGTCGGTACCGCATGCGGGACAGCAATCCGGCGCAGCTGTTCCCGCAGAGCTGGATGTGCGCCGATGGGAATATGGGCCGGCATGGACAAAGCGTCTTCCACCAATGACATCTGGCCCCAAGGGTAGATTTCCGGGAGGAAGAACGAGTCCGTTGCGAGTATCGAGGATCGCAAGTTCCCACGTTTCCCCTTGCCCAGTGCCCTCTGGCGCTGCGGTGGACGGCCAAAAGATCGCGAAGCTGTCGTAGGATAGGTCTTCGTAGTGACCGGTTGCTGCATTCTCTGGCAAACCTTCCAAGTCAACCGATGCAGGCAACAGCTCGACTGCGGAAGCGCCCTGCGCATCGCGCCCGCGCATGCCACCCATGAAGACTTGACCACAGGCTTCGCAGTACACCAGCTCGAAAGCGCGACGAAAATCACGCTGGTTGGTTGTGGTATAGGTCGTGCCGCGCTCGATGGTGACACCATCAAAGACTAGATCATCTCCGTCCATGCGCGGCGTCGCAAACAGTCCTTCCAAGCTTCGAACAAACGCATGGAGACGAAAGCTTGCGAGGGCATCTTGTTTGTTAGCGCCAAAAACGCTTGAGGACTGATCACCGAGCCCCCTGAGTATGAGCAAGCTGCGCAAGGCGCGCTGATGATGCGGCGCGGTTGATCCAAACAGCGCGGTGGATAGGTCGTCGAGTGACGTTGGTCGCAAAGTGTTCACAGTTCGCGTGCAAGCGTTTACGATTCTGGCGGCGGCGTTCGAGATTGCTTCTTCCGCGATCGTCGAAACGGGCGAGGACGATACCTTTCCGGTAAGCGCTCCATGACAGCGTCGAAGGGCGTCCTCGAGCTCCGGACCCGGACTTACAGAATTGATCAGCCTGTCCTCTCCGAGGACGTCAAGGAGCTGCTCGAATGGTTGGTGATCGAGGAGACCTGCAGCTTGGTTTGCGGGCAGTTCCGGAATTCCGGTGATGATGCAGTCGTGCCAGTACTCCGGAGATGTCGCCTGTGATGCTTCAGGGCTGGCATAGGTGCCGAATGGCCCGAAGAAGTGGTCTAGATATTTGAGACTCCGCTCGCGCTCGGGACCTGTTGTCGGTAACGATGCGCTCGACGCGAGAATCCGAAGCTTATGTCTCAGTTTCGGTTCGGCAAGGCCGAGCCGGTGGATTAGAGCGCGCACCAGGCCAGAGATTTCCGTCCCCGCCGACCCGCGAACCAAGTGCAATTCATCGAGCACCAAGAAGAAGCACGCATCTGGTTCAGACTCGAGCCAGCGGCGTGTGGATTGGAAAATGCTGTCTTCGACTTCGCGCGATAGCATGGTGCCAAGCATGGAAACGTTGGTGACGAGGATGTCAGGCGGAGTTGCCTGCATATCCCATCGTGAGCAAAGCTCTGCTCCGTCGGTGGACGGGAAAAGGTATCGTGTTGCCTCAGGCTCAGATTCATTGTTGCGCCTGGCCTTGGCGATGGCCTCGGCGTCATGTGTTCGCGCTCGTTCCTGATCACCCTCAATAGCCCTGAGTGCTTCAGATAGCTCGGACGATTTTCTTGCAACCCGCCGTCGCTCCTCCGCGTTCACTGTGCGTCTTGGATGTGTAAGATGCCCTGTAATAGGGGTTGCGCTGGTGTACCGGCCGAAGAAAATGCGGTTTCCATTGAGGCGTCTGTCCATCGTCGCGTGGGCTTCCGGAGAATCTAGTGCGCGACGGAGACGCGTCATCTGATCTTCGACGAGCGCGTTCATAGGATAAAGAATGATTGCGCGGACCGCTTTCGGGCGTCCCTGATGTTCCTGGATGCGACGGGCTACAAACCGCTCCGGCTGATCATTCCACCAGCGGTCCCGAAGAAACCCTTCTTGCGGTCTTGGCCAACGCACGGCTTCAACGGCAATTGTCGCAAGAATAGGCAACATGAATGCTTCGGTCTTTCCCGACCCGGTGCCCGACGTCACAATGGCCGGTCGCCCTGGGTGGCTGCCTCGCTCAAGCATCTTCGCTTGATGAGTATAGGGATTGAAAAAGCTGCGACGTTGCACCGTGGCGTTCGGTGCACTCTGTCCCGGAAACAGTCCCGATAGCGCTAGTTCGGCAAATGCGACCCGCGCGTCTCGGGCCAAATGTGCGACTGGATTGTCCTGAAAATCTTCTGCCGTTCGCTCCAGGCCCCAATCGCAAGTGCGATACCGAGGAACCGGCTCCAAATACGAGTCGGTCATGAGTGTTCCGGAAGCTCTCAAGAGCTCGCGGCGAGCATCAGCAAGGCCTCGATGGCGAATTCGAAATGCCGTGTCGATATACGAAATGAAGAATTCGCGAAGCCGCCGGACACTCCCCATTGGATCAAGCATACGTTGTGCCTCGGTAGCTAGTTGAATTGGCTTGATTTGGCCCGAGCAGCCAAAGCAGCGAAGCTTTTGCAGTTGCTCGACAACCCTTGGTTCGCGCCGGTTGGGTTGGAAAGAAGCTGTGCAACATCGACCGCCAAAGCGCGCGCTTCGGCGGGTTGCATCGATCCAACTGCGGCGCAAAATACTCGCGCTGCTCGCCGCGCTGCGTCCAAGGTGGTGTTTGCCTCAAGGAGCTGCATGGCAAGCTGAGCGGACTGCTCGGGTTCGACAGCACCCCTGAGGGGAGGGGAAAGGTGGGTCAAGGTATCCTGTCGTGTCTGCGAGGTCTCGTCTTTGATGGTAGCCGCGACCGCGGCGGGAGTGCTTTCGACCTCAAAGGGGAAACCTGAGACGAGGAGCTCGAAGGGCGGGAAAGATTGACTCTGTGCCGCGCCTATCGTTGCTGCGACCAGCAGGTTGGGCGGTTTCAGATCGGAACCTAGCAGCGAAGCAAGGCGAGGAAGCCATCGTCCAACCACTGCCAAATCGAGGTCATCGAGCACCACGAAAGCCGGTATGTCAGGATTGAGCTTGGCGGCGCGCCAGGCGTTCGCAAAACCGGTAGCGTAACCTCCGTCGGGCTGGCGCCAAAGGTCATCCAGGCTGATGATGGTCGCGTCTATTGGCATCCGCCAAAGCATGCCGCCACACACGGTGTCAGCGTAGATCTGTAATAGCTCTTCGGCATGAGAGCCAAACAGCAGCGGAACCTCGCCCGCTCGTATTAGGGCGTCGAACTCCAAGAGCCTTGTTTCAGACATGGCTGCTTGCCGCGCGGCACCCTTAAGAAGCTGCGGCAGTTCTGCGAGTCTGAAGGGGCTAGATTGCTGGGATTCTGGCTCGACCCACGGTGGGGCAACGACATCTTGGAGGCGCCCGGAGATTGATCCCCGAGTGAGCTTGACGATATCTAAAATGGGGCCAAGCATCTTCCCGACTTCGCCTGCCAAGATCGCGCGTTGCGTTTCGCAAGCCTTCTCGAGGTCCCTGATTTGGCTTTTGAGTTCTTCGGTACGCGCACTCGCCGACAGCGCTTCAGCTTCTGCGGTGTTTTTCTTTGCAATACTTGCTGCAAGCGTGCCTTCGATCCGAGCCCGAACGAGAGGCTCCAGCTCGGTGCGCAATGCAAGCTCCAGCTCCTGCCTTGCTTGAATTCGGCGGCTCTCTAGTTCTGCCAATACTGTTGGCGCCCTCATGAGCTCGTCGGCCAGGGACTGGGCAGCATCGAGCTTCTTGTCCAAACCTGGAAGGAAATCAGTCAGTCGACGAAGCATGGCATCGTCGGCGCTTGGGTCCCCCGAGAGTCCGCCGCCGCTGCGAAGTTCAAGCGCTAGTTGACGAACCACCTTCTGTCCGAGCTCATGCATCTGCCCACCGGCTTGGAAAGCCGATCTACGCTGCAGAGCACGAAGGACTTTTCGCAAGAAATTGGAGTCGGGCGACCAGTCGACTCTCCGCAAGACGACGGGATCTTCGGGGCCGCGAACTACAAATCGTCGCCCATTGACGGCGGGGCCGTTGGCGTAGGCGTGGGTGAATGCCCGGATAGGAAGAGTTTCCAACGCAAGGACATCAGAGGGCAGCCAGCGCCGCGTAATTGGATCTTGCATGAGGCGCAATCGGACGTAGGCATCCTTTTCGACAATGAAAATCGCTTCCGGTGTTGCCTGGGCAGGGAGGGAGACCCCATCTTCAACGATGGCGCGCCTAACAGCTTCGGAATCGCCTAGATGAGTTAGGTCAAAAACCTCCATAGGTTCTTGAACATCGACGGCGATGAAGTCGTCGTGGTTTTGGTCAGTCTTTGGTCTTGTGTTGGGTTGGACCTTGAATAAGCGCAATGTCCCTTCTGGGCATCGTTGGGCGGCACGTTCAAAAGCAAACACGTTGCCGAAAGGTGGAAACAGGCTCTGACGGTTGGTCAGATCAGTCCAACCTTGAGATGTCTGCATCTGCAAGGGTTCGATTCGAGTGAACTTCTCATGATCAAACAAGCAACGGCCGATGAAGAGATCACGCGTTGGCTGGATGGCTGGGACGAAGTTCATCGAGGTGCTCCGCGGCCAGACTGAGCTTGTAAGAGTCGAGCATATCTCGGCACTCGTCGACCGAGAGCGGCATCAAGCCTCGACTGTTTGTGGCCAGTTCCCTTGATTGCGTTGCCGAACTGCATTGAAAGCCAATGACTCGAGTCTGCATCACAAGGGTATCCATAGCCGTACCCGTTCGGGCGATCTGCGATCGGGCCGGGTGAGGAGAGGTGGGTGAGACGCAAGCGCCTAGCCGCCTGATCCGGAAGCCATCCGGCAGTAGAGGTACGGCGTACCAAGTTGCCCGAATGCTCGAACAAGGGCCGGTTGCTGCGCCTATAGGCTTCAACAATCGCGGCTGTTCTGTTCGACAAGGTGGCAATCACGGTCCCGGCTCTCGCCAGGGTGTAGATGTCTGGCGCGTCACGCTTCGTGCGCGACCAACGCTGAAGTTTGATGCCTAGGGCCTCAGCATCGTTCGATACAAAGTGCCCGCGACTCCAATCCCACATGGAGGCCGCATCCCGGAACTGCGTATCGTACACGCTTGCCCGCCAGCACGTCGGCGCGGAAGCGAACGAATGAAGCGGTGCCGATCCCAAGCTGACCTCTAGGTCGGTTGCGAGTTCGACGATGTCGACTTCACTCGCCACAAGGAGCGGGACTGACCACGGGCCGACGCCATGGCGAACTGATGCGCGGCCACCCTTCGCGCCGACGATTTTCAAGAACCTTTCGCGCAACGTTTGACAGGCAGCGCCGTCGAGTATCACAACCTTGCCAATGCGATACAGTTTGGGGGAAGTGAGATACCAGCGCCTGGCGCGCCAACGCGCGGCGACATGCGGCGTAAGGAAACCACCTTCGTGAAGCGCGCGGAGAATGTCCCATGGCGATGGGCCGCCGGTTCCAGTGATCGCCTGGATAAGGGGAATCAGGTCTGCTTCAGCCCATGACGATCTTCCAGCGGCGTAGGTTGCTTCAAGAAGATGAAGCAAGCGGTCCGCCGGTTGTGCAGACTGATGAGGAAGCGCGCGTACGCTAAGCGCCTCGAACAAAGGGCCTGGCTCGACGTCATTCTCTTGTGGCCAGTCATTTGTATCGGGTTCACGAAGCGTGCCGTGTTCAATGGCTCGGTCGACAAAACGCAAAATGATCTCAAATGGCAACGATACGGCATGTTCAGAGATTGCAAGCTTCCAAACCCCCGCGACCGGGTCTGGCGATGTCAATTCGACGACACCTTTGTCGTTCACATGCGTGGTTAACATACCGCGCTCGGCGCGAATTGGCTGAATTTCGATCTCTGCACCTGGCGATGCAGCAATAGAAGGAAAGAGGCGAGGTAGTCCGAGCAGGGTTCCTTGCGTGCGCACGCCGCCAAAAACTTGGAGCGACCGAAGACGTTCGTGGTGTTCGCCTCGATCGGCTGCACCAAAAACCTCCCCGAAGAGTTTGGACGAGATCTCGTCCGAGATATGCCATCCCGAATCGACCTGCTGCCAGCCAAGTCGATTCGAGGTTTGGGCTTTGATTGCGTCACTCGCGAGGACGCGGACAGAGCGCAAGTCGGGATCGTCTTGCCAATCCCATGTGCCCCACATGACCTCAACAAATGGAACAACACCGCTCACAACATCAGCGGCGATGCGGTCGACACCGATCCGCTTCTTGTCGTTGAGCGCCGCGATAAGGCCGAAGACTTCGCCAACCGATCCGGTGAGCGTCGCGCGACCATTCTCAAGTAGGTTCCAGGAAGCGGTCTCCAAAAGCGCCCTTGAGTCGGCCTCAATCTCCAGAACGGTATCCTTGTCGATGCTCGTCAGCATCCGAACGCGAGTCTGCGAGCGCGCATCACCTTCGGGAGTCTGTAGTGAAGGAAGTTCACTCACGAGCCGCCAAAAACCATGGTCGGCTAGTAGGCGATCGCCATTGCGATAGCGTTCTTCAAAGTCCAGAAATACGGCCTTGAAGGCATCGGACCATGCTTCGGCATCAAGACGTCTTCGGACAAGCGCAATGAGAGCCCTTGGCGAGGCAATATCCCTTCCCGCCAATAGTGATCCGAGACGTCTGCGGTCTGCCCTGGATGGGAAGGCAACGCGGAGGGAGTAGCCTATCTGACGCCAACTGCCCGGGTTCGGCAGCGCGATCGCACGGTACGGCTCGCCTTCCAACCTCTTCTGTTCGCACCAAGCAACCAACTGCTGCCACAGACTGGCAATTCCGCTCAAGCCAAGGAGCTGTGAATTCCAGCCAAGGACAGATTGAAGCCGCCGCCGATAGTCATTCACGGGTGCAAGGTCTGAAGACGCGGCGGCCACCACGCATGTGAGTAGCAAGTAGCGAAACCAACCAGGTCCCTCGCAATCATGGAGTGGTGCTGGGGTCCCTCTGCTCAAAGCCTGGAGGACGTCCCTACGATTGCTGAAGAGGGCAAGGAAACAGCGAAGAACTTCATCTGCCTCGGCTCTTGTTCGCCCTGTCGCAAGCGCGAGCTGCTCTGGCGTAGCATCAATGTAAGAAAGCGGACTCGTGCCAAACGGACCGTCACTACGAAGGTAGTGCCGGGCGAGAGCTGTTTCCCACTGCTGTGCAGTTGGGGTCAGTGCCAGAGAGCACTGAAATTGAACGCCAAATTCCTCCATGGTCCGGCCATGCTACCTCCCGCAAGGTGCTATGTGCTCTAGCAGGAAGCGGGCAGCGTGGCGAGGGGACCGCAATAGTTATGCCGTGGTGCGCTTTTCCGCAGCCTGCAGGCCCTTTCCGACTACGCCGCGTCGGCGTCCGATCGCCCCATGCTTGGGAACAACTCGCGTCGCCTGAGATCGGTCAAAACCGGCTGCAACGGCGAGTGCTTCCAAGAAGCCGTCCTCAAGCTTGAGGGTTGTGCAACGCACTCTTTGAAAGAAGCCAGCAGCAGCGCGTGTGGATAGAGGTGTGCCTTCAAACTTCAGGAAATCGTGGAGGTGAGGGTGGCGGTCAGCGAGCGGCACTTCACCTATAGAAACCCGATTGCGACTCCTGGCGGAGCCGCACGCAGCGGTTGGCCAGCGATGGTCATCTGACATGGGATGGAGAAGAGCGCAGTCAAATTCTCCGGGGTTGGCTATTCGCCTGGCGACCCATGCAGCAACCGGGACGCTCACGGCGTTCCCAATTTGGCGCCAACGTCGCCGGGCATGTTGTTCGCTCTTCCTCTCCGTAGGTAGTGTCCAATTCTCCTTGAAGCCTTGAAGGCGTTCGGCATCTCGGATGTCGGGTGTGCGGATGTTGCCGTTGCTTGGTGTCCAAATTGCTGGAGGTGAGGGAATCGAAAGGGCCGATCCGCCCTTCAATGTGGGGATGGCATCAACCGCCCAGCCGACACCAGTATTACCTTCGGTCCAGTAAAATCCGCGAGCGAGACGTTTGGCTCGGGCCTCACGGTGTACACCGGCGTCATCCGCAAACAGGACACGTTCGGGCGCGGTTCTACCGCGCGAGGCGACTATGAACACGCGGCGTCGCCGCTGGGGAAGGCCGAAAGCCTGACTGTTGATCACTCTGTAAGCCCAGTTATAGCCGAGGTCCTCGATCCTCTCGGTAATCATTTCGATCGCTCGCCCGCGGCTTAGTTGCAGCATGAACGGAACGTTCTCTAGGACGATCCACTCTGGTCGGCGGGATGCGCTTTCGACGAGGTCGAACATCCTGTTGACTAAGCTGGAGTGGGTGCCCGCAAGACCAAGCCGCGTGCCGACAGCACTCAAGTCTTGGCAAGGGAAACCACCGACGAGAACATCTAGCTGGGGGAGCTTGGTCAGCTTGCTGATGTCAGTGTGAAGCCTGACGTTGGGAAACCGCTCCTCGAGAACAGTCCGCGCGTCAGGATCGATTTCGCAGAGCAGCCGGCTATTGAAGCCAGCACTCCGAAAGCCTAACTCCAGTCCGCCTATTCCAGAGAAGACTCCGCCTACGACCATTTCCGTCGGCACGGCCTTGCCGTCCGCCCCTTATCCTAATCGAATCACTCGACCTCTCTCGATGTTACTACTCGAGTGCTTCCTTTGAACCGTGCCGTCAAGATTTTAGGCGTATCCCGCGCAAATCGACCTGGGGAGTGTTGCAGTTCACTGCAGCGACCAGTGCAGCTGAGAGTTCTGCTGGCGTTAGCCTTGTCCTACCTTTGAGCGCGCATTGCCATACCGTGATGATGCGCCATCCCGCGGCGCGGAGTTCGCTGACAACTCGTTCGTCTCGCTTTACGTTCGCGACCGTCTTTGCCCGCCAAAATTCCGTGCGGGTCGCAGGGAGCCGATAGAGATGGCAGTCGTGCCCATGCCAAAAGCACCCATTGACGAAGACAGCGACACGCCAGCGCCGCAGAACGATATCGGGCGAGCCCGGGAGACGCCGATCCGTCAGTCGGAAACGAAAGCCCGCGCGATGTAGCAGGCTACGAACCTCCTGCTCCGGCTTGGTGTCGCGCTGCCGGACGGCCGCCATCCGCTGGCTTCGCTGCTCACCTGTAAGCGTATCTGTCATCATGGCCCCATGCGGGCCGCCATTCGACCTGCAAGCCCACCATATCCGTCACAGATGTCCCATCCAGGTCGGAACTGCCGTCCCCCAACCAGACTTTGACAACGTAAACATAAGAAGCGCTATGTTCCGTGTTCGCGCCAATGTCCCTGACGTGACGCGCTTAGCGCTTCTGCGGTTTCGACACGATGTAGCCTTCGCCTGCCGCGAGAACATGGATTGCAAGAAATCTGCTAAGCGGGATCTCGCGCAAGGCCGAGGTCACTATCTCCCTGTAAGTCTCCAAGTTCATGACTTGATCGTACTTGCCGGCATAAACAATCAGCTCGCAGTCCGAGTGTTGATTTAGGCGCTTCCCCAGCAGCGTCTGCCGAACGCCGGCGAGATAAGCGGGATCGCGGTCGGCTGTGCTGATGGCTTCGTCGCGATTGGTGATCGAGCCGTCTGCCTGCTTGCGATAAGGACCCCAGCCGGAGCTTTGGCCAGCTTGATTGAGCTGCTCCATGTGGAGCGCGTGATCCTGACCCCAATCGCGAGGTCCATCATCCCAAAGTGGTCCAGCGGTAGTGACCTGCAGTCTGCGAACCAGCCCCTCGCAGCGGATTTCTATGTCGGCATCGGCTCCTTCAACACCAATACGAAATTCAACCGATAGAGGAAGACCCATATGCCGGCGGTAGTACCACGTTGGATACAGCTCCTCGTTCCTGGTCTTGATCCAGGCCAGGCGGTTGAGCCGCAGGTCGGCGTCCAGCTTGGGATCTGCGCGGCGAGCAGCAAGGAGACCTTCCTCGAACACAGAAAAGTCGGCGAAGGTGTACCAGACGCCCCTCGAGAACGGCCAGGTGATCATGCTTGGTTGCCCCACGCTGCTCGAACCTCCCCGATGGACACGCTAGGCTTCCCGTCATTCTGCTAGGGTTCTCGCATGCGTTTGCGGAAATCCGCCACAGCGCGGCCAGCGAGCCTGCCGAACTTCGACGCCTTTGTCTCGGGCTCGCGCTCGGCCTGTCCGGCTTCGAACTCCGCCAACCAGAGGCGCAGCTTGGCGCGATCCTCGGGCGAGTGCTTCGCGATGGCCTGTTGGATGTCTTCCAGGGTCATCCATGGAGAATAGCACTTCGAGCCCGCGGCCAGAACACGGCACGATCGACAGAGCGCCTCTTTCGGCTACTAGCGGTCACAGATTCTTCTCAGCGAGCTGACGGAAATCATCCGGAACCGACCGCGGGACGCCCAATGCGACCGGTCCGTAGCCGATGGCCTCCCATCCGAAGCGATCGCGAACGGCATCGATCGCGCGGTCGGCACCCCACCGCGCCCTACCCTGCTTGGACCCAGGGCGGCAGGCCTCATCCTCCAATCCAATCGGCAGCTCGAGCTGTAGTATCGGATGCTCTTCCAAGTTCGAAACCGAAATTGCCAGCAACGAGATGATCTTCTCTTGCGGGTGATCCGCCAGGGCCGCATGGACCAGTGCCTCGGCGACCTCGGCGAGCATTCTCGTTGCCGAAATTGGCGCCGGCAGCGTTACCGAGCGGGTGACCGAGCGCATATCCGCAAAGCGCACGCGCGCCGTCACGGTCCGTCCAGGTCGCGATTTGGCGCGAAGTCGGGTAGCGATCCTGTCGGCAAGGTGGAGGAGCGTCGGCCGGATGATCCGTTCCTCGGCAGGCCTTCTGCCAAGCGCAGACTGGGCTCCGGCCGAGTGCGAGCGCCGCTGCGTCTTGATCTCACGCGGGTCGCGGTTCCATGCCAGCGCCGAGAGCTTTTGGCCCAACGCAGGCCCGAGAAGGTTCTCGAGCCGCCACGGCTGAACATGCGCCAGCTGTCCGATCGTGACCACACCGGCATCGGCGAGCCGCGCCTTGGTGACGGGGCCGACGCCCCACATCAGCTCAACCGGCAAGCCGTGGAGGAAAGAGAGCTCGGCTGTAGGATTCACAACCACCAGCCCGTCTGGCTTTGCCACCTGCGAGGCGATCTTGGCGAGGTGCTTGGTGCGCGCTACACCCACAGAGATTGGAAGTCCTAGCTCCACGCGGACCCGTCGGCGTATCTCTTTTGCAATTTCGACCGGCGGACCAAAGAGACGCCCGCATCCGGTGACGTCGGCAAAGGCTTCATCAATGGAGAGGCGTTCAACGAGCGGCGTGAAATCGCCGAGCACCTCTATCGCAGCATCGCCGAGGCGTTGGTATTCCTTGAAGCTGCCGTCGACGAATTGCAGCTGCGGGCAGAGCTCGCGAGCGCGCCGCCCCGACATGCCGCCGCGCACACCGACGGCCTTGGCTTCATAAGAGGCGGCCAGCACGACTCCGCTGCCCACGGCGATGGGCTTGCCGCGCAGGGATGGGTCGAGCAGCTGCTCGACCGAGGCGTAGAAGGCGTCCAGGTCCGCATGCAGGATGGTGCCGCAACGAATTTCGTCGGGCTCTTCCATGGCCCGCCATCCAAATCAGGATCGCGCTTCGGGCTTCTGCCATCGGGCAATCTGCAGCGAAAGCTCGACGCGTCGCTGCCCGACCCTCATCGTCTGGGCCTGCATGAGTTGGAAGGCAGCCGCATCACCATGTTCGGCTCTGGCGCGAGCTACGGTATTCAGTGCGTCGTGCAGCCATTGCCATTCCCGGGCGACCTCTGCCTCTCGCGCCCGCAGCTCTGCCAGGCTTTCCATGCCAAACCTCCATGCGTGTTCCCTTTTTGTTCTGTAGCGCTATCCTGCGGGGATGTCCAGACCCTCCGAAGCCGTCCAACACTTGATAGACCGGGTGGCGTGGGTGAGAGCGGTTGGGTCATGGCTGACCGGCATCATTGGAGAGCGCGTCCTTGATACGGGTGATCGACATTGAAACCACCG
>JAESFN010000411.1_pt1 | contig 42950 bp, 42 predicted proteins | sample 9269411 | NCBI WGS metagenome assembly JAESFN01 (sample SAMN14505399, study PRJNA617100) | algae metagenome | isolation source: Iphinoe sp. HA4291-MV1 and co-occurring heterotrophs from trail next to... | place: USA: Maunawili Falls, Hawaii | collected 2009-07-25
CCGGGAAGTGGGAGGGCTCCAAACCCCAGACGGCCGACATGGACCCGGTCGTCGACCCCGGCGCGCAGCTGCGGGCCGACGCCCAGGCCCGCCTCGACGACGCCCGGCGCCAGCTGCGGGCCGCCGGGGACACCCTGGCCCGCGAGCTGCTCACGGCGTTCAGCCCCCCGGGCCTGCGGGACACCCTGCTCGCCCCGCTGCGCCTGATCGAGAGCGCGGGCAGCGGCTCCACGACGTTCGACGACGGCCGGGGCTTCCTCAGCGGCCAGTACCGGACCGGCCCGGACATCGACGGCCGGCTGACCCCGGACGGGGTCGAGGCGCACGCCCGGATCGCCCAGGGCTCGGCCGACCTCGCCTACCGCAACGGGGATCTGAGCATGCGCGGCCACGGCGAGGCGGAGATCGGCACCGAGCTGAGCGCCGCCGCCAGCAACGGCCCGGACGGGATGAAGGCCAACCTCGACTTCCACCACGGCGCCAAGGCGACCGCCGAGGTCGACACCCGCTACGGCGCGTTCACCGGGCACACCGAGGCCAACGCCAAGGCGGGCGTCGGGCTCTCCGGCTCGGCCGAGCTGACCAACCAGCGGGCCAAGGGGGAGATCGACGGCTACGCCGGGGCCCGCGCGGGCATCGAGCAGTCCGTCGAGGCCGGCGGGGTCAAGGCCGGAGCCAAGGCCGAGGCCTGGGCCGGGGTCGGCATCGCCGGCGGCTTCGACCTCGGCAAGGACGCCGACGGCAAGTGGCACATCGGCGGGCACTTCGGCGCGGCGCTCGGCGTCGGTGGCTCGGTCGGCGGGACCATCACCATCGACCCCGACGAGGTCGAGCAGACCGCGCGGGAGGCCGCCGACGCCGTCGGTCGCGGCCTGCGCGAGATCAACCCGTTCGACTAGCCGGCTCGACCCGCCGCGACTCACCGCCCGACCAGCCGCCCGACTCACCGCCCAACGCACCGCCCGACCAACCCGTTCGACCAGGCCGGAGACCTACCATGGCGACCACGCTGCCCATCCCGATCGAGTTCCGCATGCCCGACGACTGGCAGCCGGCCGCGCCGGACGAGGCCGGGGCCCCCGGCGCCGCGTTCATCGCGCTGATCCCCGACCGCGCCGGCGGCTCGGGCGTCGGCGGCTCGGGCGGGTTCACCGCGAACGTGACCATCGACGGTGAGGTGCCGCCGGCCTCGGCCACCCTGACCAGCCTCGCCGACCGGTCGGTGGAGATCCTGCGCGAGCTGGGCACCGGGGTGACCGTGCTGGACCGCACCGAGGTCGGGTCGCCGACCGCGCCGGCGCTGACCCAGACGGTCCGGCTGACCACCCCGGGCACCGGCGGCGCGGACCGGGAGCTGGTCGCGGCGCAGGTGTACCTGTCGATGCACGACACCCACGACCCGACGAAGCGCGCGGTGATCCGGCTGGCCCTCACCGCGACGGCCGCCCAGGCCCGCGCGATCATGCCGGACTTCCAGTGGTTCGTCTCCACCGTGCGCCCGGAGAACCCGCGCTCAGATCCGCACTGAACTCAGATCCGCACTGAACTCAGATCCGCACTGAACTCAGATCCGCGCTGAGCCGTCCTCGGTGATCGTCCAGCCGGGGTTGTGCGCCACCTCCCACACGTAGCCCTCGGGGTCGGCGAACGCCCCGGAGTAGCCGCCCCACTCGGCGCGCTCGGGCCGCCGCCGCACGGTGCCGCCGGCCTTCTCGACCTCGACGAACACCGCGTCGACCTCGGCCTCCGACCGGGTGTTGTAGGCCAGCTCGACGCCCGGCGCGCCGTGCCCACCCAGCTTCGTCCAGAGGCCGAACACCATGCCCCCGGCCTGGAAGAAGCACACCTCGTCGTCCGGCTGCTGCGCCCCGCCCCACCCGAGGGCCTCGTAGAACGCCCGCTCCCGGGCCAGATCGTTGACCCCGAGCGTGATCAGGCTGATCCGTTGCTCCATGCCCCCAGGCTGGCACGCCACCCCGACAGTTCCGGCGCCGCGGATCAGGCCCCCCGGATCAAGCGCAGCGGCTCGGTGTGCCGGTACCAGGTCCAGCGGTCGACCGGACGCGGGTGCGGCACCCCGTCCGACACCACCCGCGCGGCCAGGCAGCCGACCTGCACCGCCCGGCCGACCGCCGACGACGAGCGCAGCCCCAGCACGCCGATCCGGGCCGCCCGCACCGCCACCCCGTCCGGCGCCGACGGCGACACCTCCAGCCGGGAGGCCTGACCGCGCAGCACCAGCTGGTCGTCGCACCAGGCCACCCCGCGCATCGGCCGCAGCTCACCGCGACCCAGCAGCACGCCGCCCACGTCGTCGCGGACCAGCGGCACCGGGTCCGGCTCGCCGTCCCGGGCCAGCGCGGCGGCGGCACCGGGCGTGGTGGGCAGGCCCCACACGTCGGCCACCGCCGAGTCCGGGGCGGCCGGCAGGAACCCCACCGCGACCGTAGCGAGCCGTTCGGTGCGCAGCAGCCGCAGCACCACCGCCGCCAGGTCGGCGTCCGAACCGGCCACCAGAACCCGGGTCAGCTCCGGGCCCAGCACCGGCGCCAGGTCCTCGCGCGCCGGGCGGGACGGCACCGCGGCCCGGGGCAGGTCGGCCAGCGCGGGTGGTACCTCGGACACCCAGTCCGGCGTGGTCAGCAGCAGCGTCGTCATGTCCGGCGCAGCGTGCCACAGACCGGGCGACGTCCTACAAATCGCCATTCCCCCCGGCGGTGAGCTAATCTCTTTCGGGCCGCGAACGGCCGCTGAATACCCCAATCCCTAGCCAGGCCAGGAGTGGTCAGACATGCCCGCCATCGTGTTGATCGGCGCCCAGTGGGGCGACGAGGGCAAGGGCAAGGCCACCGACCTGCTCGGTGGCCAGGTGCAGTGGGTGGTCCGCTACCAGGGCGGCAACAACGCCGGGCACACCGTGGTCCTGCCCAACGGTGACAAGTTCGCCCTGCACCTGATCCCGTCCGGCATCCTCACCCCGGGGATCAAGAACGTGATCGGCAACGGCGTGGTGGTCGACCCCGGCGTGCTGATCGACGAGCTGACCGGGCTGGAGCAGCGGGACGTCGACACCAGTGGCCTGCTGATCAGCGCCGATGCGCACATGATCATGCCCTACCACGTGGCCATCGACAAGGTGAGCGAGCGGTTCCTGGGCAAGGCGAAGATCGGCACCACCGGTCGCGGGATCGGGCCGGCCTACCAGGACAAGATCGCCCGGGTCGGGGTGCGCGCGGCGGACCTGCTGGACCCGAAGATCCTGCGGCAGAAGGTCGAGGCCGCGCTGGAGTACAAGAACCAGGTGCTGGTCAAGGTGTACAACCGGCGCGCCCTGGACGTGGACGAGGTGATCGACACAGTGGTCGAGTCGTCCAAGAAGTTCGAGCACCGGATCGCCGACACCCGGCTGCTGCTCGACCAGGCGCTGACCGCCGGCGACACCGTGCTGCTGGAGGGGTCCCAGGGCACCCTGCTGGACGTCGACCACGGCACCTACCCGTTCGTGACCAGCAGCAACCCGACCGCCGGGGGCGCGGCGGTGGGCTCGGGGATCGGCCCGATGCGGATCACCAGGGTGATCGGCATCCTCAAGGCGTACACCACCCGGGTCGGCTCCGGGCCGTTCCCCACCGAGCTGTTCGACGCGATGGGTGAGCACCTGGCCAAGGTCGGCGGCGAGGTCGGGGTGACCACCGGGCGGGCCCGGCGCTGCGGCTGGTTCGACGCGGTGATCGGCCGCTACGCGACGCGGGTCAACGGGCTGACCGACTTCTTCCTGACCAAGCTGGACGTGCTGTCCGGGCTGGAGAAGGTGCCGGTGTGCGTGGCCTACGAGGTCGACGGGCGGCGCTGCGACGAGATGCCGATGACCCAGACCGACGTGCACCACGCCGTCCCGGTGTACGAGGAGCTGCCCGGCTGGTGGGAGGACCTCTCCGAGTGCCGCACGTTCGAGGAGCTGCCGGTGAACGCCCGCAACTACGTGCTGCGGCTGGAGGAGATGGTCGGCGCGCCGATCTCCGCCGTGGGCGTCGGCCCGGGCCGCGACCAGACCATCGAACGCTGACCGAACCCTTTCGCCCGCCGCTCCGTCATAGGGGTATGAGACTTCCTCTGGTCGCCGCGCTCGCGTTGAGCCTGGCCGCGCTGCTCACCTCCTGCTCGTCGTCCGCCGTCCCGGCCGGCCCCGGCGGTCCGCCCGGCGGCATCGTCGGGCGCGGCGAGGGCAAGGTCACCGGCAACCCGGACACCGCGACCCTGGTGCTGGGCGTGCAGACCCAGGCCCCGAGCGCGCAGTCCGCGCTGGACGCCAACAACGGCAAGGCCAACGCGGTGATCGCCATGCTCAAGGGCCGGGGCGTCAAGCCGGAGGACATCCGGACCAGCGAGCTGAGCATCAACCCGTCCTACGGCAACAACGGAAAGATCAACGGCTACCAGGTGAGCAACCAGGTGACCGTCACCCTGCACGACATCCCGTCCGCCGGGCGGATCATCGACGCGGCCGCCGAGGCCGCCGGGGACTCCATCCGGGTGCAGCAGCTCAGCTTCTCCATCGCCGACGACAGCGCGCTGCGCGACCAGGCCCGGGAGGCCGCCGCCAAGCAGGCCAAGGCCAAGGCGGAGAAGATGGCCGAGGCGCTCGGGGTGTCGCTGGGCCCGCTGCTCTCGGCCACCGAGAGCTTCTCCTCCCCGCCGATGCCGATCCCCTACGGCGCCCAGGCCCGGATGGACGTGGGCAGCGCGCCGCCGATCGAGCCGGGCACCCAGCAGCTGTCGATCACCGTGGAGGCGGTCTACGCGGTCGGCTGACCGCTGGCGAAGCACGGGCTCGGCGGCGCGGTACGGAACAGCGCGGTGCAGGAAGGCGAAGCCTCGGCGATGGCTGGTCGAGGCAGCGTCCGGTTGCGATGTGCGCGAAGCGGCACCGTACGGCCCAGAATGTGCGTCATCGCGCACATCGGGTCGGGCGTCCGCCGGCCGAGCCCGCCGACCGAACCCGCCCGCCGGACCGCACAGCTCGCCCGGCATCACCGCACAGCGCAGGCCGCTCGGCACAGCTGTCGCGACATGTGTGTCGAGCAAGGAGGGCTGTGCGGTCGAGGGGCATCGAGTCGGTCGGTGACGGGATCGGCGTGTCGGCGCCGCGGTTGTCGCCCTGCGTGATCATTCCTGAGATCATCGATCAGTTGGTCGTCACACATCCGTGTTGCTACTGAGGCGAATGTGACTCTCGTCGTTTAACCTCGGACGGGTAGGTGATCAGTACCGGCAGTGGACGGAGGGGCGCGTGCTCGAGGGGACCGGCTCCGTGTTCGCCCGCTGCCTGGGCGCCGCCGCTGCCACCGCTCTGGTCGTGCCCGTCACCGCCGCCCATCCGGCCGCGCCCCGGGTGGAGAACGCCGCGTACGCCGCCCCGCCCGCCGCCCCGACCTGCAAGCCCGGGCAGATCCTGGACCTGGCCAACTGGAAGCTCCAGCTGCCCACCGGGGCCAGCGAGAAGCCGTCGGAGATCCTGCCGGCCAGCCTGACCAAGGAGGTCAGCCGGCCGTTCTTCCACAGCCGGCCGGACTGCGAGGCCGTGGTGTTCCGGGCGCCGGTGAACGGGGTGACCACCAAGGGCTCGAACTACCCGCGCTCCGAGCTGCGGGAGATGACCAGGGACGGCAAGCAGGCGTCCTGGTCGTCGGGCTCCGGGGCGCACCTGCTCTCGGTGATCGGGGCGTTCACCGCGCTGCCGAAGGGCAAGCCGGAGGTGGTCGGGGCGCAGATCCACGACGCCGCCGACGACGTGAGCGTGTTCCGGCTCGAGGGCTCCAAGCTGTGGGTGACCAGGGGCGACAACCCGCACTTCAAGCTGGTCACCGACCAGTACAAGCTCGGGACGGTGTTCAACGCCGCGTTCGTGGTCACCCGCAACACCGTCGGGGCGTACTACAACGGTCGGCTGGTGACCAGCTTCCCCAGCACGTTCTCCGGCGCCTACTTCAAGGCCGGCGCGTACACCCAGGCCAACTGCAAGAACTCGCCCTGCCGCCCGGACAACTACGGCGAGACCACGGTGTACGACGTGGCCGTCGCGCACGTCGCCGACCCCGCCGGCGGCAAGGCGTGGGACGCGGGCGACACCACCACCAACGTCATGGTCCCGAGCCGTCCGACCGGCTAGTCCTCGCGGGTGAGCATGGCCTCCTCCAGGTCCAGCTCGCGCAGTACCCGGCGCAGCACCTCGTCGTCGATCCGGCCGTCGTTGCGGGCCTCCACGAAGACCTCCCGCTCGGCGACGACCATCTCCCGGCGCAGCCGCCGGTAGGTCGCCCCGGGGCCCTCGCCGGTCTCCGCGACGTCCCGGCCCAGCCGCTCCCAGGCGGAGTTCGCCCGCAGCTCGGCCATCTTCTTGAGCTTCATCGACGCCCGGGGCTCCAGGGTGCCGTCCTCGGTCAGCTCGTCCAAGCGGGCCATCGCCGCACGGGCGGCAGAGTGCTGGACCTGCGCCTCGGCCAGCGCGTCCTCCTGGGACTCCTCGCCGTGCACGCCGAGCCGGCGGATCAGCCAGGGCAGGGTGAGCCCGTGCAGCAGCAGGGTGGCCACCACCACGTAGAACGACAGGAACAGCAGCACCGGGCGGCCGGCCACGTCGTCCGGGATGGCGAACGCGGCGGCCAGCGAGACCACCCCACGCATCCCCGCCCAGGACAGCACGGCCGGGGTCTTCCACGGGGGGTACGGGTCGCGGCGGCGGATCCGGGGCACCAGGAACCGGGGCAGGTAGGTGGCCGGGAACATCCAGACCACCCGGGCGAGCACCGCCGTCGCGGTGACCACCAGGCCGGCCAGCAGCAGCGGTCCGAGCTCGCCGACCTGGGCGACCACCGAGGCCACCTGCAGCCCGATCAGCGCGAACACCACCGACTCCAGCACGGTGTCCGACGCCTTCCACACGCTCTCCGACTGCAGCCGGGTGGCGAACCCGGTCTCCGGGGCGCGGTGACCCAGGTACAGCCCGGCCACCACCACGGCGAGCAGCCCGGACGCGTGCACGTGCTCGGCCCCCACGTACACCGCGAACGGGACGACCAGCCCGAACGCGCTCTCGATCAACGTGTCGGTCAGCCGCTGCCGGATCCGGTGCACCAGCCAGCCGGCGGCCAGCCCGACGACCACCCCACCCACGCCGGCCAGCAGGAACATGCCCAGGCCCTGGACGAACGACAGCCCGGTGCCGACGGCGACCGCGACCGCCACCCGGAACAGGGTGAGCGCCGCCGCGTCGTTCAGCAGGCTCTCGCCGCCGAGGATGGTCATCATCCGCCGGGGCAACCCGAGCCGGCGGCCGACCGCCATCGCCGACACCGCGTCCGGCGGGGCCACCACGGCGCCCAGCACCAGCGCCGAGGTCAGCGTGATGGGCAGGCCGAGATGCGGCAGCACCCACCAGGCGACCAGCCCGACCGCCGCCGTGGAGAAGATCACCAGCCCGACGGCGAGCAGCCCGATCGGCCGCAGGTTGGCCCGCATGCCCAGGTAGGACGAGTCCAGCGCGGCGGAGTACAGCAGCGGGGTCAGGACCAGGATCAGCACCACGTCGGCGTCGATGGCGAAGTCCGGCACGAACGGCAGGAACGACGCGCCGATGCCGACCAGGACCAGGACCAGCGGCGGCGCCACGTCCAGACGGCGGCAGCCGGCGGTGACGGCCAGCGAGGCGAGAACCAGGGCGATCAGCGGTAGCACGTCCACACCGGGCAATATGGCGGATGTCGCGCAGATCCGCCCGAGGAGCCGCCCGTGAGCTGTCCGCATACCGAGCCGTTCGACGCCGCGCACTTCGTCGAGCCGCAGCCCGGCCACCCGGACGAGTGCGAGGACTGCGTCGCGCTCGGCGAGAACGTCTGGTCGCACCTGCGCAAGTGCCTGACCTGCGGGCACGTCGGTTGCTGCGACTCCAGCCCGCACCGGCACGCCGAGACGCACTGGAAGGACACCGGCCACCCGGTGATGCGGTCGTTCGAGCCGGGCGAGTCCTGGCGGTGGTGCTACACCGACGAGCGCGTGGTGTAGTTCGCGTACGCGTTGGCCGCGAGCACCCCGATGTCGGGCTGGTCACAGAACGCCGCGTCCACCCCGGCCAGGAAGAACTCGAGGATCTCCGCCGAGCCGTCGCCCAGCGCGTTCGGGTCGGCGCCCCGGCGCATCTCCGGCGGCAGGAACCGGTTCTCCGCCCGGAAGGTGAACGCGTGCACGGCCAGCCCGGCGGCGTGCGCGTCGGCGACCAGCCCGCTGACCGCCCCGTCCGGCCCGATCACCAGCTCCTTGTCCGGGGCCAGCACGGCGGCGTAGCCGGCCACCTCGGCCAGCCCCTCCGGGGTGAGCAGGTCGGCGTAGGTGCGCGGGTCGCCCGAGGCCACGAAGTCGGCCGGCGCGCCCTCCGCCTCGATCAGCTGGGCCAGCGGCACCCGCAGGTTGCGGGCCAGCGCGCGCAGGTTGCCCACCTCGAAGGACTGCACCACGATCGGCGCGTCCGGCCGGTCCCAACCGGCGGCGCGCAGCGACAGCACCAGCGGCGGCTCCAGCGGCAGCCCGATCGAGGCGTGGTAGGTCGGGTGCTTGGTCTCCGGGTACACCCCGATCTCCCGGCCCAGCTCCTCGGAGAGCCGGGTGGCCAGCTCCAGGATCTCGTCCAGGGTGGGGATGGCGTACCAGCCGTCGTAGCCGGTGTTCGCCGGGCGCACGGCGGGCAACCGCTCCACCGCGCGCAGCCGGCCCAGCTCGGCCAGCGTGAAGTCCTCGGCGAACCATCCGTGGCGCCGGCGACCGTCGATGATCTTGGTGGTGCGGCGGTCGGCGAACTCGGGGTGCCGGGCCACGTCGGTGGTGGTACCGATCTCCGGCTCGTGCCGGGCGACCAGCACGCCGTCCCGAGTGGACACCAGGTCGGGCTCCAGGTAGTCGGCACCCAGCCGGGCGGCGAGCTCGTAGGAGGCGCAGGTGTGCTCGGGCCGGTAACCGGCGGCGCCGCGGTGGCCGATGATCGCGGGTGCTCTGCGCACCCTCGCCAGGGTGGACGACATGAGGATCAGAGTGGGTGAGACGGGTCACGGCGAGACGGCGGGCGGCAGTCAAGTCGGTGAATGGCCGCTGCATCCTCGGTGTGGGCCTGTGCCTCGTCTCAGCTGGTCCTCCGCCGGCACCCCAGTGGTACTCCGCTGGTACTCAGCGTGACCGGGAGCACACTCTCCGATGTCGCGCAGCGTTCGGACGCCCGTTCCGATGCGGCAACATGCGGATCACTCCCACCCCGTACACCTGAGGGAGCCAACCCGAGGGGGGAACATGTTCGCTCGCCGGATCGTGGTGGTCGGGACCGGGTACGTCGGCCTGACCACCGGTGCCTGCCTGGCCTCGCTGGGGCACCGGGTGGTGTGCGCCGACATCAACGCCGAGAAGATCGCTCGGCTCCGCGAGGGCTTCGTGCCCATCCTGGAGCCCGGGCTGCCGGAGCTGGTGGCCGAGGGGCAGGCCGCCGGGCGGCTGTCGTTCGTGGTCGGCGCGGCCACGGCCTTCGCCGAGGACTTCTCCCCCGAGGTGGTGTTCCTCTGCGTGCCCACCCCGATGGGCCCGGACGGCGCGGCCGACCTCTCCGCCGTCGAGCACGTCGCCCGCGAGGTCCGCGACCTGCTGCCCCCCGGCTGCGTGATCGTGCACAAGTCGACCGTGCCGGTGGGCACCAACGCCCGCACCGGGGCGCTGCTGGGCCGCCCGGACGTGCCCGTGGTGAGCAACCCCGAGTTCCTCCGCGAGGGCAGCGCGGTGCACGACTTCCTCAACCCCGACCGGATCGTGGTCGGCAGCGAGGCCCAGGACGCCGCCGAGCGGGTCGCCGCGCTGTACTCCCGGCTCGGCGCGCCCACCCTGCTCACCGACTCGGCCAGCGCCGAGCTGGTCAAGTACGCGGCCAACTGCTTCCTGGCCATGAAGCTGTCCTACGTCAACGCGCTGGCCGAGCTGTGTGAGCGGCTCGGCGCCGACGTGCACGAGGTCACCGACGGCATGGGCCACGACCGGCGGATCGGGCAGGCCTTCCTGGCCCCCGGGCCGGGCTGGGGCGGTTCCTGCCTGCCCAAGGACACCTCGGCGCTGCTGCGCATGTCGGAGGGCGCCGGGTTCGACTTCCCGCTGCTCGCGGCGTGTGTGCAGGCCAACGACCACACCCGGGACCGGATGGTGGACAAGATCCGTTCCGCTGCCGGAGGGTCCCTCGCTTCGGCCCGGATCGGGCTGCTCGGGCTGACCTTCAAGGCGGGCACCGACGACCTGCGTGACTCCCCGGCGCTGCGGGTGGCCGAGGCCCTGCTGGCCGAGGGCGCGGAGCTGACCGCCTACGACCCGGCCTGCCCCGAACCGGTGGCCGGGTTCACCGACGGCATCTCGGTGGAGGACGACCCGCTGCTGTGCGCCAAGGACGCCGACGCGATCGTGGTGCTCACCGAGTGGCCGCAGTTCCGCTCGCTGGACTGGCCGGCGCTGGCCCGGGCGGCGGCCCGCCCGGTCGTGGTGGACACCCGCAACCTGCTCGACCCCGAGGTGGTCCGCCGCGCCGGGCTGGCCTGGGTCGGCGTCGGCCGCAGCTGACCGGTCACCCCAGCGCCGTGAGCAGCGCGGCGAGGGCGGCCTTCTCCGACGCGGGCCGGGGGTGGGTGGAGCGCAGCTCCCGGAGCACGGTGTCGATCTTGCCGTCGAGCTCCGTCCAGGTCCGCTCGTCCCGGGGCTTCAACCGGGCCTCGGCGTCGTCCCAGGTGGTCTCCAGGTCGGCCACCCGGGTCGTCGCCCCGGCCTGGTCGCCCCGGTCGAGCAGCTCCAGGGTGCTCCGGGCGATGGTCCGGAACCTGGAGAGGTCACCCAGCGGCGTCGTCCGCACCACCTGCCCTGGCCCGGGCGCCGTCGATCCGGACGCCGGCGCCGGAGCCTCGGCCAGCAGCGCCGACTTGCGGATCGTGTAGCCGACCCCGGAGGCGACCAGCAACACGGCCAGCACGACGACGGTCTGGGCCAGCCCGTGGCGACCGGTGGCGTCGGCCGGGACCCGACGCTCGATGACGTCCGCCCCGGTCACGGCCAGGTAGCCGACGATCACCACGATGCCGACGGTGAAGATCGCGCTGGTCGTGGTCGGGCCGAGGCCGAGGCCGCGCTCACCGACGGGCTGGGACAGGTAGTCCCCGATCGACGCCCCGAGCGGCCGGGTGAGCACGTAGATCGCCCAGAACGCCAGCACCGGGTGCAGCCCCAGCCGCCAGCCCACCGCCAACACCGTGATCAGGACCGCGACGATGATCCCGGTGGCCAGGTAGCCCAGGCCGAGGACCTCGGCCATGAGGTCGCCGGTGGCGGTGCCGAGCGCGAAGGTGAACAGGATCGCCGCCCAGTAGAAGCCCTCCCGCCGGGGCGTGACGATCGAGTGGATCGACAGCGTCCGCTCGGCGCGGTACCAGGCCAGGAAGGTGCCGGCGAGCAGTGCGCCGAAGACGACGGTGCTGGTCTCGAGGGGGACGCCCGCGTCGCTGAGGTTGTCGGTGACCAGCGTGCCGAACACGCTGACCAGCGCCACCGCGAGCCAGTACGGCACCGGCCGGTAACGGTCGACGGCGAACTGCAGGATCAGCGCGAGGACCAGCAGGACGCCGGTGATCAGGGAGGTCCCGGTCAGCCCGAGGTTCAGGTTGACGTTGAGGAAGTCGGCGGCGGTCTCGCCGACCGTGGTGCACAGGATCTTGATCACCCAGAAGTAGAGGGTGACCTCGGGGACCTTGTTCAACGACGGGTTCAGCGACGGGTTCAGCGGCGGTCGGGCCGGGGTCGTGGTCATGGCGGCGAGGGTCACGTCCGGTGATGTAGAAAGCGTGAGATCGCTGAGAGCGGCCCAGGTGAACCTGCTGGGTCTGCCGGCACCGCTCGGGTAACTTCCGCTCCGGAGTGGTGATGTTCGGGGTGCTGCGCCGCCGGCGGGTGCCGGTGGCCGTGGCCGGCTGGATGTTCGGCGTCTCCAGCGTGTTCTACGTCGGCGCCATCGCGGTGTTGACCATCGTCGCGGTGCAGGTCGCCGGCGACACCGATCCGCTACCGGGCCTGCAGTCGGCCACGGCCGCGCTGCTCGGGCTGCTGTGCGCCCTGGGTGCGGCGTACGCGCTGCTGCGGCGCGACGGCCTCCGTCGGCGGCTCGGGCGACCGTGGGACCGTCGGGACAGCCGCTCGGCGGGCGCCCCACGCCGGGCCGTCGCCGCCGCGCGGCGCATCCGCGGCTGGGAGCCCAGCTGGCCGCGGTCCGGCTGACCTGGCTCGCGCTGCGGGTCACCGCCCCGGCGACGCCCCGGACCCCGACCCCCGGCCGGGCTCCCCGACCGGCGTGCGAAGCGGGCACCTCATGAGCACACGGTCCGCTCTCCGGCCCGCCGTCCTCGCCGCGCTGATCATCGCCGTGACCGTCGGCTGCGCCGGACCGCGCGGGGGTGCCACCGCCAGCGACGCGGCCGGCTGCGCGGCCGTCCTGCCGCTGGCCCGCGACGCCGTGCACGCGCGCGGCACCCTCATCCTGGTCCGCAAGGTCAACGCCGACGACATCGACGCCATCACCCGCGAGGCCGGCGTCGTCCCGCCCGCACCGGCCCCCAGGCCCGCGAGACCGCCGTCCGGCCACGACCCGGCGCCGAGATCACCGCTCCCGAGAACGTGCCTGGTCGTCTACCAGGGCGACTACCCCGCCGGCACCGTCGCGCCCGCCGCCGGCAGCTATGCCGTGATCATCCTGCGGGTACGCCATCCCGCGATCGACCGCGTCCTGGTGACCACCCGGCTCCCGCCGAGCACCGCCGGACACCGCTGGTGGCACATCTTCCGGTGACCCGGCCACCGGCTACCGGGTGGCGCAGTCGCCGCCTTGCCAGGCTCCGTGGCAGGGGGTGGACTCGGACGGCGCCAGGTCGTTGGCGTCGTCGTCCTTGTCGTCGACGTAGCTGTGGTTGATCTTCGTGGTGGGGTCGTTGGCCGGGCTGTAGGTGGAGTGGTCGGCGACGCTCGCCGCGCCGACGGTGGACAGCAGCACCACCCCGACCGCGACCCCGACCATCACCCGATGTTCACGACTCATCCGACTCCCGCCTCCGACCGTTGACGTCGGGCCCAGGAAACCCTCGGTTCGTGAGCCGTAGATGAGAGCGGTCAGCCACCGAGGGCGGCGAGCATGCCGTCCACGGCGGCGGCCCAGCCGAACCCCTCCGCGCGGGTCCGGGCCGCCGCCCGCCGGTCGGGTTCGTCGGCGGCCAGCAGCCCGCCGACCGCCCCGGCGAACGCCTCCGGGTCGTCGGCCACCGCCGCCCCGCAGTCCGGCCGGACGATCTCGGCCAGCGCCGACCGCTTCGACACCACCACCGGGGTGCCGCTGGCCAGGGCCTCCAGCGCGGCCAGCCCGAACGTCTCGTGCGGCCCGGGGGCCAGCGACACGTCGGCGGTGGCCAGCAACCGGGCCACCTTCGTCCGGTCCGGGACGAAACCCAGGAAGGTGACCGGCAGGCCCCGGGCCCGCCGCCGCAGCGCCGGCATCCGGGGGCCGTCGCCGGCCACCACCAGCCGGGCGGGCCGGCCGGAGTCGAGCAGCGCGGCCACCGTGTCCACGCTGCGTTCCGGGTGCTTCTCCGGGGACAGCCGCCCGCAGTGCACCAGCAGCGACTCGGACGGCTCGACGAAGGAGCGGCGCAGCCCGGGGTCGCGGTTGGCCGGGGTGAAGGAGACCAGGTCGACCCCGAGCGGCACCCGGCGGACGTTCGGCGCGGCGATCCGGTCGAACTCGGCCCGGGCGAACGCCGTGGTGCAGACCACCGTGCCGTACGCGGCGGCCATCCGGGCGTTGGCCACGTCGGCCACCCGGCGGGCGGCCGTCGCCGGCAGCACGAACTGGCTGAGCAGCCGGTCCAGCCGCTCGTGCGAGATGACCACGCTGGCCACCCCGTTCTCCCCCGCCCACCGGCCCAGACCGCGCAGGGTGAGCCGGTCGGACACCTCGATGGCGTCCGGCCGCAGCCGGCGCAGCAGCCGCCGCACCCGCCACGGGTCGACCGCGCGGTAGCCGCCGGTGCCGGGCAGCGTCGGCGCGGGCAGGGTGATCCGCCGGACCCCGGTGGGCAGGGTCTCCTCCGCCCGCCGCGACCCCGGCACCACCAGGGTGACGTGGTGACCGCGCTGGACGTACCCGGCGCCGAGGTGGTGCAGCGCGGTGCGCAACCCGCCGGAACGGGGCCCGTAGAAGTTGGCCAGCTGCACGATCCTCATCAGGGCGCACCCTTTCAGGGCCGGCCGTCCCGGAGTTGACGCGCGGGCGAAGTCCCGGCGACTTCTCTTGACAACCCGTAGCGACGTCGGTCACGCACCGACGCGGCCTACTGACCAGGAAGTAGGGGCCGCAGGGCACTATGGTGTCTGCCGTGCGCGTCCTGGTGATCGGTGCTGGTGCCCGTGAGCACGCCCTGTTGCTGGCCCTGGCCCAGGATCCGGGGGTGACCGCGCTGGCCTGCGCGCCGGGCAACGCCGGCACCCGGGCGCTGTCCGAGCACCTGCCGCTGGCCTCGGTGTCCGACCCCGGAGAAGTCACCGCGCTCGCGTCCGCATGGCAGGCCGACCTGGTGGTCATCGGACCGGAGGTGCCGCTGGTCGCCGGGGTCGCCGACGCCGTGCGCGCGACCGGTCGGGCCTGCTTCGGGCCGTCCGCCGCCGCCGCCCGGATCGAAGGCTCCAAGGCGTTCGCCAAGGACGTGATGGCCGCCGCCAAGGTGCGCACCGCCCGCGCCGAGACCCTCGACAACCCGGCCCACCTGGACGCCGCCCTGGACCGCTTCGACCCGCCCTACGTGGTGAAGGACGACGGGCTGGCCGCCGGCAAGGGGGTGGTGGTCACCGAGGACCGGGACACCGCCCGGGCGCACGCCGCCGCGCTGCTCGAGGACGGCCACCCGGTGCTGCTGGAGTCGTTCCTGGACGGCCCCGAGGTGTCGCTGTTCTGCCTGGTCGACGGCACCACCGTGCGGGCGTTGCTGCCGGCGCAGGACTTCAAGCGGGTCGGCGACGACGACACCGGCCCGAACACCGGCGGGATGGGGGCGTACGCGCCGCTGCCCTGGTCGCCCGAGGGGCTCACCGAGCAGATCCTGACCGAGGTCGTCGAGCCGGTGGTGGCCGAGATGGCCGCCCGGGGCACCCCGTTCAGCGGGCTGCTCTACGCCGGGCTGGCGTTGACCGTCAACGGGCCCGAGGTGGTGGAGTTCAACTGCCGCTTCGGCGACCCGGAGACCCAGGCCGTGCTGGCCCTGCTGCGCAGCCCGCTGGCCCGGCTGCTGCACGCCGCCGCCACCGGGACCCTGGCCGGGCAGCCGCCGCTGGAGTGGGCGCCGGGCGCGGCGGTCACCGTGGTGGTCGCCGCCGAGGGCTACCCCGGGACCCCCCGGCTCGGCGACGTGATCACCGGCGCGGAGGCGGACGGGGTGCTGCACGCCGGCACCCGGCAGCGGGACGACGGCGCGGTGGTCAGCTCGGGTGGGCGGGTGCTGTCCGTGGTCGGCACCGGCCCCGACCTGGCCGCCGCCCGGGACGACGCCTACCGCCGGGTCGCCGAGGTGCACCTGGCCGGCTCGCACCACCGCACGGACATCGCGCTACGGGCGGTCGAGGGGCTGGTCCGGGTTCCCTGAGCCGGACCCCGAACCGTTCGACTCCGGCCCGCCGGGCTCGGGCGACGGTGCGGGCTCCGGCGACGGCGCGGGCGCGGGCTCCGGTGCAGGCCGGGGCGCCGGTGACGGCGCGGGCGCGGGCTCCGGTGCCGGCGACGGCGTAGGTGCAGGCGACGGCGTGGGTGCCGGTGACGGTGCGGCGCCGGGCGTGGGCGCGGCCGGCGACCCGTGGATCGACGACTCCCGCCCGGTCGGGGTGTCCGATTCGCCGTGCTCGGCCAGGTGCGCGAGCCGTTCGATCCGCTCGGTGACCGCCGGGGCGACCGTCAGCCCCACCGACTCGGCCATCTGCTTCCACCGGTGCGCGACGTCGTTCGCCCGCAGCGCCGCCGCCCGGGAGACCCGACCCCGCTCCCGGCTCACCTCCGGGTCCGACAGCGAGGCCAGCACCTCCTGCGGGATGGCCTGGGCGTCCGCCGGGAAGTCGAGCGGGGCGGCCTCCCGCACGTACTCGGCGAACATCCGCGACTCCTGCGGTAGGTCGCCGGCCAGCACGCAGCCCGCCGCCATCGCCTCGAAGAACCGGGTGTCGACGCCGCGGTGCAGCCCGCTCCGTCCGCCGTAGGTGGAGTGATTGGTGATGAACACCCGGGACTTGGTGGCCATCGAGATGAAGACCCCGCGACGGTGCTGCTCCGAGGTCAGCCCGCCGAGCTCGCTGATGCCGTGCTCGTAGCTGACGTCGTTGCGATCGGCCCACGACCGCAGCAGCTCGTTCTGCCTGGCCGGCGGCTTTCCCAGGCTGAACGCCCGCATGGTCCGCTGCTCCTGGTCCTGGCGTACCGGGAAGGCCAGCACGTCCAGCATCGGGGGCACCACGGCGACCGTGCGCAGCCGCCCGTGCAGGGTGGTCAGGTAGCTCAGCGGCGGCATCTCCGAGGCCACGAACAGCGCGTCCGCCCGCTTGCGCAGGTGCACGACCACCTCGGGGTAGCGGCGCAGGTCGCGGTCGGTGACGGTCTCCACGTGCACCATCACCCGATCCCCGAGCGTGTGCCAGTTCGGCAGCCCGACCAGCACCTGCGCGTCCGCCAGGTCCCGGACCAGCACCAGCAGCACGTCCCGCGAGGCGCCGCCGGTCTGGTGGTGCTCGATGTGGAACGGCTTGACCATCCGGGTGGTGCTCAGCAGCGACCGCACGGCCGGCCGGCTCAGCCGCCCGGTGCTGAACTTCGAGGACACCAGCACCCGGTACAGCCCGGCCGAGAGCAGCTCGACCAGCACGTCCTCGGCCTCGCGCAGCCCGCCGTAGTTGGCCTCCGGCCGGACCTCACGGAGGCTGAGGATCGCCACCGTCGGAACGCCGGCGGCACGCCGAGGGCGCGGGGCGTCCACTTCCTCCTCGTCCACCACGGGCCCGAGTATGGCCCATAGGTGGGGTCGGTACCGTTGTTTCCGATGTCCGCCACGACGTGTGCCCCGCCGGAGCCCCGTACCCGTACCCGCCCCGGCCTGCGGATCGGCCCGTACTGGGTCGATCCGCCGGTGGTGCTCGCCCCGATGGCCGGGATCACCAACGTGGCCTTCCGCCGGTTGTGCCGGGAGTACGGGGCCGGGCTCTACGTCTGCGAGATGATCACTTCGCAGGCGCTGGTGGAGCGCAACCCCAAGACCTACAAGATGATCACCTTCGATCCGGAGGAGCACCCCCGGTCGCTGCAGCTGTACGGGGTGGACCCGGAGACGGTCGGCAAGGCCGTCCGGCTGGTGGTCGAGCAGAACCTGGCCGACCACGTGGACCTGAACTTCGGCTGCCCGGTCCCGAAGGTCACCCGGCGCGGCGGTGGGGCCGCGCTGCCGTACAAGCACCGGCTGTTCGGCGCCATCCTGGAGAATGCGGTGAGCGCGGCCGCTACCGCCGGCATCCCGGTGACCATGAAGATGCGGATCGGCATCGACGAGGACCACCAGACCTACCTCCGGGCCGGCCGGATCGCCGCCGACGTCGGGGTGGCGGCGGTGTCCCTGCACGCCCGCACCGCCGCGCAGCGGTACTCCGGGAAGGCGGACTGGTCGGCGATCGCCCGGCTGCGCGACGCCGTCCCGGCCGGGGTCCCGGTGCTGGGCAACGGGGACATCTTCACCGCCGCCGACGCCCTGCGGATGGTCGCCGAGACCGGCTGCGACGGCGTGGTGATCGGCCGGGGCTGCCTGGGCCGGCCGTGGCTGTTCGGCGAGCTGGAGGCGGCGTTCGCCGGCCGCCCGGTACCGCCGGGGCCGACGCTGGGCGAGGTGGCCCGCACCCTGGTCCGGCACGCCCGGCTGCTGTGCGAGCACGACGGCGAGCACCACGGCATGCGGGACATGCGCAAGCACATGGCCTGGTACCTGATGGGCTTCCCGGTGGGTTCCGAGCTGCGCCGTCGGCTGGCCATGGTGACCTCGCTCAATGAACTGGACGATCTGCTCGGCGAGTTGGACCATGACGTGCCGTTCCCGGCCGAGGCGACCGGCCCGCGCGGCCGGCAGGGCTCACCGGGGAAGGTGACGCTGCCGCACGGCTGGTTGGACGACCCGGAGGACATGACGGTGCCCGGTGGAGCTGAGACGGACGACTCCGGTGGGTGAGCAGGGCGGTAACGACTTCGCTCACTCGGGCGAAATCAACTATCGACCGGGGCGAACCGGTGCGTACCGCGGTCCAAGTGGCCTCCGAGCGCCGACCATGGACGGGTCGGCGTCGATCGGGGGATCGGCCGGGAGGGGGTGGTCCGAGATGGCGTACGAGATGACGCCGACGCGTTCCGGCGTGCCGTCGGTCTCCGGGCCGTCCGTGTCCGGCCCAGCCGGGCCGTCCGTGTCCGGGCCGGCCGGGCCGGGGATCGCCACCCAGGCCCTGGCCGCCGTCTCCCAGTCCGCACAGAGCCACGTGCGGGCCGCCGAGCAGCTGGCCGAGGCCGGCCGGTTCGAGGAGGCCTACCACCGGCTGCGCCGCGCGGTGAGCATCCTGGACACCGGCCCGGAGGGTCCGCAGCCGGTGCGCGCCGAGCTGGACCGGCTGCGCCGCGAGCACGCCACCGCCGCCGAGGCCGCCAGCCGCGACCACCTGACCGCCAGCTACAACCGCCGCTACCTCGACGACCGGCTCCGCGCGCTGCTGAACGACCCGAGGGTGGCCCGCACCGGGATGACCCTGGCGATGGCCGACATCGACCACTTCAAGCAGGTCAACGACCGGTGGGGGCACCCCTTCGGCGACCGGGTGCTGCAGCGCGTGGTCGCCGAGCTCGGGGCCGCGCTGCCCGAGGGCGCGTTCTGCGCCCGCTACGGCGGCGAGGAGTTCGCCCTGGTGCTGCCCGGGCTCGACCCGATCGACTCGATCACCGTCTGCGAGCGGGCCCGCCAGCGGGTCGACCGGGCGAACTGGCTGGAGCTCGACCCGCACCTGCGGGTGACGGTCAGCATCGGTGTGGCGCACTCGGTGACCCACCCGCCGGACGTGGAGAAGCTGCTGGCCGAGGCCGACCTGCTGCTCTACGCGGCCAAGGGTGCCGGGCGCAACGCGGTGGCGTTCCGGGTGGAGACCGGTGGGGTCGCGCTGGCCGGTCCGGCGAGCGCCCGGCGGGACATCCCGCAGCCCACCCTGTTCTGATCCACGTCTGAGGCGCGCTCAAGGTCACCGCCGGACGCCCGGCCACGACCGCCAGGCGACATCTCGGCCAACAGCGGCCCCTGAACGAGGTCCGCGCCTCTACGCACGGTTACCATTCCGCAACAGTGCTACCCCGGCGCGTCGCCGGGGCGCCCCGACCGATCCCCAGCGGTCGCGGTGCGACGGGCAGGGAGGTGGCGTGGCGGACACGGTCGGCTCGCAGCCGCGATCCCGGCGTCGCCGCGGCGAGCGCAGCGGCCTCACCGTCGCCGACCTGCTCGCCCAGAACCGGTCCGAGCCGTCGGCCGATTCGGCGTCCGAGGACGAGCCGGCCAGCACCGGCGCCCACGCCCTGCGCGAGCCGGCCGATTCACCCGCGGACCCGTCCCGGGCTGCCCGCGACGAGCTGCCCACGCCCCGCGCCGACCGGGAGCGTTCCGCGCCGGCCGAACGTGTCGTGCCGGCCGAGCGTCCCGCGCCGGAACGTCCCGCGCCGGTCGAGCGCACCGACCAGCTCATCCTCGGCGGGGCGGCCCCCGGCGAGTCGGCCACCGAGACGTTCGCCCGGATCCCGGAGCCCAAGACCGGCGACCGGCCCGCGGCACCGGCCGCCGGCCGGACCGCGCCCCCGACCGGCGGCCGGTCCACGAATCGGACCGACGGAGCGTCCACGAATCGGGCCGACGGCCCGTCCGGGGCGGCGCCGGACGAGCCGGACGCCGACGAGCTGGCCCTGCGCGCCCGGCGGATCGACGAGTCGCTGGTCCGGCTGACCGCCATCCACGCCGGCCTGGGCGCCGACGTCACCCGCCGGGTCAGCCGCTCGGACACCGACGACCCGGACGACCCGCCCGCCGACGCCGACCCCGCCGACACCCCGGGCCGGCCCAGCGGCCTGGTCCGGCTCGGGCGGACCGCGCTGGTCGCGCTGGCCGGCCTGCTGTTCGTCACCACCGGGGTGGGCTGGGGGGCGAAGAACTCGCTGGAGTCCGAGCTGCGCAGCGTCGCCGCGCTGGACCCCAACTCCGACTCGATCGTCGACAAGGCCGGCCAGTACGGCGACGAGAACTACCTGCTGGTCGGGTCGGACACCCGGGCCGGGAGCGACGCCGAGGCCGGGGCCGGCACGGCCAGCGACGTCCCGGGCGCCCGCTCGGACACCGTGATGCTGGCGCACATCCCGGCCAGCCGGGACCGCGTCGTGCTGGTGTCCTTCCCCCGCGACCTCGAGGTGGACCGGCCCGGTTGCGACCGCTGGGACCCGGTCAAGGCCGACTACCCGGGCGGCACCTCCCCGGCCCAGCGCGACGTCAAGCTGAACACCGCCTTCGAGATCGGCGGCCCGCGCTGCGTCACCAAGGTGATCCAGAAGATCACCGGCCTGTCGGTCAACCACTTCACGGCGATCGACTTCGCCGGGTTCAAGGAGATGGTCGACGCGGTCTCCGGGGTGCCGATCTGCGTGGAGCGGCCGGTGGTCGACTCCGTCCTCGGCCGGGTGGTGCCCACCTCCGGGGAGAGCACCCTGAACGGCGACCAGGCGCTGGCCTTCGTCCGGGCCCGGCACGTGCGCGGCGATCCCACCTCGGACTACGGCCGCATCGAGCGCCAGCAGCGGTTCCTGTCCGCGCTGCTGCGCAAGGGGCTGTCCGAGCAGGTGCTGCTGGACCCGGGGAAGCTCAAGGCGTTCGTCGCGGCGTTCGGCAGCCACACGCTCAGCGACAACACCGGCCTGGACGAGCTGACCACGCTCGGCAGCTCGCTGCGGAGCATCGACCCGGCCAAGGTCACCTTCGTCACCGTCCCCACCCAGGGCGAGCCGAACGCGGCCGGCAACGAGGTGCTGCGCAAGGCCGACGCCGACGCACTGTTCGGGGCCGTGCGGGCCGACCAGCAGCTGCCCGGTGAGTCGGCCCCGGCCGCCGACCAGGCTCAACTACTCGGCCCCGGCGACACCCTGGCCCCGAGCCGAGTGAGCCTGGCCGTGCGCAACGGCTCGGAGGAGTCCGGCCTGGCCAACAAGGTGGCGGAGAACCTGCGCACGGTCGGGTTCACCGTGTCCAAGGTGGGCGACGCGGACAGCTCCTCGAGCACCGTGATCCGGCACTCCGCCGATCGTGCCGAGCAGGCCGCCACGGTGGCCGCCGCCGTTCCCGGGGCCACCACCAAGGAGGTCGCGGGCGAGTCCGGGCTGCTGGAGCTGGTGCTCGGCGACGGCTTCGACGGCGAGGTCAAGGCCCCGGTGGGTGCGAGCGCGGTCCTGCCGGCCGGGGTGAACACGGTGAACGCCGCCGACGCATCCTGCCGCTGACCTGCGGGTCGCCGACTGCAGGTCACCGAGCGTTCACCATCCGTTCATCCAGGTGCACTGATCAGGCTGGGCCGGACGCATACGCTCAGCATGTGCGTGAGGCTTACCAGAGCAAACTTGACGGGCTCGCCGACGAACTCGCCGACATGTGTGACGCGGCCGCCGCCGCCATGCGCAAGGCGACCGACGCGCTGCTGAAGGCCGATCTGCGGCTGGCCGAACAGGTCATCTCCGCCGACTCGGACATCGACGAGAAGCGCGACCACGCCCAGGAGGACGCGTTCGGGCTGCTCGCGCTGCAGGCCCCCGTGGCCACCGATCTGCGGATCGTCGTCGCCGCGATCCACGCGTCCGGCGACCTGGAGCGGATGGGCGACCTGGCCCTGCACGTGGCCAAGGCCGCGCGCCGCCGGCACCCCGAGCACGTGCTGCCCACCGAGGTCGAGCCGTACTTCGCCGAGATGGGCCGGGTGGCGTTCAGCCTGGCCACGAAGGCCGCCGAGGTGATCCGCTCGCGGGACATCGAGCGGGCGCACGAGCTGGAGTCCGACGACGACGCGATGGACGACCTGCACCGGCACATGTTCACCGTGATGATGGGCCCGAACTGGACCCACGGGGTCGCCGCCGCGGTGGACGCCACCCTGCTGGCCCGGTTCTACGAGCGCTACGCCGACCACGCCGTCGCCGTCGCCCGCCGCACCATCTACGTCGTCACGGGCCAGATGCCCATCACCGCCGACGCCTGACCGCCGCCGCCCGACCACCGGCGCCCCCTCGCGCTTCGCACCGCCGCACAGCTCTGGTGGCTCGGCACAGCTGCCGCAACATCTGTGCGGAGCACGGCGTGCTGTGCCGTGCTGCCAGGCGGGCTGTGCGGCGCCGCCACGGCCGCCCGGCCCCTGCTCTCACGCAGCTCGCGCCGCATTCGGCTGGGGCCCGCCGCTCGGGGCGCCCGCCGCCGACCTCGACTTGTCGCGGCTTCGTCCCCCACTTGTCGGGGGTAATGCCCGCGACAAGAGGCTCTTGTCGCGCTTATTGCCCGCGACAAGTGGAGGCGAGTACGCGAAACGGGCCCGCTCCCTGGTAGGAGCGGGCCCGTCGGGCGTCGAGTTGCTCAGCCGAAGCGGCCGGAGATGTAGTCCTCGGTGGCCCGCTCCTTGGGCGTCGAGAACATCTTCTCGGTCTCGTCGATCTCCACCAGCCGGCCGGGCTCACCGGTGGCCTTCAGGTTGAAGAACCCGGTCTGGTCGCTGACCCGGGCCGCCTGCTGCATGTTGTGCGTGACGATGACGATCGTGTACGTCTTCTTCAGCTCGGACATCAGGTCCTCGATCGCCAGCGTGGAGATCGGGTCCAGGGCCGAGCAGGGCTCGTCCATCAGCAGCACGTCCGGCTGCACGGCGATGGCCCGGGCGATGCACAGCCGCTGCTGCTGACCGCCGGAGAGGCCGCCACCGGGCTTGTCCAGCCGGTCCTTGACCTCGTTCCACAGGTTGGCCCCGCGCAGCGAGCGCTCGGCCAGCTCGTCGAGCTTCTTCTTGTCCTTGACGCCCATCAGCTTCAGCCCGGCCACCACGTTGTCCCGGATGGACATGGTGGGGAACGGGTTCGGCCGCTGGAACACCATGCCGATGGTCCGGCGCACCGACACCGGGTCGACGGTCGGCCCGTAGATGTCCTCGCCGTCCAGCTCCACCTTGCCGTTGACCGACGCCCCCGGGATCACCTCGTGCATCCGGTTCAGGGTGCGCAGCACGGTGGACTTGCCGCACCCGGACGGGCCGATGAACGCGGTGACGCTGCCCGGCGGCACGCTGAGGGTCACGCTGGAGACGGCGTGGAACTTGCCGTAGTAGATGTCGACGTCTTTGAGGTCGAGACGCTTGGCCACCGGAATCTCCTACTTGGTCTTGACCGAGAAGTACTTCGACAACATTGTGGCCAGTACGTTCAGCAGTGCGATGATCAGAATCAGGGTCAGCGCCGCGCCCCAGATCCGGTCGGCCCCGGCGGCGGTGGGGTTGTTGCGCTCGGCGTACATCATCAACGGCAACGAGGCCATGTTGCCCTCGAACATGTTGAAGTTGATGAACGGCGCGTAGGCGACCAGCAGCAGCACCGGCGCGGTCTCCCCCATCACCCGGGCCAGCGCCAGCATGACGCCGGTCAGGATGCCGGACAGGGCGGTCGGGATGACCACCTTGAGGATGGTCCGCCACTTGGGGATGCCCAGCGCGTACGCCGCTTCCCGCAGGTCGTTCGGCACGATCTTCAGCAGCTCCTCGGTGGTCCGCACGACCACCGGGACCATCAGCAGCACCAGGGCCAGGGACACCGCGAACGCGCTGCGCGGCAACCCGAAGATGGCGATCCAGACGGAGTAGACGAACAGCGCCGCCACGATCGACGGCACCCCGGTGAGGATGTCCACCATGAACGTGGTGGTCCGGGCCAGCCGGGAGTTGTTGCCGTATTCCACCAGGTAGACGGCCACCATCACGCCGAGCGGCACCGACATGATCGCGCACACGATCCCCTGCACCAGGGTGCCGTAGATCGCGTGGTAGGCGCCGCCGCCGGCCTGCCGGCCCAGCAGCCCGGACATCGACTCGGTGAACCAGGTGGGGTGGAGCACCGGGCCGATGCCCTTGCCCAGCACGGTGATCACCACCCAGACCAGCGGGATCACCGCCACCGCGAAGGAGGCGTACACCAGCACGGTGACGAGCTTGTCGACCACCTTGCGCTTGCCGCTGATCGCGGTGAACGCCGGCGGGGTGGCCGGCTTGTCCAAGGCAGTGGCGGTCATGCTTGAGCTCCGCTCCGGGCGATGATGGTGCGGGCGATCGCGTTGACCGCGAAGGTCAGCACGAACAGCATCAGGCCGGCGGCGATGTAGGCGCCGGTCAGCGTCGGGTTGCTGAACTCGTTGGCCGCCAGGGCGATCTTCGAGGCGAACGACGCGCCGCCGCTGAACAGGCTGCCGCCGAAGGCCTTGCCGACCGCCGCGACGATGATGGTCAGCGCGATGGTCTCACCCAGCGCCCGGCCCAGGCCGAGCATGGAGGCGCTGATGTACCCGCTGCGGCCGAACGGCAGCACCGCGTACTTGATGACCTCCCACCGGGTGGCTCCGAGCGCCAGTGCGCCCTCGACCTGCATCCGAGGCGTCTGGGCGAACACCTCCCGGGTGACCGCGGTGATGATCGGCAGGATCATCACCGCGAGCACGATCCCGGCGGTGAACAGCGTGGCGTTGCCGTCCAGGTTCGGGCCCTCGCCCTGCTTCCAGTAGAACAGGAAGAACCAGCCGAAGTTGGCGGACAGGAACTTCGCGATCGGCGAGAGCACCGGAGCCAGCACCAGCAGCCCCCACAGGCCGTACACGATCGACGGCACGGCGGCCAGCAGATCGACCAGGTAGGCCATCGGCCGGGACAGCCTGGGGGGTGCGTACTGGGTGAGGAACAACGCGATACCCAACGCCGTGGGCATCGCCAGGAGCAGCGCGAACAGCGACACCTCGACGGTGACCAGCAGGAGGTCGAGGATGCCGAACCGTAGGTTGTTCGGGTCCGACACCTCGAACTCGCGGCTGAACAGGAAGTTGGCGTGGTTGTTCAGCAGTGGCGGCAGCGCCTGGATCAGCAGGAACAGCCCGATCGCCCCGATGAGGGCGACAACGAGGCCACCGGAGCCGACCGCGAGCGACCGGAAGATCCGGTCGCCGCGCTGGCCGGTTTCGCCACCTGTGGTGCGCGTGTCCTCATCGGACGGGGCGCCCGGAGGGGACACCTCGGTCTCCTTCTTCGGGACGATCGACGTCATCCGATGGCGTCCACGGCCGACGTGACCTTGGACTTGAAGCCGTCGGGCAGCGGGGTGTAACCGGCCTCGGCCAGCTTGGCCGGGTCACTGCTGAGCGCCACCTTCATGAAGGACTTCAGCGCCTGCGAGACGTCCGGGGCGTAGCCCTTCGAGCAGACGATCTCGTAGGTGGCCAGGACCAGCGGGTAGCTGCCGGCCTCGGAGCTGCCGAAGATCGAGTCGAGGTCCAGCTTGAGGTTGTTGCCCTCGCCGGCGATCTTCGCGCCCTCGATCGCCTTGGCGGCGGTGGCGTCGGTCAGCTCGACCGGGCCGCTGCCGTTGTCGATCTTGGCGATGCTCAGGTTGTTGTCCTTGGCGAAGGAGGACTCGACGTAGGTGATGGCGCCGCCGGCCTGGGAGACCGCCTGGGCCACACCGGCCGACTTCTCCCGGCCCTCACCGACACCGCCGAGGAACTTCTTGCCCGAGCCCTTGGTCCAGGCGCCCTTGGAGGAGGCCTGCAGGTACTTCTGGAAGTTCTCCGAGGTGCCGGAGTCGTCCGAGCGGAAGATCACCGTGATCGGCGAGGCCGGCAGCTGCGCGCCCGGGTTCAGCGCGGCGATCGCCGGGTCGTTCCAGGTGGTGACGCCACCGCTGAAGATCTTCGCGGCGGTCGGGCCGTTCAGCACCAGGCCGTCGACGCCCTCGAGCTTGTAGGCCAGGGCGACCGGGCCGAACACCAGCGGGATGTTCCAGGCCGGGCTGCCGCCGCAGCGCTGCGCGGCGGGGCCCTCCTCGGCCGCGGCCAGCGGGGAGTCGCTGCCGCCGAAGTCGACCAGGCCGGCGCTGAACTGCTTGATGCCCGCGCCCGAGCCGGTGGGGTTGTAGGCGACGTTCCGGCCGTCGCAGGCCTGCTGGTAGGCCTGGATGAACACGGCCATGGCGTTGTTCTGCGCCGACGAGCCTTCGCCGGTCAGGGTGGACTTGCCCTCGCAGTTGGCGTTGGACGGGGCGGCGGCACCGCCGGTAGTGGTACCCCCACCTCCGCCGCCGGGCGCGGCGCCCGGGTCGCTACCACAGGCGGTCAGGAGCAGGGCGCTGGCGGCGGTCGCGACAAGAGCGCTGGCCGGCCGGTTGAGCTTCACGAATTCCTCCGGGTGGTGTCCGAACGTCACGGTCCGCACGCGGCTCGGGGCGGGCCGCTCGGAAGATGACGTTAAGCAGGACCGGTGGAATCGAGACCCTGAGATGATGAACGGGAGATGAACAGCTCACTGACGGTAGGCGCCGCCCGGTCGACCACCCGAAAGACGGGTGATCAACACCCGGATGGGCCTACGCCCCCGGTGTGGCGTAGGCCATGTCGGTCGACCAGTGGGTGAAGCCCAGGTCACGGTAGATCCGCACGGCCGCGTCGTTGTCCGCCTCGACGTACAGCAGGACGTCGCGAAGGCCCAGGCCACGCAGGTAGCGCAACCCGGCCAGGGTGAGCCCGGCGCCCAGCTTCCGGCCGCGCGCGGCCGGGTCGACGCCCACCACGTACACCTCGCCGATCGGCTCGTGATGGTGTTCGTTGGCGCCGGAGTTGGAGCCGTGCACCTTCGTCCAGTGGAAGCCGAGGAGGCGCTCCCCGTCCGGTGTGTCCTCGACCGCGAGCAGGAACCCGGCCGGGTCGAACCACGGCTCGGCCTCCCGCAGCTTGAGCTGTTCGACGTCCCAGCCGCCCTGCTCCGGGTGCCAGTCGAAGGCGGCGTTGTTCACCCGAAGGAACTCCGCCTCGTCCCGGCCGACCACGAAGGGTCGCAACCGCACGCCCGGCGGCAGCTCCGCCGCCCGCTCCCCGGCGCTCGGCCCGGCCCCCAGCGGGGCCAGCAGGCTGCGGCGCATCTGCCACAGGGTCCGGGCCTGCCGCAGGCCGGTCTTGGCCGCCAACCGCACCGCTCCGGGCAGCTCGCCGTGCGCCCACACCCGCAGGCCCCGATCGCCCGCCCGCTCCAGCAGGGCGGACACCAGGGCGGTGCCGATCCCCTGCCGGCGGGCGTCCGGGTGCACGGCGAGCTCGCTGGACCCGCCGGCCACCGGGTCGGTCAGGTCCAGGTGCGCGTAGCCGACCAGGGTGCCGTCTTCCGCCCGGGCCAGCAGGTGCAGGGCATCCGGATCGCCGCCCCGGCGCAGGTGCAGCAGGACGTGCTCGGACACCGGGGCGGTGCCGTCCACCGTGGTCGCGGCGTCCAGCACGCCGAACACCTCGCCGACCTCGGCCTCGTCCAGCCCGGCCCGCCATTCGAACGTGGTCACACCCCCACGTTAGCCGCGCCCGCCCGCGGCCGTTCCGGCAGCGGCGGGTCCGGCGTCAGCGCCAGGCCTGGCGCCGGTCCGGCGTCTCGAGCTCGGGGTCGTCGACGTCCGCCTCGGCGTAGTCGTCCATCCGGTCGTCGCCGCCGCGGGCCCCGCTCAGCGAGCCGCGCACCGGGCGGACGAACTTGTAGCCCACGTTGCGCACGGTGCCGATCAGCTGCTCGTGCTCCGGGCCGAGCTTCGCCCGCAGCCGCCGCACGTGCACGTCCACGGTGCGGGTGCCGCCGAAGAAGTCGTAACCCCAGACCTCCTGCAGCAGCTGGGCCCGGGTGAACACCCGCCCGGCGTGCTGGGCGAGGTACTTGAGCAGCTCGAACTCCTTGTAGGTCAGCTCGAGCGCCCGCCCGCGCAGCCGCGCGGTGTAGGTGGCCTCGTCGATCACCAGCTCGCCGAGCACCAGCGCGCTGCCGGCCCCACCGGAGCTCTCCGAGCCGGGGCGGGCCTTCAGCAGCCGCAGCCGCGCGTCGACCTCGGCCGGGCCCGCGCCGGGCAGCAGGATGTCGTCCACCGCCCACTCGCCGGACACCGCGACCAGCCCACCCTCGGTGAGCACCGCCACCACCGGGACCTCCATGCCGGTGGTGCCGAGCAGCCGGCAGAGCGAGCGCGCGGCGACCAGATCGGTCCGCGCATCGACCAGCACCGCGTCGTGCGGGCCGGCGTCCAGCAGCGCCGCGACCTCGGGGGCGGCGGTGCGCACCCCGTGCGGCAGCAGCGACAGCGCCGGCAACACCGCCTCCGGGTGCGCGTCGGCGGTCAGTAGGAGCAGCTCCATGACGCACCCCGGCAGTAGTCGACAGTTCGGTTACCGGGAGGATACCGGGACGGGCGACGCAGGTAACCCCCGCGCGGCGCAGGTCACGCGGACGCCGGGTCGCCGGGAGGGATGGGGAAGGTCAGCGGATGAGACGAATCGTCATCGCCGTGCTCGTCGTGGTGGCTCTGTTCGTGGTGGTCGACTTCGGCGCCGCGTCGGCCGCCGAGTACCAGGTGTCCAAGACGATGCGGGAGAAGCTGGCGCTGCCGCAGAGCCCCGACGTCCGGATCACCGGCTTCCCGTTCCTGCTCCAGGCCGCGCTGGGCGACTACCGCAAGGTCGACGTCTACGCCCAGAAGCTCACCGTCGGCGACCTGCACGACGTGGGTGTGCACGCGGTGCTCTACCACGTGCGGCTGCCGGCCCGGGACGTGCTGGCCGGCCGCGCGGACCGGCTCACCGTGGACGACGCGCAGGGTTCGGTGCTGATCACCAAGGAGGACCTGGCCCGCCGGCTCGGGGTGACCAAGCTGGACGTGGACAAGGTGGAGGCCACCGACCTGGACCGGGCCCGGCAGAACTCCGCCGACGCGGCCCCCGGCTCCTCGGTGGCCGGCCTCGACCCGGATCGCGCGGTGAAGCTGGTCGCCACCACCAAGCTGGCCGGCGAGGAGATCAAGGCCACGGTGATCGCCGCCCTGGAGCTGTCCGGGCAGGAGATCCGGGTGGTGCCCCGGGACATCCGGGTCGGCTGGGGCGCGGCGGTCAACCGGCTGCCTCCGGAGGCCCAGGCCCAGCTGCGGCGGATGTTCACCCTGCGCCTGGAGCCCGGCAGCCTGCCCTTCAACGCGACGCCGACCCAGCTCAAGGCCGTCGACCGGGCCCTGGAGATCACCGGATCGGCCAAGGACATCCGGATCGGCGCGGCGGACGGACGCGCCTCCGGCTGACCCACGGTCGGATCCTCACCTGGCTCTCATTCTCCCCCAACCCGGTCCGGCTCGGTTACTGTGTGAGCGTGTACTGGCCGCTGACCAAACGACGCGCCGTCGATCTGTGCCGCGTCCGCAGCTGCCTGTGTCGGGTCCGCTGAGCCGGTAGTCGCCGCTTTCCCGCCGCGCTTTCTCCGGCCGTACCCCCGTGCCCGCCGCCGCATCCGCGCGCGCCGGGCTCCTTCGTCCCGCTGTCCATCACACACAGGGAGCTACCGCATGAGCCGCCAGGACGTCCTGGTCTCCGCCGACTGGGCCGAGGAGAACCTCGGTACCGCCGGCGTGGTCTTCGTCGAGGTCGACGAGGACACCTCCGCCTACGAGGGCGGACACATCCCCGGCGCGGTCCGCGTCGACTGGAAGGCCGAACTGCAGGACCCGGTCGTCCGCGACTTCGTGGACCAGGCCGGTTTCGCCAAGCTGCTGAGCGAGAAGGGCATCTCCAACGACGAGACCGTCGTGCTCTACGGCGGCAACAACAACTGGTTCGCCGCCTACGCCTACTGGTATTTCAAGCTGTACGGGCACCAGGACGTCAAGCTGCTCGACGGCGGCCGCAAGAAGTGGGAGCTGGACGGCCGCGAGCTGTCCCGCGACGTGCCTTCGCGGCAGCAGACGAGCTACTCCGCGAAGGAACCGGACCTGGCCATCCGGGCGTTCCGCCAGGAGGCGATCGACGCGATCGGGGTGAAGAACCTGGTCGACGTGCGCTCGCCGGACGAGTTCTCCGGCAAGATCCTGGCCCCGGCGCACCTGCCGCAGGAGCAGTCGCAGCGGCCCGGGCACATCCCGTCGGCGATCAACGTGCCGTGGAGCAAGGCGGCCAACGAGGACGGCACCTTCAAGTCCGACGACGACCTGGCCACGCTCTACGCCGAGGCCGGGCTGGACGGCTCGAAGCCGACCATCGCCTACTGCCGGATCGGCGAGCGCTCCAGCCACACCTGGTTCGTGCTGCACGAGCTGCTGGGGCACGCGGACGTGAAGAACTACGACGGGTCGTGGACGGAGTACGGCTCGCTGGTGGGCGTGCCGATCGAGCTGGGGGATGGTTCCTGATGTGTGCCGCACCTGATCAGAACGTGGGCGTGCCGGCCGGGGTGGACGCCGGTAAGGAGACCGTGCTCACCGGCCGGGTGGTCGGCTCCTCCGGTGACGGGGTGGCCGGCGCCTACGTGCGGCTGCTCGACTCGACCGGGGAGTTCACCGCCGAGGTGGTCTCCTCGGCCACCGGCGACTTCCGGTTCTTCGCCGGCCCCGGCCGGTGGACCGTGCGGGCGCTCTCCCGCACCGGCAACGGCGAGGCCTCGGTGACCGCCGAGGGCCCCGGCCTGCACCGCACCGAGATCGCCGTCGGCTAGCTTTCTTGATCAACTCAACCTGACGCAGGTTTCCGGTGCTCCGGGCCTGCGTCAGGTTGGACTCGGCGGGTCAGTTGCGCGGGGGCAGCGGCATCTGGGCGAACTTCCAGGTGCCGGGCCCGGCCTCGGTGAAGGTCCACACGGTGTCGGGGCGGGCGTCCGACCAGGCCGCCGGCGGTTGCGGGCCGACCACCTTGAGCGCGGAGGCGATGCTCGGGATGTCGCCGTTCGGCCAGGAGATCAGCACCGGCCCGCGCTGCGACTGCGCGACCGCCGACCGGGCCAGCGCCGCCTCCTGCCCCTGGCCGAAGCTGGAGTTGACCGGGAGGCCGAGCTTGCCGGCCAGCGGCGTCACCGCCTTCTCGTCGGTGGAGCCGGCCGCATAGATCGTCTTCGGGCGCGCGATGCCGGCCTTGGTCGGGCCGGCGGTCGGGGCGAACACCGTGCTCACGTTCCGCGCCCGGTCCGAGCTGCGCGAGCTGTCGTCCTGGTTGTCGGCGGGATCGACCCTCGCCCCGGACGTGTCCTCCCCCCGGATGATCATGATCATTCGGGGGGCGGTGGCCGGGGCCGGGGTGCGCTTCCGGTCGGCCGCCGGTGTCGGGGTGCCGGCCCGGGCCGGCGTGCGGGTGGCGGGCGGGGCGCTCGACGACCGGTCGGCCGAAGCCCCGCCGGTCGAGCGGTCGGCCGGTGCCGCGCCGGTCGACGTGCCCGCGGGTCCGGCGGCCGGCGCGCCGCCGACGCGTGCGTCGCCGACGGGGCCCGAAGCCGGCGAACCATCCACGGGGCCCGAGGCCGGCGAGCCGGCGGATGCTCCGGCGGGGGCCGGCCCGGGGACCGCCGCCGGGGCCTGGGCCGGGTCGAGCGCGGCCGGTGCGGCGGCGGCCAGGGTCCGGGCGTCCTCGGGCCGGTCGGACAGCAGCGAGCCGGTGGCCCCGGAGCTCACCAGGGCCACGGCGGCGGCCAGCGCGGCCCCGGCGAGCACCGGGACCAGCGTCTTCCGCCGCGACCGGGGCGAGGTGCCGTCCGGGCCACGCTCCGCCCGCACGACCCCCCGCCGACGCTTCGAGCCCGCCGATCGTGACCGTCCGCCGTCCGGCGTCGAACCCACCGGCTGTGCACGTCCAGCGCCCGCCGGCTGCGAACGTCCGCCGTCCGGCGTGGAGCCTGCCGGCTGTGCACGTCCAGCGTCCGTAGGCTGTCGACGTGTGACGTCCGCAGCGGCCTGGTCCGGATCGACCGGCGCGACCCGTTTCCGCTGCTCGGGGACCGACTTGCCGGGCTCGGGACGGCCGACCCCGGGCTGCTGGCGCCCGTCCGTCGGCGCGCTCGGCCGTGACCCCGCGACGCCGTCCCGGGCCCCGGCGTCCGCCCCGCGCGTCAGACCCTCGCCGCGACCGAAGCGTCCGATCGAACCGGGCCGGCTGGGCGTCTCACCGGCCGGCTCCGGCTCACCGGGGAGCAGCCGCCGCAGCGGGATCCGCTCGGTGTGCTCGGGTTCGGCCGGGACCGGTCCGGGGCCGCCCGGCGCGGCGACCCGCTGGGTGGGCACGACGACGTGGGTGAAGAGCTCGTGGCCGTCCCCGTCGGTCGCCCTCGGCCGGCTCGAGATCCCGACCCCGGCCGATCGCGACGGCTGGTCGGGACGCCCGGACGTCTGGGCGAACCAGCCGTCCTCGCCCGGGTCGACCCGCCCGACCTGCTCGGGTACGAAGGGCCGCCCACCGATGGCGGGCGGTTCGACCGTCCCGGCCGGCTCCGGCGCGACGGCCGGGGAGTTCGTCGGGGACCGGTGGTTCATCGGGGGAGCACCTTCTTCGGGGAAGCGCGGGAAGCGACAGGGAAGCGGGGCACCTAACGGGGAGCAGGGCCACCGAGCAACGTCGCTACGGGTCACCAGTTGTCACCTGACAGAGTGGCATATGGCGGCTATCGCTCACACAACTGGGCGACCAGAGGCCCGTTGGGGTGGATCAGCGGCTCGCCAGGGTGACGACGTCGTACAACGCGGCGGCCAACTCCGCGCCGGACGGGGTGGCCGCCGGGTCGAGCAACCACTGCACGCAGAGCCCGTCGCACACCGCGATCTGGAAGGAGGCGAACGCCCGGGCGCGGTCGGCCGGGAGCCGGTTGCCGGCGAAGTCGGTGAGGATCCGCGCGACCTGGGCGCGGCAGTCGGCGTAGGTGCGGGCCAGCTGATCGCGCAGCTCGGCCTGGCGTTCGGCCTGGGCCAGCGCCTCCACGAAGGCCACCGCGAGCCCCCGGTACTCGGCGAACGAGGTCAGCATGGCCTGGTAGCCGGCCGCGAGCAGGGCGGTCGGATCGGGCGGAGCGCCGGTGCCGGTGCCGGTGCCGGCCAGGTTGCCGGCCTCGAGGACCAGCTCGTGCACCCGCTCGGTCCACTCCCGGAAGGAGATGGCGATGGCCTCGTTGAGCAGCGCCTCCTTGGACCCGAAGTGGTAGCCGATGGAGGCCAGGTTCGTACCGGACGCGGCGACCAGGTCGCGGGCGGTGGTCCGGGCATAACCGCGCTCCTCCAGGCAGCGCCGGGCCCCGACCAGCAGATCCTCCCGGTGTCCCATGCCGGCCGAGTCTAGACACTTGTCTAATGTCGATCACCCAGCGCCGCCGCGGAGCCCGCCCGGAGCCGGCCGCCGCGCCCCCGACATCCCCGACTCGTCGCGCCTTCGTCCCCCACTTGTCGCGGTAATTGCCCGCGACAAGAGCCTCTTGTCGTGCTTAGTGCCAACGACAAGTGGGCGGTGGGGCGGCGTGCCGTGGGGCGGCGGCGTGCGCGTGGGGCGGCGGCGTGCGCGTGGGGCGGCGTGTGCGTGGCGCGGCGGCGTGCGATGCGGGCTGCGCGCCGGGGGCGGGGTCCGCCGGGCTCTCCCGACTTGTCGCGGCTTCGTCCCCCACGTGTCGCGGTAATTGCCAACGACAAGAGCCTCTTGTCGTGCTTAGTGCCAACGACAAGTGGGCGGTGGAGCGGGAGGAAGCGCCGTGCCGCAGGGCAGCGTGCGGCGGGGCGCAGGGCGTCGGCGGCGGATAAGCGGGCGGCGTGCGCGTGGCGCGGCGTGCCGTGGGGCGGCGGCGTGCGCGTGGGCGGCGTGCGCGTGGGGCGGCGGCGTGCCGCAGGGCAGCGAGCGGCGGACAGCGGGCGACGAGCGGGCGGCGGGCGGGCGCGTCGGGGCTCAGGCGACGGGGGCAATCGCGTTGCCGTCCGCGCTCGGCGGCCGTAGCGTCCTCGCTCCGTGACCACCGTACTGATCGTCGGCGCCAGCATCGCCGGGCCGGCCCTCGCCCACTGTCTGAACCGGATGGGCTTCAGCACCACCGTCGTCGAGCGGGCTCCGGCGCCCCGCCCCGGCGGCCAGGCCGTCGACCTGCGCGGAATCGCCAAGGACGTGCTGCACCGCATCGACCTGGACGCCGAGGTACGGGCCGCGTGCACCGAGACCACCGGCGACACCATCGTCACCCGGCGCAACCGGCCGATCCTCACGCTGAGCGCCGACATGCTGGACGGCGACGGGATGATCGCCGAGATCGAGATCCTCCGCGGCGACCTGTCCGACGTGCTGCGCAAGGCCACCGAGGGCCGGACCGAGTACCGCTTCGGCGACCAGGTGACCGGGCTGGAGCAACATCCGGACGGGGTGGACGTGCGGTTCGCCGGCGGCGCGCACCAGCGGTTCGACGTGGTGGTCGGCGCCGACGGGCTGCACTCGTCCACCCGGGGGCTGCTGTTCGGCCCGGAGGCCGGCACCCGGCACTTCCTGGGCCAGTACCTGGCGTTCTACACCGTGCCCAACCACCTGAAACTGGATCGCCGGATGGTGTCCTACGCCGAGCCCGGCCGGGCCGTGGGCATCCGCAGCATCCGGGAGAACCAGGACGCCATGACCTACTTCGGCTTCCGCTCCGACCCGCTGGACATCGACCACCGGGACACCGCCGCCCAGCGCGCGGTCCTGCGCGAGCGGATGTCCGGGATGGGCTGGGAGGTGCCGCGCCTGCTCGAGCACCTGGACACCGCGCCGGACTTCTACTTCGACGCCTGCTCCCAGATCGAGCTCGCCCGCTGGTCGGACGGCCGGGTGGGGCTGCTCGGTGACGCGGCGTTCTGCCCGTCACCGCTGTCCGGTCAGGGCACCAGCCTGGCCGTGGTCGGCGCGTACGTGCTGGCCGGCGAGCTGGCGGCCCGCCCGGACGACCCGAAGGCGGCGTTCGCCGAGTACGAGCGGCGGATGCGGCCGTTCGTCGAGGCCAACCAGAAGATCGGCCGGGACAACGCGCGGATGACCAACCCGCCGACCCGGTTCGGCCTGTTCCGGCAGTACGCGATGATGTGGGGGATGGTGCACGTACCCGGGTCGGGCCTGATCATGAAGCGGCTGATGCGCGGGATCAACGAGATCGACCTGCCGAACTACCCGGTGCCGGCCGGATAGCTCGGTAACCGGGCGACCCTGGACACCGGCATCTATACACTTGTATGATGTCGATCATGACGGAGACCGTGAGCCCGACGACGACCGTGATCGACGGGCTCCCGCCCGGGCCGCCGCTGCCCAAGGCCGTCCAGTCCGGGCTGATGCTCCTGCACTGGCCGAAGCTGGTCTCCGGCTGCCGCAAGCGCTACGGCGACATCTTCACGCTGAACATCGCGTCCATGGGCACCGTGGTCTACCTGGCCGACCCGGCCGATTTCCGCACGGTGTTCGCCGGCGACCCGGACACCTTCCGGGCCGGCGAGGCCAACGGCACCGTGCTGCGCGGCATGCTCGGCGACTCGTCGGTGCTGGTCATCGACGGGGCCGAGCACCGGGACCGGCGCCGGCTGATGCTGCCGCCGTTCCACCGGGACGCGGTGCGCCGGCAGGTCGAGGTGATCCAGGAAGTCACCCGGGCGAACCTGGCCGGCTGGCCCGTCGACCAGGAGTTCCCGGTGGCGCCGCGGACCGCGCAGATCACCCTGGAGGTCATCCTCCGGGCGGTGATCGGCACCACCGACGAGGGCCGGCTGGCCGCGCTGCGGGTGGCGCTGCCCAAGGTGGTCAACATGGGCCTGTTCGCCACCCTGGCCATGATCAACCCGAAGCTGCTGGACAAGCGCCCGTGGCGGTACGTCCGGGAGCGGGTGGCGGTGGCCAACGAGCTGATCTACGCCGAGATCCGCGACCGCCGGGCTGACCCTTCGCTCCCGGAGCGGACCGACGTGCTGTCCATGCTGATCCGGTCGACCGACGAGGACGGCCGGTCGATGTCCGACCAGGAGCTGCGCGACCAGCTGATGACGCTGCTGTTCGCCGGCCACGAGACCACCGCGACCGGGCTGGCCTGGGCGTTCGAGCGGCTCACCCGGCACCCCGAAGAGTTGGCCCGCGCGGTGGCCGCGGCGGAGAGCCAGGACGACGAGTACCTGGACGCGCTGGTCAAGGAGATCCTGCGGGTGCGGCCGGTGGTCTACGACGTCGGCCGGACGCTGACCCGCCCGGTGGAGCTCGGCGGCTACCGGCTGCCGGCCGGGGTGATGGTGGCGCCCGGGATCGGTCTGGTGCACCTCGACGAGGGCGTCTACCCCGACCCCGAGCGGTTCGACCCGTCGCGGATGATCGGCAAGACGCTCAGCCCGACCACCTGGCTGCCGTTCGGCGGGGGCGGTCGGCGCTGCCTGGGGGCGACATTTGCGCAGGTGGAGATGCGGACCGTGCTGCGCGAGGTACTGCGCGGCGTGGAGCTGGCGACCACCACGGCGAAGTCGGAGAAGCAGCGGGTGAAGCACGTGACCCTGGTGCCGCACAAGGGCGCCCGGATCCGGGTCACCCGCCGCCGGGCCTGACCGGCCCGCTCCTGTTCAACCCTCCACGCGGGCCGCCCATACCGACGCGCCCTGCCAGTCGACGGCCACGACCTCCTCGTCCCCGACCACCCACGCGTCGTGCCCCGAGGGCAGCGAGGTGACGTCGCCGGCCACCGTCTCGAGTTCGGTGCCGTCGGCCATTCGCACCCGGATCCGCCCGGAGAGCTGGTACTGCTGGTGCGGCGCCTCGCACAGCTCCGTGCCGGCCACCGGCTTGACGTGCTCCGACCAGCGCCATCCCGGCTGCAGGGTGATCCGGCCGACCTGACCGCCGCCCTCCAGGTTGATCAGCTCCATCCGCCAGTTGTCGCCTTCGCGGACCTCGTCGGGCTTGTCGAAGGTGCGGTGCTCCAGTGGCTGGGTCGTGGTCATCGGTCTGTGTCCCCTCTGTCCGGTGTCTGTGTGACAGCAGTCACTTATCCTCGGGTTGTCGGCGGCGGTCAACGAACGTCGGCGTGACGTCAGCACCCGGTAATACCGGGTACGGACACGTCACCAAATCGTCATTCCCGCCGCGCCCCGGAGGGGCCACCATCAGCACATGACCGCACCTCTCCGCCACGGCTGGGAACCCGAGACCCCGTCCGGCGACACCCTCGTGCTCGCCGGGTTCCGGGCGATGATGGAGCGCACCGAACGGTGGGCCGAGGCCGCCGGTGGCCGGGTCCTCAGGCTGGACGGCGCCGTGCTCGCGGACAGTGGCGACAGCTGTCCGTTCGTCAACGAGGTGATCAGCACCGACCCGCTCACCCCCGACCTGGCGGCTCAGGCACGCGACTTCTTCCCTTCCGGTCGCGGGTTCGTCATGGTGTCGCCGCGCGGCGGGGCGGACCTGTCCGGGGCCGGGTACGCGCTGGTCGGGCACCCGCCGTTCATGCTGCGGCCGGCCGGTGGCGCCGCGCCCCCGGTCCCGGCCGGTTGCACCGTCGAGGAGGTCACCGACCCGGCGGGCCTGCAGATCTGGGCGGACGTGGTCGCGGCGGGCTTCCCCGCGCCGCCGATCGACCCGCCGGCCGCGCTGCTCGGCGGCCCGCACCGGTTCTGGCTGGCCCGGGTGGACGGTGAACCGGTCGCCTGCGCGGCGGCCGCCGTCGGGCACGGCGTGGTGGACGTGGAGGCGGTGGCCACCCTGGCCGGCCACCGGCGGCGGGGCCTGGGCGAGGCGGTCACCTGGGCCGCCACCCTGGCCGACCCTCGGTTGCCGGCGGTCCTGCTGTCCAGCGACGACGGGCGGGCGGTGTACCAGCGGATGGGGTACCTGCCGATCCTGCGCGCCACGATGTGGGCGTACGGGGTCTGACCGGGCCGACTAGGCTGCTCCGAATGTCGTGGGTGTTCACCGGCGTGCTGCTGCTCTCGGCCGCCGCCGCGTTCGGGTTGTCCGCCGCGCTGCTGCGCAAGCTGGTGCGCCGGTGAGTACGGTGCCGGAGCCGGGTCCGTCGGCGCGGGTCAACCTGCCCGACCTGCCCCCGCTGCCGATCCCGCCGGACACCGCCAACCTGCGCCAGGGCCCCGAGCTGCACGAGCTGTGCCTGCCGCTGCTGCCCCTGGTCGGGGTCTGGGAGGGCGCCGGTGAGGTGGTGTACCCGACCATCGACGGGCCGTTCCACTTCGGCCAGCGGATCGTGTTCGCGCACGACGGGCGGCCGTTCCTCAGCTACTCCGCGCAGGCCTGGATCCTGGACGGCCCCGGCGGCGCGGTGGTGCGGCCGGCGGCCCGGGAAACCGGCTGGTGGCGGGCCCGGGAGGACGGCAACCTCGAGGTGCTGCTCACCCACGCCACCGGCATCGTGGAGATCTACTACGGCGCGCCGCGCGGCATGACGTCCTGGGAGATCGCCACCGACGTGGTGATGCGCACCGAGACGGCCAAGGAGGTCAGCTCCGGGCAGCGGCTGTACGGGCTGATCGACGCCGACGCCGGCCTGAACGGTTCGGCCGGGTCCAACGGGTCGAACGGCGGCGGGTCGAAGGATCTGGCCTACGTCGACGAGCGCGCCATGGTCGGCCAGCCGCTGCAGCCGCACCTCTCCGCCCGCCTACACCGCATCGCCGGCTGACCCCTCCCCACGCACCCACCGCCCACCCACCACCCACTTGTCGTTGGCACTAAGCACGACAAGAAGCTCCTGTCGCGGGCAATCACCGCGACAAGTCGGAGACGAAGCCGCGACAAGTCGAGAGGGGGCGGCGACCAGCCCCCAGGCACCCTGGACACCCCGGGCGGCGGACACCCCGGACGGCGACCAGCCCCCGGCAAACGAAAACCCCGGCTCGGGAGGTGAGCCGGGGGTTCGTCGGGCGGAAGCGGGCCTCAGCGGGCTCCGGTGCCGAAGCCGCCCTCGTCGTCCGGGCGGCCGTTGCCGTTGCGCTTGCCGGGCTCGTGCGGCCCCTGGGTCATCTCCACCCCGGGCAGGTTCGAGCCGGCCGCGTTGGGACGGGGCCTGGGCGTCGGCCTGGGCTTGGGCGGCCCCGACGGCTGGCCGGACGGCGGCTGCGGCATACCCGGCTGGGGGGAACCCTGCGGGGCGGGCTGCGGCTGACCCTGACGCATCGGCAGCGGACCGCCCGGACGCGGCGGCGGACCGGTGGGCCGGTTGATCGCCGGGTGTGGCTGACTCGGCTGCCCGGGCTGACCGGGTTGCACCGGTTGGCCGAACAGCGGCGCGCCGCCCGGGCGTCCACCGACCGGCTGCCCGGCCGGCGGACGCGGCGGCTCCGGGCGCGGACCCGGTCCGGCCGGAGCGGGCGGCCGAGGCGCCTCCGGTCGAGGGGCGTCCGGCCGAGGCGCCTCGACGGCGGTCTCCTTCGGCTTCTCGGCCACCGAGGCCACCGGAGCGGCCGGAGCAGCGGCGGCGGGCGATCCGGCGGCGGAGCCGCTGAGCAGGCCGTCCAGCTGGGTGCGGACCCGACCGAGCTCGCTGAGCACCGACTGCCGGCGCCGCTCCAGCTCGTCCAGCTTCGAGCGGCTGGACTGCTCCTCGGCCTGGGCGAAGGCGCGGGCGTTGCTCCGGACCTCCTCGGCCTCCTCCTCGGCGGCCTGCAGGATCGACTGCAGCCGAGTGGTGAACGAGGAGATCATCTCCGGGTTCAGCCCCGAGCCGGACCCGGCCGAGGACGCGGCGGCCGGCTTCTTCGCCGCCGACGGGGTGAAGACCGAGGTCTCGGCGGACGTCGACACGCCGCCGCCCGCCTTCGCCAGTTCCTCGCGTTGCTGAGCTATCGTCCGCTCCAGCGTGGCGATGTGCTCCTCGACCTGGCGGCGGTCGTAGCCGCGCAGCACGATCTCGAACCGGGCGGCGGCGGACTGGTCGCCGCCCGAGCCGCCCGACTGCGGCCGGGCGGATCCGGCGTTGGGGTCAGGGCTCACGTCGCACCTCCAGGGAAATCCGCCGTTCACTCTACGGCGCGACCGCTGCGCGTCGCATCGGGGCTCACACCGACGCCCGAGGGCTACCATCGGAACGGTGGACACCCTGCGCCGCACACTGCACGAACGTGGGCTGCGGATGACGCCCCAACGCCAGCTGGTCCTGGACGCGGTCCGGCAGCTCGGCCACGCCACCCCGGAGCAGGTGTGCACCGAGGTGCAGCGCACCGCGCCGGCGGTCAACATCACCACCATCTACCGCGCCCTGGACCTGTTGGAGCGGATCGGGCTGGTGCGGCACGTGCACCTGGGCCACGGAGCACCCACCTACTCCGTGGACGAGCACGAGCACGTCCATCTGGTCTGCCACAGCTGCGGCGAGGTGGCGGAGGTACCGGTGGCGCTGCTGGCCGACCTGACCACCCGGCTGCGCGACGACTCCGGGTTCCGGCTGGACGCCGCGCACGTGGCGCTGTCCGGCCTGTGCGCCCGCTGCGCCGACGCACGGGAGACGGAACGGGAGAACGCATGACGGACCCGCTGCTCGCCCTGCCCGGGGCGGTGGCCGGAGAGGGCGTCGACGCCGCCGTGCCCGCCCACCACGGCGACCCGCTGGCCGAGCAACGCGCCATGGACCGGGCCGTGGCCGTGGTCGACCGGAGCCACCGGGGGGTGATCGCGGTGACCGGCGAGGAGCGGCTGTCCTGGCTGCACCTGCTGCTCACCCAGCACGTCGCCGAACTCCCCGAGGGCGCGGGCACCGAGGCCCTGGTGCTGGACGCCAACGGCCGGGTCGAGCACCACGCCGTCCTCTCCTACGTCGACGACACGGTCTACCTGGACGTCGAGCCCGGCACCGAGGGTCCGCTGCTGGAGTACCTGACCAAGATGGTGTTCTGGTCCAAGGTCGAGCCGAGGGACGCGACGGCCGAGTTCGCCGTGCTCAGCCTGGTCGGCCCGGACACCCCCAAGGTCCTCGACGCGATCGGCGCGAACCCGGGCGAGCTCCCCTACGCCTCGGCGGCCGCGGACAATGCCATCGTCAGGAGGATGCCCTGGCCCGGCCGCGACGCCGCCGACCTGCTCGTCCCCCGCGCCGAGCTGACCGACTGGTGGCGACGGCTGCGCGAGGCCGGTGCGGCCGCGGCGGGCACGATGGCGTTCGAGGCGCTCCGGGTCGCGGCCACCCAGCCGCGCCTCGGGCTGGACACCGACGAGCGGACCATCCCGCACGAGGTCGGCTGGATCGGCCCGGCCGTGCACCTGACCAAGGGTTGCTACCGCGGCCAGGAGACGGTGGCCCGGGTGGCCAACCTCGGGCAGCCGCCGCGCCGGCTGGTGCTGCTGCACACCGACGGTGGTGACGAAGAACTCCCCGCGCCCGGCGATCCGGTCCGGCTCGGGGCCCGCACGGTCGGCCGGGTCGGCACCGCGACCCTGCACCACGAGCTGGGCGGGGTGGCGTTGGCGCTGGTCAAACGGTCCGTACCGGTGGATGCGGAGCTCACGGCCGGCGACGACGACCGGGTGTCACCCGTGCGGATCGACCCCGACTCGCTGGCCCTGAGCGCGGCGGCGGAGGGTGACGACGACCGTCCGGGGCGGGCCGCACAGCTCCGAACGGGGCGAATTCGACCCCGTTAGTGCCTCGTTGGTTCGGCTGTACCCGAGCCACGTCGCAAACCCGTACCCGGACGCGGTACGGTAGATGGCAGGACATTCAGACGAGATGAACGGGGCCGCCGAGTGAACACCACCGGCCGCCCCTTCCCTGTTGTAAGGGGGACGAGCCATGGGGCGCGGCCGTGCTAAGGCAAAGCAGACCAAGGTGGCCCGAGAGCTCAAGTACAGCTCCCCAGGACTGGACGCTGATGCGCTCCAGCGTGAGCTGGCCGGAGTCCCCTCGAAGGAGCCGGACGACGTCGACGACGAGTTCGACTACGCGGACGACGACGACTGGGGCCGGCGTTCCGGCTGAGTTCTGAGCTCTGACCGGGCGGATCGTCCGGTCAGAGCCCGGTCAGCGCCCGTTCAGAACCTCGGGTGCTCCCCGACCATCGACACCCGCTCGTCCGCCGGCAGGTTCGGCACGTCTCGGCTGCGGCTGACCTCACCGAGCACCCAGGACGGCACGTGCCGGGCGGTGAGTACGGCCTGCGCGCGGTCGAGGTCCTCGGGCGGGAGCACGGCCACCATGCCGACGCCCATGTTGAACGTCTTCTCCATCTCCGGACGGGCCACCCGGCCACGCGCGGCGATCAGGTTGAAGATGGGCGCGGGCTCCCAGGTGGCCCGGTCGATCACCGCGACCAGACCGTTCGGCATGACCCGGGCCAGGTTGCGGGCCAGCCCGCCGCCGGTGATGTGCGCGAACGTGCGCACCTCGGTCTCGGCGGCCAGGGCCAGGCAGTCCAGGGCGTAGATGCGGGTGGGTTCCAGCATCTCCTCGCCGAGGGTGCGGCCCAGCTCCTCGACGTGCGCGGTCAGCGGCAGCCGGGCCAGCTCCAGCAGCACGTGCCGGGCCAGCGAGTAGCCGTTGGAGTGCAGCCCGGACGAGGCGAGAGCGAGCACCACGTCGCCGGGGCGGACGTTCTCCGGGCGGAGCAGCCGGTCGGCCTCGACCACTCCGACCCCGGACGCGGACAGGTCGTACACCCCGGGCGGCATCAGGCCGGGGTGCTCGGCGGTCTCCCCGCCCAGCAGCGCGCACCCGGACAGCTCGCAGCCGTCGGCGATGCCCTTGACGATCGCGGCCACCTGGTC
>JAESFN010000412.1_pt1 | contig 42805 bp, 31 predicted proteins | sample 9269411 | NCBI WGS metagenome assembly JAESFN01 (sample SAMN14505399, study PRJNA617100) | algae metagenome | isolation source: Iphinoe sp. HA4291-MV1 and co-occurring heterotrophs from trail next to... | place: USA: Maunawili Falls, Hawaii | collected 2009-07-25
ATCATGCACGTCTTCTGGAAGAGCGGAGAGCGCACGGTTCAAGAAGTCCGCGATGAACTGGCCGCCGCCGGCCTCGACCGGGCCTACACCACGGTCGCCACCCTCGTCCGCATCCTCGACGAGAAGGGCTTCCTCTCGAAGACGAATCAAGAGCGGCCGTTTCGGTTTCAGGCTGCCCGTTCTTACGAAGAAGTCTCCGGCCGGCTGCTCGACGACCTGGTGGAAAAGGTCTTTGGCGGCTCCTCGGAGTTGTTGCTTGTCCGGCTGATGGAGCAGCAGCGGCTGTCGCCCAAGGAGCGGGCACTGCTCGAGTCGATCCTGGCCGACACGCAGACCGACGACGCGGCGCCCTCTAAGTCGCCTGCGCGGGAGCCGCGCTCATGAGCAGCGTGACGTTGATCCTCGTGTGGTGCGCACTGCAGGTGACGCTCGTGTCGCTCGCGACGGCGGCCATGTATTTGACGGTCGGTCGCCGCAAGCCGGCGGTGGGCTCGGCGATTCTGGTCGCTGGCTCGATCGGCGTGCTGCTGACCACGGCGCTGGCCGCCAGCCCGTGGCCTCGCTGGTACACGGTGGCCTGGAAAGAAGCGCCCGCCGAGCGGCCAACCCTAGTACAACCGGCCGCGGTCGAGCCAGTCGCCGCCTCTGGGCCAATCGTCACTGCCTTGCCAACAACGTCCGCGCCGCCGAGTTTCACGCCGTCAGACACTTCCTTCGCTGCAGCATTCGCCGAGACACTTCGCACCGGCTTTACCATTCCGCCCGCCGACGCGCCACGCACCAGGCCCTGGGCGGCAATTCTCTTGGGCGCCGGCGTGCTGGTTTGTCTGGGACGACTCGTGTTCGGCCTCGCGATCGTGCGCAACTATCGCCGCTGCAGCCGGCCGGTCGTCGACGAGGAACTGTGCCGCGAGTTTGCGCAGCTAGGCAGCGCAATGACATGCCCGCTAACGGTTGAACTGCGCGAGTCCGAATCACTTTCGTCGCCGGCGGTCGTCGGTTGGCGACGGCCGCTGTTGCTGTTGCCGATCGACTGGCACTCGTGGAGCGACGGCGAGCGACGGGCTGTGCTTGCGCATGAACTGGCGCACGTTTGCCGCGGCGACTATCCGGCCTGGCTGCTCTCGCAGCTTGGCTTGGCGCTGCACTTCTACCATCCGCTCGTGCATTGGCTCGCGCGGCGGCTGCGGCTCGAGCAGGAACTGGCTGCTGACGAATGGGGCGCACAGCTCGTCGGCAGCCGAACCGCTTACTTGAGGGCACTCGCTCAGCTCGCATTGCGGCGAGACGCTCGGCCCGTCGTGTGGGCTGCCCAACCCTTCTTTCCCCGTCGGGACACTTTCTTGAGGAGGATCGAAATGCTGCGACACCAACAGCACCTGCCTTGGCAACCGACCTCGCGGCTTACTCGCGCCGCCGCCGTGTCTGCGGTCCTCTGCGCGGCGCTGTTGGCAGTTGGCCTGCGCGGCCCCGAAACGGCGCTCGCTCAACTCGGCGCTCGTCCGGCAGATGCTCCCCAGCAAACAGGCAGCGAGGAGTTCAGTTTGAAGTTCGTGCCTGAGGAGGCAGTCTATGTGGCGGCCTTCCGCCCGGCCGACCTGTTGGCGACGCCGGGCATGGCGGACACGTGGAAAAGGTTTCCCAAACTCGAAGCTCTGGTGACAGATGCCGGAATCGACGCAGCGTCGCTGGCGGAAGTCACGCTGATTGGCCTGGCCGGAGCGCCTGCGGCGGCCCCCATTCGCCAACTCGTCGTGCTGCGCAGCAACGAGCCTGCCGACTGGCAGCGTCTCACTGCCAAGCACGCCCCCGGCGCCCGGGTCGCGACAGCGGGCGGCCACACGTTCTACAGCACGCGCATCGGCCACCGGGAGCCGGCCTTCTACGAGCCGGATCGGCAAACGCTTGTGCTGGGAACCGAACTCCAGATTCGAGAGCTGATTGAGCGCTCCACGAGCGACGCGGCTCGCCCTGCCTGGGCAGAGACGTGGAAATCGCAACCAAAAGGGCCGCTCCGCTTCGCGCTCAATGTGCAGGCGTTCAAAGCGGCGCTGGGCATCGATGTGGAGAAACTCGCTGCCGCCGAGATCTCGCAGGGTCCGATGGCGCCCGTAATGGCCATGCTGGGGCCGGTAGCCAAAGAAGTGAGTGCGATCGTCGGGAGCGCTCAACTTGGCGGAGAGACGGCGCTGTCGGCCTCGTTGCTCACGAGTTCCGGAGAGGCCGCGGCCAGCGTCGCGGAGACCACCGTCGCGCTCAAGACGTTGCTCAAGAACTTGGCCGCAGGATACGCCAGCCCCCCACCGCCTGCCGAACGCATCGTCTCTCTAGCGACTGACTTGCTGGCCAAGACCGAGATCACGGTCGACGGAAGTGCGGCACGCATGTCTGCTCGCAGCAGCGTAAGGGGGGCAGCCGCCACAGACGCGCTGCTCACGGTGTTGACGGAAGCGCGTTCGGCTTCGGAGCGAGTTCAATCGGCGAACAACTGCCGGCAGCTTGCGCTGGCGATGCACAACTATGCCGATCAGAACGGGGCCTTTCCGCCCGCAGTGCTCTACGGCCCCGACGGCAAGACCCCCTATAGCTGGCGCGTCGCGCTGCTTCCCTACATCGAGCAGGAAGCGCTGTACAAGCAATACCGGCGCGATGAACCGTGGGACAGTGCCGCCAATCTCAAGGTGCTCGAGCAAATGCCCGACACGTATCGTGTCACGGGAGTCAGTCGAGCAGACAAGGACGCGGACTATTTCGTGTTCACGGGCCCCGAAACGCTCTTCAACGGCAAGCAGGGGCGCCGGCTTGGCGAGGTCACCGACGGCCTTTCGAACACTTTGCTGCTCGTTGAAGCTCGGCGCGACATCCCCTGGACCAAGCCAGAAGACCTGCCGTACGCGAGCGACCAACCCTTGCCGGCGCTGGGCGGCCTCGTGCCCCGCGGCTTTAACCTCGCGCTCGCCGATGGCTCCGTCCGCTTTTTCTCGCAGGAGTTCGACGAGAAAACGCTGCGGGCATTGATCACCGCGCGCGGCGACGAGCACTTTCTCGACCCGAACGGCGGCCCGGTCGACATCGAGTAGCACGACGCGCGAATCGCCACGGGCCATCCACCCCGAAATTTACACAGCACCACGAAGATTCTTCGAGAGATCGACGATGAGCACGCTCACATTCATGTTGGCTTGGTGTGTGTTGCAGGTGACGCTCTTGTCGCTGCTCACGGCCATGGTCTACCTCGTCGTGGGACGACGCGGGCCGGCGGTCGGCTCGGCGGTGCTCTTGGCCGGATCGGCTGGCGTGCTGCTGACGACCGCGCTGGCCGTGAGCCCTTGGCCACGCTGGTACACCGTCGAGTGGTCCACGCAGCCCGTCGTAGCCGTAACGAAGCAGGCCGCGGAAGCGAAGCCCGCTGACACCGCCGTGGCGCTGAGCAATGCGGGCGATATTCCAGCGAACGCGGTTGCTCCCAAGCTCGAGTTGGCCGACGCGTCGCTCTGGACCGCGCTCGGCGAAACGCTTCGCACCGGTTTCCGTCCGGCAGCGCTCGACGCCCCACGCGCCACGCCTTGGCCGGCGATCGTGCTTGGACTCGGCGCGGCGCTTTGCTTGGGCCGATTGTTGGTCGGCCTCTGGGCCGTGCATCGCTATCGCCGCAAGAGTCAGCCGGTCGCCGATGCGCAACTGCACGATGAACTCTGCGTGCTGCAGGCCGAGATGAGCTGCCAGCGAACGATCGAGCCGCGCGAGTCGGCGCTCGTGTCCTCGCCGGCGGTGGTGGGCTGGCGAAAGCCGCTGCTACTGTTGCCGCTCGATTGGCGCACCTGGAGCGACGGCGAACGGCGGGCCGTGCTCGCGCATGAGCTCGCGCATGTTTGCCGGGGCGACTATCCGGCCTGGCTCTTCTCGCAGCTTGGGCTGGCGCTGCACTTCTATCATCCGCTCGTGCATTGGCTAGTGCGGCGGCTGCGGCTCGAGCAGGAACTGGCCGCCGATGAATGGGGCGCTCGCGTCGCCGGCAGCCGCACCGCCTACCTGCGGGCACTGGCCCAATTGGCGCTGCGGCGCGACACACAACCGGTCGTGTGGGCTGCTCGGCCCTTTTTTCCGCGTCGGGACACTTTCTTGAGGAGGATCGAAATGTTGCGTCATCAACAGAATCAGCCCTGGCGGGCGACCCCCTGGCGAACGCGGCTGGTGGCCGTGAGCGCCGTGGTGGGCGCGGCGCTCTTGGTGGCCGGACTGCGAGGGCCTGAGAGCAATAGCGCGCTCGCCCAGGTAGGCGCGGGCGCCCCAGGCGCCGCCGCGGCATCTCCAGCGAGCGCCGAGAAGTTCAGCCTGAAGTTCGTGCCGGCCGAGGCGCTGGGATTGCTGGCGTTTCGTCCAGCCGATCTGTTGGCCGAGCCAGGCGTGGGGGACTTCGCCAAGAAGTTCGACTGGACGGCGCACGTTGAACAGCAATTGGGGATCAAGCTAACGGACCTCGAGGAGGTGACCCTCGCCTTTCAAGCGAATCCCGAGCAGGTGGCGCCGATGTGGATTCTGCGCGGTCGCGGCGTCGCGGCCGCAGTGGTCGCAGCGACAGGCAAGAAAGCCCAGACCGAGACGCGGCAATTTGGCGGCGCCGACTATACGGTGGCAACCGGCTTCGATCCGAATGCCTTCTTCGCGGTGAACGCCGACACGCTCGTAGTGGCGAGCGAACCGCAGATCCGCCTGGCGATCACCACGGCCCAGGGCGGCTTCGACGGTCTGCCCGGCCCCCCTTGGGCCAAGGAGTGGGAGGATTGGAACACGGAGCCCGTCGGCCAAGTGCGGTTCGCCGTGAATATCGACGGCATCAAGGCGGCCACCGGGTTCGATCCCAATCGTTTGGCGGAACAGCATCGCGTGCCGGGGGACATGGCTTCGCTGCTGGCCTCCGTGGGACCGCTGCTGACGAACACTCAGAGCGTCGTGGGAAGCGGCCACGTCAATGGCGGCATGCAAATTTCGTTGGTCGCGACGACCAGCTCGAGCGAAGCAGCGAAGAGCGTGGCCGAAACGACCATCGCGCTCAAGGTGCTGCTCAAGAATCTCACCACGCAGATGCGCCAGGCACTGCTCCGCCAGCCCGACGCTCCGGCGGGCGTTCCGCAGCTCATGGCGATGGCCGAAGACGTGCTCGCCAAGACCGAGGTCAAGGCCGACGACAAGCTCGTGCGGATCACGGCGAACACCCGCTACAACGGCGCGATGGCCGCGGCCATCTTCATGCCGGCGATGGCGCAAGCCCGCGAGTCGGCCAGCCGCGTGCAGTCGCAGAACCATCTCAAGCAACTCGGCCTGGCGATGCACATTTACGCCGACCAATTCAAGACGTTCCCACCGGCGTCGGTGATCGGGCCTGACGGCAAGACGCCGCATAGTTGGCGCGTGGCGATCCTGCCGTACATCGAACAGCAGGCTCTTTACAACCAATATAAGTTCGACGAACCGTGGGACAGCGAGGCCAATCGGAAAGTGCTCGCGCAGATGCCGGCCCTGTTCCGCAATCCAAGCGACGCTCCGAACAGCACCAACACGAGTTACTTTGTGTTCACAGGCCAGGGGCCGATGTTCGGCGGCGACAAGGGGCCTGGCTTTGCGGAGATCACCGACGGCATGTCGAATACGATCATGATCGTGGAGGCGAAGCGCGACATTCCCTGGACCAAACCGGAGGACATCGCGTACGACGCCAAGCAGCCGCTGCCGAAACTCGGCGGCTACTACCCCGGTGGGTTCAACGCCGCGTTCGCCGACGGCTCGGTGCGGTTCCTGCACGACGGGATCGACGACCAGGCGCTGCGGGCGCTGATCACCAAAGCGGGTGGAGAGTCGATCGATCCTGGGGCGTTGAATCCCGCGCCTGGTCGAAAGCCACCGCTCAACGCCGTGGATGGCCCCTCTCCGGGCGAACCAAAAATCAAATAGGCCTCGCTCTCGTAGGACCGGGCAGAGGTTCGGGCCGCCGAAGGCACTTGCTTTCGGCGGCCTTTCATTTTTGGTGGGCTCGAGAAGTAGCGAGTTTGCATCTGGCAGGCGAAACGAGCGAATTGCAGCCCCGGCAGGGGCGACTCGAGAATAGCCCCGGGCAAGGCCAGGCGCTAGCCGGCCGCCGCCCGGGGTTACGCCAAGGTGAAAACGAAGAGCCCCGGAGGGGCGACAGAAACTCCGAGCGCCAGAGCCGTCGTGCATCTTCTGTCGCCCTTCCAGGGCTTTGATTTTTTTGATTGCAAACCCCAGGGCTGCGGTCAGCTAGCGCTGCCCTGGCCCTGGGCTAACTTCTTTCGCCCCTCCGGGGCTAAGCGTAGCCTGCTCCCGCGGAGAACAGATGTCGGGGCTGAAAACCAATGAATTCGCGCCGTGGCACAGGGCTTCCAGCCTGTGTTCCCCTGCTGGGAGAAGTCCTACAGCGGCGGCCCCTGATTTTTACCTGAGCCAAAGTTGAGTCCCCCCACCCGCAAGTTACCGGTATCGGAATTTCCTTCCGCCCACGGCTTCTGCGACCGTTCGAGAGCCCGCTGGGCATAGTTGTCGGGCTTGGGCCGCCAGAAGTGGTTCGACTTGCAACCGCAAGCCAAGGCGATCAGCACGAGCAGCAAACAACGCATGGCAAACGCCCTCCTGGCAGACCCTTCCTGTTCTATCGGCCGGGAAAAGCAAGGCAGTCGAACCCGACCAAGGCATGCACCGCCAACTTGACCGCATTTTCCCAGCCTGCCTATACTTAAGGTTCGGGCCCTCGGCTTCCTGGGCCCCTCTGCGCCCCCACGATTCACGGGTCGGAACACCGGAAAACAGCGCTATGGGATTGCGGCTCTCTCGCTTGCTGGCTGGCCTTGGCGTGCTGGCGTTGTTGCTGGCCGTGGGCCTACGGTCGCTGCCGGCTCAAACCCGCGTCGCCCGCAGTTCGGTGCAACCGGCCGATGCCGCCCAGCCAGGCGCTAAGGGCTTTCGCCAGCTCGCTCCCACCGTGCTGACGACGATTGCGCCCGGGCTCGAAGACCAAGACACCGTTAGCAGCCACCCGATCGTCGAGCTCGTGGCCGAAGCGCAGAAGCTCGAGTGGAAGCCCAAGAGCGTCGAGGTCGACACCACGCTGCTGGGTATGGCCGACCGAGCCGAATTCCGCCATCAGGTGTGGGGGCTCGAGTTCAGCTTCAAGCCGCTGCGAATGATCGCGGTCGACATTCCGCAAAAGAACGGCCAGATGCAGCGCCGCTGGGTGTGGTATCTCGTCTACCGAGTGCGCAACATCGGCGACCACCTGAAGCCGGTCCGTCAGCAAGATGGCACGTTCACGGTCTCGCGCGTGAAAGACCCCGGCCAGCCGATCCGCTTCGTGCCGAAGTTCGAGCTGTTTAGCTACGAATACAAGAAGTGCTACCTCGACGAGATTCTGCCGGTCGCCATTCCGGCGATTCGCCGCCGCGAGGATCCACGCCGGCCGCTGCTCAATTCAGTGCAGATGGCCGAGCAAGAGATTCCGCTCAGCACCGAAGACGTCGATCGAGGCGTGTGGGGCGTGGCGACCTGGGGCGGCTTCACCCCCATCGACCCTCGGATCGACTTCTTCTCGATCTACGTGCAGGGCCTAAGCAACGCCTATCGCTGGGAAGACCCGGCCGGCGCGTACAAGGCCGGCGATCCCCCCGGCACGGGCCGCCGCTACACGCGGCGCACCTTGCAGCTCAACTTCTGGCGCCCCGGCGACGACCAGAACTTGCACGAGCGCGAGTTCCGCCTCGGCGTTCCGCCTGGCAAGGAAGACTTGTACGGGCTCACCGAAGGCGTGCCTTATCGCTGGCTCTACATGCGTAGCTGCGGGCAGCAGTAGAGTTTAGCCGGCTCGTTTTCTTCGGGCGAGCCGCTACCGTGATCCTTCTCCATTAGCCCCCCGTCAATGACGGGGGGGAATTCCACGGCGGGGAATTACACGGCAGAGTGCGCCCGCTTGCGACTCACCCGGGGGTAGTCGGCGATCTGACTCGCCGCGACCTCTACGGCCTTTTCCGCTGTGGCGATCCTTCTCCCCCCGGCGACTCGCCGGGGGCTAACTGCGCCGTTAGACCTGCGCCTTTTGGCGCTCGGCTCGCTTGCGGCTGGTCTCGGTGAGCACGGTCTTGCGGAGGCGCAGTTTGGTGGGGGTCACTTCCACCAACTCGTCGTCTTCGATGTACTCGAGCGCGGCCTCGAGCGACAGATCGCGCGGCGGCTTGAGCAGGATGTTGCGGTCGCTGCCGGAAGCCCGCATGTTCGTGAGCTTCTTTTCCTTGGTCGGGTTGACCGTCATATCTCCCTGGCGGCTGTTTTCGCCGACGATCATGCCTTCGTAGACCTCGTCGCCGGGGGCCACGAACAGGTCGGCCCGCTCCTGCAGCCCATCGAGGCCGTAGGCCACGGCCTTGCCGCCGACCATGGAGATCAGCACGCCGTTCGGGCGGCCGGGAATGTCGTCTTCAGCGGGGCGGTATTCTTCGAAGCGGTGATGCACGATCGCCGTGCCCTGCGTCGCGTTCAAGAGCCTCGTGCGGAGACCGATCAGCCCGCGCGACGGAATGAGGAAGGCCACGTGGGTGTACTCGCCACGGTTGTGCATCTGCTGCAACTGGCCACGGCGTGAGCCAACGAGCTCCATCACGGCGCCCAGTTTGTCGGCCGGGGCCTCGACCACGAGCGACTCGAACGGCTCTTCGAGCACGCCTTCGTGCTTGCGGAGGATCACCCGCGGCTTCCCGACGGACAGTTCGTAGCCCTCGCGCCGCATGGTTTCGATCAGCACCGAAAGGTGCAGCAGGCCACGGCCGGCCACGGCCAGCGAATCGCTGCCTTCGACCGGTCGCACGCGGAGGGCGACGTTCCGCTCGAGCTCCTTGGTCAGTCGATCGCGAAGGTGACGATTGGTGACGTACTTGCCTTCGCGGCCGGCGAAGGGAGAGCTGTTGATGCTGAAGATCATTTCGAGGGTCGGCTCGTCGACCTCGAGCCGGGGCATCGCTCGGCGGATCTCGGGATCGCTAATCGTGTCGCCGATTTCCAGGTCTTCAAGGCCCACGATGGCCGCAATGTCGCCGGCCTCGGCCTCTTCGACCTCGGCCCGGCCCAGCTTGTCGAACGTGTAGAGCGTGGTCAGCCGGCCGACTTTGACTTTGTCGTCCGCCTGCATGAGCGCGACCTGCTGCCCCCGCTTCAGCGAGCCAGCCTGCACACGGCCAATACCGATGCGGCCCACATAGCTCGACCAGTCGAGCGTGGTCACCAGCATTTGCAGCGGCTGATCGGGCTCGACCTCGGGGCCCGGAATCGACTCGAGAATCAAGTCGAACAGCGGCGCCATCGAGTCGCCGCGGACATTCAGATCGTGCGTAGCGTAGCCTTCGCGAGCACTGGTGAAGATATACGGGAAGTCGGCCAGTTCGTCTTCGGCGCCGAGATCCATGAACAACTCAAAGGCCTCGTCGAGCACCTCTTTGGGGCGGGCATCGGGGCGGTCGACCTTGTTGACCACCACAACCGGCCGCAGCCCATAGCTGAGGGCCTTTTGCAGCACGAAGCGGGTTTGCGGCATCGGACCTTCGGCGGCGTCCATGAGCACCAGGGCGCCGTCGGCCATCCGTAGCACGCGCTCGACCTCGCCGCCGAAATCGGCGTGGCCCGGCGTATCGATGACGTTGATCTTCACGCCCTTGTAATGCAGAGCGATGTTCTTGGCCAGAATGGTGATGCCGCGTTCCCGCTCCAGATCGTTGGAGTCGAGAATACAGTCGCCGACGAGTTGGCTGGCGCGAAACTCGCCACTTTGACGCAGCAAGCAGTCTACAAGCGTGGTCTTGCCGTGATCGACGTGCGCGATGATGGCGATATTACGGATGTCATTGCGTCGCATGGACTTCGAAGCTGGCCCTAAGTCTGGACCAATCCCTGGGTGAATCGCCTAGAATTCTTCGCGCGTGGCTTGTTAGCGTTGCCCCGCCAGCCGCGCCGCACGGTTCCGTTCGCAAGATCTGCCGCCTGCTTTGGAGCCACTATCTTACCACCGCGCGTCAAGGGGGCGGAAGCCGAATTGGACCAAAGGCTTGTTAGCGTTTGGTTTGGAACGCCAGGCCGGGCCCCTGCCGGTCCTGCGGAATGGGAATTTGCCGCTTTCGGCTTCCATCCACAAACTGTGCGGCTGCCCCGCTGTGCGGCTCGGCGGTTCCCCGCTATCGTGAATTGCTGCGACGCACACCGCTGGCGCTGAGCCGCGATATCTCGTGCGACGCACAGCGTTTCCGAGCAGAAGGGCGGCATGCGATGCGAGCGTTTCCGGTCCTCGGGCTAACGATCGGTCTTTGGGCGGTGGCTGCTTGGGCGGGAGCCCAATCCGAAGCCGTTGAGGGCAAGAAAGCGTCCTCGACCCCCGCTAGCTGGAAGCGGCTCGACCCCGACGCCCCCGTTTGGCTGGACACGAAGAACAAGCGAGTGATCCTCGATGGCGAGGTTTGTCTGCGCGAAGGCTTCCTGGAGATGTTCGCCTGCCTACGCGGGACCAAGGAGCACGAGTCGCTGGTAAGCGTGCCCACCAAGGCCCATGTGGTCCATGCCGCGCTGCTAGCAGCCGGCGCCGAGGCGGGCGAGCCGGTCAAGTTCAGGCCTGAATACAAGCCGCCGACCGGCACCGAGATCGAAGTCTACATCGTCTGGCGCGACGCCGAAGGCAAAGATCACCGCGTGCGTGCCCAAGAGTGGATCAAGAACGCCAAGACCGGCAAGGCGATGGACCTGCCGTTTGTGTTCGCCGGCTCCGGCTTCTGGAAAGACCCAGAGTCAGGCAAGCAACACTACGAGGCCGAAAGTGGCGACTTCATCTGCGTGGCCAACTTTCCCTCGGCCATGCTCGACGTGCCGGGCGAGAGTTCGCAATCGAACGAGGCGCTCTCGTTCGAAGCCTTTACCGACAATATTCCACCGCTGAAGACCAAGGTCCGGCTGGTGCTAACGCCTAAGCGCAAGCAGGCAGACGGCGAGGGGAGCAAGGCCGCGGATGCTAAAGAGCAACCTGAGGCAACCGGGGCGGCCAAGGCCGTCGAGCCCGCAACGGACAAGCAAGCAGGCACGAAGGCGGGCGACGAGTAGCGGCGCAATGCCTGCCTACCGGCCAAAGCGAAATACTTCCGCGTCCGGATTCGGTCGGCCGAGATAAAGGTCGCTGATCAGCCGCGCGGCGATCATGCTGAACGTGATCCCGTTGCCGCCGTAGCCCAGGGCGAAGTAGGCCGCGGGTCTGCCAGGGGCCTGGCCGATGTACGCCAGCCCGTCCTTCGTTTCCGCGAACGTGCCGGCCCAAGCGAATTCGGTGACGAAGTCGCACTCGGGAAATAGCCGCGCGAACCGCTTTTCGAGTTGCTTGATCTTGCCATCGACCAGGCCGTCACGGCGATGATCGGTCGAGAAGGCGGTGTCTCCACCGCCGATGATGGCTCGCCCGTCGTCGGTGAGTCGCGCGTAAAAGTACGGCCGGGCGGTCTCCCAGATCAGGCAGCCTTGGGGCCAGCCGGGCCAAGCGTCGCGTGGCTGACTGCAGATCGCATAGGTGCTGTTGAGGTTGCCCGGCTGCGAGTCTAGATCGCGGCCAGCTTCGTAGCCCGTGGCGTAGACGATGCGTTTGGCGCGAATGCTGCCGCGAAGGGTTTCGATCCACACGCCGTCGTCCGTTTCCTCTATTTTTACGGCCGGCGTGTTGCCAAACCTGCGCAGTCCGGCTGTTTCGGCCCGCTCGAGCACACCCAGCGTGAACTGATACGGATCGATCTGGGCATCGCCCGCGGAATGCAGTGCTCCGCTCGCCCGCAGGGAGGAGCGCGTCGCCAGATCGGAGTAAGACCAGAGATCAACATCGAAACCATGACTGCGGCGACATTCGTATTCCGCTTCGAGCCGGCGGCGATGCCAAGGTCGGCTGGCGATGTACAAAGCGTTGCGCTGCGAAAAGCCACAGGGCCGCGGCAACTCAGCCACCAATTGCTCGATCTCTTCGACGGCTTGAAGCCCGCGGCGATAGGCATGCACAGCAGCCGACTCACCCACTTTGCCGATCAGGTCCACGAGCGGAGTATCGATCTCGTACTGCAGCAGGCCGGTACTGGCCGCGGTGCTGCCGGCGGCAAACTCCCCGCGGTCGATGAGCACAACCTCGGCGCCTGACTGCACCAAATTCCAGGCGGCCAGCGCCCCGGTTACGCCGCCCCCGACGACCACGACTTCCGTCTCGATCGGCCCCATAAGTTCGTTCACAAGCTGCGGCCGCGGGCCAATCTCCGGCCAAAACGGCTTGCCGGAACGCAGCGCGGCGGCCGCAGGGTCAGGTGGATCGACAGACATCGAGGGTAGCGGAGATCGAAGTCGTAGAACGTTCGGAAGTGTCGGTCAGAGTCCTTCAGAGGGAACTCATCAAAAGCACTTTGCATGCCGACTCGAGCTGAATGCGGCCGCGGTGGGTATCTACCCCCAATGCTCTGGGGCTATCATGGACGCGATTCCTTCCGAGATCGGTTTGCGCTCGAGTTGCGACATGCGTATTTGGATCCTCCCGCCGTTATTTCTGCTGCTGCCGCTCCTCGGCTGTGCGCGCGAACAGCAAAACAGCTCCGTGCAAATTGCGGCCGTTGAGCCGGCGCCTTCCGAATCGACGCCTGCACCGCCCCAGGGCAACGAGGCCGTGAAGCCGGTCGACGCGGCCCCGCCCGCGGCATCGGCGGGCGAGCCGGCTGAACTGCCGGCGAATCGCCTTGCTAACGAAACCAGCCCGTATCTACTTCAGCACGCGCACAACCCGGTCGACTGGTATCCCTGGGGTCCGGCAGCCCTCGAAAAGGCCAAGCGCGAGAACAAGCTCATCTTCCTCTCGGTCGGCTATTCGAGCTGCCACTGGTGCCACGTGATGGAGCGCCAGTGCTTTCTCAATCCAGAGATCGCCAAGCTGCTCAACGAACACTTCGTAAGCATCAAGGTCGATCGCGAGGAACGCCCCGATCTCGACGAGGTCTATATGGCGGCCTTGCACATCTACTACGCCAACACCGGCAGCCCGCAGGCCGGCGGCTGGCCGCTCTCCATGTTCCTCACGCCGGAAGCGCAGCCCCTCATGGGCGGAACTTACTTCCCGCCCGAGGACTTCCTCGAACTGCTCACCCGCGTACAGGACCGCTGGCAGAATGATCGCGCGTCGCTCGTCGCCCTGGGACAGAAGTTCGCCGAGATCGTCGACACTCACCTTCGTGGCCGCCCGACAATTCTGAAGGCGCCGCTCGAGCCCGTGCGGCTCGAGGAACTGCAAACGGAACTGGCCGAGCAGTTCGACCCCGTTCATGGCGGCTTCGGCTACAGCGATGCCGACGACAAACGCCCGAAGTTTCCCGACTCGTCCAACCTGCTCTTCCTGCTCGCGCGGTCGCAGGCAGGCAACGAGGCCGCCGGCAAGATGCTTGAGCGCTCGCTCGACCACATGGCGGCCGGCGGCATCCGCGATCATCTGGGCGGCGGCTTCCATCGCTACAGCACCGACCGCTCCTGGCGCGTGCCGCACTTCGAAAAGATGCTCTACGACCAGGCCCAGTTGGCGACGATCTACGCGGGGGCCTACGACCTGACGAAAAACCCGGTGTGGCGTCAGGCTGCCGAGGAAACTTGCGACTACGTGCTGCGCGAGATGACCGCTCCCGACGGCGGATTCTATTCGGCTCTCGACGCCGACTCGGAGGGACAAGAGGGGGCCTACTATGCTTGGACCGCAGACGAAGCCCAAAAGGTGCTCAGCGACGACGAGTTTGCGCTCGCCGCCGATGTGTACGGATTGCGCGGCCTGCCGAATTTCGAGGCCGCTTTCGTGCTGCTTGAGAGCCGCCCCCTGGCCGAAATTGCCGCGGCGCGCAACCAGTCGGTCGAACAACTGCAGCAGGCACTCGCGCCGGTGCGGCAGAAGTTGCTCGCCAAACGCAACGAGCGCAAGCGGCCACTTACGGACACGAAGATCCTGACCGGCTGGAACGGCCTGATGATCCGCGGGTTGGCCGAGGCCGGCCGGTCGTTTGGAAATCCGCAATATACGGCCGCGGCCGCGCGGGCGGCCGACTATGCGCTGACCAAGCTCAAGCTGCCCAACGGCCGACTCGCGCGTACCGACAGCGGCGGCCAACCCACGCTCAACGCTTATCTGGAAGACTATGCCTACCTGATCGACGGCCTTCTGGCCCTCCACCAGACCACGGGCGACGCCCGCTGGCTTCAGGCCGCCGATGAGCTGCAAGCCGAGCAAATCAAGCTGTTTTGGGACGCCGAGCGCAAGGGGTTTTTCTTCACGGCCGACGATCACGAGCAACTCATCGCCCGCGTCAAGAACCCTGTCGACAGCGCCACGCCGAATGGCAACGCCGTGTCCGTCGGCAATTTGATCTACTTGGCCCAACACGCGGGCAAGCCGGAATATCTCGACACGGCTCGCGAAACGCTCGAGGCGTTTTCGACGCACCTGCAAGACTCGCCGAGTTCGATGCCGCGGATGGGGCTGGGACTCTCGGCCTGGCTCAAAGCGCGGCCGGCTGCGACGGCTAAGTAACCGTTTTTTGTCGCGTACTCAGGCAGGAGTTTCGCGGCGTTTGCGCCGTTCGTCTACGGGCGCTGAAAGAGTTGGCAGCGCGGCAGGTCTTTGGCCAACTGAGCGACGCCTTGCCGGCTGATGTCGGTATTGAACACGTCCAGTTCGGTGAGCGACTGTAGCTTCCGCAGATGCTGGATACCGGCGTCGTCGATGTGAGCGCCCCGCAATTGCAGAATCCGCAGCCGGGGGAGCTTGCTCAACTCGGCCAATCCGGCGTTCGTAATGCCGCTGCCGATTAAGCTCAGCAGCTTCAATCGCTTGAGGCTCGTCAGATAGGCCGCGTCCGAGTCGTCGAAGTTCGGACACTCGAGCAAGCACACCGTTTCGAGCGTCGGCAAGTCGGCCAAGAACGAAAAGTCTCGGTCCGCCGATCCCTGCACGTAGACTGCTTTGGGGCGTTCGACATACTCGTCGGGAATCCACTCGGGGGCCCAACCCGGCCGCGATTGCCGCGCATACTCGGGCTGCTCGGGGTTTCCGCCTGGCTGCGCGACCGGGTATTGAACGAACGCGACGTGGCCGCCCATCGCCCGTACCGCCGCCACGGCGCGCTGTTGGCGCTTGGCTCGCGAGACGACCCAGCCCAGCGACAGCGCGCTGACCGTCGTGACGACGAGCAAGCCGCGCAAGGTAAACCGCGAAAGCCGTCGCCATTGCGGCCGCTGGGGGGCGGTCGGCGCCTCTGGCCGAGGATCAGCAGTCATCGCGCTCCCAATCGGCCGCGGCGCAGCAGTCCTACGCCGAAGAGTCCGCAAGCCGCCAGCAGCCAAGAGCTCGGCTCAGGCACGGCCATCGTCCCGGCCTTGCCGAAGTTGTCTTTGAGCAGCCCGAAATCGGTGAGGTCGACCTTGGCGTCGCCGTTGAAATCGCCCTGGGCGCGGGTCGTTCCCGTTCCAAAGTTGTCTTTCAAGATGCCGAAGTCGTTGAGATCGACCTTGCCGTCGCCGTTGGCGTCGCCCATCAGCAGATCGACGATCCGCAAGCTCGACGCCTGGGCGAACCGGAAGACGCCGCTCGATTCGAGGGCGTCTTCGTTGTAGAGCAGGCCGGCCATGCCGGAGGGATAGAAATCGTCGCTGGCGGTCACTTGCGCAAGCGGCATCACCGTGTTGGGCCGCCAAGCCGTGAGACTGAGGTCCGTGCCGAAGACATCGAGTTGCAACAGCACGTCTTCGACGGCGTTCAGCCCCGTTTCGCCCACCTGAATCTCGTTGAGCACGGAGGGCGCTCCCGAATCGATGCGCAGGATCTGCATCAACCCACCGTGATCGATGAGCCCCAGGTAGCCGTTGAGAAAGTCGGGATCCAAGCGGGCGACCACGATCAGGTTGCCGCTGCCCTGGGTGATGCCCTGCGTGCGAATCGAGAGGTCGGTAAAGTTTGCGCTATCGACATACGAGAGGAGATTCTCGTCGTCGGCCGATGGATCGACGCCTGCCAGGTGATAGCTGCCTTCTTCGACAAAGTAATCGCCGGGGAAGATGTTGTGCGGCGTCCAAGTCACCGGATTGCCGTCGTCGACTTTGCCGTCTTCGAAGTCGTCGAACCAGTCGGCCGCCGCAGCCGGCGAGGCCAGCAAGGCGGCTAGGAACAGTCCACCAACGCAGTCAGCCCACCATCGCGCGCGCATCATGGGTGCAAGACTCCGCTTTCGAGTTTGGCCATCGCCTGAAGATGTTTGGCCGCAACCTTCAGGCTAGCTCTGTTCCTCGGGCGAGGCAAGGATTTGTTTGACAGGTTGGGCTGCCGCTACTGGCCGGCAAGCTCCTCGAGAATGCGCTCGATCACTTCGGGATTGCTGACCAGGCCGTCGACGGGCCGGCCGTCGATCGCCACGGTGGGCGCCTGCCGCACCCCGAGCTTGGCCGCGAGCTGCACGTCGGCCGCCACCGCGGCGGCGGTCGCCGGCTCGGCCAACTTGCGCTGCAGCGCCAAGGGATCGAGATTCAGCTCCTCCGCGGCGCGCGCCAGCGACTGAGCATCGATTTCATCCTGATGTTCGATCAGCCAGCGGTGCATCTTCCAGAATGCCCCTTGGCCCGAAAGTCGACCGGCGGCCTGCGCCAAGAGCGCCATGTCGTAGCTGAGGGGAAAGGAGTCCACTTTTCGGTCCTTGAGCAGCGGGTTGCCGCGCTTGCTGAGCGGAAAGTGGCGGAACTCGAGCCGCGCGTTCGGATATTTCTTGAGCGCGGCTAGAAGTGCGTTCGACGCCGCCACGCTCTGCGGCGCCTGATGCTCGCCGAACCAGACGATCCGCGGCCCATTTCCGCTGCGTCCCAGCGGCCAGCCCTCATTCGACGCGGGAATGTTGATCTCTTGGGCTTTGCGCCACAGTTGGAAGTATTTTTCCGCGCCAAGGCGTGGAATGTCGGCTTCAGCCGTCTTGGGCGGCAAGTCCTTGGCGGCCACCGCCAGCACGGCTTGCTCCACTTGTTGCGGAGTCCGCCACCCGCGCAGTTCTACACCGTTGATGAAGATAAAAGGGGTGCGGTCGAGGCCGTAGCGCATCGCCTCGTCGATGTCGGCCGCGATCCGGCCAGTGACCTCGGGGCCGGTCCGGGCCTCTTCGAACTGCTTGGGGTCGAGGCCGAGCCTGACCGCTTGGGCCACGATGTCTTCCTCGGCGACGCCCGCTCCGTGTTCGAGCATCCAGTCGGCCATCGCCCAGTAGATCTTTTCGCCTCCAAGCACGCCGGCCGCTTCCACTGCCTGAGCCGCGCGGCAGGCATTGGGATGGCGGTTGTAGGTCGCCTTGGGGTTGCAGTCCTCGCAAAAGGGAAAGTGCTTGAGCGAGAGCGAAACATCGTCGCGGCCGCTCACGATCGCGCTCAACAGCTTCTCGAGCGTCTGACAGTCCTCGCACTCGTAGTCGGCCCAGATCACCAACCGCACGCGGGCAGACTCGGGCCCGCGCCGATACCGCCCTGTGAAGCCCGAGACCGGCAACGACTCGACTCCGTTTGGCGACTCGGGAACAACGTCGGCCGTGGCCGGCTCTGCGACCGTCTCCGTGCTGGGAGTCGCCGCTTCATTTCCGGCCGCCTGCGTCTTTCCTGCTTCGCTCGTTAAGGGCGCTGATGCATCGCTCGCCGGCTTCGCGTCCGTCGACGGTGCTTTCATATCCTTCGCATCGTTCCCAGCGATCTGGTCGATCGATTGCGAAATCTGCTCGGCGCTGCGCGCCGCAAGTTGCTTTTCCTGCGACTGCTCGAACAGCCAGAGTCCGGCGAGCGTCAGCGCGAACACCCCGGCCAAAACCGCTCCCGATCGCGCGGGGCTCGCGGTTGCCGGAGCAGCGGCCGGCAGCCATTCGGCGCATAGCCAAGCCAATAGGTTGGCGACATGCACCGCCAAACAGTAGGGGCAAAGTTGGCCGCTCCAGGCCATCGCGCCCAGATAGAACAGCGACGCCACGACGCTGAACCGCATCGTCCAGCGCAGCGCCGCTGTTGCTCCGCGAAACGCCATGAGCCAGCCGATGATGAGGGCAGCAAACCAAGCTGCGCCGATCGCCGAGAGCGGAAACGGTCCGATGTGTCCCAAGGCGCCCGCAGCCAACTGCGCGCACGCGCTCTGCGGGCCGCAGCCGGGCAATTGCAGCCCGCGAAGATGCTGCATCACGAGCACCACCGACGCGCCGAAGGCCTCGGCCAACAGCGCCAAGCCAATCCCCCAGGCGATCGAAATCCGCAGCGCAGGCTTTTCGGGCTCGACGGGAAACAGGCGAACGGTGCTCATCTTGGTTTCCAAATCTTGGTGCGCGGCGCCCTCGCGGCAACAAGGACCTCGGCCGAACTAACTTCGACGATTCCTGGGCGCCCTCTAGTCCATCTTGCTCGTTAGTGTAATCCCGTAGCTGCGAATGTGCTTGTCGGTCGGCACTTTGTTGCAGCTCGAGCAGCAGAGGGAGTCGGAGTCGGTCAGCCGGACGATGACCATCAGCATCGACTCGCCTTCCCTGGTGAAATTGGCCGACTGGATCTGCCCCGCCGCCTGCATTTCCTGTAGTTCGCCTTCGACCACGAACCGGTCGTCTTCTCGAATCCAGTATCTCATCGATCGCCGCATCCGATCGTTTCTCCGTGGTGTGAATTGGCTTGGAAGCTCCCAGGTTATACCTGGAACACGCCCAGCTTGTAGGGTTCATCGTGGGGGGCCCGCGTCACCAGTTCGAGCGATGTGCCGATCGCGTCGCGCGTGAGCGCCGGCTCGAGGATCGCGTCGACCCAGCCGCGAGCGGCCGCATAGCGAATGTCGGTCTGCCGCTCATAGTCGGAGCGCACCGTGCTGCGGAGTTCGTCGAGTTCCTCGGCGTCGGCTTTGTGTCCTTGTCGAGCCAGGCTGGCGGCTGTGATCTCGAGCAGCGTGCCGGTCGCCTGTTCGGCCCCCATCACGGCATAGCGGGCGTTGGGCCAGGCGAAGATCAGCCGCGGATCGAACGCCTTGCCGCAGAGGGCATAGTTGCCGGCGCCGAACGATCCGCCGGTGATGACCGTGAGCTTGGGCACGCGGCTGTTGCTCATCGCGCTCACGAGCTTGGCCCCGGCGCGGATGATGCCGGCGTGCTCGCTGTCACGCCCGACCATGAAGCCGTTCACGTCTTGCAGGAACACGAGCGGCAGCCAGTCTTGATTGCAGTTCATGATAAAGCGGGCGGCCTTCTCGGCGCTGTCGACATAGATCACGCCGCCAAACTGCAGCGGCCCCTCGGCTGGCCGCACCCGTTTGCGCTGGTTGGCCACAATGCCGACTGCAAAGCCATTCCAGCGGGCGGTGCCGCAAACGAGCGACTGGCCGTATTCGGGACGATACTCGTCAAAGCTGCTCGCATCGACGAGCGTCTCCAGCATTTCGCGCACGTCGTATTCACCGCGCCCATCGGCGCCGACGAGTTGGTACACGTCGTCGGCCGGTCGCGCCGCCGGCTGCGGAGCGATGCGCGAGAAGGGGGCGGACGGAGTGGGGAGATCAGCGGGCAGCAGGCGTGCCAATCGCCGCAGGCGGGTCAAGCAGGCGTCGTCGTTTGGCTCACGGTAGTCAATCGTCCCGCTGATGCGGGCATGCATCGCCGCGCCGCCCAGGTCTTCGCTCGTCACCTGCTGGCCGATCGCGCTCTTCACGAGCGCGGGCCCCGCCAGATAGAGCCCCGAGCCTTCGGTCATCAGCAGCTTGTCGCAGAGCACCGGCAGATAGCCGCCGCCCGCCACGCAGTTGCCCATGATCGCGGCGATCTGCGGGATGCCAGCAGCCGAGATGACGGCGTTGTTGCGGAAGATGCGGCCGAAGTCGTCTTCATCGGGGAAAACATCTTCCTGCAGCGGCAAGAAGACGCCGGCCGAATCGACCAGATAAACGAGCGGCAGCCGGTTGGTCATCGCCACGCGTTGTGCTCGCAGCACCTTTTTGGCCGTAGCGGGAAAGAACGCTCCGGCTTTGACCGTGGCGTCGTTGGCGATCGCCATGTGCGCGCGGCCGGCGATCTTGCCGACCTGGCAGACAACGCCCGCCGCGGGAGCGCCGCCCCAGGCGTCGTACATTTCGTACCCCGCCCAGAGGCCGAGTTCGAGCGGCGATTCGCCCGGGTCGAACAGCTTCGCCAACCGCTCGCGGGCAGTCAGCCGCTGCTTGGCATGCTGCCGCTCAATGGCGGCCGCCCCGCCCCCTTGGGCGATCTTCTGCTGCTGTTCACGCAAGGGGCCAAGCAGGTCTGCCCAGTCTTTCGACATGGCGAAGGCTCGTGGTGGCGAAGATGAGCGGGATTGGAGGGATGTGGAATTGTACCGTCGGCTACCAGTTCGCGATGGGCGGAAACGCGGGGGGTTTGCGGCTGCTAGCGAAGACGTTGGTAACGGAACGCTGCCACCGGCCGGGGGAAACGACCGCCGAGGGGTTCATAATCGGCTCATGCGGCAGAGTTTGCCTAGCCGATAACTAGGGCTAGGACTCGTGCCGGGGTGACACACGGCACGCAAACGCCCGCGGAGTTGGTTGGTCCCACCCGCGGGGTTTTTTTATGCGCTCTGGTCGCGGCCGACCGCGGAGTTGCTTTCCGCAGACGAGAAGCGAATACTGCCAGCGTCCATTCTTCGGAAGCCGCACCTGTCCGCTATGGCTTCTACGCAGCAGGCAGCACCCCAAGGCACGGCTTTGAACCAGAAACTGCGCGAACGCTTCGATCGCCTGCTCGAAGCGGTGCTGGCCGAGCTGCCGCCCAACATCCATACGCTGCTCGAGGAAACGCCGCTCGTGGTCGAGGACTACCCGTCCGACGAGGTCATGGACGAGATGGGGCTCGAGTACATCGACGAACTTTGTGGCCTCTATACCGGCGTGCCGCTCTCGCATCCCGAAGAGCGCGCCCACCGCAACCTGCCGGACCGGGTGATGCTGTTCCGCGAAGGGGTGCTCAGCGCGGCGGCCGACGAGACGGGCCACATCCGCACCGAAGAGCTCCGCCGGCAGATGAAGATCACCGTGCTGCACGAGATCGGCCATCACCACGGACTGGATGAAGAAGACCTGCGTCGATTGGGGTATGCGTAATACATCCCGACGCAACCCGTTCTCCACCGGTGCTCCGCCGCAACCATGCTCGTCCCCCCGGCGACTCGCCGGGCGCTAACTGCGGCGTTCCCCATTTGTTTAGCCCCCCGTCAATGACGGGGGGGAATTGCACCGCAACGCCGCCGCACGCGCGGACTATCTGGTACGGGGCGATCTAAAATGTCTATGCGAGGCGCTCACTTTGGCAGCCTTGCTCGCGGCTCGTAGTGACCTTCGACAGGCAACTCAATGTCACCCCGCGCATTCCCGCGCGCGTTGCAGCAGAAACGCTTGCTCGCGTTCATTCCTCGTCAGGGCTGCGGCCCGCTCGAATTCGCTGCGGGCTTCGGCTAAGCGGCCCAGCTTCACGAGCAAGTCGCCGCGCACACTGGGGAGCAGGTGATAGTCGCTGAGCGAGGCGTCGGTCGCCAGCGCGTCGACCAAGTCCAACCCGGCCTGCGGACCTTCGGCCATCGACACGGCGACCGCCCGGTTGAGTTCCACCACGGGCGAAGGGACCCGTTGCACGAGCGCGGCATACACCGCCGTGATCGTCTTCCAGTCCGTTTCTTCCGGCGTGATGGCGCGAGCGTGGCAGGCCGCGATCGTGGCTTGCAGCGTGTAGGGCCCAGGCAGGCCGCCCAGGCGATAGGCGCGGTCGAGCGCAGCCAAGCCGCGGCGAATGAGCAACTGGTCCCACCGCGCACGGTTTTGTTCGAACAACAGAATTGGCTCTCCCTGCGGCCCAATGCGGGCCTGGGAGCGCGAGGCCTGTATTTCGAGCAGCGCCGCCAGCCCATGGACCTCGGGCTCCTGGGGCGCGAGCTCGGCGAGCATCCGCACGAGCCGCAGTGCGTCTTCGCAAAGGCCCGGGCGCATCCAATCGCCGCCGGCGGTGGCCGTGTAGCCTTCGTTGAAAACGAGATAGATAACCTCGAGCACCGACGAGAGCCGTGCCGCCAACTCGTCGCCGCGCGGCGTTTCGAACGGCACTTGCCGTTCGACGAGCGTACGCTTGGCCCGCACGATGCGCTGGGCAATGGTCGACTCCGACACGAGGAACGCCCGGGCGATCTCGTCGGTCGTGAGACCGCCCAGGAGCCGGAGGGTGAGCGCGACACGGGCCTCGGTCGACAGCACCGGATGGCAAGCGGTGAAGACCAGCCGCAATAGGTCGTCGCCGATGTGATCGTCGAGGGCCGCATCGAGATCGGGCGTCTCGAGCGCATCGGCTTCGAGCGAGCGGGCAATTTCCTCGTGCTTGCGCGCTACGAGCTTGTGCTTGCGTAAACGGTCGAGCGCCCGATGCTTGGCCGTGGCCATCAGCCAGGCCCCGGGATTCGCCGGCACTCCGGTCGCGGGCCATTGCTCGAGCGCGACGACCAACGCATCTTGCGCCAGTTCCTCGGCCAAGCCCACATCGCGCACGATCCGCGCCAAGCCTGCAATCAAGCGGGCCGACTCGATGCGCCACACGGCGTCGATTGCGCGATGAGTGTCGACAGCGGTCATGGGGATCTGGAGATTGCACTCGCGGGGCAGAATAGTAGGCAGCGGTCGGTCTGATGGCTGCACAGGCTTCTAGCCTGTGCTGGCTGCCACTTGGCCGAAAGTTGCATTGAGCTCGCAACACGAAGTTAGGTTGTCTGCCGTCCGGCCTGCGCCTTGAGCAGATCGCGGATGTCAGTCAGCAGTTGTTGATCCTTGGTCAGCGGGGGAATGGCCGCGGCTTCGTCCTTGCGGTTTCGGAGCAGCCATCCCAGAAACTTCTTGATGAACAGGAAGAGCGCCAGGGCCACAATGACAAAGTTGACGATGTCGGCCAGAAACAGGCCAACGGGAATCGTTTTGCCCGCAACGGGCTCGAGCACCCACTTTTCGTAGCCATTGCCCGCAGGCGTAATGAGGGCGATCGCCGGCATGATGATGTTGTTCACGAGCGAGGTGACGATCTTGCCGAAGGCTGTGCCGATCACCACGCCGATCGCCAGGTCGACCACATTTCCCTTGAGGGCAAAGGCCTTGAATTCCTCGGCCAGAGACAAGGCCTTCTTGGTGGGATCGAGCATGGGGTGTTCTCCCTGAACGTTGCGAGTAGTGGCCGGCGGCGCGGCCCGTCCTTGCCCTAGCCTACCAACTCACCTCCCAGCAGGCGTAGGCCAGACCGCGAGCGGCCTCGGCTTAAGAGGCGGCGGTCCGCCCCCGCCGCGGAGCGGCAGGCAATCGCCATTGCTCCGGGGCAACCATCCGCTAAGCTGCGCGTATCGAACGGTTTTCCAATCTGCACTAGCCCCGCCAGCCGCATGCCAGCCCGCACCGACGCGATTCTGCTCCATTCCGACGACAACGTGGCCGTCGCCGCCCGCGACCTCGCCGCGGGAGACGCTGTAACAGCCGGGGGCCGCTCCGTGCACTTGGCCGAACCGGTGCGGCAAGGGCACAAGTTCAGCCTGCTGGGCGTGGCGGTCGGACAGCCGGTGACCAAGTACGGCCAGACGATCGGCTTCGCGACCGCAGCCATCGAGCCTGGCCAATGGGTTCACGTGCACAACCTGGCTGCCGAAGCGTTTGAGCGCGACTACGCCCCTTGTTCGACCGTTCCTCCAGACCCAACGCCGATCACGGATCGCACGTTCCAAGGCTACCGCCGCCCCGATGGCAAGGTCGGCACGCGGAACTATGTGGCGATCATCTCGAACGTCAACTGCTCGGCGTCGGTCGCTCACTTCGTGGCCCAACGGTTCGACCGCGCGGCGCTTCGCGACTTTCCCAACATCGACGGCGTGCTCCCCATTACCCACGGCGGCGGCTGCGGTCTGCAATACGGCGGCGAGAACCACAAGCTGCTCAATCGCGCGCTGGCCGGCGTCGCTCGGCATCCCAATGTCGGCGCGTACGTGCTCGTCGGCCTGGGCTGCGAAACGGCCACGCTCGGCAACCTATTGCAGAACGAAGGGCTCGTGCAACTTCAGGTGGGCCGGCCGCCGGAGCGGCCGCCGCTGTTCAGCATGCAAGACCTGGGCGGCACGCAGGCTACGGTCGACGCCGTCGTTCGCGCGGTCGGTGAAATGCTGCCCCGCGTGAACGACGTGCGCCGCGAGAGCTTTCCTGCCAGCCGAATCATCCTGGGCACGAACTGCGGCGGTTCCGACGGCAACTCCGGCATCACGGCCAATCCAGCGCTCGGCATCGCCAGCGATCTGCTGGTCGCCGCGGGCGGCACGAGCGTGCTCGCCGAAACGCCTGAGATCTACGGCGCGGAGCAACTGCTCACGCGGCGTGCTCGCTCGCCGCAGGTCGCGCAGAAACTCATCGATCGCATCCGCTGGTGGGAGCGCTACACCGGCATGTACGGCGCGCAGCTCGACAACAATCCGTCGCCTGGCAACAAGGAAGGCGGCTTGACTACGATCTACGAAAAGTCGCTGGGCGCGGTGACCAAAGGCGGCGCAACGGCGCTCGAAGCGGTTTACGAATATGCCGAGCCGATCGCCGCAAAAGGGCTGGTCGTCATGGACACGCCAGGCTTCGACCCAGTAAGCGTCACCGGGATCGTCGCCGGCGGCGCGAACGTGGTGGTGTTCACCACGGGACGCGGCAGTTGCTTCGGCTGCCAGCCGACCCCTTCGCTCAAGATCGCCACCAATACGCCGATGTACGAGCGGATGCAGGCCGACATGGACCTCGACGCCGGCACGATCCTCTCCGGCCGCAGCGTGGAAGACGTAGGCCGCGAGATCTTCGAGCAGATCCTGGCCGTGGCCAGCGGCCAGCGCACGAAGAGCGAACTGCTAGGCCTGGGCGCGGCCGAGTTCGTGCCGTGGAATATTGGGCCAGTGCTGTAACTTCCTGCGGCGCGGGCAATGATGTGCTTCGCGCAAAGATAAAGTCTGGGCTTGGCTCGGCCCCCGAGGGCCGCTTTGCCCATTGGGCACGACCGACGGCGCCACAACACGATCTAGGAGCCCTTGCGCCAATGTTCCTCGAGGAGAGCGTCCAGCAGGTCTTCCGAGATACGGAAGTTGGTCTGACGTAATCGGCCAACGGCATCCGTTAAGTCGACAAGTCCCCTCCTCGCGGCAAGGCTCAAAACGCCAAGCGTTCCTGTAACCTTGAGGCCAAACGACTCCGCGGATCGACGTGCGCGTTTGTCATCCGCGAGCAAAACGTCTGCGAGAATCTCCACCGCAAGACGAATGGCCTCTAGTTCACCGACACCGTCGGGGAGTTCTCCAGCCAGGGGTTGCGTCGGAGCCTGCACTCGAAGCCAAGCGGGTTGAGAGTCGAGCCAAGTCTTTACGACCGTGGGTGTATTGACATGGGAGAGTTCAGCGACCACGGCCGGCGTAATGAGTACGGACCCGAAAAGCTCTGGCAGGATGTCGACGAGGCCAAGCTGGGCAAGAATATTGAGCGGCGTGGTGTCAGAAACGACAATCATGCCTTGTCGGATCCAAGGTCGCTGCCAGTTCCAAGGAGGTGCTGAAGCGTCTCTCGATCTGCTTGAAGATCCTCAAGCGAGTAGTTGAGGGGCACGCCTCGCGAACCAAGCCATTCGAGCGCGACGGCAGATGTCTCGAGTCCCAAGGCGTTGGCTACTTCACCAAGGCTGAGTTTGCCCGCCCGGTAACCCTCGATCGAAAGTGCTTCGAGCGCTGCCCGTTCCAGGTTCTGGCCAAAGGCACGGTGGAAGGCCGCCTCGCTGGCCTGCGGAAGATGAACGGTCACAGTCATGACGGATCCCTGAAGAGAGGACTTCTAGAAGGATACCGCGGGTCGGCGGCCAGGAGCAAGGAAATGAGCCGGACCGCTCGTGGGGAGGGACTTTGTCCCGAGAAAAGCCCGTCGGCAGTCTCGCCAGAGGTGCTGCCGACGGGCCTAAGAGGCCTACTACGAATGCCACGACGTAGAGTGCCCAGCTATTGAACTCCGCACGGCGTTCGGAGTGCCGGTCGCATAGGCCGGGATTCTTTCGCCAGCGTAATTCGGTCTTAGAAGGTGGCCGGCGTGGCGCGGCGACGGCCCGCCGGATCAGGCAAACCGGCCGAGGAGCTCTTCTCGATCGTGGCGCCGGTGGCCGCTGGTTCCGTGATCAAAAGCTCGAGTGCCTGGTCTTCGGCGCGCAGTTCGTCGGCGAATCGCTGCGCAGCGCTCTCACTCGGCAGTACCGCGTAGAGTGTCGGCCCCCACGAGCTTTGCCCAACCCCTTCGACGCCGAGCCGTCGCATCCGCTCTGCCAACGCAGACAGCCGCGGCGAGGCATACGCGCCCCCCTGCCGTGAGGCGAAACACAGCCCCGCCTCGTATCCATAGCGACGCAGGCTCGCGCTGAAGTTGTCAAAATCGCCGGCTCGGGCAGCGGGCAAAAGTTCTTGCAGAAGTTCCTGACAGAGCCGGGCCGTGACCTCGGGCGGCACCGGCGGCAAGGCCTCGAACGCTTGCTCTTCGGCCGCGCCGGACAAGCCGACCGGATCGCCAGGCCGCACCAGCAGAAATCGCCATTCCGCCGGCAGCACGATCCTGGCCACGAGCGGCGACAACGCCTGCTCCGCCAGCCGCCCGGCTTCCACGATCATGCCGCCGTGGCAGAACCCGTACACGCCGACGGCCGATCGCCGGCCGCGCCCCACGCTGGTCGCCAACTCGGCCGGCGCGAGCGAATCGAGCCCGGCCCAGGCGGCCAGCGCCGCAGCCACCGACAACCCGAGTTGGGTACCCAAGCCCAATCCAACATGCTGCGGCGGAGCTTCGAGCACCTCGAGCCGGCAGCGTGGCAATGGGCCTCCCAGTTGCGACTCAGCAAATCGCCGAGCAAAGGCCGCCGCTCGCTCGGATAGGGGCCCAACCGTCTGAAACTGGTCGGCCGCGCTAACCCGCAGAACGAGCCCCGGCTGCCGGATCGTCACCCCTGCGCCGCCGTACTGCCGCGGCTGCAGACCGCCGAACGACAGCAGGCCAAAGTGCAGACGGCTCGGGGCCGACACGGTGATCGAAGCGGCAGGCATCTCGGCGGCTCAAGCGGGTGAACGTCGCGACGGGAGCGATTCTACCACGCTGGCCGCGGGTCCGCTTGCCGGCCGCCCGTGTTTGCCCAGCCAGAAATGCCGGCTTTTCGTTGACTACCGCGGTGGCTGTTCCCTACAACAGCAGTCGGCGCAGATTGGCTCTTCGCGCCCCTTCCGCCGCGGCGAAACACCCGGCCGCCGGCGGGCTCCCTTCCGCACCGCACACCACCTGTCCCCACGTTCGCCATGCCTGCATCTGGTCAGCTCGACACCGTTTTGCAAGAGACCCGCAAGTTCGCTCCCCCGGCCGAGTTTTCGGCGCGTGCCCGCGTGCGCTCGCTGGCTGAATATGAGCGGTTGTGGGAAGAAGCTGCGGCCGATGTCGAGGCCTTTTGGGGCCGGTTGGCCGAAGAGCTGCACTGGTTCGAGCCGTTCACCAAGGTGCTCGAGTGGAACGAGCCCTTTGCCAAGTGGTTCGTCGGCGGCAAGACGAACGCCAGCTACAACTGCCTCGACGCCCATCTCAATAGTTGGCGGCGCAACAAGGCGGCCATCATCTGGGAAGGCGAGCCAGGCGAGCAGCGCGTGCTCACCTACCAGACGCTGCACAATGAAGTGTGCAAGTTCGCCAATGTGCTCAAGGCCCAGGGGATCAAGCCAGGGGACGTGGTGTCGATCTACATGCCGCTCGTGCCAGAGTTAGCGATCGCGCTCCTGGCCTGTGCGCGGATCGGGGCGGTGCATTCAGTGATCTTCGCTGGCTTTTCGAGCGAAGCGATCGCCGACCGCAACAACGACGCCGGCGCGAAGCTGCAAATCACCGCCGACAGTGGTTGGCGGCGCGGGCAGCAGCTTCCGCTCAAGGCCACGGTCGACGCGGCGCTCGCCAAGAGCCCCACCGTGCAAAAGTGCATCGTGCTCCGCCGGGCTAACGTGCATTGCCACATGCACGAAGGGCGCGATCTGTGGTGGAACGACCTGATGGACGAGGTCTCGGCCGATTGCCCGGCTGAGCCGCTCGACAGCGAGCATCCGCTCTTCATCCTTTACACCAGCGGTTCCACCGGAAAACCCAAGGGCATCAAACACACCACCGCCGGCTACAGCCTGTACACGAAGAAGACCTTCGAGTGGGTCTTCGACCATCGCGACGAAGACGTTTACTGGTGTACGGCCGACATCGGCTGGGTCACGGGGCATAGCTACGTCGTCTACGGCCCGCTGGCGGCCGGCTCCACCGTGATGATGTTCGAAGGCGCTCCCAACTGGCCGAACGAAGGCCGCTTCTGGGAGATCATCGAGCGCTACAGGGTAAACGTTTTCTACACGGCCCCCACGGCCGTGCGCAGCTTCATCAAGTGGGGCGATAAGTGGGTCGATCAGCACGACTTGTCGAGCCTACGGCTGCTGGGCTCGGTCGGCGAAGGCATCAACCCTGAAGCCTGGATGTGGTACCACCAGAAGATCGGCGGCGGCCGCTGCCCGATCGTCGACACCTGGTGGCAGACTGAAACGGGCGGGATCATGATGAGCCCGCTGCCGGGCGCCATTCCCACCAAGCCTGGAAGCTGCACCAAGCCGCTGCCTGGCATCGTGCCGGCGATCGTCGATGCGAGTGGCGCGCCGGTTCCGCAAGGCCAAGGCGGCTGGCTGGTCATGGAAAAGCCCTGGCCCGGCATGCTCCGCGGCATTTGGGGAGACGACGACCGGTTCAAGGAGCAGTACTGGTCGAAGGTACCAGGCAAGTATTTGGCCGGCGACAATGCCCGCCAAGACGCCGACGGCTATTACTGGATCATGGGCCGCATCGACGACGTGCTGAACGTCGCCGGGCACCGGCTCAGCACGATCGAGATCGAGAGCGCGCTGGTCAGCCATCCGCTGGTGGCCGAGGCCGCGGCGGTTGGCCGCCCCGATCCAATCAAGGGCGAGGCCGTGGCGGTCTTCGTCACCCTTAAAAGTGGCGAGGCGACTGAAGAACTCCGCAAGGAGCTGAAGGCCCACGTCCGCAAGGAAATCGGCGCGCTCGCCCAGCCCGACGAGATCCGCTTCACCGCCGCGCTGCCGAAAACGCGCTCCGGCAAGATCATGCGGCGCCTGCTCCGCGACATCGCCTCCGGCAAGGCCACCATCGGCGACACGACCACGCTCGAGGACTACAGCGTGCTGGCCAAACTCCGCAGCGACGAAGATTAACTGATTAGTTCATTTGGCGAGCGGGGGACGATAGCAACAAAATCATTTCCGTTGGCGAGCGGGGGACGAAAGTCCCCCGAGACCCTTTTTTCGAGATAACGGATGGACCGCTACTGGCTCCTCACCTGGACGACGTACGGTTCGTGGCTCCCCGGCGATGAACGCGGCTGCGTGACGCGAGTTCGCGAGGGCGCATGTCCGAATAGACCCCGCGTCGAGCATGACGATTTCGGAACACCGTTGGTCACAAATATTCCCGGCCTAGTCCGCGCGAGTCGCGCCGCGATGAAAGGGCCACCGGTCCGGCTCGCTGAGGCACAAGCGAACGTAGCCGTCGAGGATCTCAGCGCAACCGCTGATTATCGCGGTTGGGAACTTTGGGCCGGGGCGGTGATGGCTAACCACATACACCTAGTGGTCGGCGTCGCCGGCGATCCCGACCCGAGCAAGCTGTTGCAGATATTCAAGAGTTATGCGTCGCGTGCGCTCAATAAGCAGTGGCCGCGGCCGCAGAGCAAGACTTGGTGGACCATATCTGGTTCGCGACGAAAACTGGCGGATGATGAGACGGTGTGCGCCGCGGTGCGGTATGTGGAGAATCAGAAGTACTGTTTGGCGCGGTGTCGAGTGGTTGTTCGCGGGAAAACTCGGGGGACTATCGTCCCCCGCTCGCCGCGCTAATCCGTTGGCGAGCGGGGGACGAAAGTCCCCCGAGCTCCCGATCTAAGAGCGAGCGCGAACCCCGAAGCGAGCCCAAAAAAATCGCTAGCGCTGTCCCGCTTCCGGCAACACTTCGATCTTCAGCCGCCCCAATACCTGGGCCACCGGCAGAAAGCTGCTGTAGCCGTCGGCGCCGGCGAGGTTGGAGTCGGTGAGCTTGAGATGCCCGGCGCCGATGCCGCCCAGGCCGAGCGTGCCGTCCAGGGGAATCCACCGCCCGTCGATCCACAGCTCGTTCCACATGTGATAGCCAAACCCCTCATCGTTCGGCATGTAGACAAGCCCGATCGCCACGCGCGCGGGGATGCCGTTGGCGCGGGCCAGGGCGGCGAGCAGCACCGCGTGTTCGGTGCAGTCCCCTTCGAGTGTGTTGGCCACGTCGGCCGCCGACGCGAAGGCCTGCGAGAAGTTCTTCTCCTTGATCGAGCGGCGCACGAACTCCTCGAGCAGCTTGGCCACGGTCCAGGCATCCTTGCGCCCGCCGGCTGCCCGTTCGGCAAGCTCGACCACTTTGGGGTCGTTGCTTTGCACGAGCGAGTTGGGTTCGAGATCGGCCGGCGTGGGGGGGCCATTGCCGGCAGGAAAATTATCGGCCGGCGTATCAGGGTGAACGGCCCGCACCGTGATTTCTGCCGAATCACTGCCGAGCGATGTCACCTTTTGCGAGGGGCCGCCGGGAAAAATCTTCGCGGGGTCATCGCCTTTGAGCGTCACGCGATAGGTCGCTCGCGGCGTTTCGTGCCCCGCAGGCAGTGGGCGGTCGAGCTTGACGGTGGAAAAGCTCCCTAGGTCGAAGGCCGGAGCGCCATCGTCATGCAATGCAACCTGGCGGATCGTGGTGTAGCTGTCCATGTCGAGGTCGGCGAAGCGCGTCTTCTTCACCAGGCCCTTCGCGTCGGTCCAGAAGGTGGTCTTCATCGTTTGGCCGTTGCCCACTGCGGTGCTGGCGTCGATCCGCAATAACTCCTCATCGCCGCTCAAGAGCTTCGTGGGCTCGAGCTTGCGGGCGACGAGCGTGGTCGTAGCCACCTGCAACAGCGGCGGCGGCGAGAGGCTGCGGATCGAGCGGTGTTCGCCAGGGCCGAGCGGCTTGGCCGCCAGCGATTGCTCCACGGCCAAGAAGCCGCGGTCGTTGCGATCCCACGGCAAGGTTTGCCGCTGCCCCGACGAGTCGATCACGAGTTGGTCCCCTTCGACCTGCCCTTTCACGACGGCTTCCGATGGGCCCATCATCGTGCGCGATTCGAAACGCACGAGCTCGCCGTCGGGCGCTTCGACGCTGACCACGTTCAGCCTTGTTTGCGTGGAATCGCCGAAGCGCGCCACGCGCAGCACGAGCTCAGTCGTCACTTCTTGTAGTGACTGTCCGCGCTCGCTCAAGGGGCGAATGGTGGTGTGCCGGTAGCCGACTCGGCTCCCTTGCATTTGCAGCACCTCCCACGTTTCCTCGGGGAGCTGCGCGACGGGTTGGGCCGGTTGCGAGCTGCGCGGCTTGGGGGGCGCTGCAACGTCGCAGCCTGCGGCCAGCAAAGCCAGCGCGACCGGCAAGGTCGCTAGCAGCCATCGGCAATCCTTCGCTTGCTTTCCCAGATCTTGCATGCAGATCGACCTTTTTCACTGCGATATGAAGCTGCCCCAACCAATCACTGGCCAAGACGTGACTGGTCTAGTATACCGAAGGAAGTGATGGCCGAACCCCGCTCCCGTGGGCGGCCTGATCGCTAGATCCCGCAGCCTTGATTGGCCCCCTTCGATTGCGGCTCGAGTTAAGCTCCTATCGTCCAAGCCTTCTCTGATTAACGCTCTTGCCGCCGTCGCCGCGGAATGGACACCTGCGGCGTAAACCGTCCCCCATGATTTGCTCCGCTGATCGCTGCTTGCGGTCGCCGCAGGAATGCGCGGCGGCCGCGGTGCGGCAGCGGTTTTCTGGTAGCGTGAATGCCCCCTAAGTGGTTTTTTCCCGCTGGCTCAACGCGGAAAACTGGCCGCAATACGGCGATTCCGCGAAGTCGATTGGGCTGCAGCGTCAGTTCACCGCTTTGTCGGCTCACCCGCGCGCACCAGAGTGCTAGAGTATCGTATTGCCTTGGCTACGGCTCGCCGGCCGCAGTTCAGGCGCACGTTGCTTGGCCTGCCGTGAAGACCCATCGCGGTTGGCCAGACGTAGCGATTGAGCGCGTTGTACCGGCGAACCTGCCGGCGCCGTCCAGGGTTTGTCCCTGCCGTGCCGGACCCAAGCATGAACTAAGTTTTCATAAACGTCCGCAGGCTCTCGCCGCCGGCCCTCCTAACTCGATAGTGCATCCCGGTTGATTGCAGGCCATGGGCTTTCTGCAGCGTTTCTTTCGCAACGTGTTCCGCGACGCATCGCCGCCAATGTCCAACAGCAGCTTCGAACATTTGTCGGAAGAGCAACTGGAAGCTCACCTCGGAATCGGCCGTTATGGCGCCTTCGCCCTGACGGACGCCGTGCGCCCCTCCTACGACCTGCAGGTCGTGCCAAAGGAGGGCTACCGCCACGATATGTACCGTGACCCGGAAAACCGCTCGAGCGTGCCCGTGCTGATGGTTTCGGCCTCGCGCGAAAACCTGTTCGAGCTGTTCATGGACCTGCTCGAGCCGCTGGGCTGCGAGGTCGACGTCGTGCTCGAAACGAGCCACCACCGCGACAACCGCGGACACGTCGACCTATACCGCGAGCACATCGACCTGCCGGTCCTCAAGAGCACGCTCTACGACTACGAAGACCTGCTGCTCAACGACGGCTGCACGGGCATCGCCGTGTTGAACCCGGCGGTTCCCGTCGAGGTGCAGTTCGACGAGCACAAGCTGCTCATCGTCTACGGCAACGATCTCTCGATGTTCGAAGAGATCCTGTCGGGCCGCGAAGTGGTGTGCGACGACGCGATGAAGTTCATCACCGAAGCCGAACACGTCCACTCCTCGAGCGACGTCTACAGCCGCATGTTCGACGAGCTCAAGACCCGCCTCGGCATGGACTGCCACTTCGCCCCCGGCGGCGGAGCGTATCAAACCTAAGAGGCCGCAGAGTGGCCCACTGGTTTGTATAGAAGCCCATGGTCCGCACAGCGGACCCTACTCGTAGGGTCCGCTGTGCGGACCAAATTTTGCGCGTGGGGCGACAAGCCACACGTTGGACGACGGTCTAGCCGTTGGTGGCCTTGAGTTCCGCCAAGTGTTGGGCGGTGCCGACGAGGCGGTCCCAGTGCTCGTGGATGTATTCCGGCGGGCCGCCGATTTGAGAGACCACCACGGCCAACTGCTCGGTCGCCACCATCTCGATCGCGTCCCAGGGGCAGACGCGGAGATCGTAGGGATTGGTTTTCTTCTGGGGAATCCGCACGCACACTTCGCAGCCCACGCAGCGCTCGAAGTCGATCTGGCACCAGCTCTGCAAACTGCCCAATTCGTTGTACTGCTGCACCTTCTCGATGCAGTCGACAGGGCAGACCTCGAGACACGCCTCGCAGCCGGTGCAATTGTCGGCGTTAATGACGGCGATCTCTTTGGGCAGTTTCTTGCGCGGCCCTTGCTTTGCCATGAGCGAACGGTCCTGCGTGCGAAAGGTCCCGAACGATTGAAGGCGAGCCCAGCGACCAAATGGTCCAACCTGAGCGCCTAGCTAATCTTAGGAACAAATCGGCTATCCGCCAACTGCCGGTTGCGGGAATCTGGGCGAACCGTCAGGACCAAAAATTACGGGCATGAGAGTGCCCAGCGGTGGAAGGACTCAGCGATTCTCGGCAAACACTGTCTTTTGCGAGGTTTTTCTCGGCTGCACCAGGCGAATTGACTCGATCTCGTCGACCGCCACGCGAAATTGCGCCGCCGGTTTTTGCTCCATGAGCCCGATCGACTTATAGAACCTCGAGACGATCGGAAGCCGGGTCAACCAAAGCTTGGTGCAGCGCTGTGCCGAACCTTGATTCCCTTCAATCACAAGCACGTCGGCGTTGGATTCGAGGACCACGCCTTCGTACGTCCTTAGCCTCTCCAGCCCAAAGCCACCCGGGACTGGGTTGGTTTCTACGTAGTAGACCGCTCCGACCTCTACCTCGGACGGAGCCACCGTTTCGGGGTCACTCCCTCGTACCGGCGCCGCCATCAGCAGGGCGATCAATCCAGATGCGAGCACGTGCCGACTAGCTAGCATATCTGCCTCGACAATCGAGCGGCTTTGATAGGACGGCGTTCTGATACCCGCCTTCGCCTATCCCATCAAGATCACTGGCCGACTCATTCTCGCCCCGTCCACAGCCCGACGGGAAAATCGGCCATGGCCGCCGCGGCGTCGATCCGCGTGTCGACCTTCGAATCCCCGGCCGCCGGCAAGGTTTCCCCGGTCAGCACGCTGGTCCATTGCCGTGGGGCGTCGGGGGGCAGGTGCAGTTGGCAATCCTGCCACCAGCCGGCCAGCGGATTCCGAGCGGTCTCGAGCGTCGGCAGCTCGCCGGACTGCCCCGCTCGCCAGGCCGGCAGCGACAGCCGGGGCAGCAGCGCCAGCACCCACTGGTCGTCGTGCTCGCGGGCAAAAGCACAGAGCGCCGCCGAACGATCGCCTTCGACGGTGACTGGCACGTAGCGACCGCTGAGGAATAAGGCCGGGTGCTCGCGCCGGAAGGTAAGCGCTCGCCAGATTAAAAACTGCTTGATCCGCGGATCGGGCCAGGCCGCCACCAACTCGCTGGCCAGGTCCGGCAAGTCGCTCTTGGCCCGCGCTCGCATCTCATCGAGCGACTTCCGCCGCGCGGTGAAGTCGACCGGCCGGCGGTTATCGGGATCCACGAGGCTGAAATCCCAATACTCGGTCCCCTGATAAAAATCAGGCACGCCAGGGGCCACGATCTTGCCCAACGTTTGGGCGAGGCCATTCAAATAGCCCGCGTCGGCGATCGACTGCACGAAGCCATTCAGGTCGGCTAGAAAGGCATCGCTTTGAGCGCCCTGCAACGCGGCGGCCAGAAACGCGCCGACCGACTGGTCGTAGGCGTCGCTCGGGTTCAGCCAATCGGAATGAACCTTGGCCTCCTTGATCGCCTTGTCCATGTACCGCTGGATGCGTTCGAGGTAGACCTTGCGCTCGTCGCCCGCGAGCGTTCCCCCCGGCCACGTGCCCACCAGAGTCTGGTAGATCAAATACTCTTCGTTGGCGTCGGGTGCGAACTCACCATCAAGTTCGGCGCGATGCGCCGCATTGGCCGTTCGCCAACGGTCGATCGCTTGCTCCCAATCGGCCGGGCATTCTGACAGCACATGAAGCCGTGCCCTCATGTCCTCGCCCCGTTTGGTGTCGTGCGTGGCGGTGGCGGATTGGGCGTAGGGCCAAGAGATGGCCCGCTCGGCGTTGCGGCCGTGGAACTGCTCCTTCGAAACACCGCTGCTGGCCGGGTCGCCACCGACCTCGTTGAGCGAAGCGAGCGGGTAGAACCGATAGAACGAAGTGTCCTCCATCCCCTTGGCGGTCACGGGCCCCGTGACCTGCTGAAACTTGAGCGCGAACTGCCGCCGCTCGGCGATCTGTTCTTCGCTCAAGCCTTCAGGATCTTCGAACAAGAGCACACTGGCGATGAAGTCCAAGAACGCCGGGTTCAAGCCCGGGTTGCGCCGCTTGGCCATCCGCACCGCTTCGAGAATCCGCTGGCGATCCTCGTTGCTCACCGTTTGCGATTGCGGCCGAATGTAGCTGCGATACACCGGAAAGCAGGCGATCAGCTCCCTGAGTGCCGTGCGCAGGCTCGTGTGCGTGAAGTCGCGCGACCAACGATGCTGCTCCGACACGCGGTCCAGATGCCACGAGAGCACGTGCAATTCGCTCGACATCGACACGTTGAGAATCGTGCGCTTGCTCTCGTAGAGCACGTCGCGATAGTTGCGCCGTTCGCCAAGAAAACGTAGGTACACGGCGTTGATGTCGTACATCCCCTGCCGGTCGACGAACAGCCCGCTCAGCAAGTTGAGGAAGTCGTAGCCGGTCGTGCCTGACACGGGCCAATCGACGGGCAGTGGCTCGTTCTCGCCCAGGATCTTCTCGACCACCAGGTATAGAAGCGCGTCTTGCGCATGCTCCGATGTCGGCGCCGCGCCGCGGCGAGCCTGAATGTCCCGATAGGCGGCTTGCAGCTTCTCGAAATACCCCTGGGGATCGAGTAGACCATCGGGATGGTCGATCCGCAGGCCCGTGATCCAGTCGTGCTCGAGGAATTCGAGGATCAGCGTGTGGACCGCGTCGAAGACCTGATCGTCTTCTACCCGCAGGGCGGCCAGCTCGTTGATGTCGAAGAAGCGGCGGTAGTTGATCTCGTCGGTCGCCACGCGCCAATGGCTAAGGCGATAGGCCTGCTCGGCCAACAGGGCGTCGAGCGGGTCGAAGCTGCGCGAGTCGCCCGGCGTTCCGTTGAAATCCTCGATCACCTGTTCGATCGCCTGCCGCACGGCTTCGACGTTCCAGATCGTCGCCAACCGGCGCCGCGCGACTTCTTTTTCCCGATAACGAAGTTGCACGCGCGCCGGATCCAGCTCGCCGCGCGAAGGCAAGTTCTCGAGCTGCGAGACAATGCTGTCGAGCTCGAGCAGTTCGGGGCCGTCTTCCGGCAGCTTGCCCGTGAGTGCGGCGCGCGCGGCCGCCAAGATCAGCGGCCAGGTGCGTGGGGCCAGGGGAAAGCGGCGGTTGTAGTAGCGGACGTAGAATCGGTCCTGCTCCCACACGAGCCGCAGCTCTTGCCGATCGAGCACGCGGCCGTACTGGTCTCCCAAAATCGGCAGCAGCACCTTGCCCTTGAGCGAGTCCTTGGGTGGCCGCCAATCGATGTCGAAGAACCGCGCGTAGCGCGAACTGACGCCGTTCTCGAGCACGTCTTGCCACCACAAATTGTTGGGATCGTCGATCCCCATGTGGTTCGGCACCACGTCCATGAGGATGCCCATGCCGCGGCGGCGGAGTTCCTCGGCGAACTCGCGAAAATCGTCGTGGCTACCGAATTCCGGGTCGATCGTGGCGTGATCGATCACGTCGTAGCCGTGCGCGCTATTGGCCCGCGCCCGGAACAGCGGCGAAGGGTAAGCGTCGGTCACACCCAGGGCTTCGAGGTAGTCGACCAGCCCCAGGGCGTCCTGGAACTTCAGATGATCGCTGAATTGCAGGCGATAGGTTGCCAGGGGAATTCGAGAGGGAACATAGCGCATCACGGCCTCATTCGGGGCGGGCAAACTGCAAAGTTCTCGGGTGGCAACGCCAGCATACCGCGAATGGAGTGCCAACACTCGCTCCCTTGGGGGGCCAGTCTTGGGTGGCGATCCCCTCAAATGGGTTGGTGTTCCTGCCGCAGGCTTTGCCAAATTCCCCGCTTTTCGGCGTCGAGGGCGGTCGGCTGCCAGCAACGCTTGGCGGACCTGGTTCGAAACACAAAAAGCTGTGTCGACCGTGCCAGACATGCCGATGGTACAGGTTGTGACGACCGCGCCAGCGGCCGCCTTGCGTCGTAAATCGCCGCGAGGCCGCTTGGTTGTCGTCGTCTGCCCTGATCCCGACTCGGAGTGTGCCGCCATGCGATTCGACGTTGCCTACAAAAAGTTTGCCGGCGGGGCGGTGCTCGCAGGCTGCTTGCTCGCCGGTCAGCCCCGTCTGGCGACGGCCGCCGATGAGATCGACGTCCCCCCCGCGCCGGCCAGCGACATTCCTGACCTCCTAGACGAAGACACGCAGGCTGCCCAGCCGATCGAGCCGAGCGACTACGAGGCCGATGTCGACGGCACGGGCGATGTCGTCCGCGAGCGTTATCCGAGCATGGCCTTGCGCGTCGAGCGGTCGGTCAAGCTCGACGACGAACGCAACTACGTAAATCATGGCCCCTGGACCATGTTCGACGAAAAGGGGGGCGTCATTGGCCGCGGCCAGTTCAAGATGGGCCGCCACCACGGCAATTGGACCCGCTGGTACAAGCCTGAAGAAGGCAAGATGTTTGCCGATCCGCTGTTCGCCGAGTTTCAGCGGCCCTTCCGCGCCGAGTTTCAGCTCCGCGACGGCAGACTTCACGGCGCGTGGACCGTTTACGATGCCCGCGACCGCATGGCCTGCCAGTGGGAATTCAAAGACGGCCAACGCCACGGCCGCTCGACTTGGTGGTTCCCCGACGGCCAGATGCGTCGCGAAGCGACGTTCGACAACGGCCAACTCGACGACGAGCTGATCGAGCTGAACGCCAAGCAGCAGGTCGTTTCGAAGACCGTGTATGTGGCGGGGCATGAGCTCGCCAAGGAAATGACCTGGTACGGCCCCGGCAAGAAGAAGGCCGAAGGCTGGCTGCTCAAGCCGCGCAAGGTCGACCGCGCCAAATACATGTGGTGGGACGGCGAGGTAGTGCTCAACACTAACCCGGCCGCGGCGCCGGCTCAGCGGCACGGCGAGTGGATGTTTTGGCATCCTAACGGCGAGCGCCTGTCTCGCGGCAAGTACGACCTCGGCCGACTGACGGGAAGCTGGGTCTGGTGGTATCCCACCGGCCAGGCCCTGGCCCGCGGTGAATTCAACGACGGCGTGGCCGACGCCCGCTGGATTTGGTGGCACGGCAACGGCCACCGGCAGTGCATCGGCAGCTTCGCCCTCGGCAAGCAGGTGGGCCTCTGGTCCTCTTGGAAAGACGACGGCAAGCTGACCGTGGTTCACGACTTCTCCGCTCCGGCCGCCGAGCAGGTCCGCAGCGAAGAGCCGGAGCCGGAGCCGATGGAAACCATCGCCGTCAAGCCCGTGGAAGACGTGCCGCTCCCGGACCTGCAGGCCCTCAAGAAGCAGTTGCAGCGGTAGTGTCGCGACGGATGGTGCGTCCGCGCTTCGCTTGACGGCGCCCTACCAAACGCAGCTCCAACACCGATCGAATTGCCAGCGGACGGACCGCGGGGTAGCTTCTGGAAGCTATTTTCCCGCGATCCGTCCGCCTTCGTTTGTTGCTCATGTGGCGTCCGTACCTGCAGCTTGTTCGCTTGCCTAACACGTTCACGGCCTTCGCCGACGTGCTGATGGGCTACCTGGTCACGCACGGGAGCGCCAACCCCTGGCCGCCGCTCGTGCTGCTGCTGGCCAGCTCGGGGCTGATCTACTCGGCCGGCATGGCGCTGAACGACGCCTACGACGTTGAACAAGACCGCCGCGAGCGTCCGCAGCGGCCCATTCCCTCGGGACGCGTGCCGCTGGCGACCGCGTTTCGCCTGGGATTCGGCCTGCTCGGCGCCGGCGTACTGTGCGGCGCTTTGGCAGGATTGGGCGCTCGCTCGATCTGGCCTGGGGTGACCGCGACGAGCGTGGCGCTGTTGGCCTGGGCCTACGACGCCTGGCTCAAGCGAACGCCGCTGGGGCCATTGGCGATGGGGGGCTGCCGCACGCTTAACGTGCTGCTGGGCATGAGCCTCGCCGAGAGTTGGTCGCCGCCGCTGTTGCTTGTTGCTGGCGCGCTCGGCGTCTATGTGGCCGGCATCACCTGGTTCGCACGCAAGGAAGCGGCGGTGAGCCGGCGCATTCAACTCGGCGGAGCGACCCTCGTGATGGCCGTTGGCCTGGGCGCCTTGGCCGCGCTCCCTTGGGTCGACGCGCACTTCGCCGGACCGACGGTCGCACTGGCCACAAGCGCCGCCGAACGCTATCCGCTGCTGATCGGCGTGCTCGCGTTCTTGATTCTGCGCCGCTGCTTCATGGCCGTGCTCGATCCGGTACCGCCGCGGGTACAAGCGGCGGTCCGGCAGGCCATCTTTTCACTCGTCGTCCTCGACGCCGCCGTGACCCTGGCGGCGTGCGGCCCCCTTTGGGCCACCGCGGTCATCGTGCTACTCGCGCCCACGCTGCTATTGGGCCGTTGGCTCTACGCGACGTAATCACTTGCCGCTGCCACGATGACAAACTCGTAGCGAAAGCGTTTAGCAATTCGAAGGGCTGAGAGTCGCCAGGGGAACAAGGATCGTCGCGGAGGGAATCGCCCGCGAGCGGAGTAAGTTGGGCTTCAGAAGCTAGCGAGGGCTGGAGAACCCGCTTAGACGCCGACAGTCTACGTTCTGCGACGAACCCGCCAGGCAATGCCGAGAAATCCTAGTACGGCCAGCGTCGCTGTCGCCGGTTCCGGCACGGCCGCCGCGGCGGCGCTCGTGCGGCCGAAGTTGGTTTTGAGAATGCCGAAGTCGTTGAGATCCACCTTCCCGTCGCCATCGAAATCGCCGCGTTGCGGACCGAATGCGAAGCCGAAGAACTGCTTGAGGCGGCCGAAGTCGGTGAGGTCGACACGGCCGTCGCGGTTGGCGTCGCCCGGCAGCGGCGTCGCGGTGGAGCTGAGCGTCCAACCAATATCTTGAAGTGCAGCCAGATCGAGTTGGGTTAGCGTCTTGCGCGCCCCCAGGTTCTGCGTGGGGTCCATGGCCGCTTCCGCCATGAGGCCCGTCCAGGTGCTCCGGCCTTGCGTGCCCTCGGCCCAGTGCGAGCCCTCGCCGCCGGAGATCAAGGGAACCGGGCCGCCATAAACCGCGACCGAGTTTGGCCCGTTGAACACGCCCGCGCCCGGCGCAACGTTCTGCTCCCATGATTTCGAGGTGCCATAGCCCAGCACATGCATGAGCTCATGCACCGCGGTGGTGTAGAAGTCGGTCGAGCCGGGAAAGGGAGCAGTGCCGATGCCGAAGTGCCAATCCCGCAATTGACCGCTGCTGTTGAGCGTGTCGAAGGCGATCGAGCCACCCCAAGGACCGAAATCAGTGGGAAACGTGCCCGCCGCGCCAGCCTGGCCCCGGGTGCTGACAATGGTGTTCCAGGCCGTGGTGCCGGAAGTGAAGTAGCCGCCCGGTCCGCCGAATCCCACCTCGTTCCCCGGCAGGTCGTGCGCCCCGACGAAGACCACGATCGTGTTGGCTGGAATCGTCCGATCGACCTCGGTGGCTTCGCTGCCGTTGTATGGGTTGACGAACGACGCAGTCCAGGTGCCGCTAGGGCCGCCCGCGGGGGAGATTCCCGCCAGATTGTCGGTGACCAGCCCCTCGAGCAGCGAGGCTGCGTTCTCGAGCACGTCGCGCCGTTCCTGTGCCGCGAAGAAGCCTCCCGCGTCGTAGGAGTAGTCGAACTGAATATCGAGCGCGAGCACGCCAGGGGCGCAGCCGAGTGCGACGATCAGCCCAAACAGGCAGCGCCGGAGGTTACAAAACGACATAAGCGAATGACCCGCCTGGTCGATGCGGAGAGCGCCTCACTGCCCAAGTGGCGGAATGCGGCGGACTCACCGAGCCGGAGTTTGCGAACGCCCCCAACCCTTAAGGTACTCAACGGGGGGGATGCTCTCAAGAAACTTGTCGGGAGCTATGCGGGCAGTGCTGGCAGGTTGCGCGGATTGCAGCAGTTCTCCTCTGCCAGCCAAGCCCTGCCAGATAGTGAAAAAAGGCGTGGAAGCCGCGGACGATGCGCTGGTCCGCTGGCTTCCACGCCCCAGGAGTGCTGCAAAACGCTGGAGGCTCGCGGGTAAGCGTTCAGCTCTACGCTCGGATCGCTGGCCACGTTCACCCACACATGCACGTGGGGCTCGCCACGGAAGTACCAGACGAACGAGGGACCTTCCAGACGCCAGTTGTCCCACACGCCATCTTCGCCGATGTCGCCGTCGCGATAGAAGGCGAGCGAGCACTTTTCCAGTCCGCCCTGAGCCTTGAGGCAGGCCATGGCCTCGGCCTGATCGGTTTGGCGATACGGCTCCACGAGCTTGAGGAGCGTCTTTTGCAGTTGTTCCTGCTGGTCCTTCGACATGTCGCTGGCGCGGATGCCTGGCAGTTCGGCGCTTGGTCCGCGGAAGCCAACGTCCGCCTCGTCGGGCCGGTTTTCCACCAGCGCCTTCGCCCGCTGCTTGCCGTCGAGCATTTCGAACACCTTGTTCGCCTCGACGCCCTGTTCCCAGAAGACGTTGCCAGGGTGCTTGGCCTCTTCCTCATCCTGCACGGCGTGGCCGTAGAAAATTGGGCCGCCGAAAGCCACGTGATCGGCCGAGTCGCCGTCGCAGCGCACGGTCATGTGCCGGCCCGTCATCACGAACTCGAACTTGCCCGAGCCCGGCTCACCGAAGATGGCGATGCTCTGGTTGTTACCGAAGCCGCCAGCGTCGTCCTCGAGCTGCTTCTCGAAGCGGGTATGCCATTCCGGGCGGATGATGCCGTTGAACACCGCACGGATCAGGTCGCGCTGGTCGTCGGTATAGAAGTCGCCCAGGATTTCCTTGTCGTTGATGTTCCAGTTGTTGGCGACGAATGTCCGCAGCAGGCCCCGATTCTTGTCCTGGTAATCCCAGGCATGGCAGACCTGCTTGCGCTGCTCAGGCGTCATGGTGTCGTAGAGCTGCTTCACGAGCGACTCAGGCGTCGCCGGCGCCGCGTCCTTCGCCACGGCCCAGACAGGCAAGCTGCTCGCCACGGTCAGAGCCCCAGCGGTCGCGCCGGCCGTCTTGAGGAACATGCGGCGGTCGACCGCGGGGGAGCAGTCGGAGCAGGGGCGCGAGGGGCGGGTCATGAGCGTTCTCCCAAGGGGCTTGATGCGGAGTCGGCGCGTGGGGCGGGGCGGCGCTGGCCAACGGCCAGGCACGTGTCCAACATTAGAACGCGCACCGCTGACGGTTGCAAACTTGCGCGGCGTGGAGCTTTCCCTAGGACATCTTCG
>JAESFN010000413.1_pt1 | contig 42672 bp, 26 predicted proteins | sample 9269411 | NCBI WGS metagenome assembly JAESFN01 (sample SAMN14505399, study PRJNA617100) | algae metagenome | isolation source: Iphinoe sp. HA4291-MV1 and co-occurring heterotrophs from trail next to... | place: USA: Maunawili Falls, Hawaii | collected 2009-07-25
CCGTCGCCGCCGCGTTCGGCCGCGGCGCGGGCGGTCGATCGCAACAAGGTCGAGGTGAGAGCGCCTTCCAGGCCGTTCTCGTCGGTCGCGCCGACCAAGAGCGTCAGCTCGTCCCCTTCAGCCGGCAGCCAATCGAACCACGCGCCGCCGACGCGATCGGCTTGATACGTGCGGCCTTGGATGTTCCAGCCATCGACCACCGGGGCGATCGTCGGCTGCTGCGCGGTTTGAAATCGCTCGACCGATTCGAGCTGTCGGCCGAAGCGTGTGGCGGCCGCACCTTCGGTGAGCAACATTGCCCGCTCGAGCTCGGCCGACATGCGGCCGGCAACGATCTCAAGGAGCTGGGTGTCGCGATCGTCGAGCACGCGCGGCTCGCGGCCAAAGACCCAGAGGGTGCCGAGCGGCGCGGTAGGGCTGGCCACCGGAATGCAGACCGCGTGGGCAAAGTTCCGCTCCGGCACGTGCCAGGCGTCGAACAGGCGCGGGTTGTCGAGCACGACCGCGTGGCCGGAGAGGGCCTCGAGATCGGCGATAGCCGACTTCAGCGGCCGGGCCGACTCGGTGAGGCGGGTCTTGGGCAGCCCCCAACAGGAGCGCAGCTTGAGTTCGGTAGTGCCGGCGTCGAGCAAGTACAGCCCGGCGGCTTCGGCCTGAATGGCTTGTGCGGCGGCGCGGAGGGCGCCTTCGAGCCGCTCGGCCAGATGCTGGCCGTCGCTGGAAGACGACACCAGCGGCACGCCGGCCGCTAGTTCAGCCTCGCGCTGCCAGAGCGCATGGCGCGTTTGCAGCAGCGTGCAGGCCAGCGCCGCGATCGCCCCAGCCAGTCCTCCGGCCGACTCGAGGTCGAGCCGAGGCCCGTTTTCCGTCAACGCCGGTCCGCCAAGATCGATTCTGAAGTGTCCGGGAGCGATTCCAACGCCCGGGTCGACCGGGGCAGACCACATCAGATCGGGATCATGTGACGGCTCGCGGCCGGGCACGTAACGGAGGGCCCAGCCGGTGGCATCTTCGAACGTCCGGCACACCTCGCCCAGGCTCGCGAGCTCGTCCACCTCGGGGCGAACGATTTCGGTCGAGTCTTCGGTGTGCAGGCGGAGGTAACTGGGAATGGGCCGATTCACAAGCGCTCGCCGGACGGGGGCTTTGGATTCAAAGTCCTGTCCGTGGAGGCTTGCGGCGAAGTCGCCGCCGATTTCTCGGCAACTCCTTCGCAGGCCGTTCTAAATCCGTGACCGGCAGAGTTTGACATCGGCCCGCCATGGCCTAAGACTGCAATCCGCCCTGAAGAAATTGCCAGCCGGGGTGTCTAGGAAGCCGACCGCGCCGGATGGGAGGCGCGGGGCGGACGGCAGACGGCGAATTACGCGTCATTCCCACCCGTCAATGACGGGGGGGATTCCACCGCAACGCTCGCGATCGCCGATCGAGCGGTTGTGTTAGCCCTTCTTAAGACAGAATCCCCGCCACCGGCGTGCCGCTCGAGAGTGCATGCGGCCGGTGCAGGCGGTCTTGGAGTTCCGTGGTCGGTGGGATGCCGAGTTGTTGCCAGAGGGTGGCCAAGAGGTCTGCTGGGGAAACGGCGTCTTGCGATACATAGGCGCCGCGCTTGTCGCTCGCGCCATACACCAGCCCGCGGGCGGTTCCGCCGCCGGCCAGCACCGTGGAGTAGGCGTTGGGCCAGTGGTCGCGGCCGTTGTCTTTGTTGATGATCGGCGTGCGGCCGAATTCGCCGGTGTTGACCACGAGTGTCTTGGCCAGCAGCCCGCGCTCCTCGAGATCGCTCACGAGCGCGGCGAACGCCTGATCCATCGGCGGCACGATCTGCTGGTAGCGGCCGTGCAGGCCGCCATGCGTATCCCATTCTTGATTGAACGCGTTGTACGAGACGAACCGCACGCCTGCCTCGACCAGCCGGCGGGCAAGCAGCAGCGACTGGCCGATCCGCGTGCGGCCATAGCGATCGCGCATCGCCTCGGACTCGCGCGCGAGATCGAGCGCCTGGGCCATGTGCGGGTCGACGAGCATCTCGTAGGCGCTTTGCGCGAGCCGATCGTGCGTCCGCGAAACTTGGGCTTCGAGTTCGCGCCGCGCGGCGTTGAGTTGACTCAGCAGAGTCCAACGAGACTGCAAACGCCCGCAGGAGATGTCGTCTGGCAGGGTGAGCGACAGCGGCTTGAAATCCGGCTTGTGGGGCTCGCCGGCGATCAGGAACGGATCGTTCACCGGCCCCAGGAACCCGGCGTACTGCCCCGGCATGCGGTTCGACGGACCGGGAATGCTCAGCCAACTCGGCAGCGACACGCTGGTTGGCAGCCGCGGCGTCGAACGCTGCAAGTAGTTGAGCACCGCGCCCGGGCCGGGGAAGTCGTCGGCGTGGGCTTCGCGGTCTTGATCCGGCTGGTTGTTCGAGCCGGTCAGGGTGACATAGGTGCCGGCGATGTGATTGGTGAAGCGGTGCTCCATCGAGCGAACGATCGTCAGCCGGCCGGCGATTTCTGCCGAGCGCGGCAGCAACTCGCCGAACCGCACGCCGGTGAGCCGTGTCTCGATCGTAGAGAACGGCCCGCGAATCTCCGCCGGCGCCTCAGGCTTGGGATCCCACAGATCGAGATGACTCGGGCCGCCCTGCAGCAGAATGAAAATGCAGTGCTCGGCGGCGGGGCCACGCGGAGTCGGGGTAGCGCTGGCCGCCGCCAGTTGCTTTACCGCCGGCAGCGCGGCGAACAGGCTCAGCCCGCCGATCCGCAGCACCTCTCGTCGGGAAACGGTCGAGGATTCGAAGCCCATGGGCGGAACTCCTTCTCGAAGGCGGGCAGGGGCGGGGGCTTGCCAGCTAGGCTGCCAAGCGGCGTGAGGCGGGAGCTTGCAGTATAGCGTTCCCCGCTAATTCCGATAGGTTTTTGGCAAGCCCGATTTGGACACACAGCGGACGGTTGGAGCTTGCGATCGGGCCCCGCAAATCGGCGAGCCGATTGTCGTTAGCACTAGCCGTTGTATAGAATGAAGACGTGGGAACAAGCTTTCCCTAACCTCCACGGAGTTCCGCACGAAAGGACCGTCGTGGCCAGCCTTCCTCTCCCCCAGGCGGCGTCGAATCCACGTTTCTTTAGCAGCTTTGATCGGGCAGTCTCGGCCGCACGCACGGCCGACGAAAATCGAGGTCGCGATGTTGTGATTCTCGATCTGAGGGAGGTCACGCCCGTCTTCGACTACTTCGTCGTGGTCACGGGCGCGTCGCGTCGTCAGTTGCACGCCATGGCCGACGAGATCGATCACAAACTGGGCCGCGAAATGCGCGACCGCCGGCTCGGTCGCGAAGGCTACGAAGACAGCCGCTGGATCTTGCTCGACTACGGCGATCTGGTCGTCCACCTGTTCGACGACGAGACGCGCGAGTACTACGATCTCGAGCACCTGTGGAGCGGGGCGAAGAAGATCGACTTCGTGCCGGAAACGCCGCGCGACTAGTCGCCGACGCTCGGACGGGCTGAGATTCCGCGCGTTCGCCGCTGCGGGCGACGTGCCGGGCGGTCGCGCTTAATTCCATTTGGCCCGGCCGCTATATTGAGCTGGTTGCCGTTCCCTTCGACACCGCATTCAGCTTGCTCGACTTATGCATTGCTTGAACGTTTGGCTCACCGTGACCAATCCGGCGGATGTGCCTGAAGTAGGCCGGCTGCTGGCCGAGGCTGCGCGGCTGTCGCGCTCGGAGCCCGGCTGCCTGCGGTTCGAGGTCTACCACTCCCAGGCTGACACGCAGCGCTTCATGCTGCACGAGCACTGGGCGACCAAAGAAGCCTGGGAAGCGCACCGGACGGAACGGGCCTACACCACGATCTACCAGCCACAGGTGCTGCCCAAGGTCACGCGTGAAGGGCACCCCTGCACGTTGCTCGAGTAGCCCGCGCTGGCGACCGCTTCGAACTACCCCACACGCGTTCAAGGCAGAGGCGAGTATGGCTGATTCGCAGCTCGAGTTTGGTGGTCAGGAGGAATTTCGCGCCTCGCCCGAGCAGGTCTACGCGGCGCTCACCGATCTCGAGGCGATGTCGACGAGCATCCCCGACCTCGAGTCATGGCGGCAGGTCGATCCGCAGACGATCGAATGCACGGTGCGCCCCGGCTTCTCGTTTCTCCGTGGAACTCTCAAGGTGACGATTGTCACCGAGCGCGCCGATCCGCCCAACTCCGCTTCCATGCGCATTCACTCCAAGGGCATCGGCGCCGAAGTGGTGGTGGAAAGCGGGTTCGAGCTCTCGCCCTTAGAAACCGGTTGCCGGCTCGTATGGCGGGCCCGCATCGTGCAGCTTAAAGGACTGGTGGCCACGGTCAGCCCCGCGCTGGTGCGCGGAGCGGCCGAGACGGTGCTCGGCAGGGCGTGGAAGAACGTGCATGCCCGGCTGGGGGCGTGAAGCGGCTTTCCTGCTTGAGCAGGCTGATGGGTTACGCGAACAACTCCGTAATCGGCTGCCCCGCCGCGATGGGCAGCGGGCGGTCGGCGGGGTCGAGAACTTCGCTGCCGGGGTCGATGCCGAGCGCCGCGAACATGGTGGCCGCGAGATCGTCGGGGCGCACCGGATCGCGCTCGGGGAAGGCGCCGTTCTTGTCGGACGCGCCGTATACGAAGCCGCGCTTCATTCCGCCGCCGGCCAGCAGCACCGTGTAGCACTCCGGCCAGTGGTCGCGGCTGATGTTGTCGTTGATCCGTGGCGTGCGGCCGAACTCTCCCATCCAGATCACGAGCGTCTCGTCGAGCAGCCCGCGGTCGTCGAGATCGGTGAGAAACGTCGGCAGCGTCTGGTCGGTCAGCGGCAGATGCCGCTTCTCGATGATCGGGTACATCCGCGTGTTGTTGAAGCCGTGGGTGTCCCAGCCGCCGCTGTCGGTGTTCTGGCCGCCGATGTTGTCGGAGAAGTACACGGTGACGAACTTCACGCCGGACTCGACCAACCGCCGCGCAAGCAACAGGCTTTGCCCATAGGTGTGCCGACCGTAGGCGTCCTTGAGCACCTCGGGCTCGGCCGACAGGTCGAACGCGCGGCGCACGCGGTCGCTGGCGAGCATGCCAAGCGCGCGATCGTAGTAGGCGTCGAGCCCTTGCGCCACCGGCGACGTTTCCAAGAGCCGCGTCTGCCGGTCGACGATCTTCTGCAGCTCGCGCCGCCGGTCAAGCCGCGCAGCGCTTAGGTTCGCGGGCAGGCTCAGCTCCGGCAGCTTGAAGTCGGGGCTGGCGGGATCTTCGGTCACGAGCAGCGGGTCGTGCGTCTTGCCTAAGAAGCTAGCGTGTTGGCCGGGGGTCGGAATGCCGTCGCTGATCACATACGGATAGGCGACGTAGGTCGGCAGTCCCGCCGGGCCGGGCGCTAGGTGATCGACCACCGAGCCGTAGGAGGGAAACAGATCGAGCGAATCGCGGAGGCGAATGTCGTCGAGCGGCGGCGCGTGTCCGGTCAGCGCGTAGTAGGCTGCCGAGTTGTGGTTCTTCATCTCGTGATGCACGCTGCGGACGAGGCAAACCTTGTCCATGATCTGCGCGCAGCGCGGCAAGTGCTCGCACACCGGCAGCCCCGGCACGTTCGACGAGATGGTCTTGAGCGGCCCGCGGATTTTTTCAGGCGCGTCGGGCTTCATATCGAACGTATCGAGATGGCTCGGCCCGCCGAACTGAAACAGGAAGATCACCTGCTTGGCGCGAGCCCGGGGAGCGCGGCCTTTTTCTTCGGCCTGCAGCAAGCGACCCAAGTTCATGCCCAACAGACCAGCGCCGCCAATGCGCAGCGCGGCGCGGCGATTGATGGCGGTCGACTGGTAGCTCGAACAAGCGAAGGAGGTGCGCGGCATGGGCGAAGCTCCTAACCGGAGGGCGGGGCCGGACATGGGCAGGCCGGCAAAGGAACAGGCGGGCTCCCTGCAGCATACCAGATCGAGGCTGGCGATTCAGCGAGCCGGCAGCCTGATCTTGCACGCCCGGCGTCCGACCGCCTAGGCTCGATCGCATGACCTCCATCCTGCATGAAGCCTATGAACGCTTGCTCGCCGCCTTCGGTCCCCAGCGCTGGTGGCCCGGAGACACGCCCTTCGAGGTGCTCGTGGGCGCGGTCTTGGTGCAGAACACCTCGTGGAAGAACGTGGAACTGGCGATTACGAACCTGCGGGAAGAAGGCGTCCTCTCGTTCGCCGGGCTTCACGAGTTGGATCAGGGGGAGCTCGAGGAACTGATCCGCCCCGCCGGCTACTACAAGGTGAAGGCGCGGCGGCTGGGAAACTTGCTCGATTTCATCGCCCAGAACTACGAGGGCTCGCTCGAGCAGATGTTCAGCACGAGCCTGTCAACGCTGCGCGAGGAACTGCTCGGCGTGAACGGCATTGGTCCCGAAACGGCCGATTCGATTCTGCTCTATGCCGGCGGGCTGCCTTCGTTCGTGGTCGACGCCTACACGGCGCGGGTACTTTCGCGGCATGGCTGGATCGACAGCTCGGCCGACTACCATGCGATTCAGGAAGAGTTCGTGCGGCAGTTGCCCGAGGAGCCGGCCCTGTTCAACGAGTACCACGCCTTGCTCGTGGAACTTGGCAAACGGCACTGCAAGAAGGCCGCGCCCCTTTGCGAAGGCTGCCCCCTCGAGCCCCTGCTGCCGGCGGGCGGCCCGCTGGCGCCCGAGTGGTAGGCCGCAGGCACACGGCTTCGGCTACCGGCAAGGCTCGCCGATCCCTCGCCCTTCCTGGACGGAAGACGCTTCAGGGAATATGCTGACTCTCAGCCCGGGCCGTGGTCTTTTTCCGGTCGTAGGCAAACGATGCTCCCCGTCGTCTTCCGAGGATTTTGGATGTCCCCCCGGTCGCATCGCCTGATGTTGCTCGCGTGCCTGTCGTGTGCGGCTCTCGGGGCCGACTGGGCGCAGTTTCGCGGTCCCAACAGCGGAACTTCCGCCGAGACCGGCCTGCCCACCACCTGGAGCAGTTCGAGCAACATCCGCTGGAAGACGCCCCTTTCCGGCTTTGGCGCTTCGAGCCCGATCGTGGTCGGCGATCGCATCATTCTGAACAGCTACTCAGGCTACGGCGAGAACCAAGACAAGCCGGGCGAACAGGCAAACCTGAAGCTGCACGTCACGTGCTACGACCGCAACGGCGGCAAAGAGTTGTGGGATTACAAGTTTGACTCGCAAGGCGGCGAAGAAAACTATCAGCAGTTCGTCGCCCTGCATGGCTACGCTTCCGGCACGCCGGCGTCCGACGGCCAGGCCGTCTACTCGTTCTTCGGCAAGTCAGGCGTGGTGGCGGTGGATCTGAATGGCCGCGAGCTCTGGAAGGTCCACGTGGGGGACAAAACCCACGTCTTTGGCACCTCGAACTCGCCGCTGCTCTACAAGGATCTGGTGATCATCAACGCCAGCGTGGAATGCGGCGCTTTGATCGCGCTCGACAAGCGAACCGGCGACGAAGTGTGGCGGGCCGACGGGATCGATGATGCTTGGAACACGCCCTGCCTGGTGACGTTGGCCGATGGCCGCCAAGAGATGGCGCTCAGCGTTCACAGCAAGATGCTGGGCTTCGACCCGGCGACTGGCGAGAAACTGTGGACCTGCGACACGATCGAGGACTACATCTGTCCGAGCGTGATCGCCCAAGGCGACGTGATCTACGCGATCGGCGCGCGCAAGGGGACCGCCGTGGCGGTGAAGGCGGGCGGCCGGGGCGACGTGACCGAGACACATCGGTTGTGGAAGATCGCCAAGGGCTCGAACGTGTCGTCCCCCGTCTACCACGACGGCTACTTGTATTGGGCGCACGAGAGCCGCGGCTTCGTCTACTGCGTGAACGCCACGGACGGCAAGATCGAGTACGAGCAGCGGTTGGAGCCGGCCTCGGACCGGATTTACGCTTCGCCGCTGGCCGCCGATGGTAAGCTGTACTACGTGAGCCGCGAACGGGGCACGTATGTGCTCGCGCTCGAGCCCCGGTTCCAGCTTCTTGCTCATAACGTAATTGACGACGACACGAGCATTTTCAACGCCAGTCCCGTACCTTCGCGGGGCGAGTTGTTGCTCCGCTCGGATAAGTTTTTGTACTGCCTCGGAAGCCAGAACTGAGAAAGGCCCTCCGGCGCTGCAGGCGTCCGCTTCATGCGCCGCACTGCTCATTACAGGCCAGATCAGACCGAGAAAGGGTTGACGCCATGCCACTGTTCGAAATCGAGACTGAGTCGCACATCATCATCACCTGGGCGGGCGACGACAAAGCCGCGGCCGGCGTCGTGGGCGACGCCTATCCCGGCGAGCGCGTCGTCCGGCTCACCAAGCGGCCGCGTGACACCTGGGTGATTTCGAAGGCCGCGCTGGGCCTGGCCGAGAGTTCGGAACCGTGCCATACCGCACGCGATTGCCTGGCCAAGGCCTCGGGCGACAAGGTGCATGCGATCCGCCTGTACATGCACGAAACGGGCACCGACCTTGTGCAAGCACGCAAGGCGATCGAATCGAACATGGTGATGGGCTGGTAGGCCTAGGCGGTTTGCGGTCTTCAGGCAATGACCGCAGAGGCACTCCGGCTTGACCTGTTTTCCGCGGCGACCGTACTATCCCGCCGTGGCATTAGGTTCCCGTCCGGCGGTAGTGCAGCCATGGCCGATCGAGTTCGCTCCCTGCGGTGCCTGTGCGTCATTTTGGCGCTAGCGTTCGCGGGGCGAATTGCCGCTGGCCTGTGGTGGCAATCGCGGCTGCCGGCGGGACAACGTTTCGCCTTTGGCGACAGCGATGGCTACTGGCGGCTGGGCCAAGCGATCGCTGCCGGCGAGCCCTACGGATACGGCGGGGCCGACGCCCGCGCGTTTCGCACTCCCGGCTATCCGCTGCTGCTCGCGCCGATTTTCTGGATCGCTGGGCCGGACGCCCCGGTCACCTGGGGCCGCGTGCATAGCGCGCTCCTGGGCACAGCCGCCGTGGCGGGCGTATGGTGGCTCACGCAAAAGTTGTTCGCCTGGCCAGCCGCGCCGGTGGCCGCCACGTTTGCTGCTTTCTATCCCGGCGCGATCGGCATGGGCGTGTTCGTGCTCACGGAAGCGCCCTTCACCTGCTTCCTGCTGCTACAGCTTGGCTGGTGGATTCAAGGGGCCCGCGCCAATTCGCGCTGGCAAGTGACCGCCTGGGGCGTGGCCACTGGGCTGGCTGCGGCGGCCGCCACGCTGGTTCGCCCAAGTTGGCTGCTGTTCACCCCGCTGGCAGGCTTTCTGGCCGTGCTATTCGCCTCAGCGCCGCTCCGCACACGCCAGTTCCTGCTCACTTCGGCCGCCATGGCGGGCCTGATTCTCGGCATGGCCCCGTGGTGGATTCGCAACTACTCGGTCTTCGGGAAGTTCATCCCCACGAGCCTGCAAGTGGGCGCGAGCCTATACGACGGCCTCAGCCCACAAGCCGACGGCTCGAGCGAAATGTCGTTCGTGCCGAAGTTTACCGCGGCCCAGCGTGCCGCCGACGCGGAGGCCGGCACGGGCCCAGAGGGCTTTGAACTTCGTCTCGACGCCCGCCTGCGCGATGCCGCGCTCGCTTGGGCCCGGGAACATCCGCTAGCCGTGGCTCGACTTGCGGCCGTTAAGCTGGGGCGAATGTGGAACGTTTGGCCCAATCAGACCGAGTTTCGCTCCTGGCCGCTCCGCCTGGCGGTCGCGCTGACCTTTGCCCCCATCATGCTGCTTGCGCTGGCCGGAACTTGGCGGTTTCGGCAGATTGGGTGGCCGCTGGCGCTGCTCTGGTTGCCGGCAGTTCACCTAAGCCTCATGCACATGGTGTTCGTAGGCTCGATTCGCTATCGCGAACCGGCCGTGCTGGTCTTGCTCGCACCCGCGGCTGCCTGGTTAACTGCAGGTAGGGGCGGGCGGGCCCCAGCGTCGATGAATGACGTAAGGTAGGGTCCTCGCGGACCCTGAGGTTCCAAACGGCAAGGATTGCCACGCTCACTCAAGCGGCAAGGATGCTGCAAGCCCTCGGTCAGTCGCTGAAAACGTGCTGGACTCTCGCCCGCTGGGGCGCGGGGCTTGCGCTGTTGGCTGCGCTGGTGGGCGTCCCCTACTTCTACAGCCAGCTCGACCGCGAACTTTGCCGGCAGATCAAGCAGCGGCTTTCCGCGGCATACCCCAATCTCACCGTTCAGCTCCACTCGGCCCGCTTGGCCGACGGCGAAGGCATTCGGCTGCGTGGCCTGTTGCTTTCTGATCCGCGACGCGCGGGACCGGCCGCCGAGTTGCTCTCGGTCGACGAGATCGTGCTCGTCGGTCAGATCGAGCTGGCCGACCTGCTCTCGGGCAACGTTCAGCCGACGACGATCATCGTCCGCCGGCCACGCCTGCGCGCGACCCTACAATCCGACGGCTCCTGGACCATTGCCCGGTTGTTGCCGCTCCCGCAGCTTTCGAAGCGTCCCGCGCCGATCGTGGTCGAACAGGCGGAACTCGAGATCGTCGATCCGCAACGCGAGCCGCAGGCCGCCTATACACTGCAAAACGTCGCCGTGCGCTTGCGGCCCGATCCCGAGAGCGTGGGCGCTACGCCCAACTATTTGATCGATGGGAGCTGCGAAGGCCCCCACCTTCGGCAAGCCGAGTTTGCCGGCAAGCTGAACCCACAAACGGGCCAGGCGGCGATTTCCGGCAAGCTGATGGAGCTTGCGCTCTGCCCGGAACTGTTGGGCCGGCTCGCAAGTCCGGTGGCCGAACCTGCTCAATGTCTGCAGCCGCTGCGGGCGAATGTGAAAGGGGGCTGGCAGGTCAGCTACGATCCGCGGCGGAAGCGGCCGCTCGAGTTCCACGTGGAAGGTGAGTTTTCACAAGGTCGGCTCGACGATCCTCGCTTGCCGCTGGTGCTGTCGGAAGTGCGCGGCCGGTTTCGCGCCAACCAGCAAGGCTTCGAACTGCAAGAGCTCACCGCGCGGAGCGAACGCGCCGCGCTGTGGGGCAGCGTGCGCTCCACCGGCTACGGAGCACGCGCGCCGCTGACCGCAGAACTGCAGGTCCGCCAACTGCGCGTCGACGATTCGCTGCTCGAGCGGCTGCCTGAGAAGTTCGAGTCGGTGCGCGGAGTGTGGTTCAAGTTCTTGCCGGCGGGCGAAGTCGACCTGCGGGCGAAGCTCGTGTTCGACGGGCAAACCTGGCGGCCCGACATCCGAGTCGACCTGCTCGACATGGCCTTCACTTACCACAAGTTCCCTTATCGCCTCGAGCGCACCACTGGCGCGCTCACGATCGAAGGAACCAAGCTCGGCCTCAATCTCACGGGCTACGCCGGCGAGCAACCGGTGCAAGTGTCGGGCGAGATCTTCAACCCGGGGCCCGAGTTTACCGGCCGAGTCGAGGTCCGGGGCAAAGACCTGGTGTGCGACCACAAGCTGCTCGGCGCTCTGCCCGACAAGACGCGCGAGGTCGTGTCGGCGCTCCACCCGCAGGGGAACTTCGACTGCTATGTGCAGGTCCGACGCGGGCCGGAAACGGGCAACGAAGTGCATAAGTTCGCCTCGATCCACGTCAATTCGGGCTCGATCGTCTACGACAAGTTCCCGTACCCGGTTTCGAACATCCAGGGCGACATTGAACTCGATGGCCCCAACTGGTCGTTCGGCTGGGCGCTGCGCCCGCTGACTGGCACGAACGGCGGCGGCCGCGTCACGTGCTATGGCTGGCTCAAGCCGGGGCCGACCGGCAACCAACTCGTGCTCAACTTCGACGGGCAAGAGATTGCCCTCGATAATGACCTGCGCGACGCGCTGCGTCCTGGACAGCAACAGATCTGGAATTCGCTGCGGCCGCAGGGGCAGGCGTCGCTGACCGCCGACGTGCGTTACGAAACAGGCACCCGCCAGTTGAGCGTCGGCGTTACGGCGCGGCCACTGGGCGAAACGGTGTCGATCGAGCCAGCGGGGTTTCCCTATCGTGTCGATCGCCTGTCGGGCGAGATTCAGTATCGAGACGGGCTGGCCCAGTGGAAGCGCATGACGGGTTACCATGGCGCGACCGAGGTCGTGTGCGGCGGTCGCGCCGAGGCGCCGGCTCAGGGTGGTTGGCGCATTCAGCTCGACCCGCTCGAGGTCCGCTGGCACAGTTCCGACCGCGAACTCATTCACGCCTTGCCGGAGCGGTTGCGGCGCGGGATCGCGCGGCTCAATCCGGCCGGCAGCGCCACCGTCATGGGCGGACTCGAGTTGATTGGCTCGCCTGTGCAGGGGGCGCCGCTCTCCTCATCATGGGATCTGAGCTTCCAGGCGGTGCAACTCAACCTCGAAGCGGGAGGCGTCCGGCTCGAGAACCTCCACGGCGGGCTCGAGCACTTCACCGGACGCTACGACGGCCGACAGTTCCATGCCCAGGGTGAACTGAAGCTCGATTCGGTGTCGCTGTGGGAGCATCAGTTCACCGGCGTGCAGGGTCCGCTTTATCTCGATGACCAAGAGCTCGTGCTCGGCTCCTGGCGCACCGATTCGCCCGCGGGGCGGCCGCTGCGCCGCGTGTCGGCCCAACTCTACGGCGGCCAGGTAGTCGGCGACGCCGTGCTTCGCTTCGATCCGTCTCCTCGCTTCGCCCTGCGGGCCGCACTCGTCGACGGCGAGCTGTCTCGGCTGGCGCTCGAGAAACTGCCAGGCTCGCAGTCGCTGGCCGGCAAGGTTCATGCCCGCGTGGAGTTGCAGGGCGCTGGCAGCCGTCAAAGCCTCGCTGGCGGCGGCAACATTGGGCTGCGTGATGCGAACATCTACGAGCTGCCGGCCATGATGTCGCTACTCAAGGTGCTCAGCATCCGCAGCCCGGACACCAACGCCTTCACGGAGAGCAGCATCGACTTCCAGGTCATGGGCGACCACGTGTTCTTCAAGTCGCTGGAATTCAAAGGCGATGCCGTGAGCCTGCATGGCCGCGGCGAGATGAATTGGAACACCGAGCTGGACCTGACCTGCAGCGCGATGGTAGGTCGCGGAGAGTTGCCGCTCCCTTGGGTGAAGGGCGTGATGCGGCAGGCGAGCGAGCGGATTTTGCCGATTCGCATTGCCGGCACGCTCGACTCGCCGCAGGTGCGGATGGAAGCCTTCCCGGCGTTCAATCAGGCGATCGGCCAGTTTCAAGAAGACTGGCGCCGCACCACGGGCGCCGGCATTCGCTCGGCAGATCTACGGCGCGCCGCGGGGCAGTCGCCCTGATCTGCTGCTGATCAGCGTTTTCGCTGATCGCCGACGGAAGGGCGCCGCGGACCCTTTATTGCACCCGCCAGAACGCGACGCCGGCCATGGCGGCGAAACCCCAGAGAGCGAGCAGCGCGAGCAGGGTGAGTTCGAGCAGGGCCGATTCCATGCCGCAACGCTAGGTTGCCTGCGGAGCCGGTCAATTCGTGTTGCCGAGAGGCAACATGATTCGGGGGCGGAACGCCGAATTGTTGCCATTCGGCCACTCGGTCGCGGGTCCCGCTCACGAAGGCTTGCGGGTCGTCTCAGTCGATCCTCCAAACAGCGGCGGCCCGGTCGTCCTGCAGACGCCGGGCCGCTCGAATGCCGTTTTAGTACGGGCAACTAAGACCAGTCACCGTCGAAGGCCAGGGCGAAGTCGATGGCGCCGACCTCCTTCTTGTCGCTGTCGGTGCCGCTGGACAGCGTCGTCACCTTCGCCATCTCGAAGCCCCAGGCGGCCAGGTAGTAGTCGCCTTCGCGCTGCAGGGTCATCAGGTTGCCGGTGGCGTTGAACTGATCGTCGAAGACCGAGTCGTGCAGCGAGACCGCATCGACTCCGCCCCCGCCATTCACGCGGATCTGAGCCACGTTGTTCACGGCCACCGAGTAGCCGGCGCCGTCGATGGTGGCGAAGCCCCGCGTCAGATTGACGTTTTCGTTGCCGGACGAGCCGACCAGCATCGCTTGGTCGTTGCCGCCGTTGCCGTTCACGACCACACGATTGACGCTCGAGCGGTCGTATTCGTGCGTCTGACCGTTAACGGTGATCCGCAGCGTATCGCCCGCGGAGAACTCGATGACATCGTCGCCCGAGCTGCCTTGCACGGTGACGGTGTCGCCGTCTTGCACCACGTCGGCCGAAACACGCAGCGTGGCGTCCTTCGAATTGCCGCCGACCTTGAGGAAGTAGGTCTGGTCGGCCGAAGTCTCATAGTTGAGCTCGGCGGATGAGCCGGACGCGGAGCTCGCCAGCTTGTTCAAGTTGGCGTCGTAGAGCTCCAGGCTGACGTTGCCCTTGGCCGTGGAAGCGGCAGCCTTGAGCGAGGCGACGCCCCCGTCGAGGGAGTACCAGAAGCCGCTGCTCGTCGAGACCACCGTGTTGAGGATGTCCTGGGCGGTCAGGCTGGCGATCGAGTGCCGCTTCGACACGAACTCGGGCCGCAGGCCCGCTTCGGCGAACAGGTAGTTGTTCGCGTTCATGTTCGAGGTGAGCCCGATGCTGAAGGTGTCGTTGGCCGGCGATCCCTTGTGCCCCGCCGTACCTGGCACTTCCACGCCATCGGAGTAGAAGCCGGGCTGCGTTTCGATGAGCTGGTAGTTGCCAGGAGCGATGCTCTCGAAGGCGAAGGCGCCGTTGGCGTCGGTGGTCCGCGACTGGTTCACCGTCAGGCCGGTCAGCGTGGTGCCGGTGAGCCGCACGGTGACGCCGGCGAGCCCCTTCTCGTTGCTATCCTTGGCGCCGTTTCGGTTGGTGTCGAGGAACACCGTGCCGGAAACGCGGCCTGGGGTGGCGGCTTCGGTGTCGTCGTTCAGGATCGTGCCGATGGCCGTGCCATCGGCGATGGTGACGTTCACTCCGTTGCTGAGCGTGAGCGTCAGCGTTTCGTTCGGCTCGAACACCGCGTCGCCGATCACGCGTACATTCACAGTCGCCGAGGTTTGGCCCGGCTGAATGGTCACGGTGCCGTTGGCGTTCTCGAAATCAGTGCCCGCGGTGGCCGTGCCGGCGGTCGTGGCGTACGCCACGGTGATCGGCAGTGCACTCGGCGCCGAGAGGGTGATCGTGAAGACTAGATTCGTCTGGCCCGAGTTGCCTTCGGTGACCGAAGTGTCGGCGACCGAGACCGTCGGCGCGTTGTCGTCGTCGGTGATCGTGCCGGTGGCCTGACCGTCGGAGATCGCAGCGTTGCCTACCGCCGTGAGGTTGACGAAGAAGGTTTCCGCCGCGCCCTCATCGAGCGTGTCGCCATTGATCACGACCGTGAAGGTCTTGCTCGTTTGCCCCGGCTCGAACGTGATCGTTTCGCCCGACTTGGGCACGAAATCGATGCCCGAGCTGGCGGTGTTCGGGGCCGTCGAAGCGGTTACGGAAACGGCCGTTGTGCTGGCGGCGCTCAAGGTGAGCGTAAACACCATTTCCTTGGTGCCGGTGTTGCCCTCGATGATCTGCTGATCGGCGATCGAGACCGTCGGCACGTTGGCGATCTGCAGCGAGGCGCCGACAAAGTCGAGCTCGTCCTGCAGCAAGGCCAAGTTCGTGCCCGACATCACCGTCAGGTGCGCGTTCTCGTCGGCGCCATTGATGGTGAAGTTCACAGTGCCGGTGGTGTTGCCGGCCTTCATGGGAACCTTGAACACCATCACCGGACGGGGACCCAAGGGGGTCAGACTGACCGCCCCCGCCTCGTCGATGAGCCCCGAGGTTCCGGTCGTGTTGCCGGACTGGCCGAGGTTGTAGGCCGGGTTGTAAACGAGCGCCCCATTGATCGACACCAGGTTGTGGTTGAACAGCACGTCGGCATAAGCCGATTCGGTGCCGCGGGGCGATTCACGCAGGTCCTCGACATAGACCTCGAGGAAGAACTCTTGGCCTGGGATCAGCGTGTTGATCGGCTGACCGTTGGCGTCGGTAATGCGGATGCTGTAGCGGGCGTCTTTGACTCCATCGGCGCCCACGTCGCGAATCGTGCCGATGCCTTGGCCGTCGCCGATCGTGGCATTGGTCGGATTCGAGAGATTGACGAAGAACGTTTCTTCAGGCTCGTTGGCCTTGGTGTCGTTCAAGATTTGAATCGTGAACGTGGCCGAGGTCTGCCCGGCCGGGATGATCACGAAGTCGGTCTTGCTCGTGTAGTCTTCTCCCGCGGTGGCGGTGCCGTTGGCGGTCGAGTAAGAGACCTTCGTGTCGACGCCGCTCGAGCGGCTGAGGAACACGGTGAAGGTGGCCTCCGACGCCTTGCCGGTGAATTCGTTCACCACGACATCGCCGATCGACACGGTGGGCTGCGCCTCGTCGTTGAGGATCGTGCCGACCCCCTTGCTGCGGCCCAGCCCGGCGCCCGTCGGGTTCGACAGGTTGACGGCGAACTGCTCGTCGATCTCGTAGCGGGCATCGCCGCGGACGAGCACGGTGAACTGCTTGACCGTTTCTCCCGGCTCGAAGGTCAGCGTGGTCAGAGCCTGTGGTTGGTAGTCCTGCGTATCGCCGCTTGTCGACGAGGCCGTGATGTCGGCGGTGGCGTACTGAACGGTGACCCGTTCTGAACTCGCGCGGTTCAGCCGGACCGTGAACACGAATTGCGAGGCGGCGTTGTTGTCGCCCTCGTTCTGCGACACGTTGTCGATCGTGAGGGTGAGCGCGTCGTCGTCGCCGTCCAGGATCGTGCCGATGCCTTCGGCGTCGGAGATCGTGGCGCCGGTGGCGCCGAATAGGCGGACGAACAGCCGTTCGTCGCCTTCGGCCAGCGTGTCGCCCTTGATCTTGACGGTGATCGTCTGGGTCAACACACCGGCGGCGAAAGTCAGCGTGCCCGAGTTGCCCACGTAGTCGACTTCGACCTGGGCGGTGTCTTCCACGGTGCTGTACTGCACGGTGACAGGGCCGGTTTGCGCGGCCGAGAGCGTGACGGTGAACGTCATGTCGACTTCGCCCGAGTCGCCCTCGGTCACCGACATGTCGTTGATCGACAGCGTGGCCTGGTTGCCGGTGTCGTCGTTGGTGATCGTGCCTTCGCCCTGGCCATCGCTGATCGTGGCGCCCTCGGCGTTCGACAGGATCACCAGCACCGTTTCGTTGGGCTCGACCGTAGTGTCGCCATTGACGACGACCTCGATCGTCTTGCTGGTCTGACCGGGCTCGAAGGTGATCGTGCCGGACTGAGACACATAGTCGCTGCCGGCGGTGGCGGTGCCGTTGCCGGTGGCGAAGTCAACGCTGACCGCGGTCGTTTGCGCGGCCGAAAGCGTGACGATGTAGCTCAGCTTCGTGGTGCCGGAATTGCCTTCGGCGATCGTCGGGTTGCTGATGCTGATGGTCGGCAGGACCGAGTCGTCGTTGGTGATCGTGCCCGTCGCCTGGGCATCGGCGATGGTTGCGCCGGAGGGGTTGGTCAGATTGACGACGAAGGTCTCGTCTCCCTCGACCACGGTGTCGCCGTTGATGGTGATCTGGATCTTCTGGCTCGTGACACCCGGCGCGAACGTGACCGTACCCGTCTTGGCAACGTAGTCGGTGCCGGCGATCGCGGAGCCATCGGCCGTGGCAAAGTTTACCGTCACGTTTTCGGTGGCGGCCGACGACAGGTTGACCGTGAACTCGATGACCTTGGTGCCCGAGTTGCCTTCGGTCACCGACTGGTCGCTGATCGAGATGGTCGGCACTCCGTCGTCATCGGTGATCGTGCCGGTGGCCTTGCCGTCTTCGATCGTAGCGAAGGTGGTGCCGCTCAGATTGACGAAGAAGGTCTCATTCGGCTCGACATCGGTGTCGCCGTTGATGGTGACCTGAATCTTCTTGCTCGTTTCGCCCGGAGCGAAGTCGACGGTTCCGGCTTTCGACACGTAATCGCTGCCGGCCGTCGCCGTGCCATCGACCGTGGCGTAGTTGAACGTGATCGGCAGGCCGCTCGCCTTGGAGAGCGTGACCTCGAACTCGAGCACCTTGGTGCCCGAGTTCCCCTCGACGATCTGGGCATCCGAGATCGAGACCGACACGGCCGGATCGTCGTCGAGAATGACGCCCAAAGCTTGGGGAGTTGCAATCGTCGCGCCGGTCGCGTTCGAGAGGTTCAGAGCGACGGTCTCGGGATTCTCGTCCAGCGTGTCGCCGTTGACGAGAACCTTCACTTCTTTGCGGGTCTCGCCCGGATTAAACGTAAGCGTGTCCGACAAGGGTTGGTAGTCCGGCCCGCCGGCGCTGCCATCCTGCGTAGCGTATTGAACCGTGACGGCGGTCGTTGATGCGGACGAGAGCTCGATGACGAAGATCAGTTCTACCGTCCCGGAGTCGCCTTCGACGACCGTGGGCGTGTTGGTGATCGAGATCGACGGCAGCGCGGGCCCGTCGTCGTCGGTGATCGTGCCTACGCCTTGCCCGTCGACGATGCCGTAGCCGCCCGTGGGGTTGGAGAGATTGACGAGCACCGTTTCGTCGGTCTCGTCGATCGTGTCGCCGTTGACCACGACCACGATCGTTTTCGAGGTTTGGCCCGCCTCGAAGGTGAGCGTTCCGGACTGGGCGACGTAGTCGGCGCCGGCCGTGGCGGTGCCGTCGGCGGTGGAGTAGGCCACCGTGACCGCCTCGGTCGAAGCCTTGCTCAGCGTGACGGTGTAGGTAAGTTTGGTCGTACCGTCGTTGCCCTCGAAGGCCGCCGCGGCGTTGCTGATCGAAATGCCGCGGTCGTCATCGAGGATCGTCACATTCGAAATGCTGCCGTCGAGGCCGGCGATGCCGGCGTCGTCGAGGCGGATGCGGAACGTGCGATTTCCTTCCGCAGTGGTATTGCCGATCACCGGCACGCGGATTTCGCCGGTGGTCTTTCCGGCCGCAATGACGATCTGCCCGGCGACTTGGGCCACGTAGTCCGTGCCGGCCTTGGCCGTATTGTCTTCCGTGTGGTACTTGATCACCACATCGGCCGAGGCGGCCTGCGACAGGGTGATCTCCACCACCGCGTCGGTGTTGCCGGTGTCCCCTTCGTTCACGCTGGCCTTGTTTGCAATGCTGGCCCGCACGCTCTGGTCGTTGTCCAGAATGGTGCCGATCGCCTCGCCGCGGCCGATCACGGCGTTGAGCGCGTTCGACAGATTGAAGGCAAAAGTCTCCGTGCCTTCCTCGATATCGTCGGAGAGAATCTGGATGGCGATCTGCCGCGAGGTTGTATTCGCGGGGAAGGTCAGCGTGCCGTTGAGCGAGGTGTAGTCGCTTCCGGCAGTCGCCGTGACGCCGGGGGTGGCGTAGGTCACCGTGATCGGCAACGACGACGCCTGCGACAGGGTCACGACGAACAGAAGCGTGGTGTTGCCCGGGCTCGTTTCGCGCACGGACACGTCTTGAACGCTAAGCACCGGCGGATCGCCGTCGTCGTTGGTGATCGTGCCGACCGCCTCGGCGTCGGTGATGTTGCCCCCGACCGCGGCCGAGAGCAGCAGTCGGAAGGTTTCGGTCGGCTCGGCCTGCGCATCGCCCTTGATGGGCACCAGGATGTCTTTCGACGTTTCGCCTGGCTCGAACGTGATCGTGCCGGTGGTCGCCGTATAGTCTTGATCCACCACGGCGGTGCCGTCCTGTGTGGCGTAGTTCACCTTCACCTGGCCCGAGCTGGCGGACGAGAGCGTGACGGTGAACTTCATCTGGCCATCGACGTTGCCTTCGGCGGCCGTGACATCGGCAATGGTGATGTTCGGCGGAGTTTCCGCCGTGACCTGAATGCTGGCCGAAATGAACTCGACCTCGTCGTTCAGCACCGCCTTGTTGGTGCCGTAGAGCAGGATGTCGTGGGCCGGCTTGATGTCGGCCGGATCTGGCGCGAAGGTCAGCGTGCCGCCGGCGGTGGCGGTGAAAGGCACGGTGAAGACGAGCTTTTCGTCGCCCCCGGTCGGCGTCAGACCTGCGAAGGCGCCTGCCTCGTCAACCAGGCCGGCCGTTGTCGTGGTGCCCGCTTTGCCGCTGTTGTAGTCGGCCGAGTAGGCGATGGCCCCGTTTACCTTCGCCAGATCTGCCTGGTAGGCGATGTCGGTATAGAGCGCAAAGGCGCCGGTCGCCGCGGTGCGAATGTCTTGCACGTAGGCGCGCACGAAGAACGTGTCGCCCACCTTCACCGTGGTGAGCTGATTGCCCTGGGCGTCGACCACCTGCAGCCGCACGCGAACCTTGTCGTTCTCGTCGGCGGTAGCCAGCGCGTTGAGCACCATCAGCGCGTCGCTCGGGCTGACCTGCTGGTCGCCGTTGATGTCGGCCGCGGCGCCGAGCGGCTCGAGGGTGTCGCTGGCGAGCGCCACGGCGGGATCGTCGCCCACGGCGCGGGCGCCGAAGGCGTTGAGATCGTTGACCAGCATCAGGGCGTCGCGCGGGGCGAGCGTGCCATCGCCGTCGAGATCGCACTTGGCCAGCATTTCGGCCGTGATTTGCACGTCGGCCGAGGTGTCGCCGGCCAGCATCGCGCGGGCTTCGAGCTGTTCGCCCCACAGACCAGGGCGCACGTCTCGGTGCGGCGCCACGAGCGGGCGACGCCAAAAGTCGAAGGAGCGAGACAACTTACCGCGAACCGAGTTCGAGGTGCTCTTCATGGTGCGCTTTCGATGCAGGTGGCGAATCAACGAGGTTCCGCGCAGGTAGCGGCGCAGAGTGCGGCCTAGCCAAGCCCCAGGGCGGGTCGGCAAACGCATGCTCGCGTTCGCCGAACGTTCGGTGGGCAACTACCCCTCAAACCGACGGCCATTCATTGGCCAATCCGTGTTCCGGCAATCCAGGCCGCGAGACGGGAATGCGGGCAAAACGGCAACAGACCTCGACTCTGACAATCGTGGCCGGGACCGGACGGACAAGACGAGAGGTCCCTGACCCTCAATTTCGAGGTTACACACGCCCTCGGGGCATTGCAAGCTTTTGGCAATCGCGGGAACTTCTTGGGTCACGCAGACTTGAATAATCAGCACAGATGGAACGGACGGGCGAGTTCTGCCGCCGAACGGCGACTTCGCGGCAAGCAAGGCAGATGGCGTCGCGGGGCGCCAGCAGTGGCACAAAACCGCGCTTTCGGCATTGACGCTCGAGGGCCGGATCAAGACCATTTCCGCCGCGAGTTGGAGCGGAAAAACAGATTCGGTGAGCCTTCGAGGTTGCACTTATGCTACGCACGTCTTCGCTCTTGGTTTGCGCGGCCCTCATTTTCTTGGCCGCCGCGCCGGCTCAGGCCCAACCCAAGGTCGCCTCGCACGTCACCGACACCCCCCGTTTTGGTGGGCGTTCGTTGGCGTTTCGGTATCGCGCCAGCCAGCCCGGCGACGCCTTTGAACACCAGCACCGGGCCAAGCTCGAACTCGCAACGGCAGTTCGCCAGGCCGGGCAGACCGCCAGCCAGAAAAGCGAATCGATCCTCCGCCAGCACCAGTACCACGTCGCCCTTTTGAAGCCCGCTGAAGGCGAGGCGGCTCGAGCCAAGATCGTTTACCACCACGCGCAGGAGAGCCGGCGCGAGCAACCGAGCGACCAAGCCGAATCCGATTCGCTGCCCACCGACGGCCAGACCTACCTGGTTTGCCGAATTCAAGGAGAGCTCTCGGTATTCACCTTGCAGGGCCAACCGGCGGCGCCCGCCGAAGCCCGACTCGTCGAACGCACCCTACGGTCGCTCGGTCAGCGCAATCCGCTGGGCCATTTCCTTAACGGGCAACGGGTTGCGGTCGGAAAATCGCTGAAGATGCCGCCCGAGCTTTCGCAGGAGATGTGGGATTTTGGCGAAGAGCTGGGCAGCGCCGACCAGTGTGAACTGACGCTCCGCGAGATCGTCGACCGCCCGGCCGGCCCCTGCGGACGCTTCGACCTAACGGTTCACTCGGATCACGAGCTCGGCCAACTCGATCTCCGAGGAACGATCCTCGTCGAAGCGAACACTTGCCGCACGTTGGAAAGCGATCTGCAGGGCTCGTTTCGCAGTGAGACTCGCCGCGGCCCCGTCGGCTACGAGTTCACCTTCGAGCGATCGGGCGAGTTGCACGTAACTACCCACGCCCAACCCGCCGACAAACGGGCCGTCGTACGCCTACAATAGGTCGCCCGCGGGCGTGACCGCGGCACCCAATGGCCCTGCGGTACATGTCCGTTGAACGTTCTCATCCTTCCGTTTGGAAGCCACGGCGACATCCATCCCTTCTTGGGACTGGGCCTGGCCCTCGAAGAGCGGGGGCATCGCGTCAGCGTCGCCGCGTGCAATTACTTCCAGGAGCTGATCGAGCGCACCGGGCTCGATTACCTGGAACTCGGCGACGCCGACGAGTTTCTCGAGTTGGCCGAGCGCCCCGAGATTTGGCATCCAACTCGGGCGTTTGGCCACATCTTCAACCATGGCGTGGCCCGCGTGCTCGAGCGTCAATACTCGCTGGTCGCCGAGCGCTGCGCCGACGGCGATACGATCGTGCTGGCGAACTGCTTTGGGTTTGGCGTCCGCGTGGCCCAGGAGAAGCTTGGAGCGCCGCTGGTGACGGTCCACGTTCAACCGTCTTGCCTGTGGAGCGCCTTCGAGTCGCCCGCGCTGCCGGGCGTCGACTTCCGGCCTTGGATGCCGAAGTGGTTCAAACGGGCGATGTTTCGGCTGGGCGAGTCGATGTTCATCGACCGACCGTGCCGCAGAGTGTTCGACCCGTTTTGCAAAGCCCGCGGTCTGCCGCCGGCGCGGCGCCTGGCCCGCTGGTGGCATTCGCCGGAATGTGTATTGGGTTTGTTCCCGGCGTGGTTCGGGCCGCCGCAGCCTGATTGGCCGGCGAACACCTTCACCTCGCAGTTTCCGCTTTGGGACGAGGCGGGGCTGCATCCGCTGCCGCCTGCGGTCGCCAAGTTTCTGGCCGAGGGCGAGCCACCAGTAGTGTTCACGCCGGGCTCCGGAAACATGCAGGCGCGGCCGTTCTTCGAGTCAGCGGTCGACGCCTGCCGACGATTGGGCAAGCGCGGCCTGCTGCTGACTCGTTTCAGCGAGCAGGTGCCGGCGGATCTGCCGGCCGGTGTTCTGCACGCCGAGTACCTGCCGTTCAGCGAGTTCCTGCCTCGGGCTGCGGCCATCGTTCACCACGGCGGCATCGGCACCACCTCGCAGGCGCTGCGCGCCGGCATTCCCCAGTTGATTATGCCGATTGCGTATGATCAGCCAGACAACGCCGCGCGGCTGGTGCGGCTCGGCGTCGGCGATTGGCTAGCCCCTGCCGGGTTTACGGGCGAAGCGGTTGCGACCAAATTGGCGGTGCTGCTCAGGTCGCCCCAAGTCGCGGCAAGTTGCCGCACGGTTGCCCGCCGTTTCGAGGGGATCGAGCCGTTCGCCGAAGCCTGCCAGGTCCTCGAAGAATTTGGCCGCCGTCGCTTGCCGGCCCCCTCTCAGGTGCGTTCTAGACGGTAAGATGATCGCGTTGCTTTCTCAGGCAGGTTTACCTTTCTTGATGCGTCTCATGTGTTCAATAACCTCCGTGTGCCGGTCTGCTTTTGCATTTCTGATCATGGCGTCGCTCGCCTGCCCGTTCGTCGGGGCAGCCGAGCCCAAAGCGCCCGAGCCGCCCGTCGTCTTGCTGCCGGGACTCGGAACGCACACGCATCCGATCTCGACCGAGAGTCCCGAGGCCCAGCGGTTTTTCGATCAGGGGCTCGTGATGCTGTTCAACTTCAACCGCCCCGAGGCGCTCCGTTCGTTCCGCCGTGCCGCTGAGCTCGACCCTGAAGCCATCATGCCGTATTGGGGCATGTCGCTCGCGCAGGGTCCGCACCTCAACATGGACACGGACATGGACATGAACGAAGAGGCTGCCTGCGCGATCCTGCAAAAAGGTTTGGGGCGAACCCCCGGCAAGCCGGCGCAGGAGCAAGCGTATTTGAAAGCCTTGTCCAAGCGCTGCTCAGCCGACTTCAGGTACGATCCGGCCAAATACCGCGACTACGCGCAGGCCATGCGCGAGGTGGTGAAAACGTATCCCGACGATCTCGACGCCGCGACGTTTCTGGCCGAGGCCTTGCTCGTGCCGCCGCGTTGGCAGTGGTTTGATCGCCAAGGGAAGCCGGCCGAAGGAGTCGAAGAGGCGCTCGGCGTGCTCGACGATGTGCTGCGGCGCGATCCGCTGCACCCGTTTGCCAATCACCTCTACGTCCACGCCATCGAAATGTCGCCGCGGCCCGAACGTGGGCTGACGGCCGCCGACCGCTTGCAACTCGCCGCGCCCGGCGCGGGGCACCTCGTCCACATGGGCGGCCACATCTATCTGCGCGTAGGCGACTTCGAGTCGGCGCTGAAGGTGAGCCGCATCGCCGTGGAGGCAGACCGCCAGTATCTGCGGCTGACCGGCGTGGCGCCCACCGTCTACTCGCACGGCTACTATCCGCACGCCGCGCATTTCATCGTCTATTCGCAGATGATGCTGGGGCGACAAGCCGATGCGCAGCGGGTGGCCGATGAGCTGGTCGAGTACCTGCGTCCCGCAGCGGCTGCTTTGCCGGAAATGTTCGACTATTTCTCGCCGCTCACGTTGCATGTGGCGCTGCGGTTCCAAGACTGGGATCGCGTGCTGGCGGCGCCTGAGCCGGAGCCCAAGCTGCTCTACGCGCGGGCATTTCGGCACTACGCGCGAGCCGTGGCGTTTGCGGCGCGCGGAGAGCGGGCGAAGGCGGAGCAGGAGCGCGCAGCCTTCGCGAAGTCGGTTGAGCAGATTCCGCCTGAGCGGCCACAGATGGCTAACAAGGCGCACGCTCTCTTGGAGATCGCCGCCGCCGAAATCGATGCCCGTTTGGCTGAGAATGACGCGGATTCCGTTGCGCACTGGCAGCGCGCCGTCGCAGTGCAAGATGGCCTTAAGTACGAAGAGCCGCCGGCCTGGTACTATCCGGTGCGCGAATCGCTCGGCGGTGCGCTGCTTCGCGCGGGTCAGCCGGTTGAAGCCGAGGCGGTGTTTCGCGCAGAACTGGCGAACGCTCCGCGCAACGGCCGCTGCCTGTTTGGGCTGCAAGAGAGCTTGCGGGCTCAGGAGAAGTCGACTGCGGCTGACGCCGTGGATCGTGAGTTGCGCGCTGCCTGGCCGTCAGATGGGAAGGCGGTGAGCGTTAAGAATCTCTAGAGACTTGCTCACTCGCTCGCCGCTTCGCTTCCTCCCGACTCAGCCGATCGGCCCAATAGATCGGCTCCGGCAAGCGGCGGTTCTTCCAAAGGGGCGGCGCTACGCGCAGCGCCAGCTCGAGCGATGTCCGGTGCCCCGGCGAAACGTAGACCGGCCGGCTCGAGCGGCCGGGCGGCTGCAACGCGAAACCCGCGGGCTCACCCTGGACGCGGACCAGCGAAATCGCCCGGAGTTCCGTCGGCAAGTCATCGGGCGTGCCGTGCAGCAGTCGTTTGGTGACGCCGACGGTTGGCAGATCGGCGACGACGCCGAGATGGGCGGCGATGCCGGCTGAGCGCGGATGCAAACGACCCGCGCCGTCGACCAGCAGCACGTCCGGCAGCTTGCCTGCACTTCGCGCCGCTTCGAGCGCCGGCAGCATGGCCGGCAACTCGCGAAACGTCAGCAATGTCGGCAGGTAGGGAAACTTCACCGGCGTTGTGACCGTGGTCGTCCATAGCACCTCGCCCGACGGCCAGGCACAGAGCACATAGACGGCCACGGCCAGAGATCCGGCATAAGAAGCGTCGATTCCGCCCACCGTTTCAACGCTCTCAGTCACGCCTTGAGTAGAGAGTTGATCGGCCAGCTCATTCTGCAGACGCAGCAAAGCGGCCAGCGGCGGCTGATCCAACTGCGGTCGCACGCCGTACTGACTAAGGTCAACTCGCCCATCGACCACGGGCACGCCTTCGGCCAACAGCCGTTGCTGTTTTGCCTCGATACCTCCTGCCAGATAACCGCCCAGCACTCCTCCTGCCCGCACTACGCGATGACACGCGCAATCCGCGTTGTGCGGATGCGCTAGCGTGTACTTCGCGACCCAGACCGCCGCTTGCGGCAGACCTAGGGCTTCAGCCAGGGCGCGGGGCGTAGTGACTTTGCCGGTGGGAACGCTGGCGATGAGCGCAGCCAGGTCGGCTTCGAGGTCGGGCAGAACGAACACGGCGCTGGCGACAGGCTGGAAGTGTTAAGACGCCTGAACTTCACGCACGATCGGGCGCTGCTGCGCGACAGCACTTACCGCAACAACGCTACGATCGGCACACAAACGGCAAGATCGCCGCATTTTAGCAGGTGTTTTCTGGCCAGGTGCAGGAGGCCAATTAGCATGGAGCTAGCGACCGAGTGCTCATCGCGTGCTGGGGGCAAAAAGTGGACCCTGCCTGACGGTGAAGACGGTTTGCGTCTCATCTCCCACGTCTCGTCAACCGTTTCTTGTCTACTTTCGGAGAACACTCCATGAAGCTAGCTCGCACCTGGCTGTTGGGGGCGGCTGCTGTCCTGCTCCTGGCTGGCAACGCCAACGCTGCCATCCTCATCGATGATTTCATCACCCAACAAACGATCTCGGCCAACCCGGCGGCGCCGAACGCCGCTTCGTCGGCCGGCGCTCCCGAGGCGATCGGTGGCGAACGCGACCTGCTCGTCCAGTTCGTGTCGGGTTTCACTTCCCTCTCGCTGGCCTCGAACCCCTTCACCGGGGAGCTCTTGATCAGCGATTCGGGCGCCACCGTGAAGGGGCGCTCGGAAGTGGTTTGGGACGGCGTCGACGGCGATGCCAAGGTGATCGACCCGACCGGCTTGGGCGGCGTCGACCTGACCGCGGGCGGGAACGACAAGTTCAAGTTCAACGTGGTGTTTGCTGACTTGGTCGGCAGCCTCGCCTTCCGCATCTACGATGCGAGCGACGCCACGGGCAACACCTGGTCGGAAGGCACCCTGGCTCTGCCGGGCGGCATTTTCGCCCCGATCGACCTGTTCCTGCCGTTCGCCAGCCTGACCACGGTCGGCCCGAACGGAGCTGCGAACTTGGCCAACGTCGGCGCCATCTCGCTGGTGATCGACAACACGACGACCGGCAGCCTCGATGTCGCCATCGGCGATATCTACGCGGTGCCGGAGCCCTCGACCCTCGTGCTGGCCGGCGTCGGCTTGCTCGGGCTGGTGGGCTTGGCTCGCCGCCGTAAGGTCGCCTAACCGCGACCCTCGGCAGCAAGTCTGAGAGACCTTTCCGCGAGGCCCTTTCCTGCACAGGCGGGAAAGGGCCTCGTTTTTTTGCGCCCGCCTCTTAGCGGGTGACCGGCCGCGTGGCGGCCGCAGGCTGCACCGCCCCAGGCGACCGCGACACGCGCGGCGCGAGCGGATCGGGGCCGCCGGCCTTCTTGGGAGACTGCGTGGTCCCGGCCAAGAAGTTGTCGATCTGCGACGAGTTCTTGATGCGGTCGAACTCCTGCGCCATCGCCACACGCAGCTTCTTCTCGTGAATGTCGTCGAAGAGCAGTTGCCGCACCTCGGCGAACTTCACATTCTCAGGCGTGGTGAAGCCCTCGCTGCGAAGCAGCACGTATTTGTCTCCCACCTGAATCACGCCGGAGATCTCGCCCGGCTTGAGGCGGAAGGCTTCGTTCTCGAGCACCGGCTGGCCGCCGTGCTTTTGCAAGGGAGGCACTTCGCCCCCTTGGCTGCGGCTGCCGACCTCGATCGAGTATTCGCTGGCGAGTTGGGCGAAGTGCTCGGGGCGCGGATCTTTTCGCGCCATGTCCCAAACTTGCTGGGCCAAACGCTGGTCGCCAAGCACGATCGCCCGGCAGCGGACGCGCGGGCCGTAGTTAGCCTCATAGCCCTTCTGCAGGTCCTCTTCGGCGACTTTCACGTCGGCCGACACTAGCTTCTTGAGCGCCACGGTGGGCCACACGGCGTCGCGGATGTAAGCGTCGATGGTCACGCCGCTCTGCTGCGTAACCATGCTCAGCCACTTCTGCACGTCGGGCTGCCCGTTGGGCAGCATGATCTCGTTGGCCACGGCCGCGCGGGCGATCTCGGCGTCGATCTCAGGTTGCGAGACCACGAGCTTCTTCTCCCGCAGGCGCTGCTCGAGCAGCTTGCGGTTGATGAACGTGTCGAGCACTTCCTTGCCCTGCCTCGTGATGCACTCCTCGGAGAGTTCACGCAGGCTGACCGGCTGGCCGTTGATGTTCGCAGCCACGCCTGGGAACTGCTTCTGCTTGGCCGGATCGTTCATCACGTTCTCGACCTTGGCCTCGGCCTGCAACTTGCGAAACAGCTCGCTGGCGATCTTGGGCAGCTTGCGGTCGCGAATGGCATCCGCGTGGCGGTCGCGCACCTGATCGGGCGCCATCTGGCGGCCAGGCAGGTGCCCTTCGCACTTGAGAATGACAAACTGGTCGCCGACCTTGAGAATCGGCCCCACTTCGCCGTCCTTGAGCTTGAAGGCGATGTCTTCGAGCTGGGTGTCGCCCATGTGCCGACGAATCGGCTGCACGAGGCCGCCGGTGCTGGCCGTGTTCACGTCTTCCGAGAACTGCCGAGCCAGCCGGGCGAAGTCGGCCGACGGCGCCGCGGCTTGAGCGCGGATTTCCGCGGCCTTCTGTTGATCTTTGACGACGATGATGCGGCCCTTCACAGCCGGACCAAATTCGGTTTCGTATTCCTTGCGCAGTTCTTCGTCGGTGACCTGCAGTTGCGGGCCGGCGAGCTTACGCAGGGCGAGCGTCGGCCACACGATGTCGCGGGCGTACTGCTGCGGCGTGATCTGGCGCTCGGTCTCGAGCATCTTGATCCACTGGTCCACGCCCAGGTTGAAGCGGGCGGCCATGCGGGCGATCTCGGCCTGCACTTCCGCTTCGCTTACCTTGACCTGCTGTTGCTGGCAGTGGATGGCGATCAGGTGTCGGTTGACGATGCTCTGCAGCACGTCTTCGCCGCCGTAGCGCAGGCACTCTTGGGCCAACTGCTGGCGGCTGATCTCTTCGCCGTTGACGAGGGCCACGATTTGCGGCGCGTTCTTGTCGGCGACCTTGGGCGGGCCTGCCTGCTGCGCGGCCTTGGCCGGAGGAGCTCCGGTGGCGGATTCCGCGCCTGCCCAATAGCGAACGCCGGCGGTCACGCCGAGAACGGCGACTCCGAAGGCGACCAGCGAGAGGGCGGTGCGGCGGGGGGAGCGAGGGGACGAGACTTGGGCGTTGGCATCCATGCCAGCCATGGCGGTTCCTCCTTAAACCGGCGCGATTGCTGGAATATTCAAAGAGTCGCCGGCCCCTGGGTCGGGCCAGCGCGGGGCAGTATAGGAGCCGCCGGGAGACGGGGTCAAGCTCAGCGTTTGCGCCCCTCTGGCGAGCAGCCGGCGTGAGCCGGCGGACCTATCGCGCTACTGATTGCCCTGGCCGCCTTCGCCGCCTGGCTGGCCGCCGGGGCCCCGACGTCCGCGGCCGCCGCCGTTTTCTCCCCCTTCGCCGCCTTCCTGGCCTTGCTGCTGAGCCGAGTTGCTTGCGGCCTTGGCGGCGCCGATGGCGCGGGCCAGGGCTTCGCGGGTTTTCGTGCCCTTGAGGGAGTCTTGCAGCTTGACGACCTTGACTACGTTCGAGGGCCGCGCGGCGTCGTCAAGCGATTGTACGACCTCATCGACGCTCCGCATCAGGTACTCAGGCGCCGAGATCACGAGCGAGTTCGAAGGCGCGTCGATGCCGATCGAGAGCAGACCTTTGAACTTGGGAAGCTTGGTGTCGTTCCCGGTGTCGCCGTCGCTGCTGGGAAAGAGAATGAATCCGCGTTCGGGACGTTGCTCCTGCTGCTGGTTGCCGTTCTGCAGCGCCTTGTCATTGGAGCTGAGCAAGTCTCGGTAGACTTCCTTCAGCACTTCGGCCACTTGTTGAGCCTTGGCATGGTTCAGGCGAACGTGCTTCATGCGGCGGATCGACTGCGAATCGGATGGCTCCGGGCGATCGTAGAACTTGATGATCTCCTCGATCTTGGCGAGCTGCACGGGATCGGCGTTCTTCACCATGATGGTGTTGGTGTCGAAGTCCGAGATGAACTTGAGCTGCCGGCGCTTGGAGAGCCGCCCTTTCTTCTCGTCCTTGTTGTCGTCGCCGTAGTCGTCCCACCACCACGGTCGGCGTGAGTCTTTGTCTTCCTCTTCGAAGATGTCTTTCAGGTTCAGCTTCACGCTGCTGGCATAGGCGTACTTCAGATGAAAGATCTTGAAGTCGTCTCGCTGCGGCTGCACCTGGTCGATGAGTTCCTGCAATTGATCGAGCGCTTGGGTGTCGTCGGAGGTAATGACCAACCCTTTCGGCCCGTGCGTGATGCGGATCGGGGCGGGAGCCGAATCTTGTTTGTCCGCAGGGCGGGGCTCGGCGGGAGAGTTTGACTGCTCCACGGCGCCCGCGTTTGGCGGGAGCGAACGCTCGAACTTCTCTAGGATCTTCCGAGCGCGCTCCTCGGCGTCGGCCTCGTCTGCGGCGTCGGTCGCGTCTGCGTCGGACGGATCGTCCTCGCGCGCCGCCGGAGCGGGCTCAGCTTGCTCTGCCGCGGCCAGCACGATCTGGGCCCGAGCATTTCGCGACGAAGCTTGTCGCGGCTTGGCTGCCTCGCGAACGGGCGTCCCCGCTGGTTGCTTCGCGCTGTCGGGGGTGGCCGGCGCAGCATCTTCGGCAGGCTGCTCTGCTCCCGTGCCGAATTCGATCCGGTTAGGCCCAATCCAACCCTCTCGAATCCGGTCCATCAGATCGTTCATGTCACCGCCCGGATTGACGGGCACGACGCGCACCCGTTCGGGATTGCCGCCTTCGACCGGAATCTCGCCAAGCTGCGCAAGCAGGTTGCGCACCTCGTTCATCTCGACTTCGTTGGCCCAGAGCAGCAGTCGGCGAAACTCGACATCGGCCTCGACGCGGAACTTGTCGGTCTTGTCGTCGCCTTGGTCCTGCTGCCCGAAAGGATCATAGAAGTAGTAGGAGCGGCGGCGGTTTTGGCTGTCGTCCTTCTTCTCGTTGCCCATCATGAATTCGATGCTGCCCGCCACGTAGTCGGCCTCGAGCCGGCGCAACTGCAGCACGGTGAACTTGCGTCCGCTGCCGTCGAGCTTGTCGACCATGGCTTGGATCAACAGATGATCCGCCTGCGGAGCGTAGGCGATGAGCGCCTTGTTGGTCTTGTCGACCTGCAAACGCGTGCTCGGGTCGAACCCACCTGTCTCTTCGAGCAGCTTGAGCAGCGATTCGGGGTCGAGCCCGGCCAGGCGATAGACCTTCATCCGCGTCACGCGTCCCCAGGGCACTTCCCCTGAGCTGCGCGGAATGTCGATGGCTTCGATCGCCTGGGCGATGATCGCCAGCTTGTCGGGCGGGGAGTTGACGAGGATCGAGTTCTCGCGGGAGTTCACCACGAGGTAGACCTCGGCCTTGGGCTTAGGCATGCCGCCGCCCTGTTGCTGCTGCTGTTGCATCTGCTGCATCTGCATCTGCTGCATCTGCATTTGCTGCTGCATCTGCTCGGGCGACACGGGGCCCGACTTGGCGCCCGTGTCCATGCCCAAGAGGCCCTTGAGTTGATTGACGACCTCTTCGGCCTTGGTGTGTTTGAGCGTAAAGGTGCGCACCAGGCGTTCCTGGCCACCGCCGGTTTGCTCATCCTCTAGTAGCTTGCGGACTTCGCGCAAATTGATTACCGCATCCATCACCTCGAGGCGATTGGTCGCTCGCAGCGGCGTGACTTTGGCGTTGGGGCTGAGCATGGGCTTGATTTCGTCGACCGTGCTTTCGGCGATCAGCCAATCGAGCGGGAACGAAACCTTGACGAACTCATGAGGCTGCCGCGCTGCCAACTCTTTGGGGTCGACTCGCGGCACCATGCTGGGGTCGAGCTTCTTGATGTTGACGACCGACAGCGTCTCGCCGTTCTCGAGCAGAGTGAAGCCGCGAATCAACAGATAGGTGTTGATGGCGTCGCGCGCCTCGGCCACGGTATACGGGCGCTGCGTGGTGAGATTGAGGTAGTCGCCCGGGGCTTCTTGCCAATCGAGGCTCATGTGCGAGACCTCGGCCAGCCAATCGAGCACGGCCGGCCAAGGTTGCCCCTTGAAATTGAACGTCAGCTTCCCGTTGGCATCGGGGCGAACCTCGAGCTCTTTGGCGTTCGCCGGCTCAGGCGGCGTAGTCGGGCGAGTAGCGGCGGCCGGTTCGGCCGGCTTGTTCGGATCGGGCTGGCCGGGCTGTGGTTGCCCCGGCTGAGGCTGACCGGGCTGGCCCGGCTGTTCGCCCTGCGGAGGCTGGCCAGGGTGAACGCCCGGGGGCATCGCCCCGGGCGGCATTTGCATGGCGAGCGAGCCGCGAATTCCACGCATCCGCCGCTGGGCGAACACGGAATCAACGTCCGCTACCGAATAAAGCCCCAGAAATAGGCAAGCTCCGGGGACGAGCCACCGCCTCGACGGTCCCATGCTGCACCTCTAGCTCTGTACGAAAGTCTTGGCGCTCAAAGCCTAGACGACTGCCCCGGAATAGGCCGTGGCAAGTTAGACGCCCAGCGAGCCCAAGAAGTTGCCCTATCAAGGCAGGGATTATCCTACCTGCACTATTTGGGTGGAGCAACAAGATCCAGGCCCTGCCAAGCAATTTCCCCACGCCGCTCGTTCGGCGCTCGCGCATATTCGGAGGAGACGGGACCGAACTACTGCTCGAGGCCGGTTTTCCGGCCCTGCTATCAGGTCAGCCGGCCGTTAAACGTCGGTTGACCCCCGAGCTAAGTTTTGAGTACAAGCACCCCGCTTCTCTCCCGGCGCGGTGGTCGCGCTGGGCATTTTGGGCCGTGGATCGGCTCACGCGTCGATGGCGAAAGGCGTTCCCGCTCAGGGTTTGCCCTATGGAACCCCGCCCGCAAACACCGCCGCAGGCTGCCGCCGAGTCCGGCTCGCGCTGGACTCGCTTGCCGCGCCGCGTGTTTGCGCCGGTTGCCAACCTCGGCCACCGCAGCGGCGGTTGGGCGCGCGGACATGCCGGCCTGCTGATGGGCGCCATGGGCACCGCGCTGATCGTGCCACTGACGATTGTCGTCATGTGGTGGAGTTCGCACTGGTTGATCGTGCGCAACCAGAAGCACATCACCCTCGATATGGCGTTCGCTGCCCTCGATGCGGAGCAATGGGCCCAGGCGAAGCACTTGGCCCAGCGCGTCGTCAGCGATCCCGAGCATCCTGATCCGCCGGGGGGACGAGCGCTGATCATGGGCGCGGTAGCCGCTGCGGAGGCGGACGGGCTAACCGCAGAAGACGCCGCGAAGCTGAACCTGGTGGCGGTCCGCTGGCTGCAGGAAGCTCGTTCCTTGGGTTTGCCGGAAGACCGGCAGACGCAATCACTCTGGCTCCTCGGTCGGGCTCAGTTCCTGGCAGGCCATTTCATGGCCGCCAAGCCGTTGCTGCTCGAGGCGATCAAACGTCAGCCAGACCTCGAGGAGTTTGCCTATCCGCTGCTCGTCACCTCCTGTCGGCTCGAGGAGCATCGCGATCTCAAAGCAGCGCTCGACTTCGCGGCCAAGTGGTTGGCGATTCCGGGCCTGCCGCCTGAAGTGCAACTCCAGGCGCTGATTCAGCGAACCGAGTTGCTGCTTACCCAGGGCGACCTGGCCGGCGCCAAGGCTTCGATCGAGCGCATCGCTGGACTCAAGGATCACAAGGGAAGGCCGCTAGACGCCGGCAGCGACCTGCCGCGGCTGCGCGCTCGGACAGTCATGCTGGCGGCCGAGCAGACGCGTGCGGCGTCGTCGAAACCAGAAGGCAAGCAGGCCGCCGACAAGCAACTCGACGAGGCGATTGGCTTGCTGCGCGAAGCCCAGGCCCGCGACATCATCGAGAGCGAACGCACGTTCGAGGCGATGTACCTGATCGGCCGCTGCTACGAGGCCAAGGGCGACCTGGCCGCGGCCCAGGCGCAGTATCAGCGCGTGGAAAGTTTGGATTCGAAAGGCGCCAGCGGCCTTGTTGCTCGGGTCAGCGCTGCCGACGTGGCGCGCCGTCGTGGTGAAGACGCCGAGGCAATTGGCCTCTATAAGCAAGTGCTGGCGACCTGCGGGCCGCCGCAAGATTTCGCCAACCCTTGGCTGACCGTTGAGGAACTGCGCCGCCGCGTGCTGCAGGCCTGGCAGCATTACTACGATCAACAGCAGTTCGATCAGGCGATCGAACTGGGGGCCGATCTATTTCCGCTGGTGACCAAGGCGGAAAGCGTGTCTCGCAAGGGAGAAAGCTACGAGTCTTGGGCGCGGGCGATCGAGGCGAATGCTCAGGGCGGGGCGAAGCCGAGCAATCCGGCGGCCGCCGAGCGGTGGCGCGAGGCTGGCGACACTTTCCGCGAACTCGCCCGGCTGCGTTTTTCGACGCGATTCTACACCGACGACCTATGGCGCGCGGCCGATTGCTACGTTCGCGGCGAAGCGCCTCCGAAAGCGGCTGAGGCCCTGCGTGAGTATCTGCGGTTCGAGCCGCTGCGCCGCCGCGCTCAGGCGCTCGTCAGTCTCGGCACGGCCATGCATGCTCAAGGCGACGATGCTGCGGCCTTGGCCGCGGCTCAGCAGTGCATCGACTTTCACGCCGATCAGGCTTCGGTCTATCAGGCTCGGATCTTAGCGAGTCAGGTCTACTTGGAACGCAAGGACCTGGCTAAGGCGAGCGCCGCGCTCGAGGCGAATCTGCGCGACGACGCGCTCATGCCCACCAGCCGCGAATGGCGGGACTCGCTGTTCCTGCTGGGCAAGTTGCTGTTCGACGAGGCGCAGGCAAAATCGGCGCCCACCCTCGGCGCGGCCGACGTGCAGCGCGCCGAGACGCTGGCCACGCTCGAAGCGGCCGACGACTTGTACCGCACGTCGCTCGCCCGCCTGCGTGAGGCGGTGGCCCGTTATCCTCATATTGCCGAATCGCTCGAAGCTCGCTATTTGGTAGCCGACGGGCACCGCCTGCTCGCTCGGCTGCCGCGCGAACGGCTGAATATCGTGACCGTGCAGACGACGCGGTTGTCTTTGGTCAAGCATATGCGCGACGACCTGCAGGCCGCGGTCGATGGGTTTGCGGATTTGCAGGAAGAACTCGTGCGACTGCAGGAAGAGACGCCTTTGACCGCTCCTCAAGAGTTGCTGCTGCGGAACGCCTACTTCGGCCGCGCTGCCGCGCTCTTCGAATTGGAACAGTTCGAGGAAGCTTCGGAGGCGTATGCCGATGCGGCCAGCCGGTACCAGCAGTATCCCGAAGCGCTCGACGCCCTGGTGCAGCTTGCCGCGTGCTATCAACGGCTGGCTCGTCCGGCCGAGGCGCGCGGAGCGCTCGAACAGGCGCGCATCGTGTGGCAGCAGTTGCCTACCGAAGTGGCCTGGCAATCGACGACGCCCTTCGACCGTGAGGAATGGCAGCGTCGGCTGGATTGGTTGGAGAAGAACTAGTGCTACGCCATAGTTTGAGATTCAGACTCGCCACAGCAACCCGCAGCGCAAGCCAGGGGATTAGACAACCCACGGTTGCGCCGGCTGAAGAGGATTCCCTGTCCATGAAGGGACCTAGCCGGGTTCGACGACGGATGCGTACCTCTTGCTTGCCTGCCTTGCGGGTTCGTATCGAGGATCGATAAGAACTGTAGTGGTGACGAAGCACTAGCCTGCTTCCCCCTCGGCAAATGGATTTGCCTATGGATCGCCTCGAAACCGACACACTCGCGCAGCTCGTGGCCAATCGGCTGGAGTGCTTGTCGCAGTTGCGCGCGCTCGGTACACGACAGCTCGAACTCGTCGCCGAGGGCGACCTCACGGCTCTACTGCGGGTGTTGGCCGGCAAGCAGCGGCTGCTGATGCGGCTGCAAACGCTCGAGGTCGAGCTAGCTCCGTTTCGCAATCAAGCGCCGGAAGATCGTGTATGGCGCGATCCGGCCGACCGCGTGCGCTGCGCGCGGATGGCCGAAGTCTGCACCGTGCTGATGGCCGAGATCCTCGAGCAAGAACGGCAAAGCGAAGGTCAACTGCAATCGCGGCGCGACGAAGCCTCGACTCAGCTTCACGGAATGCACCGCGCCAACCAAGCGTCCGACGCCTATCGCGCCGAACGTTTCGAATCCGCCCAACTTTCCCCAGGCGACTGATCATGGACGAGCCCATCGATTCTCTGCCGGCGGTCGACCTTCGCCTGCCCGCCACGCGCGCCGAGCTCGAAGCGGTGCTCGATGCCTGGCATGGCGCCACGCAGCGGCTCGAGCACACGCACGATGCGCTCCGCTCCGAAGTGCGCCGCCTGACCGAAGAACTGCAAGTCAAGAACCGCGAGCTCGCGCGGCGCAATCGGCTGGCCGACCTGGGGCAGGTCGCCTCGCACGTCGCTCACGAGGTACGCAACAACCTGGTGCCGGTGCGGCTCTACATGAGTCTGCTGCGCCGCCGGTTGACGGAGGACGAAGGCAGTCTTGATGTGCTGACCAAGGTGGACACCGGCTTCACTGCGCTCGAAGCCTCGGTGAACGACCTGCTGCATTTTGCCGCCCAGCGCGATCCAAAGTACGGCCTCGTGCGGCCGCGCGACCTCGTGTCTGAAGTCTGCGAATCGCTCGGGCCGCAGCTCGACGCTCAAGGCGTCGTCACCCGGCTCGACATTCCGGCCGGTCTACGGGTGTCGGCCGATCGAGACATGCTCCGCCGTGCGGTGCTCAATCTCTCGCTCAACGCGCTCGACGCCATGCCTGAGGGCGGTGAGCTCGTGTTCACGGGGTTCGCCGGCCCGCGCGGCTTCGAACTCGAAGTGGCCGATTCCGGCGAGGGCCTTTCACACGAAGTGCTGCGACGGGCATTCGAGCCTTTCTTCAGCACCAAGAGCGGCGGCACCGGGCTGGGGCTGGCCATCGTTTGCCGCATCGCCGAATCCCATGGAGGCAACGTCATGGCCGCCAACTGCGCCGAAGGAGGCGCTGCCTTCACCATTCGCATTCCGCATCGCGCTATGGAGGCCGCCGCATGAGTCTGCTCGCTACCCCACAACGCTTGGCTGCTAACTCGTTGCCCGCCGGCGGCCGTTTGCTCGTGGTCGACGACCACGCCGCCGCGCGCAGCTCGATGTGCGACATTCTTCGGCAGGCCGGGCATCGCGTCGACGCGGTGAGCAGCGTCGGCGAAGCGTTGCGGCTGGCCGAGTCGGAAAGCTTCGATGTCGTGATCACCGATCTGCAAATGCCGGGGCTCACGGGACTCGACTTGGTCGAACGGCTGCGCGAGCGCCGCTATGGCGCGCAGATTCTGATGGTCACGGCCTACGCCTCGGTGTCGACCGCGGTCGAAGCCATGCGCCGCGGCGCTTTCGACTATATGGAGAAGCCATTCTCCGCGGAGCAGCTCGAGGCTCTTGTGAGCCGTGCACTCACAAACGCTCGCCTCCAGGATCAGAAGCAGGCGCTTTCCGGAGCTCGCGGACCGATTGCCCCCGCCATGATCGGCGGCAGCCGGGTAATGCAGGAGTTTCGCGCTCGTATTGTGCGAGTCGCGCCGACGAACGAAACAGTGCTCATCAATGGCGAAAGTGGCACCGGCAAGGAGTTGGCTGCCCGCGCTGTGCATGCGGCCAGTTCGCGGGCACACGCCGAACTCGTGAGTTTGAATTGCCCGGTGCTGTCGGCCCAGCTCATGGAGAGCGAGCTGTTTGGCCACGAGCGCGGCGCGTTCACCGGGGCCGATAGCCCCCGTACCGGCCGCTTCGAATTGGCCGACGGCGGCACGATCCTGCTCGACGAAATCACCGAGATCGACCTGGGCCTGCAGGCCAAGCTGTTGCGGGTGCTGCAAGAGCGTTCGTTCGAACGCGTGGGCTCGAGCCGGACGATGGGCGTCGACGTGCGGGTGCTGGCGACCACGAACCGCGACTTGCCGGCCGAGGTCGCCGCGGGGCGGTTTCGCCAAGACTTGTACTTCCGCCTCGCGGTCGTGCCGCTTTCGGTGCCGCCGCTGCGGGCGCGGCGCGAAGACATCCGCGAGCTCGTGCATCACTTCCTGAATCAAACCGCGCTCCGCTTGCAACGCGATCCCTCGGTGCTGACGGCCGGCGCCTTCGACCTGCTCGAAAGCTACCACTGGCCGGGCAACGTGCGCGAGCTGGAGAACTTGATTACGCGGGCGAGTGTGCTCGACATCGGCGCACCGCTCACGGCGGATGAGCTGCGGGCATGGCTGCTCGAGCCTGAGGGGAGCGAAGCGGGCAGCGGTTGGACGGAAACGCCGGTCGGCTCGAGTCTCGAAGAGATGGAACGACGGCTGATCGAGGCGACGCTCGAACAGTTCGACGGTCACCGGGCGAAAACGGCCCAAGCCCTCGGCATCGGCATCCGCACGCTGTCCGGCAAGCTGAGAACCTACGGCTACGCACCACGAGCCAAGAAGGCTGGCTAGTTAGGGCTGAGGGCGGGCTCAAAAGACAGGCTAGAAGCCTGTCCCACGAAACCTAGTGGCACAGGCTTCCAGCCTGTGTGGCCGGCCGAGATACGGAAACAGGGGTGCCTGGGGTCGAGCCCTCAGGCGAGCCCCCAGACCGGCAACCAAAGAGTCAACGTCACCGCCGAATCAACGTGGTTTGCTGGGGGCTCGCTGTGCTCGACCCCAGGCACCCGAACACAACCTAGAGGTCGCTTCGGCAGTTTTCGCCGATCGCAGGTCGGCAGAACTTGCCGCTGCGCCCGTACGGGCCACGCGCCAGCAGATGGCCGGCACTGACAGCACTTGGTCGAGCAACACACGTCGCGGCAGACGTTTAGTGAAAGCCGTGGAAACGCGCGCAGAGACCCATTGGGCTGGAAACGAACCGTTGGTACACTTCTTGCCCTTAAGCCCTCGACGAGGCGGCTCGCTGGGCAACTACATCGGCTTAAACGGCCGTGCGGGTTGAGACGAGAACGCAAACTTTGCCAAGGAAGGCGACGCATGTTCTCTTCGCTGTTTGATTCGACGGCCATTCCTGTGATGGAGCAGGTCGTCGACTTCACGCAATCAAGGCATGCCGTGTTGGCGGGCAACGTGGCCAACATGGACACGCCGGGCTATCGCCTGCGCGACCTTTCGCCGGACTCGTTTCAATCGGCGCTGCGGCGCGAGATCGAAGCGCGGCGCGACGGCAAGCCCAACGCCCTGCAATCGCGGCCTGGCGAACATCCGCCCGGCACGCGCAACGCCGTGCGCGAATCGCTTAAGGGCATCCTGTTCCACGATCAGAGCAACGACAGCCTGGAACACCAGGTGGCGGAGATCAATAAGAACCAGGTGCAACACAACCTGGCGATCACGGTGCTTTCGAGCCAGTTCCGCCTACTGCAGGCGGCCATCACCGAGCGTGCGGGTTAGTCCCTAGTGCCTGACCGAGGGGAGAGCGATGTTTCCAGGACTCGACATTTCGACGACCGGCATGGTGGCTCAGCGGGTTCGCTTGAACGCGATCTCGAGCAACATGGCCAACATGTCGACCACGCGCAACGAGCTGGGGCAGCCCGAGGCCTATCAGCCCCGGTACGTCGTCTTCAAGACCGAGGAGACGCCGCGGACCGACGCCGGCGCCGTGGGGGTGAACGTGAGCGCGGTGGAAACCGACACACGACCGCCGCGGCTGAAGTATCAGCCGGGACACCCTGACGCCAACGCTGAGGGCTACGTGGCCTATCCCGACATCGACATGACGGTGGAGTTCGTAGACGCCCTCGAAGCCACGCGAGCCTACGAGGCCAACGTGGGCGTGTTCGAGATCACCAAGAACTTGGCGCAGCAAACGCTGCGGATTTTAGCCTAGCGGCTCTCAGCCGGGGTTCGCCGACCCCGGCAAAGGTTGACCGAAGATGACTCATTCGATTTCGAGCTTGAATCTCGCGCCGCCGAGCCTGCTGCAGCCCGGCGCGGCTGGCCAAGCGGCAGCGCCGGCTGGCGGCCCCAGCTTCAAGCAGCAGTTGCTCGAGTCGATCGACCAGGTCAATTCGATGCAGGCTCAGGCCAATCGCGCGGTCGAAGACTTGGCCGCGGGCGAAGATGTCAACCCAGCGGAAGTGCTCACCGCGGTGCAAAAGGCCGACCTGGCCTTTCGCATGATGATGCAGATTCGCAATAAGCTGGTGCAGGCTTATCAAGAGGTGAAGGATTTGAGAATCTAGGCGCGGAAGTTGGTCCGCATAGCGGACCCTACTGTAGGGTCCGCTATGCGGACCAATGGGCAGGGGCTCGACTGATGGCCGCCAAGGATGGCGGTTGCTAAGGCGAGCGGGGATGGCCGACCAAGATCATCAGGGAAGATGACATGGACTTTCTGAATCGGGGCTTTGCGCAGGTGTCCGAGCTGTTCCGCTCGATGGCGCCTGGCGCGCGGATCACCGCGGGATTGTTGCTGGGCGTGATCGTGGTCAGCCTGGCTTTCTTGTTCCGCTTTTCGTCTTCGACTCCTGACTCGTATCTCGTGGTCCAGGGCCGCACGCCTGAAGAACTGGCGCGGATGCAGGCGGCGTTCGACGCGGCCAAGCTCACCGGCTCGCAGGTCGACGGCGGCCGCATTCGCGTGCCGCGCGGTCAAGAAGACAAATACATGGCCGCGCTGGTGTCGGCCGGCGCGCTGCCACACAACTTTGGCGACTACTGGACGGCGGCCCTCGACAACAGCAACTCCTTTACCCCGAAGCAAAAGCAAGCCGAGATGGTCAAAGTGGCCAAGCTCCGCGAGCTCAGCCGCTGGTTTAGCGGCATCCCCGGGGTCGATAGCGCGGCGGTGTTCTACGACATCGAGGAACGTCCTACCTTCGGACAACCGCGGGCGATCACCGCCTCGGTGAACCTGAGCACCTCGAGTGGATCGCGGCTGACGAACGAGCAGATCGCCAACATCCGCAATACGATGTTGGGCGCGATCGCAGGACTGCGGGCGCAGAACCTGCAGATCACCGATCAAGCGGGGCACCGCTACTCGGCCGGCGGCGACGATCTGGCCTCCTCCGGCGACGACGCCTTCTTCAACCGCAAGCAGCAATACGAGCGCGATCTCGAAGAAAAGGTGCTCGCTTCGCTCGAGATGATCCGCGGTGTCCAAGTGAAGGCGACCGCGGAGCTGAATCCGGAAACACGACATCAAGAAGAGAAGCGGCACATCGATCCCAAACCGGTCGCCCTGCAGTTGTCGGAAATGACCAGCGTGTTGACGACCCAAGGACAGGCGCCACAGGGTCCCCCAGGCGTTCGAGCGCAGCAGCCCAACCAGCCTGCGACCTTGGGCCAGTCAGCCGCGCCGCGCTCGGAATCCGAGGAGAGTCGGACGGAGAAGCAGAGCGTTGCCTCGACCGATACGACGCTGCGCGACTTCGCTCCGCTCACGCTGCGCGACGCAAAAGTCGCCATTACGATTCCGGCCAGCTACTTCGTCAGCGTTTGGCGCGAGCAAAATCAGGCCGCCGCCGGAGCGGCAGTCAAAGAGCCGACGCCTGCCGACCTGCAAAAGGTTCGCACTGAAGTAACGACCAAGGTCGAAGAGCTCGTGAACGGGTTGCTGCCAGACTATCCGCTTGGCAAAGACCCTTATCCCCGCGTCAAGGTTGTCGAGTTTCAAGACCTCGCGCCGATCGCCACGCCCATGCCGGCCTTCACCGAGCACTTCCTGTCCTGGATGAATCAGCACTGGACCACGGTCGGCATGTTCTTGCTCGGATTCGTGAGCCTGATGATGTTGCGGTCGATGATTCGCGCCACGCCCGTCGAAGAGACCTTGGGGCGCGTGCTGCCTTCAACCCTCTCGCTCGCGCCGACTCCGGCGATGGCCGAGCCGCAGCAAGAGAACAAGCCCCGGCTCAAACGCCGCGTGGCCCAGGGCTCGAATCTGCGGGATGAGCTGACCGAAATGGTGCGCGAGGACCCAGACTCGGCCGCCACGATTCTTCGCAGTTGGATTGGAAACGCAAGCTAAGCGATCAGCACCGTGCAGAACCAACAACTTCGTAAAGCCGCCGTGCTCGTCGCGGCGCTCGATCGACACTCGGCCGACGCGCTGCTGGCGCAAATGCCTGAGGCCGAGGGGGCGCGCGTGCGCCGCGCCGTTGTCGAGCTCGGCCCTTTTTCCGACGACGAGCAGGAAGCGGTGTTGGCGGAGTTCGCTGCCGCCTCGCCCACGGGCACAAGCGCGATGCACCGCGACGACGACGGTGTCGAGTGGGCGCCGTCTGCCGCGGCGCTGGCGACCGAGGAGACGCCGACGGCAGGACGTCCGTTCCAGTTCTTGGCCGAAGCTTCGGCCGAATCGCTATCTGCTTTGCTCGAGCGCGAGCACCCGCAAACGGTCGCCTTGGTCTTGGCGAACCTGCCGGCCGATCGAGCAGCGCCGGTGCTGACATCGCTGCCGGAAGGTTTGCAAACGGCGGTCGTTCGTCGCCTGGCCGATCTCGACGACGCGCATCCCGAGATGCTGCAAGAAGTGGAGCGGAGCCTTTCGACCCGTTGCCACGAGCTCGAACGCCGGCGTAAACGCCGCGAGTCGAGCCAGCAAGTGCTGGTCGACATTCTCTCCGCGGCGCGGCAGATCACGAAGCCTGCAGAGTTTGAAGAGCCGGCAGCCCTGCCGGCGGCTGCTCCGGTTGTGCCTGCTCTGCGGTCCTCGTGGCAGATGCGCGACCTGTTGCTGCTGGATACGCCGGGGCTCAAGGAAGTGCTGGGCGCGTGCGACGAGGACGTGCTGGCGCTCGCGCTTGCGGGAGCGGAGCCCTCTGCTTACGCGCGACTGACGCGCGCGCTTGATGCCCATGAGCGACGTTGGATGGAAGGCCGGCTGGCGAGACTCGGCCCCACCCGCCTGTCCGACCT